>JGI1356J14229_10000808_pt1 | contig 28128 bp, 22 predicted proteins | sample Subgrocontami58m_FD_14229 | JGI IMG/M metagenome (IMG submission 14229) | reverse complement strand
AATAACGCAGGCGGCAACCCCGATAATAACGCAGGCGGCAACCCCGATAGTAACGCAGGCGGCAACCCCAAAAATAATCCTGGCGGCAACTCCAATCACTAATACTGACCCGAATTGGTGGTTTTGAAGAAAATGGGATTTTGCAATACTTTATCGAGTGAAAAAATGACCGGCATCCACCGGTCATTTTTATTTGCCTCTGTTCAAATCGTTGTTGAGGGCGTTGGAAGAGATCGAAAATTACCGACCAGTTCTTGCAAAGTCCAGAATGAAGCGGTTAACGGATCTGGGTTATTTAATATCGGAGAGAGAGATGCAGTAGAAATATTAAAATAAAAGCAGGAACGCTAAGGTTGAGCGTTCCTGCTTTTAAGTTCTACTTGATTACGGATACGCACTTCCTTATTTCCAATTGTCGTCTGACTTAAAAACTTTCTCCCGTTTTTCAGGAACCTTAATGCGATTTCGGCGATTTCTGACAATCGCTGCAATTCCAACAAATATCAAGATTCCAAGAATACCAGCGAGAGAAGTAAGAATGGCAGGCAACAACCATACTGGGCGCACATTTGCAGGGGTTCCCAGCGGTAGATCAGAAACCGGGTTGACATTAACCGGCTCGGAACCCGGAACAACATCACCGACAACAGAGTACGGTGATGAAGCATTGCCCGTAGCAATCTGTGTTCCGTTGGTTACAGCAAACACCCCAGCCAACCGGCTTTGCAATTCTGGTTGCAACAAACCACTTCCAGCAAGGGTCACGCCATTGGGATCGTTGCCAGAAACCACCAGAATGGAGTTCTCTGCATTGAACGGGGAAGGCATTAATTGAAGATAGCCAACACTTACACCAGCTGGAATTCGATAAATCACCTGCATTTGACGCTCATTGGCAGTATTGTTTGACAGATCAAAAGGCGCTGGCAGCTTATCATTGAGTTCAGATAGGAATGGCATCTCGTTTGCAAGCCCAAGGATAATCAAAGAATTATTCGCACGAACATCCGGCTGTACATCGTCAGCAAAAGCCGCCTGAATATTTGCGATCAAAGGGTTAAATTGATCTCCCAAATTAAAGGCAAGTTTACCAGCCATGTTCCAACTGGTAATATCCGATTTTGGAAGAATAAAGGCAATGTCGCCAAGGTCACTGTGAGTTACAAATGTTTCAGGAAAAAACTTCAAGTCTTTTAAGGAAGATTTAGAAGGACCTTCTCCCGTATCTACTGGTATGTAAAAAACAGATTGATTGGATATAGTAAACCAGGGGTCGGGAAATCCTGATGTAGCGCAAGAAGGCACTATGAGCATATTCGCTATAATTTCCAGGCGATTTTCTCCAAATCGAAAAACACCTGGAGGAATTTTGACTTGTAAATTTGTAACTTGTTCTGATTCCATTTTAAATGGAGCGCTAGCGATGACCTGGTCATTTAGATTTATTGAGAAAGACGTGGTCCCATAATCTAATAATCCGGAATGGTAATAAACCAGATCAATATAGCCTTCCTTCGATAAAATCTGCTCCTTGCTCACATAAAATATATATTCCTGGGTTCTCACACCAATTCCCGTTAGGGTCTCTGTAGCGTAACCCAGGTTCTCAAAAGTAAAGTTTTCGACAACGGGAAGTGTCTCAGAAAGCATTTGCACATTGGAAACAAATGCGAGTGTCGGATTTTCGTAAATAAATATGCCGCCCGAACTGACTGCTTGACTGGCTTTAACAACCGCCTCATCTGAATTTCCACTTACCATCAAAAGTATTTTATTCGGACTCCAAGGCGAAAGAGCCAATTGAACCACGCCGTCTTGCTCAGACAGCGCCGGCATATTAACAAATTCACCATCCGCAATGGGCATTTGAAAATTTGCAAAAGATAGAATATCGAGCTGATCAGGGGTGCCGATAAATATCATATTATACAAGGTCGGATCCATGCCTGCTAATTGGCTGATGTTAATTAATTCCATGTTATATGTCGTGCCAATCATCGAACCAAAACCAGCCATAACATTTAATGCGGCTTGAATTTCCAATGCTCCCGGATTGTCGGGAACGACGACTAATGTACTTTCAGGAATAATCGAATTTTCTCTGTAAAAAGGTGCTGGTAATTGAGAAAGATTTAACACCGGGCTTGATTCTTCAAAAACCAAATTGAAAAATGAGGTGGGTTTAATACTAACGTTTGCAATGATATTGAAGTCACAACTTAATCTGGCATCCAGTGAAATCGTTAATTGATGCCGGCCGTCTTCGCGTGTGGGGGTTAAGGCATTCGCAGGAATGCTCAAACGGACAGTATTGCTTCCAATCTTATCAAGAGGGGCGCTGCCAATAAGCTGATTATTAAAAGTGACAAGCAAACTCCCTCCATACGGATTCTTCTCGTCAACAATTTTATCTAGATCTGTGCCACTTATAAAAACATCGTACTGCAATTCAATTTCACCACCAGGAATTAACGTCCAGGTGAGCGGTGTGCTAAAAAGAACACTGGTTACGTCAAGGGGGCTAATTAATGTCCTTTCACGGAACCCCACTTCACTAAATGGGACAGAGGCTGTGTTGCCATTAATTTGTATCGCGTCATACTGTTCGGGAAGAGCCGTCACTTCAGTCGCTTTTGCCGCTACATAAAATGGACTCGCCAGCAGGATAGTGAGTATTCCCAGTATCAGAAACAACTTTTTTTTCATATATAAACTCCATTTGCTAAACACAGGTTGTAAAACGAAATGACAAGATTTGATTTGACCGCGGACCTCTTAAACCTATTTTTTATCTTCAATTGGGCAACAAATTCCTTACTTTGCCTATCCAAATGGCTGTACTTTATACCTGACTACCTTTTTATCAGACTCCAAGGAATGCTCAACCGCTCTTTCCACCTGGCTTATCAAAACATTAATGGATTGGCCAACCTGGCGGTCTGCAAAACCAATTCGAGGATCAAGAACAATTTCACCTCCACTATCTCCTTCAAGTGAGATAGGTTGATTTAATGCCGTCCGAATACGTTCTATCTTGCTTGTTGCAGAAAGCCCGCTCGTAGATGGCAGAAGAATGCCAAATTCCACCTGAGACCACCTGCCAACAATATCATTACCGCGCAATTCGTTCTTCAATGTTTCTGTAACCCTGCGTAATATTTGGTTGAGGAAAGTCTGCGGCAGAGAATCGTAAATTTCCTGAATCCCCATCAGGTGTATCACACCCAATGTAAGCACGATTTCCGGCTGGTTGATGATTTCCTGCCGCATCCGTCGTTCAAAATAAGCACGCTTAAACGCCTGAGACTCAGCATCCACCATTTTCCGCTGACTTAATTTATCCAAGGTGTCTGATAATTGATCTTTGAAAATCGCCAATCCCACACCTAAGATCAACCCCCCAATGAATGCCAGCCCGGCACTTTGAGCAGGTCTAGGCTGGTAGGGATCGGTTGGAATTAACGCCCTGTCGAGGAAATCAATATTATAGATAACGTATAAATTCTTTACAAAATCAATGGCATTTTGACCGATACTATTTGCCAGCATTGCCGCAACTTCAGGATTGGGGCCTTTTACACTTAAACGGATGATATTTGTGTCGGGCAAAACCGTCACAGTCGTGATATACGCGTCAAAATCGGTGGGGTTTTGACTTAACGCGCTTTTGGTGCTGTTGACAACCTGATGGCTGTTTAGAACCTCAGCATACGTGGAGATAATTGAACGTTTATCCAGCGCTTCAATGCTGTTTACCATGTCCCGGTTGTCAGTGTTTTGGAGGTTGGGACTGACAATGAACCGAGCCACAGCTTCGTACATAGGTATCGTCACGTAATAAGAATAGACCAGGGAGATATTGACTGCCACCAGGATAGTTGCCAATATCAACCACCACCCTCGCTGAATGATTTTGAGATAATAACGGATTTCCATAACTAATTCTCCCAATTCACTGATTAATTTGGTGATACAATTTATTATAAATCATATTTTGGCAAAATGCCAGCAGCTAATTTTATCACGGTAAATATTACTCACCTTATTGACAAATCGCGGTTTCTGAACTTGTCTATCCAAGTCTAACCTGCCGGACTTCGTTCTCAGGTCGACCGGTAAACAACCTAATTTTTGAAAATTTCTCGTTAACATTATATCTTGATGCATCACGGGGGGAACAAGCTCGGATTTGAGAAATTATAAAATCGCCATTCATTCGGGCATGTCCAAAATCCGGTTATCTCGACAGCGTAGTCCGAGCAACGTAAATTCAAAGCTCATAGATAAAATCAGAGAAGTAAAATGACTTTCCCTGTCAACATCCTCTTTATTTGTTTCGCTCTCAGCGCCGGATTATTACTATATATCTTATTAGGTTATCCGATATTAATCGCCGGATTGGCGAGGATTTGGCGACACCCGGTACAAAAGAAAACGATTTTCCCGGCCATAACAATCGTTATTCCAACGCACAACGAAGAAACTGTAATCACGCAGAAACTGGACAATATTCTTGGATTGGAGTATCCGCGCGACCGGCTTCAAGTCATCGTCTGCGATGACGCATCGGGTGATCGCACTGCCGAGCTTACGCGCAAGTTCGCCTCTCACGGCTTTGAATTGAGTGAGGTTTCTGTCAGAGCCGGTAAAGCCAGCGCTTTAAATCGCGGTTTGGCGCTCGCTCGTGGAGAAATTTTTGCCATCACCGACGCAGACATCATGCTGAGCCAGGATTCTCTGCGCGAACTGATCGCCAACTTTGCAGACGAGAGCGTTGGCTGTGTTGTCGCGCAAACGCTGACGAGGGCTTCGGGATCAGCAATCGCACAGGCGGGCGGCATATATTGGCGCTATGAATCCTTCTTATGCCAGAATGAAAGCGAGCTTCATTCAACGGTCGCGGCAACTGGACACTTAATGGGACTTCGCCGCAAGATCATACAGCCTATTCCCACGAACGTAATCCTCGACGATCTCTATTTGGCGATGATGGCTATACGCCAGGGTTATCGGGTTATTTCTGAGCCAAAAGCGATTGTCTGGGAAAACCCTATCAAGGCTATGGATGATGAGCTCATTCGCCGCCGCCGATTAGCCGCCGGCCGTTATCAAGTTCTCATGCTGGGCGGGAAATATTTTCCGCAGATGTCAGGGCTGCTTCGTTTTCAAGTAGTGTCGCACAAGTTCCTGCGATTGGGTATCCCCTATTTTATGATTCTGGCGCTGGCATCAAACCTTCTTCTGGCTGTCCGCCCTGCCATATTATCATTACCATTCACGCTAAGGATTTTAACCGTCAGCGTTTTGATATTTCAAGGAATATTTTACCTTACAGCCCTGGCCGGGAAAATGAAACTAGACACAGACGCGAAGAAATCGAAACTTTCCAAAATATTTATGCTCCCCTACTTCATCTGTGCCACGAATTTCGCGAGCCTCACCGGTCTTTATTGGTATTTGTCCGGCCGACAGACTGTTTTATGGGAACAGGCAAAGAGGGGATAGCCTGGCTAAAGCCTCACACCCTAACCTTAGTTCTTATTTTAGATAATACGCAGGAGATAATAATGTATTCCGAGCAAGCCAAAACAACAAAATCCATTCGCTCGTCCATCATAAAAAAGATAACGGCCTTTGCCTTCCGCACAAGACTAATAAGGGCAGGGCGTCAGTTCTGGTCAAAATCCCTGACTGTGCTTAATTATCACCGAATTGATGATCCACAGCGAGCAGGCTTCGACTCTTTTTTACCCACGGTCAGCGCACACCCGGATGAATTCAACCGTCAAATGGAATACCTTGATCGTTGGTTTAACGTGATTTCTTTGCGTGATGTAATAAATTGGCTTGCTGGCCGCCACTCACTGCCGCCCTACGCTGCGCTAATTACTTTTGACGATGGTTATCTTGATAACTATACAACTGCATATCCCATTCTAAAGCAGCACAAATTCCCAGCAGTGGTTTATTTGACATCAGGACATATCGACACTGATGTCCCTTTTTATTGGGATCTGGCCGCGTATTGTTTTTTTCATACAAAGGCTGATCACGTTTTATTCCCCAATCTTACAGAGGGATTCTGGAGAAATTCTGGGGACCGAGGCAAAGTCTCCAACAGCTGGATTGAATCCATAAAAGCGTTACCAGAAACACAAAAACAAGAATGGGTTTCGCGTTTGCCCGAGAAACTGGCGGTCTCCATTCCTCATAATTATTTTCGAAAATTAATGATGAACTGGGATCAGATTCGGGAAATGTCTAGCAACGGGATGGAATTTGGGGGGCATACGATCAATCACCCGATCCTCTCACGCATTCCCCTTGAAAAAGCAAGGGTCGAGATCGAGGGATCGAAAGCCAATATTGAAAGTGAAATAGGGAAACAAATTTTCAGTTTCGCCTATCCGAATGGCAAGCGGGCTGACCTCGATCCTTCCATTGAAAATTTGGTAAAGGATGCCGGCTTTCGCGCTGCGTTTACATTATTAAACGGACCGACCTCACAGCTAGAAGCAAGACAAAATCCACACGCCATCCGGCGTATTTTTATCGGAAATCATCACACACTCCCCCAGTTTGCCGCATTACTTAATCCCCTAAATCGTTATCGTTCATAACCTTCTAAGCATATACGAAGGGTGCAAACAAGAAGTTAAGGATTAAGTGCCCGCCTGATTCGAATACAGGAATATTTTATTACCCCATTCATCCGGGTATTCAGCAATTTTGTTGAACATCCTCTCTGAAATTATTACGGAGTTATATTTGGGGTTGTTATATATAATAAAAACTATTCTAGGCGCTCGTTCGATAGACGAGACTATATTTTCAATTACCTTTTCCAAAACGGTCTGTGAGAAAGGGTTATAAAAATAAAAATAATTGTAGCCATCAAGCGCCTTGAAATTAGCTGCATCCATTACAAAAAGCTCATAACGATTACGGGGAATTCTTAATTTATTGAAGTTTTTTTGTGCTATTTCCGCAACTTGCGATGATAATTCGATACCATCGACCTTATGAAATGGGAACTCCAACATAATTCTCATTGCGCTGCCTTTGCCAGATCCAATATCAATAATCGCATCTCTAGTACTAATCGAAATCTGGTTCAAAACATTTCTAAGATATTTGTTTCCTGATGGAGCTGAATGACTGGCCAGGCTTGGGTCCAGGCCAAGCTCCTCAACTTCAACAACCTCTGAGAAATCTACTCCCTCTAGTTCTTCCCGCAAAAGAAGGTAGCGTCTAATCCAGAAATCTAATGTGAACCTCCTTTGGATTTTATGCCACAAAGACAACATTTTATTTCCTCACTTTGATTTTCATAAAAAGGTGCGAAAATTCACCGTTATGGTTGTAAAGGCACGAATATAGGCCTTCGGTGAATGGTAGATAAATTTCAGAACACCTGTTCGCCAACCAATTGCCTCAGCAATGTCGTTCTGAGCGGAGCAAGGAGTCTTTACGATTATCTTAGAGACCTTTTGCTCTGCTCATGAATTAATAATAATCTACTAAGTTTATTAAAAAACCTAGTGCAAGAAATACTTATACACTGGAGCGATCTGTCGGGCGACGGACTCCCAGCTGAATCGAGTCTGGGATAGACGACGAGCATAATTTCCCATTTGAGCCGCTAGTCCCGGGTTATTAATTAATAAAACGATCTTGTCTGCCAACTCGCGCGGAGATTGTGCCGGCACTAAAAACCCACTTTTCCCGTCATCCACGGCCTCAGGCAATCCGCCAACATTCGTAGCAATAACGGGGCGGCCAAAAGTATAAGCGGTCTGTAAAGCCCCGCTTTGTGTGCTGCTGCGATATGGATAAACGACAACTGTGGATATGCTCATAATTGCTCCTATTTCTTCCAGAGGAATGTAACGCACATCCAGAATTGTTGAGAGATCCAAATCCAATCCAGTAATTCTGGACTTCAATGCATTAATATCAATTTGCTTCATGGGGAAACCAGCAATAATTAACTTCACATTACATGTTCGACGGACCAATGCAAAGGCATCTATAAGGTCATCCAGTCCTTTACTGGGAGAAAGCAGTCCAAAAAAAAGAATCGCCTGTTCTCCATCCCCCAAGCCATACCTCGCTCTAATATTATTAATAGCATTCAGCTGAAGCGGAATATTTAATAACCAGTTTGAATTGCCATGCGGTATCACATGAGTTATTGATTCTGGAATTTTGGTGTACACCGATAAAAATCGACTCTGGCTTTCTTTCGCAAGGAAAAATATTGCCGAAAATTGAGCATATGCATTCGAATCCAATCGTCGAAATAATCTTGAAGAACGTCCATAACTTTCACGCGATTCAAATTCATGACATATCTGACTCAAAACCAATCCACGGCGGCCCAGGTAAGCGATAAAAATGGCATCCAATGAATATTCGATCTTTGAGAATTGAACAACGTCCGGTTTGGTATGAATTAAATATCGAGTGATTCGGAGCCAGGCCAATAAAATAAGCACGGCCCTCACTATTCTCCGGAGAGTCAAGAATATTCTTCTTATCCAACGCCGCCATGATTTTAATTGCCAAGTCTGGACAGCCTGCGGATCAAAATTTTTCCAGAGATGGAGCATTTTTAGAACAGTGAAATTATGCGGCTGGTCTGACAGTTCATATTCACTTCCTGTGATCAGAGTGACATCGAAGCCGTCATTTGTCAGGGCTGTGCATAGCTGATAATCGAAATGGATCAACCCACCCCCATTTGAAAGATTTACCACGGCAATCTGTAATTTATTTTGCATATTTGCTTATCAAATCGAGGTAAAGTTTTTCTAATTGCCCAATTTGTCCACGAATATTAAATTTTTCATTAACTATTTGCCAGCCATTTTGCCCCATTTCATTACGTATCTCAGGAGTGGTTAACAAGGTGATGCAGGCCTCAGATAATTCCCCGGAAGACCCCGGAGAAACCAAATAACCATTTCGGCCATCTGCCACCATTTCTGGCACACCTCCCACTGCAGAGGCCACAATTGGCAATCGAGCCGCCATGGCTTCTGCGAGTACGGTTGGCAAGGCGTCCGTCAGCGTTGGCAAAACAAATACATCACTTGCTGCCAGCAGTCGTGGAATATCATTTCGAGGACCAGCAAAGACAACGTGCTCTTTTACACGATCCTTATCTGCTTCATCCGCGAGCGCATCATGATGAACTCCACCTCCTACAATAAGATAATACGTATTTGGTGTTGCCTCTAAAACGGCGGGAAGAGCCCGGATCATAAATTGAATCCCTTTTAGGTGACGCAACACCGCCACAGTTGTTAGCAGATTCGCGTCTAGTGGAATACCCAATTCCTTACGCACCTCAAGTCGCGCCTCATAACGATCAATATTAATAAAGTTTGTTAAATCAATACCGTTATAAATCGTAATCACCTTTTGGGGTGATGCATTGCTGATTTCGATATAAAATAAGCGCGCCTCTTCCGAAACCGCAATAATGCGGTCGCAAAAAAACCGCAGGGATAGTGCTTCAATTTCCTGATGGATTTTTGATTTAACTTTCATATCTTGCGACGGCATGGTATGGATGGTACACACACTAGGCAGTCCTAATAACTTCGAAGCAAAACTTCCCAAACTATTCGCAAACTCAAGTTGCGTATGCACAAGATCGGCCTTTACTGCTTTCAGATATTTACGGATACGGTAAATGGCCGTAATGTCCCGCAATCGTTCGACGGAAATTAAATCCACAGGCACGCCTAACGCGCGAATATCATTTGCTGCAGGATTGCCATCTTTAACCTGAAGCACACATACGCGAGGCTCAAAAAATTGCCTGTTCAGGTTTCGTAATAGCGGCACCATCAGTCGTTCAGCGCCGCCCATTCCTAATCCGTCAATAACATAGACAATATTATATTTACGACTCAAATGAGCGTTGGAATTTCTATCCTCAGATTTCATTATAAAATTCACCCTCGTCTGATAAATTTACCAGCTCGGCAAACAATAATCGCCATATCAAATCGTTTACCTGGTCAAAGCCAAGATCCATGCTTGCGCGAACTGCTTTTTCCACACAACACAACAGCATCCCATAACGAGCGGGCATTAATGTATATTGATCTGGTTTACCGAATGCCTGAAGGTAGTCAGGAATAATTTTTGGGCGCCATTGTAGCAAAACTTCCATAGCTCCACGCGCTCTTTCTTCGACAGGAAACTGCGGAGCGCTTGCCAGTGCTCCAGCCAGCAAAAATAAATAAACATCCAAACTGACATCCGTTGACCAGCGGGAATATTGCCAATCTACAAGCATGAGCCCACCATGTCTGGAATTCCGGATCATGTTCCCATGCCAAAAATCGCCTTGTATCAACGTTTTATGTGTTGCGCATCTCCGCATGGATTCAATATTCTTTATCAATCCCTGTAATGCCTGGTTTTCACGTTCGGCAAAGTGGTACATTTCTCTAAATTTTTCGATTTTTTGCAGGATGTCTGTTGGAACATTCTCACCATCCTGCAATTGCGTAGCGGTTCGATCCACTATATCGCGGAGGAATTCTGCCGCATCTATGGCCAAAGAATAAACCTTTTCAAGCTTCCCCCAGATCTTTTGCCTAGATGCATGCAGAAGACTTTCACCATGAATATAGGATATTACAAAAGCCGCCTGTGCTCCCAAAGTCAGCATTGCAACCGGCTCTGGTACGCGAAACACAGCATTCGGTCCTAAATGCTCCCATAGCTCAACCAAGCGACCGTATTCTATCTGCAATGCCAGTCCATCTTCTGGAAGACGCGGCGCTTTTACAACCAGCGCAGGTTCAGTTTTATTCGCTTCAAACACGAATATTATTATACAATCATGGAGATCAGCAGTGCCATTTGATAAAATTACCCAACGCACTGGAGGGGAAAGGAGGGGTTTACCCTGACGACGAAGCGATGCGATATAAGTGGTTAGCGTATCCATAAATTCCACGGTCATGGCCGCCAATCCAGTTCGCCCGATAAAAATAAACCTGAAATCTTATAAAAAATATTCATGTTATGCAAATAAATAATACGAATCTCATAAACTGGTTTCCGGGGCATGATTCGATTTTGCAATTACAAAATAATATGAAAGCAAATATAGAACAATAGAAACCAGCGGCCTGCTCGAAAAATAGTGTAAAAGTCGGGCGGGCAACAAATAGTGATAACGGTGCCGCAAAGTAAAACCGAGTAAATCAGCCTTCAGGGGAAATATATATTCAGGTGTTTCCAAATTTGACATCACGCCATACAAGTCAATATCTGAATACCCCGACAGCCGCAAATAACGAATCACGTGGTGTGGCGTTGAATGATAGGAGTTCGCTATGAATGCCTTGCTAAATAATCCCAGTTTGTTCGAAAAGCCCAAAAATATCGAGCCCCCCGGGTGCAGTAGGCGACGAACCTTTCGAAAAACCTCAATTTCATCAGTCAACTTGGCAGCAGGAAAGCCAAATGGAATGGCGACAATATCAAAATAATTCTGATTGTTTTCATTCAACTCACTGGTAACTGCTGATGGATTGCAAAGCCAGGTAACCGAAGAAACCCCGATTTTGTTGAAGAGCTCGGTAAAATCATCCTGCTCTCCGCCAATAATTAGCATACGACAGTTTTCTGTTATTGGCAACAAAAACCGCCAATCTGAACTGGATTTGGGCAGTGAGTGTTGAAAAGATGCCTTTGATCGATATTTGGATTCCACAATTTATTCTCCAGGCAATAATAATACTTTTTCCTACTCGTCTATTTACCGGCGTATTATAATAACGTAAACCTACGTCGGGAATAATCCAATTACACGGAATAAACGGAGTAAATTCTCGCGTTCGACCCACCATAAAACACCCAAATAGCTAAGCGTGCCAGAGACAACTACCGAAACCAATTGCAAAACAGGGTTCAGAGCAGCTGTAAGTACCAACACGGCCAAAGTTACAGGAGCCATCAACAATCCCCCAAGAAAAGACGGCTTTAATTCGCTAACAATATCAACCGAAGAGACATCAACAAATCGAGTAGCAATTTGTAAACTGACAATTCGCCGGATTAATACAGCAATTAAATGCCCCCAAACAATGCCAATTAAACCAAACTGAGATCCGATCAACATGGCTGGGATCAAAATAATTAACGACAATAAGCCTAATTTCAATAAAATGTCAGGATGCCCAATCGCCTTGTAAATATCACCAATGTGGTAGCCGAGAGAGTAAAGCCAGGCATAAACCGCCAAAACCCGCAGCAAAGGAATCACATCCAGCCATTGGTCTCCAAAAAGCACCCTGACAATTGGATCAGCCGCAATCACCAACCCAAGACAAATGGGCACCATAACCAAAGCAATAAGCCGAACTGATGTCAAAAAACCGCGACGCATTTCATCTGGGCAATCCTGGATTGACGAAAAAGCTGGAAAAATTACTCCACCCAACACCCACAAGTTGCCTATCACAAGCATTTCAGGTAAACGATAGGCTAATGTATACACGCTGAGTTGAGCCACTCCAAATATTTTTCCAACAATAATATAATCCAAGTTATCAATCACAACTGTAAGTATGTCGCCTCCAATAATTGACCGGCCGAATCTCAACAAGGTTGCGGTAATTTTTCTGTTGAGAGTCGGGCGTGGCCGCCAGGGCAGAATAATCCAAACCAAAACAACCGAAGCAAGTGCNCCCAAAATTTGACCAAAAACGAGGGACCAAACTCCAAAGCCTCCAAATGCCAGCCCAATGGAAACCAATGTCTTTACCNCTGTATTCCCCATATCGGGAATGAATTTACGCCGATAATCCAGTTCCCGCATCAACCAGATATTATGAACCGAACCCAACGCATTAATTGCAAACGATGCCCCCAGCCAGCGAAGAACCGGAGTGATCATGGGGTTATTAAAATAACCGGCAAACAAAGGAGCAAATGGAATGATTGCGGCGGATAGGAAAAACCCCAGGATAATATTAATTGTAAAAACTGTATTCGCAGCCTCGTTGACATCCTCTCTGCGTTGGATCAGTGCGACACCAAGGCCCAGGTCTTTAATAACTCCAAAATAATTAATGGCTACGACGGCAATTGCAACAAGTCCAAAATCATCCTTGCTCAAAAGGCGCGCCAGTATGGATGTCGTAAGCAGAACGCCTGCCCTACCTAAACCATAGGTCAGAAAGTTCCAAAAGACGCCCTGTCCGGCTCTTCGGCCGATCGTTCCTTTGTCTTCGGAATTTTCAATATTATTGATCAAAAAGAAACCACAGCTTGCGAGGATTGTTTATCAATGGGAAAACCCGGGCCTGTTGGATGATTTATATGATTTGACATGTTCATCCATTAATTGAATTGCTGTAATTGAAAGAGCTGCGATGATCCAAAAATAACGTATATAAGCATCATGCAGGAAAAGGGCTGCCACCAGATAGCCAATAATGGAAACCTGGAGAGACATTAACCACGGCGTATTGGATTTATACGCCGGCAAATCAGTGATTGATCTTACTGACTTAGCCAAGCCAGACAAAAGCGAAATGATTATCCCCATAAAAGAAATCATTCCAAAAACACCTGTTTCAGCCAAAATTTGTGTAACCAACGAGTGAGGGTCACGCTCTCCATATTCAAATTCGATCCCAATCTTTCCGCTATAATCTTGATAATTCGTTTGAAAATTACCTGCACCNACGCCAATTATTGGGTGCTCCGCAAACATGGCAATCCCAGACAACATGACACTAAGCCGGCCTTGAACTGAGCCATCTTCGTTAAATCCGGTCCCTCCAGGTGTTATTATTTTCAAACTATCGAAACGAGCGGCATATTTGGCCGGCAATAACGGGAGCATGATAACAAACAGGCCCAAACTGAGGAAGATCAATACTAGATTAAACTTTTTTCCATATATAAACAAGGCTAGAAAAACGACCACCATCAAGGCTACATAACCACCACGACTGTAGGTATTAAGTAATACCAGGGAAAGGATGCCCAGCATTCCTGCTCCTAATACCTTCAACTTAAAACCTGGTTCATTGATAATCTGAAATAAAACAAATGGAATGACAGCAACAATAATTTGGGCCCACATATTAGGATCATTGACCGGTCCTGCAAGCCGCCTAGTGCCTCCGCTGTCATCATCAAAAACGCCCTGGGTGCTTACCCGGGCAAACCCGAAAAAATCCTGCGCATAATTTCCAGTGACGACTTGATAGGTCCCTAGTAAACATAAAAGTGTTGTTGTTATAACAACAACACGAATAGCTTGTTTCCAGGCAAGTATGTCGCGTAGTGCAAAAATTATTGTGTATACGATAATAATGTCCTTAACCATTTCCATTATCTTGAAAATTGCCTGCTCTTTATTTGCAGCGGCCAGGTAAGAAACAACCATGGCAAAAAAATAAAGAATCAGAAATGCTTCAATGGCGAAAGTTTTTTTACGATCCGCAGGCAATTGCCCTGCATAATAATTTCGAATCAAAGTTGCAACAGAAACCGTTAGCACAAGCGGAATAACCACCCCGGGCAATCCGATATCCGCAAGCTGTCTTGAAAAATTTGTAAAAATAGCAAAAATAAGGATGTTGGCGCCAAAGCTGGGTTTAAGGATTATTGCCAGGAGCAGGACAAAACCCATCACTCCTGCTATGCCATATAAAGCTATATTCGCGTCAGGGTTCCCTATCGCAACAGCAGCCAGTCCAGCGAGAACAATGCCGATCAATAAGAACCACGCATCATTTAATTTTAGATTCATTTCTTCTCCATTTGTGGAAAGACTTGGCAATTATCTTGATAATGGGTCTTCTTCAGAATGACGGCTTGGGTGATTTAATTATCTCTGGTCCATTATATTATAAATTGCGCCATGTCAAATGTTCCGTTGGAAAGTGATCGTAAATCAAAAAAACAGATCATTTTGTAAGAGACTGCCCGCTATTGGCAGGGTGCCGTTCGGCGAACTCGGCATCTTTTCATATTCTTATTTTAACTTTTAATTTTTAGCCGCTCCAATAAATTCTTAACCACTAAAGCTGTTTTTACCAGCAACCAACGCTCCCTTTTTTTAATTAAACGAGCCCAATATATTGGAATAGAGTTCGTCGATAAACTACTTTTGTAAGCGGAATCGCCTGCCAAAAAATCATAGATCAGGTAATTTTTTGAAGCATTATGCAAAATTGCAAAATAATGCGATACGATACCGGGGCGATAAACATTCTCATTCATATAATTAAACCCGCTCTGATAAAACAAGACGTTGCCACGATAGGTAAAATTATATAAGTATCCGATTGTCATTTTATTATTAAATATATGCAGAAGTTGAATTTCCCCATTCGCAAAACGATTGCTTATCAAATCCATATGAAATTGATACAAATAGTCGTTGGAAAATGCCCCGGATATTTCCCTTCTCGCCCACTCGTGTTGATGCAAGGATATCAGCGCATCGAACATGATCCGGCATTCGTCAACACTTGCCGCTTCAACTATCTGAATTTTCCCGTCTTTTTCGTATTGTTTAATGGATCTACGAATTTGACTGCGTTTATTTGCACTGAGAATTTGCAAATAAGACATCCCCGCCGCCCTGATTTTATCCAATTCCACAAAGAACGACTGCATAGATTCATCAATAAGAAAATTGAGCCTTTGGCCGCCGTTATTATTAAACAATCTGCCATTTTCAAGGAACTCGGACGATATCCCTGGAAGCATAAATTCGTCCCAATCCTGCAAACTCAGGATGGCATGAAAAACTTTCTCTCTCAGAGTTATGGATTGATCCACAAGGATTGAATTATGCTCAATAAATAATTTATCAAAATATGGATCTGCAGAGGAATTTAACGACATGAGGCGGGTCGGCAAAAAACCATATTTTCTCATTTTTTTGGTGCCCACAAAAAAAGCAAGCACGGGATCCTTTTCAATATAACCCACAACCAATCGCAGGTCACTCGCAGGCGGGAGGCTTTTAATCCAATTTGCCATCCACCCCCAGGATAAAAAGTAACTATGATTAGTTTTTTCGAGTAGAGAACACCAGATTATTTCTACTAGCTCAAAATCACTAAACGGGTTGTAATACTTAATATTCAAATGATCAATGTTATTCAGGCCGCTCATTACAATATCCGTGTTAATGGCAGTAAATCAATAAAGCGCTCGGAATGATAAGCATCCAATATAAAAGTCAACAGACCCTTGTTAATAACAATTTCTCTAGCATCACTTGTCACTGGCAGAAAATGGAATTGCATGAAAGATTATAAACGTCAATCCTTGGTACCTGTATTTCTCTCAAGCTTTAAATCCTGTAAAACATAGAGGGCAGCAAAAACAAAGAGAACCTCATAGTTACTCTCCTTAATTTCCTGAACTGCCTGAATAAATGGCACTCTAGGAAACGAATAAACGCTTACAAACAGGATTTGGGCTGCTTTCGCCCACAAATAATTGAAAAAGAAAAGGCAGCCAATGCCTAAAGGCAGAATAAAAAATATTTTGTTGCCAAATTGCTGAAACTGCATATTAAAAAGGCCGGCGAGGGGAATGATGATTGTAAAAGTCAGCCAAAAAAGATCAAATAGTTTTTCAAACGGGATCGGCTTCTCATTAATTTCAATATTATGGACAGTAATCTCATTCTGCACATTCACCTGCGCCAGTGTCTCAGGAGTTTGTAGATCCAATATTCTTTGACCCCAGCTTATTTCTTCGGCTGTGCCAAAAAAGGCAATCACCGCGAGACCAAGAATAGCCAATAATTTAATCCGGGAAAAAACGTTACGTGGTTTCGACTTCAAAGTTAACCAAAAGGTATAAAAAAACAAAAAGGATGTTAAAAAAAGTGAGACGGCCCCAACATTTTCAAAATAATGGTCTTCTGCGAACAAATAATTGGCGGATCGATCTCCTGCAGAGAGCATAAAAAAGCCAACTGAAATATAAAGCACTACAGCCGCATAAACCAGCGGATGATAAAACATTATATTCTTTATATTCTTTATATTCTTTATATTCTTTATCATTGGTTTAACCTTTTATATTTTAATGGGCAGTCAGAAGCAGGATTTTCAGGGTCAAACATCCGTTACATTTCTCCAAATAAAAACCGATCATAAAGTTATTTTATCTTCACCTAAAATCAACGGCGAACCCGCTTCCAAATCGGAGATCTTCTATTGGTAAAATAATTATAAAATCCCATTAGAGCAGCGATATTTGAATTAACAAGAAAAACCGGCAAATAAAGCAATTTACCCATTCTACCCTTTATATTAAATAAATTTCCAAAGATCGCTGAAAAATAGAAAGTTATTTGCAGGCTTAATGCCGTCAGCAAGAATATAAAAAGTACTTCCGCCGACGAATAATACCGGTCATTGAGAAAAATAACAATCGCAACATTGGTCAAAAACATTATGATAAAGCCAAATGGGAGAAATACACGAAAATATTTATGAGAAACAATCTGCCAGACAAGGAATGGACGATCAAAAGGCAGAAGGTTTCCAGAAAGCGAGATTGTCTGATACAAACCAACATTATTACGAGTACGCCTTTCAATTTCATCCTGCGCACTGACCGATACATATTCAAACGATCTGGCTTGCGGCACGTAAATCACTCGATACCCCCGACGAAGAAGATCAAGTATTATAAATAGATCATCAAGGATGATCTTACCTTCGGGAGGAATAAAGGCATCTTTGCGTATGGCAAAAATTTCCCCGACAGAACTTACGCACGAATCAACCATGGATTCATTTTTCTTTATTGCGGACTCATATTTCCAATACAATCCTTCTGCAGAGCTTAAATCACGGCCATCTTCAATAATATGTTTGGCTCCTGTGGCACCCCCCACTTTAGGATCGGAAAACGGCAATATTAATTCCCGAATTGCCTTCACATCATACATGTTATTTGCATCCGAAAAAATGACGATCGCACCACGCGAAAACTGCATTGCTCGCGTGATCGCAGCCAATTTTCCGTTTCTTTCAGGGTTATACAATAATTCAACACCTTTTTTTGAAAAGGATTTTACAATTTCCGGTGTCTTGTCTGTTGAACCATCCGCCACAACCAGTATTTGAAGTTTCTCACGCGGATAATCAAGGGAGAGGGAATTATCCAGTTTATCGGAAATATATTTTTCTTCGTTGTAAGCAGAAATTAGCAATGTGACGTTTGGATAAATCTCTGAAAACGCTCCGGGGTTGGGGCATATCTTTGCAATCAAAGCAATCAAAATCGGATAACCAAGATAAGTATATAAAATAAAAAATGCCGAAGCCCAGAACAGAAATAGAAGAAATGCCATAAACTTCAAACCTTTATACATTCCTTGTTGCAATCAAAATTCAATGACATTACTTTGACTCCTGTAAGGCTTTAATATAGGATTCCTTCGTAGACTCAAATTGTCTTGAAAGTGTAAAATTTGTAAAGACCCTCTCCCTGGCATTCAAACCAAGTCTGGAAGCCAGCTCCGCATCTCCAGCAATTCTCAACAAGGCATTTTTCAGAGCCTCCACACTTCCATTCTTAACCAATAATGCCTGCTCCTGATGTGTAACCAATTCGGGAATCCCGCCAACATCAGAAGCCACAATAGGCTTCTCCAACGCCATGGCTTCAAGCAAGGCGACTGGTGTTCCTTCGGTGCGTGACGGCATAACATAAATATCACAGGATTTTAGAATGGCGAGTAATTCATCATGATCTACATGTCCAAGTAATAATATGTACTTACCTGCTCCGAGTTGGTCAATCTGCTTTTTCAATACCAGCTTCAAAGCCCCATCCCCTGCGATCATACAATAAATGGCGGCATTTTTTTCGCGGGCATTGCTCACAGCGTTTATCAAGTCATCATGAGCTTTGGACCAGGCCAGGCGACCAGCAGCCAGGCAAATCACAGAATCATAAGGTAATTCGTATTTTTCAAGCAGCCATTTTTTACTGCCGCGAATTGATGAAACATCCAAATCAATGGCGTTGTATATTAAATCAATTTTTGTTTGAGGAATTCCCGCCTGTATCATGGCATTCCGAATTTCACCCGAAACGACAATATAACGAGATAAGGTGAAATTGGTTGCGAATTCCATAACAGAATAAATCAACCAGCGCAGGCTGTATTTTGGATGTTCATTCATATACCAGCTATTCAATGTTGAAATGAGTTTCGCGCCGCCAAAAAAAGAGGCAAAACTACCCCAAAATTTCGATTGTGGATTCTGCGTATCAATGACCTGATAACCATGGTCACGAATAACCTGCACCATGCGAAAAAGAATATGTGGGTCAAATTTCCCGGCCGCCAAGTAGTACACGCTGTAACCGGACTCTTCCAACTCAGGGGCGATCATACTTCCACGAATGGTAGCGAGCCCGACACGATCTGTTGGGAACTTCTTCATCAAAGCAAGGACTCTGGCATTTGTTCCCCCAAAATTAGCTGATAAATCCACGACGAGAACTCGTGGAAGATCCGTAACAGGCGAATTGCTCATTTATGTGACGCCGCGCGGTTTAATAACAACGCCAATTGTCCTAAATAAAATGTAAATATCCAAAAGGATGCTGGCACGTTCTATGTAAGCAATGTCCATGCGAGTGCGTTCATCCATGTTGACGGAACCACGCGCAGTGATTTGCCATAGTCCTGTCACTCCCGGCAGGACATCAAGACGCTCTGTCTGCCACAGGCGGTAGGCATCCGGCCCAAAGTCAGTAGGACGCGGTCCCACCAAACTCATATCACCTTTAATGATGTTAATTACTTGCGGCAATTCATCCAGGCTGGTTTTTCGCAATATCCTCGCAATCGGAATGACGCGCGGGTCATTGGTGATCTTAAAATCCGGCCATTCCAATTCATTCAAATGTGCATATTTTTCTTTTAGAGCTTCTGCATTGGGCACCATGGTGCGAAACTTGTAGAACAAAAATGGCCGTCCGCCCCTCCCCGCGCGCTTGTTTGTATAAATGACGGGCGCGCCGGGAGATCCAATCAAGATGGCCAGATAGATCAACACAAAAACAGGAAGCCAGAAAGGCGATGTCAGAAAAATGATTGACAAATCCATGATCCGTTTTAGAAGCAGGTATCCCTGCCCCGTGAAGCGCCTCTTGGCAGGGTCAAATTCCTTCACCCATTCATATTCAAACTCAGCCATCGTCAGTCTCATTATCTACCGATTCAATTTTCCGGTCGCGGTCTTTCCCGCCCATGACAAAATGTGTCAATTTGGAATTTGCCACATCGAGCAAATCTTCAAAACTTAGTGCGTCATCAGGAAAAGCAGCAACCGTCCATGAAATCTGCACACTCGTTTTGTTACGGATCACACCTGCAATTCGTTCAGCCAACATTTGCGAATTTTGAAAGTCTGTCTCTGGGCATAGAATGACGAAACGGTTAAATCTTTCGCGAAAAACCATATCCGTCTGGCGTATATTCTCATCGATCACCTGCCCGATTCGTGCAAAGGAAAAACGATGAGACATGTCATTCTTTATCGCGGAAACAAGCTCTGTATTTATTATATTTTCATCAACACTGGCCTGTACCACGATCAACCCCATGGGACGATGATATCGGCGACTGCGGGTAATTTCGATCTTTATCTGCTTTGATGCGGCATTTATATCCATGGTGCGGCTAGGAAAAGCGCTTAATGTCATCAAATCCATCACTGATTCCGCTTGACTCATTCCATAAGCAAGTTGATAGGCGAGCCAAACCCCGAGCTGTAGAAGAAGAAATTCAAGGAGAATAATTGGAAATGTGCTAAATGGGGCGGAATCGGTTCGATCCAGGATTTGCAGCAGGACCAGGTAAACGGCCCCCCAAAGGATCATTGGGACTGCTGGGCCGGTTTTGGAAACATACGGAAAAAGAATCGTTGCGGGTACGGCCGCCAAGATCAAGAAATAGAAGTATTTTGCAAAATCTATGATCGGGGAATCAGAATAATCAAATTGAGCCAGGACAAAAATCACGGCCAGATATAAGGTAACCCAAAATATGGATTGTTTAAGATTAGACATTGGTCACCTTTTCAGACTGCCCGAACTCGTCTGGGGCGGTAAGCGATCTCACTTCAAACTCTCACACAGTTCACGTATCACTTTGTAATTCGTTGGGCAGGCATCTGCAGCCAATGTTTGGAGTGGGCGATGATCGTACCTGTCAGAATTCATGTCCATAAATCCGGACGGAGCGAGCTTGTCACCTTAATTGGCACCCGTCAGATAGCATCTAAATAAGAGTCGACCGCAAAGTCGGTAGACAGCGTGTCTGCGATCAACCAGCCCCGTCAGGCGCCGATACAATTGATAGAATTAAGGCGGTCCAAAAGGGTCTTGCAAGGAAGTCGCGTTGATATCTAGTCACGCTTTAAGAATTGAGTATTGATGGACGATCTGGATTTGATTTTAACATAAAACGACCCCAAAGCATGTCCTTTTGCATTATATGGTGTCCAGATTGTTACGCGAAAGTCACCATTCGCTTGGCGATTAAATCAATTCCTAGAGGTTATCCTTGAGCGGCCTTTACAACATGCTCACATCACAGATCGTAATGTATGCCGCCTAATATTGTTCTGGCTGTCACCGGTCAAAAGCGTTTTTTGAAGCCAACAAAATCGGTTACCTAAATGTAAATCTTGAAGGCAATGAAGAGGCGATGCAATTTGTCATGACTCTAAACAGGGGTTTTGCGCATCTAAACAAAAAAGGGAGGGCGGACTCGCTTTTGAATCCCAACCTCCCCGGAGTATAATACGTTTATGAAGAAGCTTATTTCCTGGCTGTTACTCTCATACATCCTTGCCGCGTGTGATACATGGGGCGTGCCGCCACAACCTTTTCCCGTATGGACGCCCATCCCTTCGCAGCCACCGAGTATTGTTACTGCAACACCGCTGGTATTCCTGCCTCCGTTTATTGTCACGACCCTACCATCAATAACTCAACTCATCCCTTTTAGCCCAACAAATACTGAAACTCCATCACCGACTAACACTTTGGAACCAGTTCCACCGACCCAGACTTTTACACCCAGCCCTTTGCAATCTGTAATGGTTGATATTCTTGGCTGTAACACAAGTTTTGACATCAGGAATGGCATGGGGGAAGTGACGAACGCCTATGTGACGATCAAAAATAACGGGACAGTTGATCTGCCAAATACCTGCGCCCTGCTGCGCGCTGTTGACGAAGACCGGGAACACCCAGACAAGAAGCGCTGCGTGGATCTTCTGCCTGCGCAATATCAAGTAAATTTAAAATTGACGGTTGATTCGCAATATAAAGTTGACACGATCATTCAGGTGGATATCACAACAAACGATGCAATTCNCTTGAGAGTCGATCGGCAGTCGTGCAAAGACATTGATTTGTTCGGCGGGGAGCCCCCGAATATCGGTGTGATCAAACCAATGACGCCATAACCGTATCAACCATAACCTGGATAATACAGTTCTCACCTCCGAGGAAATGCATGGGTTGACAGAGCAGGATTGGGTCCAGGCCGATGCACTTTTCATCGAACGAATCCTGCGAATCGATTATTTACATCCAATTTTTAATGTCATCGCGTCGAATGTCTCTTGAAAAGGTATAATGTCAACATGACAGACGAACAAATCAAATCCCTTGCACGCAACAAGATTGCCATGCTGATTGATGGTGATAATGCCCAGGCTGGCTTGCTCTCCCAAATGCTGGTGGAGGCGGGACGCTACGGACAAGTAACCGTGCGTCGTATTTACGGCGATTGGACCACAACAAGTATGAATTCATGGAAGGAAACGTTGAACTTTCACGCCTTCCAACCTATTCAACAATTCCGCTATACGATTGGCAAGAACGCAACCGACAGCGCCATGATCATTGACGCAATGGACATCCTGCACGCAAGCGTGGTGGACGGCTTTTGCCTCGTCTCTTCTGACAGCGATTACACCCGCCTGGCTACCCGCATACGTGAGACGGGTATTTTTGTAATGGGAATTGGTGAAAAGAAAACGCCAAAACCCTTTGTAAATGCATGCGATGTGTTTGTATACACAGAAAACCTTGCGGCAGAAAAGAAAACTGTACAACAAAAAAATATTAACAACAACAAATTACGAAGAGCTAAAGGCGAAAAAGAGGAACTTGACCCCATGCCGATCTTAACTCAGGCTTTTGAGATGGCTGTTCAACAGGATGGATGGGCCTCGCTGGCAAATCTGGGCAACGCCCTTTATCAAGTTGATCCCAGTTTTGACCCGCGCACTTACGGCCACAAACAACTCTCGAAAATGATCAGCAAATTAAACGACCGCTTCGAGATGCGCGCACCGGAAAATGACGGCCCGCAAATTTTTTATGTAAAGATGAAAGAGTAGCAAAAAACCCGATGTAGTCTCGGGGTTTTTTGATCCTGATCTGAAACTCAAATTGGCTGTTCTCGATTTAAGACCTCGTTATACACCTCGACAATTTGAGATGTTATTTTCCCCCAGGCATAATCAAAGGCATATTCTGCGGCGCGCTCACCCATCGTTTCGCGCAGATGCGCATCTCCCAATAAAAGTGAAAGCTTATCGCACAACGCTTCCGGGTCACTGTCTGGAATCGTATAACCGGTCAATCCATCCTGCACTAAATAACCCAGCCCACCCACTTCCGAGGCAATGACCGGCGTGCCGCAAGCCATTGCCTCCAGTGCCACCATGCCAAAAGATTCATACAACGAAGGCATCACCACCACTTCCGCAGCCGAATAATAATAAGGCAGGGTGTCCTGTCCGCGCTTGCCAAGAAAGATGACCATCGCCCCCATTAAAAGATCATCACATAGTTTTTGCAGGCGATTCATCTCCTCGGACATATCCTCGGGGCTTTCACTCACATCGCCGCCAATGATCGCTAGATGAGCAGGACGATGCATACCTTGCAAATCCAAACAGGACACCGCTTGAATTAAAGTATCCACGCCTTTCAAAGGCTCAATCCGCCCCACAAAAAGCACCATGCGGTTTTCCGGTTTCAAGCCAATGAATTGCTTGGCCTCGTCGGCAGGGATTGGATAAAAATGACTTGTATCCACACCGGGCGGGATAATAACCAACTTGCGTTGATCTACACGATAGAGAAATCTCAACTGTGTCGTCTCAGCGATGGTGGCGACGACGATCCGATCAGCCCGACGTAGGATCTGTCTCTCCCCTTTGAGTCGATCCTCGCCCACGCGTTCATCCTCCGAACGCGCTACACGGTTTTTCATCTCGCCTAACGTATGGAACATGTGCACAATGGGCGTCCCGCCCCAGGCATCGCTCAACGCCTCCGCCGCCAGACCAGACATCCAATAATGGCTGTGGATCACGTCGTAGGTAATGCCCTTTTCAATTGCAAATTGTTTTATCCCATCTACAAATTCAGGGATGTAATTTACCATTTCGCTCTTTGATTTGGGAACTTCGGGACCCGACGGCACATGCACAACGCGGTTGCCAAATCCCAACTCATGGACAACATGCGGCACATGTTCATCCTGTGAACGCGTGAACACATCCACGTGAATACCCATCCGCCCCAATTCACAGGTCAAATCGCGGACATAAACGTTCATTCCGCCGGTGTCTTTGCCGCCTAGTGTAGCCAGCGGACAGGTATGATAAGAAAGCATGGCAATTCGTAACATGGTTTTCTGGATTCCCAAGACACAGACGACACGTAAAGCTAAAAACTTGCGAGTTTAACTGGTTTCCTTTATAATCCCGCCCGCTGTGCAGGACAAATTGNCAATTTGTCCTGCGTTAGCCACCGTAGCTCAGCTGGTAGAGCAAACGATTCGTAATCGTTAGGTCGTCGGGTCGTAGCCGACCGGTGGCTCAAATCATCTTATTAGACCTCGGATATTTCTAAAATCTCCGAGGTCTTTTTGTTTTTACTCCCAATCAAAAATTGAATCCAGTTGTTCCTCAGGCACATCAAAAACCGAATTGTTTTCGGGTATAGCTTCGCGCGTCATCCATTTCGGTAGGCGGTCATCTTCTTTTGTAAAGCCAGCGCGCTTGTTAAATTCACGTTCCATTTTGATGGTCTCTTTGCCCAATGCCTGCAAAATATTATCAGGCAGATCATCCCAGCCATAGCGTGCTTTCAATAATCGTTTCACCACACCATCAGGGGTTGCGGCATAACCGAAGCCTGCGAAGATACACGCGCCCAATGTGTCATAACCGCCCATGTTCAACTGGGCATTGCGTGAGATTTCGATCTGGGCATTCGGGTCGAGATGATCAATTTTTGCGCGGATGGTGAGTCCGCAGGTATGGTCTGCGCCTTGTGGAGTCGTGGCATACGTAACGCCTGTGCCTTTGATCGAGCGCGGTTCATACGCACTCATGGCTTGCCGCTTGACAACAGGCACACGTTCAATTCCATATTGGTCGCCCATATCCGCCGCGCCATCGCCGAGTTTACGCCCAAGTTCAGTGCCTCTTCGGATCTCGTCAATCAATTTCATTGCGCTATCGCCATCGCCCCATTTCATCAAGCCAGCTTCCGCAGCAACACCGAGTGCAGCACCCACTTCAATTGAATCAAGCCCAAGGTCATTCACCTGCCAATTCAAACGTCCGATGGTGTCGAGTGAATCAATATCCAAATTTGTTCCCATCAAACCGATGGTCTCATACTCAAGCGGGGAGACGATGACTTTGCCATCCTCCCCGCCAAAGACATTCGAGCATTTGATCGTACAACCCGACATGCATGCGTGAGACGGGTCGGACGGCTTGCCGCGCTGCAATGTGAATTCACGTAAAGCCTCACCGCTGACATTCTCCACCTGTTCAAAAGTTCCGCGCGAAAAATTATGCACGGGGATGCCCGCAAACTGCTGGGTCAACTGCGTCATCGCGGCAGTACCGTAATCACGATACGTGATCGACTGCGGATGTTCCATCACGGCTTTTGTGTAATCTTTCTGTGCAACTTTAAACGCCTCGGGACTCACGATGGGAGGCTTCTGCCCACCGGCATGATCGAACACGATGGCTTTTAATCCCTTCGAGCCCATCACCGCGCCAAGTCCGCCGCGAGCGGCAATACGCGCCGGGACTTTGTCTTTATCAATATTCTGAATCCCCGCGGACTTCATCAGCATCTCACCGCCAGGACCAATCAACGCGATGGCAACTTTATCGCCATATTTTTCAAGTAACTTCGGCGCAGTTTCATAAATGCCAAGCCCAACCAAACTCTGCCCTGAGTAAATCGAAGGGTCATCGGCTTTTTCCCATTTTGCACCGTTCAATGAGAGATGCAAGACCCAGAAGCCATCCTCTTTGGGCTTATCTTCAATGACGAGCGCCTTCATGCCCATGAAGGCCATGTGATAACCCGTGCGTCCGCCCGCGTTGGCTTCTTTGATGCCGCCAGTTAACGGGGACTTACCACCAACAGAAATACGATCTGTGGATGAGAGCATATGCCCCACCAGCAGACCCGGCGCAAAAATGAGTTTATTCCCCGCGCCAAGCGGATCACACTTTGCGTCCATCTCGTCAAGCATGATGCGTGCAAGGAGTCCGCGACCGCCAAGGCGAACCCATGTTTCAGGTATGGGTTCGCGCTTTAGTTCCTGCGTGCGGGTGTTGACGCGCCAGATTTGGGATTTGTATTCGGTCATTCTGTACTCCTGTGAGCAGAATTATATTCAAGTTTGTTTTCAAATAATTTGCAACGTACGTCCGACAAACATTACGGGATCAAGCAATCAGCACTCCACAAAACATAAACGCCTAAAACCGCCATTTGCCGGCAGGAACCGCTTGCTTCGAGTTCATTTGCCAGCCTTCTTTGGCTCTTCTTCGTAATAATAATATCGCCAGCGGCAACATCCAGATCAAGGTCTTTGAGGCATTGCAAGGTTTGCCCGTCTTTACAGTACGCCACACTTCCCTGCAAGATGCGCTGTTCGTTATAGGTCCCCAGCCACTCGCTCCCCCACTTGGAAACAAATGGTTCCCGCTTCAATACATACGGAAACCATTCCGCCTCCGCCTGCCCGGCAACAAATAAGTATCTGGAATTCTCAGGCACATTTTTTTCGACATAGTCTGCGACATCGAACGCGTTGCGATGAAGCACAGGGACGGAACCCATCACTTCATTCGTCCCATATCCAGCCATCTGAAAGATGGAAATAAGGATGCAGCCAATCAAAGCGACCTGTAGCCATTTTGACCGAAACCATTCCATGCCTGCAACAAAACTGACGCCAACCAGCACTGCAATCACCATCACGAGGAAACGGTCGCCTTCCGGTGAGAGCACCAAAGTCATTGCCAGCAGCACGGCAGGGATGCCAAACTGTCGTTTATATATCAAGTAAATTACCGCCAGCGCCGCTAAAGCAAACCCGATCATAGGGATGGGAGCGCCCACGAACTTCCCGCTCAGCCATCCCAAGAGAGCGTCTGTTTGTCCAAGCACATCCAGGAAAGCAGCGTTATCGTGGCTTGAAAAAGCATGCTTGAAAACCTGCATGCCATAGCGAGTGGTCATTAAATACAACCACAGAACGCCGACCAACCCTCCCGCGAAAAAAGTCAGAAAGGTGGTCTTCAAGGCTTTTACGCGAAACGTTGCAATGCCCCAACACGCAACCCACAAGGCAAAAAACAAACCATAAAAAAGGTGGGTTAAACTGGTCAAGCCCAGGAATATCCCTGCCAGGACGGCAAACAAGCGGCTCTCTTCTTCGAGGGCTCGGTAAAAGCAATAAAACCCATTCAACATTAGAAAAAACGCGAGTCCGCGCACCATGCCCGCAGACCAGGTATGGTTGTAGTATAAGGTTGGTGAAAAAAGGAAAAAAGCCGTCGAGAAAAACGCCGCCCAAAACGAGGCTGTCATTCTTTCAACCAGCAAAAACAAAGGCACCAGTGAAAGAAGGCTGAACAACGGGGGGATGAATCGAAGATAGGTGATGGATGAAACATCGAACAGATCGGTGACGAAAGCCATTACATAAAAACCGAGCGGCGGGTAGGCAAAGGG
>JGI1356J14229_10000801_pt1 | contig 28217 bp, 21 predicted proteins | sample Subgrocontami58m_FD_14229 | JGI IMG/M metagenome (IMG submission 14229) | reverse complement strand
TTTTTGCATCTTTTTTCCGCAAGCAGCCGAGCGGGAATCTTTCGAGTGGCGGGAAATGATTCTGCTTTCGCTCTTGGCAGCAGCGACGCTCGCCTCTTACCTAGAGATATTTTCTTTCCTCATTTTCGTGGTTGTCACCTATTGGATTTTCTTGGCAGCGACCCGGTCGATCGGTTGGACGACCATGGCGAAGAAATTGATTTTCTTTATAGGGGTCATCACCTTTCTTTGTCCCTATCAGGCCTCACGATTTCTACCGATCGTTTTCTGGCACTCCGGCATGGCTGGAGGGGGATGGCCGGTCACGGACCGTTATTACCTCTTTCTCTTTCAGTTGGGAGGATTTTTATCCTCGCCGCATAAACCGAATCCTGTCCTTCTTCTCGAATGGTTGATCAACCCTCTGATTTTTCTTTTGATCGTCATGGGCTTATTGCGCTCCAAATTCAGAGCTTTTCTTTTAATACTGGTTATTCCTTTCATCGCTTCAGGTCTGATCTGCTACAGGCATGATTGGAATTACCGCTTCTACAAAAATTTCACCTACATTTACTTTTGGCTGCCTCTGGTCGTTGCAGGCGGTGTAGCCACGTTGCAGAGTTGGCGAGATTGTTTGGCCAAGAAATGGAGACGCGTCGTTGCCAAAGTCGCCGTCGTTCTTTTCATTTCGATCGGTTTTCTAGCCGTGTCCAAAACCTACGAAGGAATGGCGATCTGGATATGGAAAGCGGCAGTGCCTATCCCGCCCGAATTCCGCAACTTGGAATCGGTCAACAAAAACCCTCAAATCAAAACTATTTTCTTTAGCGGCCTCTCCTTTTGGGAATCTCTCTGGGCGGCTTACCATTTGTGCGACAAGAATGTCGTGATGGACCACGTCAACGCCTGTCTTCGCAACGATGCAGCCCACCTTTCCGATTCTCGTTTTCAATTCGCGTTTTTCAAGGAAGGGTCTTCCTCTATTTTTGATCCTCTTGACGGCCGGAAGATCTCCAAAAAAATATTGCAGTTTGGTCACTACTCTTTGTGCGAACTTGAGCCTCCTTCCGGGCATCCTTAAATAGAAATCACTCTCAAAGAGGGTTTCTATGAGATCGAAAGCGACAATCGGAAAGAGTGGATCTGGTCTACAGGGAAAGAAGAACTATTGATTGAGTCAAACCAAACCCTGCGGCAAAACCAATCCTTGGAGATCGCGTTGAACGGAAAAATGCACTATAAGTAAGTGAGCTAGGGCTAAATGGCTATCACTACGTTCCCAAAATGATACATCGCCACACCCATCCATAGAATTAACCACAAACCTGCTAATATACCCTTCATTTTTTGCTTAGAGCCGCTCAATACAATCAAACTCCCCAGAGTGTAATATTCAAACAATTGTCTCATAAATCCCAATTCTTCTATCCAGATACTATACGTCAGAAAAGCAAAAAAGGCATAACCCAACCAAGCGATTTTCTCAGATAGCATGTTTTTTGAGTCTCTGGCAATGATTAAGTAAAGAACAATCCCTAACAAAGTAACTATTAAAATTCCTTCTAATGAGAGTAAAAAAAACAGTGAATCCGGCACGTTTTTATAAGCAGATGTCAAAAACCGAACAATGCCACCCAACGGATATCCAAATTGATAATGCAACAGAGCATTCCCTGAATAATAACCCCATCTGGCAGAAAGAAACCACTGCCAGAACCAGTAGCAAATCAAAGGAATACCAAAGACAAACCACTTTATCCGTTGGTGGTTTGGCTTTCTAATGCGATTCCATAGCCACTCGACTCCCAATGCCACGACGACAACAAGAATTGTTTCTCTTGTGAATACAGAGAAACTCAAAAGAATCATCGCTAAAATCAACTTTTGCTTTTTTAAAGCTAAAAGAAAAGCAACTAAAAGCACTGCCGCCACAATTTCAGTAAGATTCCTAGATAAGGTCAGAAGAAAACCAGGATAGAAGGAAAAGACGCATCCCCAGATGGAATGTAATCCATACTCTCTTGCCAAGAGACTCCCTAAGTAACTGATCCAACATAACCCGATCAAATTTACCAAGATCATGGTCGGTGGGACAAGAGCAGGATTGCCTTCTAGAGATAACAACCAGACTATCAAAGGATAAAGAATGCGCTGCTGCCGATACGCGGGAACATCAATCGTAATCCCAAATTGAGTTTTCTCAGAACTAAACGGATCTAACGCCAAGCGATAATAAAACTGCCCATCGTATCCCGTGTCCTTGATAATGATTACGCCCTTAGGAATCTCTTTTGGATTACAAAACTGCTCTCCAGCATATATAAATAAGAAAGGATTCCACTCCAGGGACGTCAACCTTGCAAAGAGAAAAAGCGCATAACCACAAACGCTCAACAAAACAGGAAGCAAAGGATTATCGTAAAGCCTTTTCCTGTCTATTTTGCACCTACCAATTCAATTTAGCCATCGGTTTAAATTTTAGGATCACTACCTCATTTTAACTAGTCATATATGTAGCACACTGACTTCTAATCGCTTCATCACTCAAGAAAAACTGTAAACATTCCACTGCTTCTTCTGCGTCACGATAGTATAGGCCACAATTGTCTTGATTACATAAATCTTTTAACTCTCCATTCCGTTCTGGAACAACTAACGGGATATGGTTTGCTAAACCTCGGACGATGCCTTCTAAACCCACATCCTCATCGACTACCCAAAGCAATTTTGCCATGCGGAGTTGTTGATCATCGAGCCAGTCAGCCATAATGAAACGGTACGTTGCGTTGCCTTCTTTTGCAATTTGCTCCATTGCTTCAGCACATTTAGGCATAACACGATCTCCAACGCATGCGATAAGCGCATAATTGTTTAAAGACTTTTCATTTCGGTACAGTTCTGACGAATAAAGCTGAAGAATCTTTTCAACTTGATGATGAAATGAATTCTGCAGTATCTTATGATAACCATGCTCACCAAATAGATCAATCCGTTCGGGATGATCGATGAACTCCATCATCTTCTGTGCGAGCTCTTTGGCATTCCCCGCTTTGAACAAAAAACCAGTCTTACCATCCTCAACTAATTCTGGTATCCCTCCTAAGCGAGATGCTATAACAGGGATCTTAGCTGCCATTGCTTCGGTAATTGATACAGGCTGGTTTTCGGGCCAAATCGAGGGGAGAATCATAACATCAGTTTCTCGATATACCTTTTCAATGCCTGTGTGATCTACTTTTCCCCAGAACTTCACAAACCCGTCCCATCCCTTCTCTTTTACCTGCTTCTGATAACATGCACGTTTTTCGCCCTCACCAACAAGATTGATCCGAACACAATCTTGCCTTGAAATCAAGGACAAAGCATCAAGAAGCGTATCGAGACCTTTGTGCCTTCCAAGATACCCCAAGTAACTGAATCGAACTACGCCATTGGAAGGGATCCGCCTAATATTCGTGAATCGCCCTACATTGATTCCATACCAAACAACATGAAATTTTTCTCTTGGAAAACCTGCACTGTTGTACGTCTTGACAAGATACTGACTCGGAGAAATAAAGTGGTCAACGTCCTCTAATTGCAGTGCAAGAAAATCCTTTCGCATCCGTATGGGAATTCCAGCCTGATAGTCATCCTGTATGAAAGGCATACACTCAGCACACTTTGAGTAATCTTGGCATATTTCAGTATCACGCTTGATCAGGGTATTCTTAAAACAAAAACCCCAATGGTCGTGAACAGTAAGTACAGTTTTGATATTTTTCCGTTTGGCTTTAGCGATAAGACCAACAGATAATCCAACAATGTTATGAAAATGTACGACATCTGGATTAAACTCATCAAGTACCTTGTCGAAATGTTCCTCAACAATTCGATGGGAAAAATTAATGTACTCTGAACTATAATCTTTTGGATGAAGAGCTATGCGGTAAACTGGAAGGCCATCATATCTCTCTCTGGTCATGGAGTACCTACGACGGTGAATGTCCAGTTCTCCCGCAAAAATCATTACTTCATGCCCACGTTCCTGTACCTCTTTTGCCTGGTTGTGAGCGATAAGCTCCGCACCCCCTATGAAATTCGGTGGATAAGCATTGGCACATATGAGTATTCTTTTTCTGGGAAAAACAGTACGCAAGGCTTGCTCTATTTTCACACCGATTGCATTTAGCGTATAATGTTTTAGCACCTTCTCTTTACCACGCTCACCGAGTACCTTGAGCATCTTAATATCGCTAAAGGCAAGTCGGATTTTTGTTTTTAAATCCTCGGCGTCGCCATACCTACACACAAATCCCTCTGACCCAATGAGACTAGGCATAGCACCTTGTGTCGTTCCAAGTACAGGTACACCACAAGCCCACGCTTCGAGAAAAACAATACCAAAGGCTTCATATTTAGATGGCAACACAAATAAGTCCGTTAAATGGAGCAAGTTTACTTTTTCTTGGTGCGAAATAACACCAAGGTCAATGATAATCTTTTTCTCCTCTTCTGTTAGTTTTATATAGAGTTCCTTAAACCATTCCAAGGTTGGACCCACAAGGAAGATCTTAATGGGTATCGTCTCTTTCATTGAGAGCACTGCATCGATGAGATACTCTATACCCTTATCAGGCATTTTGCGACCGATGAACGTAAGTATTCCATCGGTTGGCTTTAGACAGTATGCTCGTTCAAGTTTTTTACGGTATGCGTCGAGTTCACGCGGTACATATTTTCCAGGATCAATCGCATTCCCTGTGACAAAGATTTTCCCCTCAGAAATACCATGCTTTGCAAGGTATTGTTTTTCATACTCTGAAACAGCGATGACTGCATCGCATTTTTTCATGAGCCAGTAGTTTATTGGTCGTTCGTAGTGAGGATGATCGGGATGAAAGTGCGGCACAATCACGATCTTCTTCCGAAAAAGTCTCGCCCAGGCATAAGCAATAAAATTGTGCGGATAGGGAATCGTATGAAGAAAAACAACGTCAGCTGACTTAATTTCCCTCCCTATCTTACCGTACATCTCTGCAGAGTGAGGCCCGTAGAAATAGATATTCAAACCCCAATCAAGTAACCGTTTATAGATGATATGGTAGATAATATGGAACGGAATTGAGCGTTGATAGCGCCGCACAAAAACACCATTATCGTACATGAGTTTTCCCATAACAAGGGTCCTATCCTCATCCAAAGGCTCTCGCCAAAACTCTTCCTCCTTGTTTGTATCCATGGTGAGAACTTTTACCAGATGACCACGCTTTGCCAGAAAACGACAGGCTTCCCGGCACCATGTTTCAGATCCTCCCAACGCAGGAGGATAGCGTTGTATAATGTTAACAATCTTCATGTAGTAAGCTCCTGAACCAATGTTAAATGCTCCTGAGGATGACCGTCAAGATCTGACAAGATAGCGTGGATGAGATACTTTCCTTTCATTTGACACTCGCTTCGCCAGACGTTGTCCGGCTTTAATATAACCCCATCAAAAACGAAATGTGCCATGGTTTTCCAATCATATTTGACGTGAAGCTCACAGCCCATTCTACTGGGAATTAAAATCTCCTTTGTAAAGTATGCATAATGACCATCAGGATGTACAGGATTGTCCTTAAAATAAATATCAATAACAAGCTTTTGTAAGAGATCGTGCAGTGTGCCGTTTGCAAGAACAATTGTGTAGTAAGCCTCCTCTCCTTCCTTAACGAATCTCGAAGAGGTTGAGAAAAGCGATATACTTGTCTTGATCTCATTGTTTTCGCGGAGATATCGGAAAGTACGAGTAAACCTAACTTTCAGTTGTCGGCACTGATTGGTTAATTTTTTGAATAAGTCCAACCCCTTCCAGAGGGGTTTAATAAGATACTGAAATGTCTCTGACTCGTGGAAACTGTGGATAAACTGATCCTGTTGCTTGGTAGTAACCTCGAGTTCTTGCAAGCGATTTTCGCTGACTCTCGCCCGGTTCTTCTCTACCTCCAGCTGTTGTTTTTGGCATTGAACTTGTTGTGTTAATTCTGCCGCTTTTTCTCTCTCTTGATAGATCTCATCTTTGGCCTTTGCCAACTGGAATTCTATCTCTTTATTCCTTTTTCTCATCACCTCTAAGTCCTTTTGCAGTGAATAACAAATTGCTTGCTGTTTTTCGTTTTCCACTGTTGCTAGGTAAAGAGCTTTTTCCAGTTTCACACGATAATCTTCTAAACGCGCAATCCTATTGGCATTTTCTAGTTTCTGTTGTTGAGAGATAACTTCTGATTCCTCGAATTCCTTTTGTTTTTGCTCATTGATCTCTGATATCCTTTTTTCAAAAGATTGGTTCAAATTTAATTGCTTTAATTCCCACTTCTTTCTCTCTTGCAGAATCTGTTCCTGAAGACTAACGATTCCCTGTTCTAATGTCTTGACCTGGTCCACCCTTTCTAATTCACTCTTGCGGGAGTTGGTTAATTCCTCCTCCATCCGTGTCCGCTCATCTGCCAGCCGAATCTGTTCTGCCTGCCATTCTCCTTTCTCCTTTTGCATCTGTCCCTGAAGCTTGACGATTTCCTGTTCTAATGTCTTGACTTGGTCTACCCTCTCTAGTTCACTCTTGCGGGAGTTGGCTAATTCCTCCTCCATCCGCGTCCGCTCACTTACTAACCGAATCTGCTCTGCCTGCCATTCCTCTCTCTCCTTTTGCATCTGTTCCTGAAGACTAACGATTTCCTGTTCTAATGTCTTGACTTGGTCCACCCTCTCTAGTTCACTCTTGCGGGAGTTGGCTAATTCCTCCTCCATCCGCGTCCGCTCACCTGCCAGCCGAATCTGCTCTGCCTGCCATTCCTCTCTCTCCTTTTGCATCTGTTCCTGAAGACTAACGATTTCCTGCTCTAATGTTCTAATCTGGTTTGCCCTCTCTAATTCACTCTTGCGGGAGTTGGTTAATTCCTCCTCCATCCGTGTCCGCTCAGATTCCCAATCTTTTCTAGTTTCTTCTTCCTCATGGATTAGATTTCCCTTTTCCATCTCTAAAATAGCCAGACGTTCCTTGGACTCATGAAATAACTTTTGCACTACTAAGTGTTGTTCGAAATCAAAAGCCCTTGGCAACTGGTTAAGTAAGTCTTTGATGACAGACTGGCTAAGAGAAGAAGGATGTTCTACCATGATCTTATTGACAATCAGAGGAAGGGTTTCTAGGAATCTGTCTGGTTTTAAGCAACCATTAGTTGCAAACAACAATTCCTTACCCATGATTAGTTGAGGAAGCTTTTCTGGAAAATGCTTTGCGGCTAAAAGGAGACGGTTCCTTTCTGAAAGCAGCTCTACCGCTTGCGAATGAACAATGGTTCCATGAAAAGCATGGATTACTTTACTCGTAGGGACATAAAAACATTTCCATCCTTGTTTGCGAATCCTTAAACAGATATCTACATCTTCAAGAAACATATTAAAATCTTCATCTAGAAATCCAACCTCTTCTAAACAACGTTTCCTAAAAAGAGCCGCAGTCCCTGGTATGGTTTCTACTTCTTCTATTTGATCATATTGTCCTATGTCAGGTTCATAAATTCCTCGATCTGCCCAATAAAAATGTGGGAATCGTACATGGCCAGCACTTTGAATCTTCCCATCAGGGAAAATAAGTTTTGGCATTGCGGCTCCGGCCTTTTTAATTTTCGTCAGTTGATTCACTAGGGGAACTAGCCATGGAGGGGTTACTTCGGTATCGTTGTTCAAAAACACAATAAACTCCCCATTCGAATGTCGAACACCCAAATTATTTCCTGATGCGTAATTATTTTCTGAATTCCGTAAGAGATGAACTTTAGGATAATTCTGTTTCATAAAAGAAACAGAATTATCTGAAGAGCCATTATCCACCATGATTAACTCTAGCCTGGATTTGGGATATTCTGTTTTAAGGAGAGCGTTAAAACATGGACGTAACCATTTAAGACCATTATAGTTGACGACGATAACGCTGACGGAGGGGAATATGTTTTTCTTGTTCATGCTCGTTTTAGTTTAGCGAAAAAACCAATCTGCTAGTGATTCCAATGATATTGAATGTCTCGTTCAATCTTATCAAACTACAAACAATCAAGCAATGGAACTTTATTTTTTAGAGCCGTGAAGCTGGTCAGGGTGACCTTCCCCAATTCAGTGGACAGTTTGTAAAGATAGTACCGCCTGTCTTTCGTATTCAAAGGGGCTTAAATACCCAAGCGTTGAATGCGCCCTTCTGCGATTGTAGTACATTTCCACGTACTCAAATATCTTTCTTTTCGCTTCATCACGGGTCCTGAATTTCGTCCGGTGAATCAGCTCTACTTTGAGTGTATGGAAAAAACTTTCCGCCACCGCATTATCCCAACAATCACCCTTCCTGCTCATGCTTCCGACGAACTCGTTCTGCGCCAGTATCGCCTTGAAATCATTCCCGGCATACTGACCCCATTTCCCAGTTGACAACATCAACATACCAATGCTATATTTCTACCATGGATAATATCACTAATTATATCTCGGCAGATCCTCAAATTTGCCATGGACAACCTTGCTTTATAAGGGACTCGCATTATGGTCTATCTGGTTCTCGAACTCATGGAATCAGGAGAAACACCAGAACAAATCCTAAAGAGCTATCCTTCTCTGACCCACGACTCTATCCGTGCTGCTTTGCATTATGCCGCTGAGATTCTGAAATCAGAGCGGTTCATCCCTTTCTCTCCTGCTGCCTAACATGCGCTTTCTTCTCGATGAAAACATGCGCTCTGAAGTAGCAGAGTTTCTCAAAGGTCAAGACCATGATGTTATGTTCGTCCCCAAGGGATTAAAAAATGGGCAAGTCCTAGCTCTGGCACAACGTGAATCACGCATCTCAGGCAAGCTGCTCAAACAAAAATGCGCCGGCAATCGCCAGCGCGGTCATTTTCTTTGAGAATTTGTTAGCTCGTTTGCTCATCATTTTGTCAAATGTCAAGACTTGGACTTCACCCGATTTAGACCTTAGACCCAACGCTCTCAATCTTACCGTCCATTGATTTTCTTATCCCTAAATTGTTAGCCGCACAATAATTATTTTCTGTTTGGTGCAGGATTTTAACCGTGGAAGAGTTCTTTTGCATAAAAACAACCGACTGATCGGAAGAATGATTATCTACCAGGATCAACTCTAACTTTGATTTGGGATACTTTATTTGAAGGAGGGCTTCAAAACAAGGTCCTAACCACTTGAGGCCGTTGTAGTTGACGACGATGACGCTAACAGAGGGGAATTTATCTATTTTCTGGTTTGGCATGGTTTGGTAGTTTAGCATTTTGTTTAGTTTAGCAAATTGGTCAAGGATAGGCAATATTATGGGTTTTCAGTACGTTTTTCTGATTTCTTTCTAGATCTAGAGAAGGGATGATATAATAAAAACACGATTTATGTTAGAGAATAGCGATCAAAAAGTGGTGGTAATTATCGGTGCTGGACCGGCCGGACTTACTGCCGTTTATGAACTATGTAAAATGGGAGTTAAGAATATCGTCCTTGAAAAAGATTCCGTTGTCGGTGGCTTAGCAAGAACGGTTTACTATAAAGGTTATCGCTTTGATATCGGAGGTCACCGCTTTTTTACCAAAATCAAGGACGTAGAAAAAATGTGGAAAGAAGTTCTGAGAGAAGATTTTCTTACTTGCAACCGACTCTCACGCATTTATTATAAGAAAAGATTCTTTTTTTATCCCCTCCGACCTACTAATGCTTTATCCGGACTAGGGGTTTTGGAAAGTTTTTTTATCATTCTGAGTTATCTTAAAGCACTCCTTTTCCCAATAAGACCAGAAAAATCTTTTGAGGAGTGGATTCGCAATCGCTTTGGAAGACGTTTATATAAAATCTTCTTTAAAACATATACCGAGAAAGTCTGGGGAATATCTTGTAATGAAATCTCTGCCGAATGGGCTGCACAACGCATTAAAGGATTATCACTGTTAACTGCTCTTAAAAATTCTCTCATTACCCGACAAACCAATCATAACGATTCTGTCATTCGTACATTAACCAATACCTTCAACTATCCTAAGTATGGAACGGGTATGATGTGGGAAACCGTTGCCACCATCGTTCAACAAAAGGGTACTGATCTTCAATTGAACGCAAGGATTGAAAAAATACATTGGTCCAATAGGCGATTGCAGGAAATTGAGGTTAACGCTAATGGAAATAGAGAATTAGTAAGGGGGACTTATTTTATTAGCAGTATGCCTATACGAGAATTAATTCAAAAATTTGAACCTTCAGTACCTGCCGAAATATTACAAGCCGCAAATAACCTCAAATATAGAGATTTTCTGATCATTGGTTTGATCATTAATAAAAAAGACGTTTTCCCAGATAATTGGATTTATATCCATGATCCCAACGTCAGAGTGGGTAGAATTCAAAACTTCAAAAACTGGAGCCCCCACATGGTTCCTGATCCCAACAAGACTTCCTTAGAACTAGAGTATTTCTGTTCTGAAGGCAATGATCTATGGTTAATGTCAGATCAAGCATTGATCGAACTTGGAAAACACGAGTTAGAAAAATTAAATCTAGTTCGAGCGCAGGATGTGGAAGACGGTGTTGTGATTAGAGTGGCCAAGGCTTATCCTGTCTATGATTCAACATACCGTAAATCTCTTCAAGTCATTCGTGGGTTTTTAAGCCAGTTTGATAATCTGCAACTTGTCGGTCGAAATGGTATGCATAAATACAATAACCAAGATCATTCGATGCTCACTGCGATGTTAGCTGTTAAAAATATCTTAGGTGCCCATTACGACCTTTGGGAAGTCAATATGGATCAAGAATATCACGAGGAGATCACAGGTCATGAAGAAAAAGACAATGATGAAATAACACTTCTTTCCTTAACGCAACCTTATGTCCCTTTGCGAACAACCTAGCTATGTCTGCGAAAGTGAAACGATACGTTTGATGACACAACAGCCTTTTATATCAGTGATCATACCGGTATATAACGGTAGCCGATATCTTAATCGGTGCTTAGATACTTTGATCGCATCTTCCTACCCATCGTTTGAAATTATTGTTGTTGATGATTGTTCTACAGATGATAGCGTCGAAATCAGTTGTTCAAAGGGAGTTACTGTTTTTCAGTCGCCCCATCACTTCAATCAGCCTACTGCCCTAAATTTTGGTGCTAGAAAAGCCCGGGGGGATATTCTTTTTTTTGTCGATCAGGACGTTGAAGTTCTACCTGAGACAATTTTGCAAATGGTCACTGATTTTGAGAAAAATCCGGACATTGCAGCTGTGTTTGGTTCTTATGATGATGCGCCCCCAGAGATGAACTTTTGCTCTCAATATAAAAATCTCTATCACCATTTCGTTCATCAACATTCTAACAGTGACGCGGAAACTTTCATGACAGGGTGTGGAGCAATTCTCCGTCGCGTCTTTGATGAATTAGGTGGATTTGATGTATCTAGCGGTGTTTTTGATATTGAATTGGGCTACCGACTCCGAAAGATGGGATATCGTATTTTGTTAGACAAAAAACTGCAGGTCAAACACCTTAAGCGATGGAGTTTTAGTTTACTGGTTCATACGGATATCTTCCGTCGAGCTATTCCTTGGTCACAGTTGATAGTAGAAAGACAAAAATTGATTAACGATCTTAACCTTAAGATATCTGACAGGATCAGCACTATCTTAGTGGGTCTCTCAGTTGGAATTCTTCCTATTGCGTTATTCAAACTTCAGGTACTGTACAATATATTATTTCTTTTAGCGATTGTTTTCTTTCTTAATTATCAGTTGTATGTTTTCTTTTTAAAATACAAAGGATTGAAGTTTGTCCTCTTAGCATTTCCGATGCATCTTCTTTATTACTTTTATAGCGGTATGACGTTTTTAACAGTTAGCTTAGTCACTATGATCAGGAGGAATGTTGTCAGCGATACCCCTAAACCTATCTTCCATGAAAGTGGATCATAGACAAAAGTCACCCGATGATCTCCTTCATGTAAGAAAATACCTCTAAACATGTAGTCAACTCTATATATTTTAGTGGATTCTCCATCAATGGATGCCTTCCAGCCAGGGAAAAAAGTGTCGGTTAACACTAAAAATCCCTTTTGGTTCAGAGAAGCTTTAATCTCTACTTTATTGGGTTGATAATGGGTAAATTCTAGAGATGAATTTGTGATCGTCGGTAATTGATTGAGTTCAAGCATATAACTAGGGATATCTTCGTCAATAACAATTGAGCGCCTCAAGCTAAAATGTTCATCCCCTAGCCTTTCTAATATCTTTTTCTTCTCTTTGATCACTTCGACACGATTGACCACGAATGCCCGTGGAAAAACACGGTTGTTCTCGTATATTTTTATCTCGTTATCATAAATTAAGTTAAATTTTCCATTTGAGTTCTTAGCTAGGTCACCAAGACTGCTTGTCGTTAAAACATACTTAACATTCATTAAATCGACGATATCACTACCCACTGCTGTTTGTTTAACATCCCACCACACAGTTCCTAAGAACTCCTCCGCAAATTCCACAGTTCTATTAACACATAAAGCGCTGGTGGTTCTTACATCATCTATTTCAAAAGCCGCCGAAGTAGTTGGGAATAAAACTTTATCCAATCCTAGAATTCTATAGGGTTTTTCCTTCTCCAATAGATATTGGATATAGGGTGGAGGATTTTGATAAGAATCGTATCTTTGAGGCCTATCTTTTGGTATATGGGAAAAAAGTTCTATGGTTAATATTAAAACAATCATAAGAGAAAAAAATCGACCCTTTTTCCTTGTGCTATACAACAAAAGACAAAGGGCAACTATCAGAAAAGAGATTGATGATAATACTTGTCGAAGAATCCATTTCTCTACTTTGTTTTCCTGTATTTCACCAAAATGATAAAAGACAAAAAATAAAATAATCCCAAGAATGGTACCACAGGCACATAGGACTTTTCGAGTAGTAATCTTGCCATTAGATATACCCTCTATTCCTAAACCGGCAAGGAAAGCTATTGAAAGCGCAAACTCAGGAAAAAGATATTTTGGGAAAAGATTCAAGTTAAAAAAGGGCAAGCGACCAACCCAATTAACTGCGACACAACCATATGCTTTCAATAAATAAAAAAGAGCAAAGAGACTGAAAAATAAAAAAAACTGCTTCTGTTTTCCCCTTTCTGAGAGCGAAAGCAACGATAAGAAAAGTGGAATAATGCCCGTATAAGGCAAAATCTTAAAATCAGACAAGTTGTTCCAAGTTTGATGGATATTTCCAAAAAAATAAGGAATCATTAGCGAAATAGCAGAATACCATGGACTATGTTCGAGACCGACTGGATAAAGACTGGTTTCCCATGGATAAAGACCAAATCCATCGCTTGCTGAATAAGCAGTTCGCGCATGGTAAAAATATTCAATGAAAGGGATTATATGAAAAGCAGTCAATCCAAATCCTATCAACAGGATGAGAATCCATAGGCAAAGATACTTCATAGAAATAACATTCATTTTCCATTGTGCCAATTGAAAGACACGAAAACTGAAGTAGAGAGTCGCAAAAAACAGAGCGAAAAAAGTAGATCTTGGCAGCCCCGCTAATGTTAAAAACCCAACTAAAAATCCACACAAAAAAATTGATTTCCATCTTGGTGATCTGAATAGAATTTCTAAACCATACAATAAAAGAGGCAATAAGATCTCCGCATCCAACTGATGCATATTAAGATACAACATAAAATAGCCATTCAACATCCATGTGATGGATCCCCCTATTGAACTCATTTTAGAGAGTCCTAACTTTCTCATCCATAAATAACTAAATAGACCTGCCAGGAATAACCTAAGCAATAAATAAAAATCCCAAGTATATGGATTAGGGGAAAAATAAAGTAGGATTTTCAAAGGGAAAAAAGGCTTGGCCTCCATATTAGCTGCTAGTGGGCATCCCATTGCGTTGTGTGGATTCCAGAGAGGCAAGATTGCCTTGAAATATAGCCGATGAATGAGAACTGTTTGAGGTTCGACAATCCAACCTGAAGCTCCTGGATCAATAAAAGGAGGTGCGGTAACGCCGTTCCCTGAATAGCCATACGCTCCATAAGGCATTGTTGTAGGACAAAGGGAGGAGGAGGTCAAGGTCTTTCCCTGAAAAATAACATTGGCAAAGGCAATACAGATGAGGCTCACTAAAACGAAGGCTACCTTCAAGTATTCACTCTGAGAAACCGTTGCTTTAGATAGGAACTGCATTGTTAGTTTTAGATATACTTTTTGTTGGTTCTTTTTATAACTGCTTCATTTCTTTCACGATTTTTTTATTTAAATATCATAAATCTATACCGTATCCCCTTGCGGAGTCTCCACATATAAATGATAGTGGTTGAGCTTGTCAAATATTTAGTTGAAACTGATCTGGACAGTTCCTGTTCGTTATCCATCATGCTGCCTTTCGTTGCATTGGTTGACTTCGTTGGGATCTTTCTTCCAGTAAACACCAGTCCAATCAATTTGTACTAATGGTTCCTTTATATTATTCTGCAATCTGAAATCATTAACGGCAGCTCGACAGCCACGTAGAACATAATCATCAATAATCAAATAACCGCCAGGTGATAATTTGTCGTATAAATTTTCCAAGACTTCCCAAGTAGAACTGTACATATCTCCGTCTAGACGTAATATCGATAGTTTTTCAAATGGTGGTTGTTTCGTGGTATCTTTAAACCAACCCTTCAAAAATTTAACTTGGTCATTTAATACTCCATATGCTTTAAAATTATTTTGTACTTCTTCTAGACTTACACTTAAAGCATCAAACGTATGAAGCATATCACCGGCATCTACTGGATATTTAGCAACATCTGGCTTTAGAAGTCCCTCAAAAGAGTCAGCTACATAAACAATTTTGTCTCTAATCCCATATTTTTTTAATATTAATCTCATGAAAATAGCTGCGCCACCTCTCCATACTCCGGTTTCTATAAGATCTCCTTCAATGTTATTTTTTAATACATCTTCAACGCAAAATTGTAAATTTTCTAGCCTCATTAGACCTATCATAGTATGTGCTCTTTTAGGCCAATAATCACCTACAAGATCTTGTATGCCTACTCTTCCCTCTAATGCTGAGTTGATTTCTGATTCAGATATTTGTTCTGGATTATTAAAAAAGGCGTTTCTTAGAGATTCATTAGAAATAGTGTCGGTCAAAATCCTTTTGCAGAAATCAAAATAAAGAGTATATTTTGAATTTTTCTCATTATGTCGCTTCATGGCATTATAGAGATATCTATCATAATTCAGCACTCTTAAAATGTAAGCAAAAGCTGGTCTAGGATCTCTCAGAGCAGTCTTAATTTTCTTTATGGTTAGCAATAGACTCACTTGAAATTTTTCATTCCTTAAAAGGTTCAAAGATATCATATCCTTCTTTTGATAAATGTTTGACTTGACTGTGCCAGTTTATTTTTGAAATTTGAATAACGCTGAAGACATCGCAATAATTCCTGAACATTCCCTGGTTCAAAAGGAAGGGCCATCATAGATTTTTTGTGATTTTTGAGTATCTTTTTTAAATCTAGCATAAATAAAAGGAGATTTCTAATTCTCTAATTGGTCTACTTCAGGATACAGGTACGCAAAGATAGCCTCTGCCGCTAAGAAATTCCCACGATTATTCCAATGGGTATCGTTGACGCCATAAAGATTCTCTTTTAAACCCCACTGTCTAAACATCGGCAGCAAATCTAAATATTCGATCTTGCTTTCTACAAAGAAATCTGATAGCAATTCCTGAGGTAATTCTAACTGCAAATCACGATTTACCCAATTTTTGTCTTTTACAATCTCTGTCAACAAACTCCTATCTATTTGGTTGACATCGGGTATGATAACAACGAGTAAATTTATTTTTAATCTGGTACATACGCTTTTAACCTCCAAAAAAATATTTTTTATTGCTTCCAGGTTATCCCAGGGGAATGTCTCTTTTACATACATGCGCATACGGCCTGATTGAATTTTCAGGAATTCCTCTCTACTACATGAAGGTTTATCAGGATCGTATTCCTTAGGAGGACCGATGTAGATTCCACCCCTTTTACCCTTCTTCCATTCTGCCTTCCGAATATTTACCACCTGTGTATGAGTTAATAAAATATGACTATTTCTTATGGCTCTACAGATGTATGAGTGTGAGAATAGATATTCCTTAAAAGTCTTTTTCTCTTCCCGAAGTATCGGTAATTCATCATCTGTAAAATCATTTCCTACAAAGAAACACCAAATTACTAAATCTGGATTTAACCAAATACCTTCAAGCTCGAGTATTTTTTTTTCGAAGCGCGGTCCAATGGCGGGATAACCTAAATTGATGACTTCGATCTCCTTGTTAAATACGGATTTAATTTTCTGTTCGAGAAGAACCGTAAAATGATTAGGATAGAGAACATTCCCTGAATCAGAACAAAAAGAATCACCGATAAAAACAATTCTTGTTGAGCCGGGAGTTTTACTAAACTGATATTCCGGCGTCCTAAAGCCTCTCGAATTCAAGAGAAACCATCCATAGTTTGTATAAGGTCCCAAAGGAAATGGCGCATGTTTCAGTAATTCCGTTGTATTCCTAGTCCGTAAAAACTTTTGATTTCCATCGTATCGGTAAAAACAAAGGGCTTTAACCTGCCTTGACAATTGGCTCAACACCCTAAGGACAATTTCTGTGGCACAAAGGAGAAGAAGTAAAATAATTATATTGATGATGCCTAACCTTATTAAGTTGGATCCCTTGAACCACTTTTTCATTTTGCTCCTTCTAGGATTATGTGCCGGTAATATCCATTAAGTAAATCTACGTGCTCTTCAACAGTAGTAACAGCCGCAAAATTTGGTTTCCATTTGGTGGGTTTTTCTTCGAAAAGGACATCTTCAAAACACCGAAGCAAACCCTCGATGCTGCCCGCTTCAAAGAGAAAACCATTTTTGCCAGGAACAATTTTTTCAGGAATTCCGCCGATTCGTGACGCTAAAACTACCGTCTGACTCAATTGGGCTTCTTGGATTGTCAAAGGCGAATTCTCATACCAAATGGATGGAACAATCAGTACATCTATACTCGAAAGAATTCTGGATACTTTCTGAGGTGTATAACCTCCCATCCATTGAATACACGGATCATCCCGACTGAATTCTCTTAATCTCTGTTCATATTCATCCCATCCATCGTAAGGGAGATCCATTCCGTAGATCTGTAGCGTAGCCATGTTATCTTTAAATCTCTTCCATGCCTCTAAAAGAACATGCACCCCTTTTGATGGAATCAATGTCCCGATGTAACCAAACCGCCTTCCTCCATCGGCTGTCTTTGAGAACTTCTCGAATTGCCTGGTATCCCTCCCGTATTCCAGAAACAAGATTTTTGCCGGAGAAATCCCAAAACGTACAAATTCCTTCTTGAGAAACAGCGAAGGACTTATCAAAAGGTCGATTTGGTCCAGTACATCCAATGCCTTTCTGTAACGTCCCCGAACGTGATTTTGCTGTTCCTCGAACGGATAGCCATCCCCGCCCAGCCACGGACGGATGCACTTCGTGCAGCGCAAAAGGTCTATCTCATCACAACGTTCCAATTCTGGGCGCAACCTTTGGCCCCTCGGACAAACCATCCAAAAATCATGGAGCGTCATAATCATCGGAATTCCAATTCTCTTCAATAATCGAACGATGCCAAAGGAGAGGTTGCTTAGATGATGAATATGAACGACATCTGGTTTATACTCTTGGACAAATCCTTCGAACTGTTTATCAATTTTGGGATTGTCATACCCTTCTTGGAAGGAATGAATGTTCTTGTAGTTATTCACTAAGCGAATAACAGGAATGCCCTCGTAAAGATCCTGTTGCAGGAGATACTCTGGAAGGTCAGAATTTCGCCAAGCAGAGAAGATAGCAATATCGTGATGCTTTCTCTGTTCTTGGACTAACTCATAGGTATAAACCTCTGATCCACCCACTGAATAAGGAAAAAATTGATGAATTAAATGTAAGATTCGCATATTGCTAGCTCACGATAGAGCTTGGCCAATTCTTTTGTATGTTCTTCAATGGGTTTAGCCTGCTGACTCACCACACCTAATTGAACGGATTTATTGAGAAAATATTCCAAATGATGAACTAGCTCTTGCACGTTCCCTGGTTCAAAAAGAAACCCATTCTCCCCTTCCCTGATCTTTTCCGGAATCCCTCCAACCCTAGAGCCAATTACTGGAACGCCTATCGCTAAAGCCTCTTGAATAACCAAGGGAGAGTTCTCATACCAAATAGAAGGCACTATCAATACATCAATATTTCCAAATACTTGAGGCAATTCAGAAGGATGGTATTCTCCATGAAAGAAAATATCTTTTCTTTTTTCTGCGTAGGCACGGATTTCTTTGTCATAACTAGCATGGTATTCATAGCCGCAATCGGGACCATAAAGATGAAGTTCCGCGCTTCCTTCCGGCAGACGTGAAAAAGCTTCTAGAAGCACATGGACTCCTTTGGTTGGAATTAATGTCGCAATATATCCAAAATGGATGGGATGATAGATTGTTTTCTTTTGTCGAACGAGCTCAGACGGAACGGCAATGCCATATTCTAAAAAAATCAGTTTCTCTCTTGGAATACCAAAATGATGATACTCTTGCAAAAGGAAATTAGAGGGGCAAATAAGTTTGTCTAACTTTGAAAGCTGTTGACGTATGTATTGGTTGCGCTTTTGGATATCCTGAACTTGCTGGGACAATAATAAAGAGGAGACTCGGTAATTTTGCCAATGGATCCGATCTAATCCATGCGTCCAATTGGAAATGCATTGAGCGCAGGTTTGCTCGTTAATCTCAGGACAAACTTGAAGTTCTTGGGGGCGGATTCGCTGAATCCTGGGACACATATACCAATAGTCATGGAGGGTCATTACCATTGGAATTCCTAAAGTTTTCCCAATGTCAATACAACCTAGGGAAAGATTTAGGAGATGATGGAAGTGAATGATATCCGGTTGAAATTCTTCAAGAATTCGAAGAAATATACGATCAATGACAGCGTTTTTATAAAACATTTCAAAGGAGACTAAATCTTGGTAGTCGTTAGCAATCCAGGCAACCTGAACTTTTCCTTGTTGGGTACGAAAGGTTTCATATTGTTGATATTCTCTATCCTTAGTCCGCGTGATGACTAAGACATCATGTTCTTTCGAAAAAGTCTGGGCTAGGTTCCAGACATAGGCCTCTGTGCCTGAGACCCACTCGGGAAGGAAATTATGAACGACCAGGAGAATACGCATCTTTTAGACTCCCCTTGTCAGCCACTTCTCGAACCGCGACAATTTCAATGGTTCGCCATACCGAATAGACCTGGCTCCAAAAAACGTTCCTAAGACCTGGGCGGTACCTATCACTCCCCTGCGATTTAAGAACCATTTCTTCTGGTCATTTCGTTTCCATTCTCCTAAAACCCCGTGTTTGACCGCCTCCCAATCTTTAAACAATTCAATCCCGTAGTAGGCCTTGTTCACTTTGTGATCCACATAACGGCGTTTGAATTCATAGAGAGGAGATCTCTGGTGAGAGTGAAAAACAACTGAAGAAGGTTCATAAACCAGTCTCATACCGCCCATGAGAACCCGCTTTGCCCATTCCAGGTCCTCCCCGTACGGAACTGTCTTGAATGGAAATTTTAACAGAAATTTTCTCCTGATACAGGAACTCACATCGTCAAAATTAGCGGCTAATCTTTTCTCCATCGGAGAGAGGTTTTCCCAATTGATACCATCTAAATAGTAAATTTTGCGGTCAGGACCAAACCACTGTAGAATTCTTTCGACATCCATCAGATGGCAATCGGGATAGGGAATTTGACGGCTGTAAGCCCCAACGACCTGTTCGGCACACTCAAAAGCATCTAATAATGATTTTAACCAATTTTCACCGGCCGGAGTCGCATCTTGCGTCAGGAAAACAACAAACTCTCCTTTTGCCTGCTCCGCCGCCCATTGGCGGGTGGCGCCGTGGTTAAAATCTCTTTTGCCGATAGATAAAAAACGGACACCGAATTGCTTTGCAAAATCAACAGTTCCATCTGAAGATTCCGAATCCACAATGATCACTTCAAAGGACGATGATAGTTTCTGGTTGAAAACAGCGGGAAGAACTTTCTTTAAGGTTTTGAATCCATTACGGGTAGGGATGACGACCGAGACTAATGGTTCAGACATGATCGTCCGAAACAATAAACTCTTGTTTGAAAACCTTTACGAGTTCTTTCGCTCGATTGATCTCCGATTCCAATTGTTTGATTTTTTCCTGTTGTTCGTATAATTTCTGCTTTGTTTGGTGGAGTTGATCGTAAGCGGATCCAATCGTTCGATCCCGTTGAATGATCTCTTGGTTAAAGCCTCTTACCTGCTCCACAAGAGCGTCAATATCCCTTGCTCTCTCCTGATATCTAATTTCTAATTTCTCTTTCTCAAAACGGGCGAGATCCGCCTGGCGCTGGAAACTGTGAATTTGTTCACTCAGCTTAGCTAATTCTCCATGAAGACATCCGATTTCTTGATTTTTCGCCGTTATTTTCTGATCGAATTCAACACCCGCTTGTTTCATCTGTTTGTGCGCTTCTTCAATTTTTTTATCTCGTTCTTTAACTAGTTTTGATAGGCGCTGAATTTCTTTTATCAATTTCCCAGTCCCTTGATTTTGACTTTTTTGTGCTAATAATTTTTCTTCAAGACCCTGAATATATTTCGCCTCTAGAGTATAAAGATATTCCCTGTCCATATTCTTGTTACTTTCTTTTGAATAAAAAACATGGTCAGGCGCTTTGGAAGGGTTTTTTACCCACTCCTGAAGGGGGCGGGTTGTGACGTCAAAGGAATAGTGCTTTTTAACAAAGCTCTTTCTCTCTTCAGCAAGGTCTTGAATTTGATGACGTTTTTTGTAAAGTTCCACAAGGCAGGAAGCCAGAGCTTCTGGATTGCCAACAGCATAAGAGTGAATCAGGCCATTCTCTTGGAGAGTCTGAGTTAATTCTGTTAAATTAGTACTAACAATCGGTAACCCTGCTTTAAGCCAATTGAGAATGCGATTGCGGCTTCCTAAAATGGCTTCATAACAAAAACGATCACAGTTAACGGCTATATGACTCTCTTGATAAATACTCTCTAAATCATGATGGGGAATCCATCCTAACAAGTGATAGCGTTCTTTAAATTTTGATTTCTCAATTCTTGCCTTAAACCAGTCATATCCTTTCTCACTGTGATGAGGAATGCCGCCCCCTGTTGAAACAAAATGAAGATTCGGAACCTGAGTCATTGCGTGCTCAAGCCCCTTAAATAACGTCTCAAGATCAGCCCAAGTGTTATAGCCCCCCGACCACAAAACGACGAAATCCCCTCTATCAACGCCGTATTGTGCAAGAACATTTCTCGGGGGAGAAAACTTGCGGTCACCGATCCCACAGGGTATCTCATAGACAAATTCGTATCCTACCGTTTCTGAATTCAATCGCCCACGGGACCCCAACTGACCTAACAGACTATAGCGGTTACGAGAAGAGACTGCTGAAAAACAATCGCCCATGTCCAAAGCTAGTTTCTCATATCGCCAGTAATCCATAACTGGCGAATGAGTTTGATCAACATTGGATTTCATCTGGGCTTCTGACATCACATCGCCATACTGGTCAATCCACACTGGTTTCTGTGGATTCAGCTGAACGGCAACATAGGCTGACAGAGTCGTTGCCGCGCTGACGATACAATCGGGGTTAAATGCCTTCTCTAAACGTTTCACTTTACCTAATTCTAGAAATTGGTCCTGTGTTATTTCACGGTATTCGAGGTTTGGATGTTTTGGAGGAATCACTTTTATTGATAAACCCTTTGGTTTCAAACAAATCAATTGGATATGGTGATTTTGTTTTAACAGGGGCTCGGTGAATTGCCAGGTGCGGATCCCCGGCCCCATGACATAAGAGTTAGGAGATGGCAGAGGAGCTACGCCTAATATCAGGACTTTCATCTGTGTTCACTTTTCCTTCTTGTTTTTTTCCTTGTTCAGTTGAATCCAGTGTTTCACATAGATAAGACAGTAACGACTCCTGTCGTTTTTGGAGCTTTTTGAGCTGATCGCTTAATTGATTCAACTGTTGAGTAATTTGCTGCTGCTGAGTTTCAATTCGGTCCATCTTCCCATGAGAATGGTTGAATAATCGAACGACAGAGGTGTTAAATTCCCTTTGGCGAATAATATAGTAGCCGATGACTCGACCCACAAAATGCCTAATCCAATACTTCAAAGTCCGCTCTTTGGGTACCGTGAAAGTATCGTAGGATTGATTGATGTTGAGGAGGTCTTGGTGAGGGTTCGCCCCCCTCGCCCAACCCTCTCCCCCCAGAGGGGGAAGTTGATTATGACAAAATAGATGAAACTTCATCGTTCTCCACACCGCCGCAAAGAAAGCTCCAATCCACGCCAGACGAACTCCCAAGGGCCAGGGCTTTCGGAAAACCTCCCACTCTAATTGAAGTTGTCTCCATAATCCATTATCTTTTAAAAGCCATTTAAAGACAAACTGCAGACGACTCTTATGATAGCGATAAAAATACTTTCTACTGGCTTTGCCTGAAGCCGCACTCTCCATATGCCAGGCAATGGCCTGGGGGACATAAAGAACTTTATAACCTTTTTCCCTCAGTCGAAAACAAAGATCTACATCTTCAAAATAAATGGGATAAAATCGCCGGTCAAAACCTCCTATTTTTTCAAAAAGATCCCGTTTAAAAACCACTGCAGCGGCACAAATGTAGTCGCATTCTCTTATTTGATTATACTGTCCACGATCGGCTTCTCCGCGCCCATAATGTTGAGTAAAACCGGATAGGGCGACATAAGCCCCTGCATGTTGAAGAATATTTCCATCTGGCTCGAGGACTTTTGACCCCGCTAAAGCAACTAACGGATCAGAAGTCAAAACAGTGACTAAAGATTTTAACCATTGGGAGTCAACCCACGCATCCACATTCACTAATCCGATAATTTCCCCCTGGGATAACCTCACCCCGTTATTCAAGGAGGGCCCAAAACCGAGCCGCCTTAGATTGCAATGAAGATGGATCTGACTAAAATGCAAGCGTACCTTCTCAACAGTGTCATCAGTAGAATCGTCATCGAGAATCCAGATGTCGAAATTGGGATAATCGAGCTTCAATAAAGAGTCAAGACATCGTACCACTGTCTCAGAACCGTTATAGACAGTAACCAGAATAGAAACAGATGGCCAGTCACTAAAGTCGTCAATGTTTTCCAACAAAACTCCTCCATCCAAATGCGGATCCTCGCCATTTCCGAGGGATAGCCACTAGGCCGTGATGGGATAAAGTTTCTTTCATCTCAAGCCAGCCTGCCTCAGGCGCGATGCCCCATACTTGTTGGCGAAGATCTCCCCAAGCGATTCCAATCCGGAATTTCCCTCTCAGTAAAGGAATCTTTGGGAACTGAATTCCCCATTCGGTCTTCCCAGGATTTAAGTCAAATAAAATGCCGTCGGCTAAGGAACTGGTCCCATAGCAGAGAATCCCATCCTCACGAAAAAGTCCCACCCAGAGGGCTACTTGATCAATGGGTTTTTCTGATTGAAAAATACCGCTAATGAGGAGGGTTTCGCCGGTAGTCAAAACTCGTTGATGAGGAGGGTACGGAGTCACTTCCAACATTTTCAGTTCAACCCCGCCTTGCATAGATGTTGTTTGAATACCCTTTAGCCAACGACCGATTTTTTCTTCCATCTCTCTCTGGAAAGCGCCAAATCCCATCATCAAATTTCCCTGGCTAGCTAGCTCATCCCCTGCCAGCAGCCACTGGTGAGGGAGAAAAACCACTCCATAGTCTGGACGACTGCTTTTGATTTTAAAGGGAAACATCGCATGATGATAATCATAGCCTTTCTGTTCTTCTTTTTCCCAAATGGCTACTGTCAAGGAATAACGACCTCCTAATAAAGGAATCGAGGGATAACTTAATTCAAACCACCCATCTCCTGGTTCAAGTAACCGAGTTTTGATTCCATCAAAGCGAGTGTTAGGGCCAAAACAGTAGACGCCGTCATCGCGATAAATCGCAATACCAAAATGAGGATCGGCGATAGGTTCTGTCACTTGGTATTCCACCCGAATCTTAAGAAAATCCCCTGCCTTGATAGTCTCTACTTCTTGTCCCTCCTTATTGAGGATCTGGATATTTTTAATCTCTGCTTTGCCCATACCGAATCGTTGACGCCAAGCTCCATGAGTCCACTCAAATTCGTTGGGACGCAGATGACTTTTTTGATTCCCTCCACCTCGCAATGCTAGAAGGATTTTCTTTTTTTCCTGAGGACTCAAGCCGGTGTCATGCTCTCCATTGCCATTCATCCTTCGGCGATAAACTTCAACTATTTCTCTTGGGTCGCCATCAGCGATATTTCTGCCTGTTTCTAATAGTAAAGCGCAATCGCAGAATGATTCAACTGTCTCCAATCCATGAGTCGCTAAGATAATTGCCTTCCCCATTTTTCTGAACTCTTCTAACTTGGCAAAACACTTTTTCTGAAAAGCAGTATCCCCCACCGTGAGGATTTCATCAATCACTAATAAATCAAGAGAAGCCTGAATCGCAATGGAAAACCCAAGGCGCATCATCATCCCCGCGGAATAAGTCTGAAGTGGAGCCTCGATCAGATGCCCCAGACCAGAAAATTGGATAATCGCATCCATTTTCTTCCGAATCTCTCTAACAGAAAGTCCCAGAATAGCCCCGTTGAGATAAATATTCTCCTCTCCAGAGAGATCCGGATGAAATCCCGCGCCAAGAGTTAGAAGACTAGCGACTTTTCCATGAACAATGACCTGGCCTTCGGTTGGATCAGTGATTCCCGAACAGAGGTTGAGCAAAGTCGTTTTCCCCGACCCATTCGGGCCGATGACTCCTAAAACTTCACCCGCCTCTAGTGAAAAACTGATATTGCGCAATGCCCAGAAATCCCCAAACTTCTGCATGCGCAGGAACTTGGGAAGCAAATAACGCACCAGCGCCCCTTTTTCGTAGGTAATTTGATAACGCTTGCCCAGATTAATAGCTTGGAGAAGGGACATACGTTAGATCCAGTCCGCAAATACTTTTTGTCTTCGTCGAAAAACCTTTATGCCGATGAGTAATATCGCAAAGGAGGTCCCTAAGGTATAAAGAATTACTATGCTCCCTGATATTGAATGAGGTAAGAGGTCGTTATATCCAGGAAGCAATGCCCAGCGGTACAAAGTGACGATCCCCACCATGGGATTCATGCAATAGAGCCACAAAACTGGATGTGGGTATTGTTCCAAAAGGGAAATGGGATAGAAAGCTGGAACGAGGTAAAACCAAAGCACGAGTCCAATCTCGACAATGTATTTCACATCTCGATACTCCACATGGAGAGCTGAGACAAGCAATGCTAAACCAGATGTCAAAGTTAAGTGAAGAAGAATAATGATTGGCAGGGTAAGCAGTCGCCAACTCCAGGCTATATCAAAAAAACGCAAAAATAAAACCAAAAGAACTAAACTGAGCACAAAATTGACCAAATTCGCCAATACGATAGATAAAGGAATGAGCTCTCTAGGAAAGTAAATCTTTTTGATGAGGCTTCCACTGTCCACGACCGAAGTAACTGAGCTCCCAATGGCCAATTGGAAAAAAGTCCATGGAAACATTGCCGTGCTGATATAAACTACAAAAGGAACTCCTTGAAGAGGGGTTCCTTTTAACAAGATTGAAAAGATAAAGGTAAAAATCAAAATCATCGAGATGGGTACTAAAAGTGCCCACAAGAAACCAAGGATGGGGTGCTTGTAGCGGACTTTGATATCCTTGGAGGCAAGTTTGACGACTAGTTCGCGGTAACGCCAAAGATCACGCGGTAGACTCATTGCTCCTCTATTTTGGAGCAACTGTCGGGAGAAGTCAATTCAATGTATAAACCAAGGACATAGGTGATATTCCCTATAATAAATAAATCTTTTTGATGTCGCCTTTGGCGATCTCATCCATTAAGAAAACTTTGGTATTGTAACAATGCAACTTGTCCCAGCAGATGATCCGATAATCAGCGAAATGGATATTATGATCACTATGAATTTCGTGGATCTTATCCTTTATCAACGGATAGATATTCTTATCTTCAGTGAGCGTCCCTTTCGCCCATAGGCAGGTCGGATGGTTGATTAAGATGACTAAGTGATCTGAGATTTCCTTAAAGAGATCGGCGTTTTGAATCAAAAAATCCATATCTCTTTTGAAAAATATAGGATAAAGGTATTTTTCATTCTTCTCTAATGAGGTCTTCATGATAACAAGATCATTCTTGACCTTATTTTTTTGATTGGGGTCGTTCAATACTGAAAGATCGCTAATGTCAAAAAAACTGGCCCATTTGGTATCATAACCGCGTAAATTTAAAATGGCAGAAGTAATCCTGGCAAGCCCCCCGTCAGCACAGTAGACAGCGATTTTATCCTCCATCAAGATATTATGCGTTTGCATGATTTTATCAATTTCCTCAGGATGATCTGCTAATTCGAATACTCGAAAGGAACTAATGTCGTCTTGAGAGGTGCTAAACACGCCGTCCCCCCAGATATTAATCACCTTATACCCCTCATCAATCGCCTTTTGGAGATTCACATATTCTGTCATTTGTCCGAACCCGTCACCACTGGTTAACCCCTGGCCATCAAAAGTTCTCCAGTTGATCTTGGTAGAACTAGAAACACCAAATTTCTTGATAAATTCATTCCACTCATCATCTTTGAAGATGTTAACTTTAGAAAAATCGTTAAGATCTCTTAAAGTTCTGAATTGATGAATTCCGATCATAACAATGACTGAAATAGCCAGCATGAGAAAAATGAGGACTAATCTCTTTTTTAAGAATTCCCTCATAAAAGCGAAAATGCCGGCTATCACAGCAATGCCAAAAGCCCCCCAGAATGGCAGGGCTGAGTTCATGACAATCCTTAACGTATTAGAAACTAAGAAAGAGACAAAAAATATTTCCATGGGAATTTATGGATATTAATGACTACCGTAAAATCGCAAGCGCTTTAGAAACGGCATCAGGAAAGCAGCGAGAAATGGGAAAAGAGTAGGAAATTCAGGGATCGGGACACAACGATTAATCACAGTACTATAAGTGTTGCCCCAAGGATGACAACCGGAAGGAGGAGGAGCCTCGGTCACGGATTGGAGGATACATTCAATGCCACAGACGCCAATTACTTCATATCTATTAAAACAATAAGGACTTGTTTCACCTACACAGGACCCGCCACTACTACATCCCGTTGTCTGGTAGACTTTGTATTGTTCCCACGTACATATGGCGATACTCTGCTCCAATGGAGCTGTCATTTGGTATCCTGACATAAGGAAAAACACAAGCGCCCCCGAAATCATTCCGGGAGCCGCGTGAAATTTTGCCCGAGGAATTACTTCTTTTAAAATCCATCCCTGATTCCTTTGCCAGAAGAAAAGGAAATAGAGAACAAAAAGGACCATCCCTAGGTAAGTATGAAAAAGGTCCAGGGCGGCGTTACCCGCTGTCAGACCAATTAAAAATAAAAGATAGACCCTGCAGAGATTCACCAAATACATCCCCAGTAACCCCGGCACAATCAAAAAAAGGGCACGGCCTAAGCGAAGACGCCGGTAGTTGAACAAAATCAGCCCCAGATAGATTCCCGCAAAAAGACCAATGCTCTCAATCCCCGAACAGGTGTCGGCAATATTAACGCTAAAATCAGCCGTTCCGACTTTAACGTGAGTCGAGTCAGTAATATCTATGAAGGAAGACGAAAATCCTAATTTCAAAAGCCCATACAAACTCCATCCGATCCCCTGCGCCATCCATGGCCAGATCTGTCTCAAGCCCACACCGAGAAGTAAAACAACAGGGGCATACGCCAGTGAGATGGCCGCGAGTCCAGGGGACTGTTTCACAAACCCCATCACCCACCGCCTGCCAAAGAACGCCAGGAACAACAAGATCATCCCACCCCACCGAAGCAAAAATCCGAGTTTGAACAACAGCGTCTGGAGAGTTCCATTTGGCCGGTCCACCCAGACCATCGCTTCCATGAAGTCAGGGTTGATCCACTTTCCACTTTCTCCGCCAGAGGCGGACCCGCCTCC
>JGI1356J14229_10000775_pt1 | contig 28644 bp, 35 predicted proteins | sample Subgrocontami58m_FD_14229 | JGI IMG/M metagenome (IMG submission 14229) | reverse complement strand
ATGCAAGGGGTTGGGATGTCTATCGCCACCAGTACTTTGGTGGGCGAGGTCCCAACGGTGATGGTAGTTTTCCCCAAGAAATGGAAACGCTTGTTGAGATTATTAAGGGCATTGAAGCGCGGGGTATCATCCTCAAAGGGCTTGATCAAGGTTTGATTGATTTCCCTTACGTTCGGGAGAACGGCGAGGAAGTGTATCTTTGTTGGAAGGTTGGCGAGAACGACATTAAGTACTGGCATAGCATTCCGGATGGGTTTGCGGGGCGAAAGAGTATTGAAGAGTTATGACGAAACCACGCGTGTACATCGAAACGACAATTCCAAGTTTCTACCACGAAGTGCGTACTGAGCCGGAGATGGTTGTAAAGCGACAGTGGACGCGCGACTGGTGGGATGAGTACAGAATAGATTATGAACTCTTCACGAGTTAGGTAGTTCTGATTGAGTTGAATAACGGCGACTATCCAAACAAGGAAATGACGGTTCAAATGGTCGATGGTCTTCCGTTGTTTGCTGTTGATGCCGCGAGAGAAACTTGGCGATGCGTATCATCTTGCATTAGCATCCTTTCACAAATGCGATTTTCTGCTGACATGGAACTGTACTCATCTGGCGAATGCGAACAAGTTCAATCACATCAAGCGTATCAATACTATCTTGCGCCTTTATACCCCTTTACTCATAACACCATTGCAATTACTTGGAGAGAAAGCAAAATGAAACATGATCCAACACTCGAGAGAATCTGGGAGACTCGCCGCCAGATAGCCAAACGGTTTGACTACGACCCAAAGAAACTTGGCGAGTACTACATGGAGCTGCAAAAGCGGCATCAAGACCGCCTTGTAGAATCTCCCAAAAACGAAGAAAACAAAATTGAGATAGTAAATGACTAAGAGAATGTGGTTGTGGATTGCAATCGAAACCGGAGCGCTTCCTACAAGCAACTTCTTCTTTGAATAGTGTTTGAGCGAGGTATTCACCTGCTTCCATACACTGACGAGATTGATGAAATCGTCGAAACGTATGTTAGCCGCAAGTTAATGCCAAGCAGGAAGCTTGGCGATGCGGCGCATCTGGAATCGGTTCTTTTTTTTTGAGTGTGACTTTCTCTTAACTTGGAAGTGTGCGCGACATTGTTACACCTTATGAACTTCTTGGGAGAGATGCATATGATGAAGAATGACCCGACGTCAGATATCTGCACGTTGTAATAACGACCCGAAACAATTCATTGAATATTACATGAAGTTGCAGGAGCAGCACAATCTCAGGAAGAAGAAAAGTAAGTCATGAAAAACAAAAAATGGTTGTGGATTGCAGTCGCTGCCGTAGTTGTTCTCGGCGGAGGGTTCCTCTGGCTCCGCAACGGCGACAAAGACAAAATCACCTATCGCACGGCGAAGGTTGACCGGGGCGATATCAGTGTTGTCATCAGTGCAACAGGAACGCTGAATGCGCTGACGACGGTGCAAGTCGGCTCGCAAGTTTCCGGCACGATTGCGAAGCTGTACGCGGACTTTAACACGAAAGTAAAGGAAGGGCAGTTGCTTGCGCAACTCGACCCGACATTTCTTCAAGCATCAGTTAACGAGCAGAAGGCGAATGTTGACAGGGCACGGGCGCAAGTGAGCGAAGCCGAGCGGAATTTCAAACGCACCTCCGACCTGTTTGCAAAATCACTCGTGTCGCAAGCGGATATGGATGCGGCGAAGACTGCGCTCGAATCTGCGAAGGCAAGTTTGGCGCAAGTGCGAGCCGCGCTTGATCGGGTGAATGTAAACCTTCGTTATGCGACGATCAAAGCGCCGATTAGTGGAGTGGTCATCTCGCGTAATGTGGATGTTGGACAAACGGTTGCGGCAAGTCTGCAAGCGCCGACGCTTTTCACGATCGCTCAAGACTTGCGCAAGATGCAAGTGCAAGCCAGCGTAGATGAAGCTGATATTGGCAATGTGAAAGTTGGGCAGGAGGTGACATTCCGCGTTGATTCGTATCCCGAAGAGACATTTCGTGGAGTTGTAAGTCAGATTCGGCTTGCGCCGGTGATAACGCAGAATGTTGTAACGTACAATGTTATCATCGACGTCCAAAATCCCGATTTGAAGTTGATGCCGGGAATGACGGCGACAGTTTCCATTGAAGTGACGCACATTGAAAATGTGTTACGTGTTCCGGTGCAAGCAGCGCGCTTCACTCCGCCAATTGAAGAAGGAGACACGACTGCAAGCGAAGGTCGCCGGATGACAATGCGTGAGGGTTCGCAAGGACAGGACCCGCAAGGCAGGCCAAATGTTTCGCGTGAAATGCGGGAGAGGTTTAAGAAGCGAATGGCTGAGCGCGCACGAGTATGGGTGTTGGAGAACGGAAAGCCGAAGCCACTTGTTGTGAAGAAGGGAATTCAAAACACGCGCTACATGGAGCTCGTCGAGTCCGATTTGAAAGAAGGCGATGAAGTGATTGTTGGAGTGACCGGCGGAGCCCAAGGACAAGTGCCAGTCGGACAGAACAATCCGTTTGCGCCGCGCAGTCCAATGGGCGGTGGTGGTGGACGACGAGGCGGTCTGTGAATTATCTCACGCAAAGTCGCCTCCGAAGGAGTCCTTTGGACAAGGCGCAAAAGACAATGTAGAATATTTTTCAAAAATCTTGGCGGCTTCGCGCCTTTGCGTGAGGGTCTTTTCGATGAGGAACATATGAGATTCTTTGAGATTTTCAGAATAGCCATTGATTCGTTGTTGCGCCACAAAACGCGAGCGCTGCTCACGATGCTCGGTATCATCATCGGCGTCGGTGCGGTGATTGCCATGGTGGCGGTTGGACAAGGTGCACAGTCGGCAGTTGAAGCGCAGATTGCGAGTCTCGGAACAAACGTGCTCATGGTTTTCCCCGGAGCGACGGTACATGGAGGCGTGAGTTCGGGTGCGGGTGCAGCGCAGACGCTGACGGAGGCGGACATAGAAGCGATTCGTGAACAAAGTCCAGCGGTCGGTGCAATCTCGCCAATGACTCGTGTAAATCGTCAAGTCATTGCGGGGAATATGAATTGGAGTACTTCAATCCAGGGTGGTAATACCGAGTTCTTCAACATTCGCGATTGGAAAATAGAGAGCGGCGATGCATTTACGGAGCAAGATGTTCGCGGCGCAACGAAAGTGTGCGTCATCGGGCAGACAGTTGTGAAAAATCTTTTTCCTGATGAAGACCCGATTGGCAAAACTATCCGCATTCAGAAACTGCCGTTTAAGGTTATCGGCACGCTGGCTGGTAAAGGTCAGAACGCAATGGGGCAGGACCAGGACGATATCATTATTGCCCCGTTCGCGACAGTTCAGCGCAAGCTGCAAGGGATTGATTTCGTCGGAGCGATAATCATGTCAGCAGTAACGAAGCAACTGATCCCTGATGCGCAGCAACAAGTAACAGACTTACTACGCGCTCGCCATCGTCTCGCCGAATGGCAGGACAATGATTTTACAATCCGCAATCAATCGGATATTGCATCAGCCGCGACCGCAACATCGGGCATCATGACAATGCTGCTCGGCGGTATTGCTTCTATCTCATTGATTGTTGGCGGTATTGGTATTATGAACATCATGCTTGTCTCCGTGCAAGAGCGTACACGTGAGATCGGGATCAGGATGTCGATTGGTGCGAGACGGAGCGACGTGTTACAACAGTTTCTCATCGAGGCAGTCATGCTCAGTGTGATTGGTGGATTGGTTGGAGTTGGGCTTGGACTCGGCGCGTCAAGTCTCATTTCCAAAGTGGCGGGTTGGCCCGTTTTTGTTTCACCAAGCGCTATAGCGTTGGCATTTGGCACGTCTGCATTTGTCGGCATACTGTTCGGGTTCTATCCTGCGCGCAAGGCGGCGCAGTTGAGTCCGATTGAGGCGCTGAGGTATGAATGACTAATGTTGTCTAACTTTCGGCAGATGATTTCGGAATGGATGATATTCTCGTTCGCATAAAGCGTGCGGTACTATCAGGGCGATACGGATTTAGCCAAAAGGCACGCACAGAGATGGTCGTTGATGGCATTTCGGAACTTGATGTTGTTGAAGCTATTCTTATCCATCTGCACCCAGGAAAAAGGAATACCTTTATACAAAGGAAAAGCTTGTTCACGAGAACGGAAAGGAAATGTTTTACTTTTTGATTTCTTCAAAGAAAGCATGTTGAAGGAGACGGCTATGACGATAAAACTTACGTTCTGTCCCACCTGTGGCAGCAGAAAAATCAAAAAGGTGCGACGCAATCATAAGCGAGGACAAGGTTCATTCAATCGGCGAGAAGGCTCTCATTGAGATGGATGTTGACGGAATCAATGAGTTCGACGTGATTGAATCAATAGTGAACGCTTCTGAAATTCAAAAGACAGTACGCTCGACAAGCCCAATGCGAAAACATCGGAGGGAATATCTTTACGTTATTGAAAGCCCTAACCTCGAAGGACTTATGATATACTCCAAGGGAAAATTTACCAGCGAGGTTGGCAAGGAAACATACTATTTTCTTATTTTATCGAAAAAGGCGTCATGAGAAGGAGAGTCATCATGAAGATAACGTATTGCCCAACATGCGGAAGCTGCGAAATCAAACTTGTAGTTCGCAACTGGCACGGCAAGTTCAAGGACGTAGAGTACACCGTTCCGAGGCTCCCGCACTACAGTTGTCCCAAGTGCGGCGAAAAGGTTTTCGACCGCAACGCCATGAGCAAAATTCGCGAGTACTCACCCGCCTACCGGAACACTCGTGTCTATCGTAAGTCGGCTTGATGGAGAAGGGAAAATCAACTAAACGAAAAAGAGAATCTGACGATCTTCGGCCCGAGTATCGTTTCGATTACTCGAAGGCTCAGCCGAACCGCTTTGCATCAGCGTTGAGCGGCGATCGCATCTTTCGGACGACGGAAGCAGTGAATAACGCTTTGCGAGCAATTGTTTCTGCGCTGCCGAAGCGAACTGCTCGCGTGGCGTGAACTTTTTTCTTGATAATATTGGGTGAACCATGAAATTCGGAGCTAGAATTTTTCCTCTTCCACGAGGAAAGGCGATTGTCAAACAAACAATCAAAAGTGCTTCTGGTTATAACTCTAATTATGTTCTCGACACTGATAAAGAGAACAACAGTCGGCATAAGGAATGTCATGTCGAACTAAGAAATGACAAACAGATTGCTGATGCAATACGGGCTGCTCTGAATGGGAAACTGACTTCAAGAGGCATGAAGTCCGCGAAATGATCATCCGACTACGAAAAGTGCAGCGGTTGCCAACTCGATGCTATTTGTCAAGAGAGGAAGGAATTCCAAAATGAAAAAAATCAAATATGTTGAACCCTTAGATGGCTTTCGCTTACGACTCGAATACACTGACGGTGTAGAAGGAATTGTCGATGTTTCCCATCTCGCGGGCAGAGGTGTGTTTGCCGCATGGAATGATTACGAGTTTTTCAAAATCGTTCGCGTCGGACCGAATGGTGATGTGAGATGGGATAATGATATTGACCTTTGTCCCGACGCGTTGTATTTGAAGATCACCGGCAAGTCGCCCGAACAACTCTTCCCACAACTTCGAAACGAGTCTATCGATGCCTGAGGTTTCGCGGTTTTACGGAATCGTCATCCGAATGTACTTTGACGACCATCCGCCGCCGCACTTTCATGCCGAGTATGGCGAGCATGAAGTTCTCTATGACGTAGCGAATCTCCGAATTTTTTCTGGAAGTTTGCCACACCGAGCCATGAGAATGGTGGAAGAGTGGAGTGCACTTCATCAAAATGAGTTGCTCGAAGTTTGGAAAAAAGTTGAGCGTCAAGAACCGAGCTTCAAAATAGAACCTCTCCCATAAAGACAACAGAGTACTAAGAAAATGTGAACTCTCAATGTTACCAATCGTCAATGATGCAATGTTGCAGTGATTCAATTCTCTCATGAGCATCTTTCAACTCACATCCGACTACAAACCCAGCGGTGACCAGCCCGAAGCAATTCGTCAGCTCACGGAAGGAGTTTTGCGTGGAGACAAATATCAAACACTTCTTGGCGTAACCGGAAGCGGCAAGACGTTTACGATTTCGAATGTTATTGCTAAGGTTGACAAGCCCGTGCTTGTCATGTCGCACAACAAAACTCTGGCGGCGCAGTTGTATGGAGAGTTCAAGAGTTTCTTTCCACACGATAGAGTCGAGTTCTTCATTTCGTACTACGATTACTACCAGCCCGAAGCCTACGTCCCAACTTCCGACACCTACATTGCAAAAGACGCGTCCATCAATGATGAGATTGATCGGCTGCGTTTGCGTGCGACAAGTGCGCTGCTGAGTGGAGACAAAAACGTCATCGTGGTTGCATCGGTGAGCTGCATTTACGGCATCGGTGCGCCGGAAGAGTGGGCGAGCCAGATTGTCGTCATCCGTAAAGGGGAGAAGATGGAGCGGAACGAGCTTCTCCGCAAGCTTCTCAATATCTTCTATATGCGAAATGATTTCGAATTCGTCCGCGGCACCATGCGCGTACGGGGAGATGTCGTTGAAGTAATTCCGGCGTACGAAAACGAAGAGGCAATTCGCGTCGAGTTCTTCGGTGATGTAATCGAAAAGGTGTCCTACATAAACAAAACTGACGGGAAAGTTCTTGCCGAGACAGATTACGAAGTGATTTATCCTGCGAAGCAATTTATCACTTCGAAAGAAACTCTCGACAAAGCGTACAAAGGAATTGAGCAGGAATTGGAGGAACGGCTTGCTGAGCTTCGTAATTTGGGAAAGCTTGTCGAAGCACAACGGCTTGAACAACGGACACGTTTTGATCTGGAGATGATGCGCGAAGTCGGTTATTGTTCCGGCATTGAGAATTACTCGCGCCACATTGCCGGGCGTCCGCCAGGTTCTCGTCCAGCATGCTTGTTCGATTATTTTCCTGATGATTTCCTGCTCGTTATTGATGAATCGCACGTAACCGTACCGCAAATCGGCGGCATGTATCATGGCGACCGCTCACGCAAGCTGACACTTGTTGAGTACGGCTTCCGTTTGCCTTCTGCACTCGACAATCGTCCGCTCACGTTTGATGAATGGGAGCAGATGGTGAAGCAAGTTATTTTTGTGAGCGCTACGCCGGGTAATTATGAATTGGAGAAATCCAGAGGGGTGGTTGTCGAGCAAGTTATTCGTCCAACGGGACTTGTTGATCCGGAAGTCTATATTCGTCCTGTAAAGAATCAGATTGATGATTTGATTGCAGAGATTCGCGCACGAGCGGCAAAGAAGGAGAGAGTTCTCGTTACTACGCTGACAAAACGTATGGCGGAAGATTTGACGGATTATCTTGTTGACATCGGCGTGAAAGTCCGCTACATCCACTCCGAAGTTGATGTGCTTGAGCGTGTGGAGATTCTTCGCGACCTGCGGCTTGGCGATTTTGATGTGCTTGTTGGAGTCAACTTGTTGCGCGAAGGTTTGGATTTGCCTGAAGTTTCTCTTGTTGCAATTTTGGATGCAGACAAAGAAGGCTTCCTTCGCTCAGAAAAATCTCTTATTCAAACCGCCGGACGAACTGCCCGCAATTTGAACGGTCGGGTGATTCTGTATGCTGATACAATGACCGGCTCAATGCAGCGAATGATGGAGGAGACAACTCGCCGCCGGACAAAACAACTGCAGTACAACGTAGACCACGGCATTACGGCAAAGACAGTCTACAAAACGGTCAACGAAATTCTCGCCTCGACCGCCGTTGCCGATGTAAAAGCCGAACGAGACGCCCGCCGCGAACGACAGAAGATGCCCATGGTGGCAGAGAGTGTCGTCCGTTATCTTACGGCAGACCAGCGTAAAGATTTGATTGAAGAGTTACATGTCGAAATGCTGAAAGCGTCGAAGGATTTGGAGTTTGAGCGTGCTGCACAATTGCGCGATGAAATCGCAAAGCTTGAAGCCATGAAGCAGACGGCGAAGAAAGCGAAACGAGGATAATCCTCTGATTGCCCGAAAAGCGTTGGCGGGCAGGCAAGCCGTGTTTCTACAGACGCGTGAATTTCACCACTCCAACACTCCATTACTCCAGTATTCGTGATGCCGGCAAAAGTAATCTCAGCTACCATTTCGCTGCTCCGTCCTCTCTACCAATTCATTTACCCTCCAACTTGCTTAGCGTGCGAAGCTCATCTCAACGATGATGAGCGGAAGATCTGTAACAAATGTTGGTCGAGCGTAAGAAGGCTTTCGCGTGCCGACTCATTGTATCAAGAAAAATTGGGTGAGCTGACTTCAGGCGGATACATTTCGGGGCTTGCTTCGGTATTTCATTTCGAGAAAGATGGAACACTTCAGAACGTAGTGCATCAGCTTAAGTACAACGGAATGACAAGCATCGGTGTCGAGTTGGGGAAGTTGGTTGGTGAGTCCTTGTATCCGATGCTTGGAGATGAAGCGATTACCGGCGTCGTTCCAGTTCCACTGTATCCTGCAAAAGAACGAGAGCGCGGCTACAACCAAAGCGAGTTTATTGCGAAAGGCGTCAACAACGTTACAGGGCTGAAGGTCTTTCCACATCTTCTGAAACGAACACGGCATACGAAGACCCAAACGAAACTGAACGCACAAGAACGAAAAGAAAATGTTGCCGAGGCGTTCGAGCTAAACTCTCATCACTCATCTCTTATCTCTCACTCTTCATTTCTCATCGTCGACGACATCATTACGACTGGAGCGACTATAGACGAGTGCGCGAAGGTTTTGAAAGAGCACGGTGCAGAAAAAATCTTTGCTGCTTCGATTGCTGTGCCTGACCATGCTCATCTGCCGTAGGTGACCGTCACCTCTCCGCGCGTTTACGCGCAGGTGACGGTCACCTTGCAATTCAAAGCATTTCTTGGTAGATTGACGAGGGTTTTTCAAAAGTTTCGCTAATTTCACCACGATATCCCGTTCATTGTTCCCCTTTAAAGATTACTCGGAGGTTATTCATGGCTGTAAAAATCGGTATCAGCGGCTTTGGTCGTATCGGCAGACTGGTGTTTCGACGAATGAGACAGTTGGGTGGATTTGATGTTGTTGCAATCAATGATATCACAGACGCGGCTACACTTGCGTACTTGTTGAAGTACGATTCGGTGCACGGCATGTATGGCGGCGATGTGAAAGCGGATGGCGATTCGATTGTTGTGGATGGAAAAAAGTTCAAGATTATAGCGGAGAAGGATCCGGCAAAGCTTCCGTGGAAAGAACTTGGCGCCGACATTGTGATTGAAGGGACAGGCGTGTTCACAAGCCGCGAGAAATTGAATCTTCACATTCAAGCCGGTGCGAAGAAAGTTCTTCTTACTGCTCCGGCGAAAGATGAAATCGACGCAACGGTGGTGCTTGGTGTGAACGACAACGTACTGACAGGCAAAGAGCAATTCGTTTCCAACGCCTCATGCACGACGAACTGCCTGGCGCCGATGGTGAAAGTTCTTCATGATTCCTTCGGCGTTGAGAGCGGCTTCATGACGACGATTCACTCGTACACAAACGATCAGCGTTTGCTCGACTTGCCGCATAAAGATTTGCGACGTGCGCGTGCGGCGGCGCTCTCTATTATTCCGACAACAACAGGTGCAGCGAGAACAGTCGGCAAAGTTATTCCTGCGCTAAAAGGAAAACTCGATGGACACTCGCTCCGTGTTCCAACACCTGACGCATCCATCACGGACTTCGTTGCTGTGCTGAAGAAGCCCGCGACAAAGGAAGAAGTGAACGCAGCGTTTAAGAAAGCTGCTGAAGGCGAGCTTCAAGGTATCATGCAGTACACGGAAGATGAAATCGTTTCGGCGGACATCATCGGCAACTCGCATTCATGCATTATTGATTCGAAGCTGACGATGGCGTACGGCAACACGGTAAAAGTGTTCGGCTGGTACGACAACGAGTGGGGCTTCTCATGCCGTGTTGTTGATTTGTTGAAGATGATTGCTTGAGGCGAAGGGTGCAACTGCTGTTCTCATAATTTGAGGAGAGGCATTCGATGACGAATTATCAACAAGAGTTGATGGATGAGGTGAAGGGATTGCCGGATGAAGCAATCCCGAATCTCTTACAGATTGTCCGATTGTTCAAGGAGAGCATTTTAGTCCAGCGTCATCAAGCTGTTCAAGACTTACGAGATGAGTTCGCACAATGGGAGACCCTGAGTGATGAGGCACTGCAGGAGTTTGAGAAGGGTCTTTCCTGATGGATGTCGGCGATATTTATTCCGTCGAAATTCCACACAGCGGCGGGCATGAGCAAGCTGGTACTCGTCCCGCCGTTATTGTCCAAGCACCGCAGTTTCAAAATCAGCTTCCGACCATACATCCCGATTCCCTGAACGGTTTGGCTTTGACATCAGTTGCCTTGGTTTTCCAATTGCGCGCGATTGACAAAAGAAAAATCAAGAAAAGAATCGGGCGTTTGAGTGAATCGCATCTTGCTCAATTGCGGGAATTCGTGAAAGCGTTGTTGCCGTTTGCATGAGCGAGATGATTTCAGACGTATGACTTTCACATTGAGATTTGTATCTGATAAACTTACAAGAGAATTGAAGACATGAATACTAAGACAATTGATGATGTAGAACTCAGAGGAAAAAAAGTTCTTGTGCGCGTTGACTTCAACGTTCCGATGACTGCGGATTTGAAGATTTCGGACGACAAACGCATTGTTGAAGCGCTGCCGACTATCAGGACGATCTTGGACAAAGGCGGCATTCCGATTTTGATGAGTCACCTGGGACGACCGAAGGGTGGACCATCGCCGGAGTTTTCGCTGAAACCGGTTGCAGAACATCTCGGAACATTGTTGAGTGTGAAAGTTTTTTTTGCTAACGACTGCATTGGCAAAGCAACCAGGCAAATGGTTGATGCGTTGAAAGTCGGCGATGTATTGATGCTCGAAAACCTCCGCTTTCATGCAGAGGAAGAAAAGAACGATCCCGGCTTTGCAAAAGAACTCGCCAGCTACGGTGATGTATACGCAAACGATGCATTCGGCACAGCCCATCGTGCACACGCGTCAACCGAGGGTGTGACGAAGTTCCTGAAGCCGTGCGTTGCAGGGTACTTGATGAAGAAAGAATTTGAGTATCTTACACAAGCGGTGGCTAATCCGAAACGTCCGTATATTGCAATACTCGGCGGCGCAAAAATCTCCGGTAAGATTGACGTCATCCAAAACCTTCTGCCGAAAGTTGATGTCTTAGTCATTGGCGGAGGCATGGCGTTCACATTCTTTCAAGCGCAAGGGTTGGAAGTCGGCGATTCGCTCGTTGAGCAAGACAAGATTCAGCTTGCAAAACAGATTCTCGATGAAATCAAGACGAAGAATCGCCGCGTAATTCTGCCTGTTGATTGCATCATCGCAGACAAGTTTGACAATAACGCTCAACGCAAGACTGTTCCGGTGACCAAAATTCCTTCAGGCTGGCGCGGGCTCGACATCGGACCGGAGACGATTCAACTCATCAAGCTTGAGATGAAGAACGCGAAAACGATTGTGTGGAACGGACCGATGGGCGTATTTGAGATGTCGAGCTTCGCAAACGGTACACTCGAGATTGCAAAGCTGTTGGCTGAGGCGACGAAGAACGGGGCAACGACAATCGTTGGTGGCGGCGACTCAGCCGCGGCAGTTGCACAGATGGGATTCGAAGCGTCTATCTCGCATGTCTCGACCGGCGGCGGCGCTTCGCTGGAATTTCTTGAAGGTAAGCAGTTGCCCGGACTCGTGGCGCTTGATACCAAGTGAACGAGAACCAATCATGTAGAAATGCTGTTCTATCGTGTAGCGTGAAGGTCTTGAGAAAGAAGAGTTGATGTCTTATTATCGTTCGACAGGCACAGGCGGTTATTACCGTCCGAATTTTTTCGGCGGCTTCTCGTTCTTTCCGCCGGTCATCAAGTGGCTGCTCATCAGCAACACTGCCATTTGGTTACTCACTGATGTGTTCCTGAGCCGTTCGTCAATACAGGTCTTTATTGTGAAGTACCTTGCGTTGATGCCGTGGGATTCCGGTTACTTTTTTCCTTGGCAACTCGTAACGTACATGTTTCTGCACGGCGGCTTCGGTCACCTCTTCTTCAACATGCTTGCGCTTTGGATGTTTGGGATGGAGCTGGAAAACATCTGGGGCTCGAAACAATTTCTCATCTATTATTTGATTTGCGGACTTGCTGCCGGCATTACAAACTTGTTCGTCGCTCCACTCATTGCCCCCGGCGGTCCGACAGTTGGAGCTTCAGGCGCAGTCTTCGGAGTTCTTGTGGCGTTCGGTATGTTGTTTCCTGAACGACCAATCTACATTTATTTTCTCCTTCCCATTAAAGCTAAGTTTTTTGTTGCGGGATATATTGTGTTGGAGTTGTTCTACGGTGTAACCGGAACTTCGTCCGGCGTTGCACACTTCGCGCATCTCGGCGGCGCGGCAGTTGGTTGTGTGTATATGTTGATGATGGCAAGAGGGCTTTCGTTCGAGAACATCTGGAACAAAATCAAAGGCGAGCCGACTTTTCCGTATCAACAGCGTCGTGCACGAAAACCCGTTCATGAAGAGATTTATGACGCGAAGTTCTTCGACATCAAATCCGGCAGATCGCTGGAAGGTGAAGATGAGTTAAACCAAGAAGTTGTCGATGCGATTCTCGACAAAATCAACTCAAGCGGCTACCAGAGTCTGACGGAAGAAGAGAAAAGAATTTTGAACGAAGCGAGTAAGAAGATCAATTAGTGAATTACGATAGTTCGACCGTTCGCGATTGATTTAGAAGAATCGTCCGAAGGACTCCTTACGGAGGAGAGGGGGAGAAACGGCGAAGGGAGGAGGTCTCCGATTCCCCGATTCTCCCACTCCCCCTTTCCATAGAAGAGTGAAACGAATAACATCACTAAGATATCTGAAAGGTAATATGGAGATACCTGTTCTCAACTTGACGGAACAACCACCGCTTATTCCTCATCCGACATATAAGGTCGGCATGCGGCGTCAGACGCGGCAAGTCGCGATTGGCGGAATCAAAGTCGGCGGCGGCGCACCGATTAGCGTCCAGACGATGACGAAGACGAAGACGAGCGATGTTGCCGGCACAGTGAAGCAAATCGTTGACGCTACTGAAGTCGGTTGCGATATTGTACGCGTAACAGTGAATGACAAAGAAGCTGCCGAAGCGATGGCGGAGATTGTTCGTCAGTCGCCGATTCCGATTGTTGCGGACATTCACTTCAATCATATCTTTGCGCTGAAGGCGATTGAAGCGGGCGTTGCCAAAGTGCGTATCAATCCCGGCAACATCGGAGCGAAGAGCCGCATCTATGAAGTGTTGACTGCGGCAAAAGACAAAGGCATTCCGATTCGCATCGGCGTGAACTCCGGCTCGCTCGAAGAAGACATTCTTGAAAAACACGGCTACCCAACGGCTGAAGCGTTGTACGAAAGCGCAATGCGTCACGTTGGCATCTGCGATGAATTCGGGTTCCGAGATGTTATCATCTCCGTAAAGTCAACCGATGTTCGCTTGATGATTGAAGCGTATCGTCTCGTTGCAGCGCGAACGGACATTCCTCTCCATCTTGGCGTAACCGAAGCCGGGACAACGAAAATCGGAACGATCAAATCGGCAGTCGGCATCGGCACGTTGCTTGCCGAAGGCATCGGCGATACAATTCGTGTTTCGTTGACTGATGAGCCTGCGAAAGAAGTTGAAGTCGGAAAAGAAATTCTTCGTTCGCTTGGACTTGCCTCACGCAACATTGAGCTGATTGCATGTCCGACATGCGGCAGACTTGAAATTGATTTGTTCAGCATTATGGCACAACTTGAACAGAGACTTGAGGGAGTGAAAAAGCCCGTGAAAATCGCCGTACTCGGTTGCGTTGTGAACGGTCCCGGTGAAGCAAGCGAGGCAGATATTGGCATTGCCGCGGGCAAAGGCGTTGGCATCCTCTACCGCAAAGGCGTCGCCGTCCGCAAGCTGAAGGAGTCGGAGATTGTTGATACGATTGTGGAGGAAGTGATGAACTTTCAGCCGGAAAGCAACAACTGAGCACGCCGGCCAATGGCAGAACCAAAGCTCTTGGAAATAATTGGAGAGATTGAATCCATCCAAACAATTGCGGTGGGCAATGCGATACGTGAGTTGAAAGAGTTGGAGAGAAGATACGGTGTCGGAAGATGGCGAAAGATGAAAGGTATTGGAGTTGCGAGGTACGCAGATGGAACGGTCGTTAAGGGTGAGATACATTGGTACGAGGCACACGGCATCGGTAAGAGAAAAATCAAAGTCAAACGTAAGTTCCGATAAGATGAAACAATCAAAACAGAAAAAGAGCTATGTTCTGTGCGTAAGAAACGACGACGCAGACGATTTGCAGGAACTCAAACTCTACCAAGTTCTTCCGGACGAAGACGCGGCAGAGGATGGACTGCTGAGAATTGTTGACGATTCCGGAGAAGATTTCTTATACCCGAAGAGCTATTTCGTTTCAATAGAACTTCCGCAAACAGCAAAGCGTATGCTCTCATCAAGTGCAAAACGGAAGAAATCTTCAAAGCTTGTTGCCGCATGAACTCAGAAAACCCGCTTTCATCCGCGGGACGCTCAGTTGAAACCAAACAGAGTCATTCGCACCATCGCTGGTGGGCGATATGAAAAAGAGCAAAGGAACATTGACTGAAGAGGAGATTGATGAGATAGTTATCCGTCAAGCGGATGACGAGTCGGCGTGGGGAAAGCTGGTGCATGTCAAAGCAATGTCCGTGGTGTCGATTGCTCTTTCTCCGAAGCTAATTGAGAAAGCAAAAGTGATAGCAAGACGGAGAGCAACAACTGACGGACAACATGTGGCTCGTTTGCGAATATGCTGGACAAAACAGATATTGTTGGTGAAATACAAAACATTCAAACGATAGCTGTCGGCCACTCTATTCGCAGGCTTGATTATCTCAATAGCCGATATGGAATTGGACGATGGCGGAAGCTGAAGGGAATCGCGTACATTAGGTCTGAAGGCGGGCATGTTGAGAAAGTTGAACTTCACTGGTACGAGGCACACGGCATCGGTCGAGTTGATTTCAAAGTCAAAAAATATTTTGATTAGGTTATGAAAAAAAGCCGCAACGAAAAGAAGTATGTCCTTTGTCTTCGCAACGGAGACTACGTCGATTTGGACATAGGGAAAGCCTACGAAAGTCTTTCGGATGATAAGGCGTCGACGAGAGGGATGATTCGCGTCGTGGATGAGTCTGGAGAGGATTATTTGTACCCCAAAGATTGGTTTGTGGGGATTGCTCTTCCGCAAACGGCAAAGCATATTCTTTCGTCAAGCGCGAGGCGGAAGAAGCCATCAAAGCTTGTTGCCGCATGAACTCAGAAAACCCGCTTTCATCCGCGGGACGCTCAGTTGAAACCAAACAGAGTCGTTCGCACCATCGCCGGTGGGCGATATGAAAAAGAGCGAAGGAACATTGACTGAAGAGGAAATTGACGAGATAGTTATCCGTCAAGCGGATGACGAGTCGGCGTGGGGAACGCCGGTGCATGTCAAAGCAATGTCCGTTGTACCAATTGCTCTTTCTCCGAAGCTGATTGAAAAAGCATAAGCGATAGCAAGACGGAGACGGATGAAAGGTTATCAAGCATGGATGCAACGAGTCATTCGAGAACGAATCAAACAGGAAGCGAGTGTCATAGGCACATCTCCTTCTGTTCGAAAAGGCAAGGCGCTCGCAAAGTGAAAGAGTCGGAGATTGTTGATACGATTGTGGAGGAGGTGCATAGGTTTCAACCGGAAAATTGACATTGGTATCTTCTTCGTTGGAGAATAAGCTACAATTACCCGAATGAATCGCTACGATTTCCAAAGACTGGCAAAACTCCGAGTGAAGGAAGCAAAGGTTCTTCTTGACCGTGGATTCTTTGATGGGTCTTACTATTTGCTCGGGTATTCTGTCGAGTGTGCCCTGAAGGCATGTATTGCAAAGAGAACCCGACGATACGATTTTCCACCTGACAAGAGAGTAGTAGCTGCGGTGTATGATCATAACCTTAACAATCTCGTAAAAGCTGCTGGCTTGACGCGTGAACATGAAGAAGAAGTAAATAAGAATAAAGACTTTGGCGATAATTGGAATGTAGTGAAAGGCTGGAATTCTGAGACAAGGTATCAAATTGGAAAATCACGATTTGAGGTAAGAGACTTCTACGTCGCCGTCACGAGCAGAAAAAATGGAGTATTCGTATGGTTGAAGAAGTGGTGGTAAAAGAGACGCTATCCGAGGAAATGATTAGTGCGGGTGTTGAATTGGTTCGGATGCTTGATGATGTGAAGTTGGTTGCTAACGCTGCGCTTTGGATTTACCTTCCAGAAGCAAACAGTTGGCGATTTCTTGTGGCGAGTCCCGAAGTTCGTTCAGAGGGACCCAAGAAGATTTACCGGCGAATCAGATCCGCGATGCACAGAATACCCGATGAGAAGCCCGTGATTCCACTCAAGGACATATCTGTAGTTGATTCCAGAGATCGTCTCATCACTTCGCTTCGAAGTGCTCTTCGAACAGGGAGTGGCGTCTCAGGCATAAGATTTTCTCAGAACGTAATAAATGGTGTTATGATAGAAGATGCGTACATCTATCGGCTTACATAAATGGATGCTAAGAAATGCATTCGCGGACCCGCCATCCCCGGCGGGTTTTTCATTTCTTTTCACCGCAAACTTTTTATATTGGAGGTGAACCAACAAGTCACCATCACGCCAACTCTCATTTCTGATTTTGAGTTCTCACATAAACATTCCCGTAATCAACGTCGGCATCTTCACTCAGCCAGAAATTCATTTTGTTCTCAACGGCAATTTTCATTCTTCTGATATTGTGGGAACCTTCACCGGTGATTGCGTTGCGCACCTTTCCGGCAACATCATCGTCATCGAAAGCGACGGAGTGTTGTTAGGAACTGCTCGTGAAATTACCATCTCACCTGAGAATGATTCTTGCTCATTCATCCTGAACGATGTTACGATCGGCGTGCAATTCCATTGGCAGCGCAAGGAAGACCAGCGCTTCGTCGGCGGACTGAAACTTGTTCGCTCAGGCGATGCGATTGCGGCGGTCAATGTCGTGAACATTGAAGAGTACTTGACGAGTGTGATTTCGTCGGAGATGAGCGCTGACTGTTCATTGAATCTGCTCAAGGCGCATGCCATTGCTTCCCGCAGTTGGCTGCTTGCACAACTTGAAAAATCCAGAGCATTGAAAGCGGGCGGAACAACGTATCAGACATTCTTTGAGACGGACACCGAACGCATCCGCTGGTACGATAGGGAAGATCACGAATTGTTCGATGTTTGCGCCGATGACCATTGCCAGCGCTATCAAGGAGTCACGAAAGCATACACAACTCCAGTGAACCAAGCAGTACAGGAAACAAGCGGAACGGTTGTGGTGTATGATGGCAAAGTCTGCGATGCCCGTTTTTCAAAGTCCTGCGGCGGTGTGATGGAAGTGTTTGAAAATGTATGGGAACCGATTCATTATCCCTATCTCGATGCCGTCGTTGATACGCCGACGCAATCCACAATCTTCAATCTTGATTTCTCAAAAGAAGAGAATGCAGAGAAGTGGATCCGAAGCACTCCACCAGCCTTCTGTAACACAACCGACAAAAAAACTCTCTCTCAAGTTCTTCTGAAATACGACCAAGAGACAACGGATTTCTATCGCTGGAATGTTGAATACGGTCAGGAAGAACTTGCGGAAATCATCGGCCGCAGAAGCGGAATTGATTTCGGACAGGTCGTGGATTTGATTCCGATTGAGCGCGGCAAATCTTCCCGTCTCACCAAACTGAGAATTGCTGGAACGAAACGGACTTTCACGATTGGTAAAGAATTAGAAATTCGTCGCACGCTTTCAAACTCGCATCTCTACAGCTCGGCAATCGTCTTCGACAAAGTGGATGTGAAGGAAGGAATTCCTCAGAAGTTCATTCTTTATGGCGCAGGTTGGGGACACGGCGTCGGGCTGTGTCAAATCGGCGCCGCTGTCATGGGCGAGCAAGGCTACTCGTACGACAAGATTCTCTCGCACTATTTTCCTCAAACAGAAATCAAAAAACTCTATTAGCATGAAGCGCAAAACTCTAAGGTCTCTGCTCTACACTCTAAGCTCTATGCTCTACGCCCTAAGCTCTCTGCTCTACGCTCTAAGCTGTGTTGCTATGTTGTCAAGCGAACGTGCTCTTTACGCTCAAACAACTCCGCCCCTCGACAAATCCAAAAACTTCATCCTCTTAGTTGTTCCAGAAGCTGATACTGTTGAAGCTGCAACGTCAACGTACCGGCTTTCCGCGAGCACAAATCCCGGCAATATGGTTGATATCAACGGCAAATCGTACAACGTGTATCCATCAGGCGCATTTTGCGGCAAGCTCGACCTCAACGTTGGCGAAAATCCTTTCACGATTACGTCAACCGACCCGTCCGGTGCAATAACAACGAAAACATTTCTCATTAATCGAAGAAAGCCGGTTGAATCAACGCCATCCGATACGTTGCTCATTGAAGACATCATGATGCAGCCAACGCACGATATGTGGTTGGACGCAGGCGATATTCTCGAAGTGCAATTCAAGGGAACGCCCGGCTGCACAGCGAGCTTTATGAATGGCATCCCAATGAAAGAGCGACCTCAAGGTCGCGGCATCGCCGGAATTTATCGCGGCACATACAAAGTGAAAGCAACCGACACATTGTTGAGTCAACGAATTACCTTCCGACTTGAAGATAGTACAGGTCGAGCAGTAACGTGTTCGACTGCAGCAAAAGTTTCGTTCAAGCCGCACATGCTGCCGATTGTCGGTATCACGAAAGGCGAGCGACCGTATTTGAACACCGGGCTTGGTGAAGACAGGCTTGGCGGACACAAGTTCTCCATCATCAATCCGGGCATTCGTCTGAAGATCACCGGAAAAGTGAACGATATGTACCGCGTTGCACTCACGGAGAATCACGAAGTGTGGATTGAAGATACCTATGTTGATTTGCAGCCACCGGGAACATTCATGCCAAAATCTCTCACCGGCAGCATTGCTGTATTTCCGGAAGAGAATGTTGATGTCGTATTGCTGAGCTTGAATGACAAGCTTCCGTACTCGACGTTCCAACAACTTGACCCGACAAGAATTGTCGTTGATGTGTACGGCGCAACGTCGAACACCAATTGGATTACACAACAACTGACGACCAAGGAAATCCAGAATGTTTACTACAATCAGGTCGAGAGTGGTGTCTTTCGAATAACGATTGAGCTGAAGCATAAACAAGTGTGGGGGTATGAAATCGGCTATGACGGATCGAGCTTGAAAATCAAAATCCGACGGCAGCCCGAGCGATTGAAAATCAAAGCCCTAACATTCGGCATCGATGCAGGACATGGTGGTGAGAACAGAGGCGCGCTCGGCTCAACAGGTGTTCTGGAAAAAGATATAACGTTTGCAGTAATCAAACATCTGAAGCAGATTCTTGAAGACAAGGGAGCGAAGGTTGTGCTCACGCGGTCGGACGATTCCAACCCCCGCATGACTGAACGTTTCTTGCGTGCGTATCGCGGTGGTGCCGATATGCTCATCAGCATTCACGCGAACTCTATCGGGCTGACGAGCGACCCTGCTGAAACTAAAGGCTCAGGAACGTTCTACAAACACATTTGCTACAGACCTCTTTCGCAATTCATCCTTAATGAAGTTCTCAAAACAGGACTCGATACACTTGGCAACGTCGGCAGTTTCAATTTTGCGCTGAATGGACCGACGGAATTTCCGACAGCATTGGTTGAGACTGCGTTCATGTCAAACCCGGAGGATGAGATAAAGCTGCTCGATGATAATTTCAGAGAAGAACTTGCCGAACGAATCGTTGATGGGATAAAGGAGTTTTTGGATTATTGTGACGAGTAATGAGCTTTGGTCTGAGAACGGTCAATTGTCAACGATCAATTGTCAATAACCAATTGAGAATGATGAACGTCTTGGTAAGGACGTGGAGACTCGAGGATTTGCCTGCCGTCCAACACATTGCATGGACAACATGGCTCGCAACGTACGGGGGCTTCATCCCCGAATCAGACATGCGCTCCTTCTTCGATCAGTACTACACGCTTGAGGCATTGAAGGAGTTTTGCACTTCGCAAATTGCAAAAGGATTTATCGCGGAGGTTGATTCAACGCCCGTCGGATTTTCGAAGACAAACTTCGATTCGAACCACAAGAAGTTCTATCTTAACTCACTCTACATTCTGCCTGAACATCAAGGCAAAGGAGTTGGTGCAAAACTTTTGCGTGCATCAGAGGAGTTTGCCCTTTCTCTAAATGCACAGGAAGTGTGGCTTGGAGTAATGGAGCAGAACGTTGCTGCGCTCGAGTGGTACAAACGAATCGGGTTTGAGTTCGTAGAAGAAGCGCCGTTCACAATGGGGAATACGACCGTAATGCACTTGATTGGCTATAGAGCTATCAAAAATTAACAATTCACAATTCACAGTTCACCATTAGCAATTCTCTCGCCGTAGCAAAGAAGCAAATGATTAATGGTGAATTGTGAATGAATAATGGATAATCAAGAACCTGTATGGGAAGTCAACACGTAACAAAACGTAATCCGTGGGCATGGGTTCCGTCGTTGTACTTTGCACAAGGTATGCCCTACGTTGTGGTGATGACGGTGTCTGTCATTATGTACAAACGGATGGGAATCTCCAACACCGATATTGCGCTGTACACGAGCTGGCTCTATCTACCATGGGTAATTAAGCCATTGTGGAGTCCGCTTGTTGACTTACTGAAGACAAAGCGGCTGTGGATTGTTGCAACGCAGTTTGTTGTTGGGGTAGCGCTGGCAATGGTCGCGCTCACGATCCCCATGTCCACGTTCTTTCAGTACACGCTTGCAATATTGTGGTTGATGGCGTTCAGCTCTGCAACGCACGACATTGCGGCTGATGGATTTTACATGCTCGGACTTGAACAACATCAACAAGCGGCATTCGTGGGCGTTCGCAGCACATTCTATCGTGTCGCAATGATGACAGGTCAGGGAATCTTGGTCGTAGTTGCCGGTCAGTTTGAAACGAGCAGCGGCGGCAATATTGCTTTTGCATGGTCGGTGACGTTTGGAATTCTTGCGGCGCTGTTTCTCCTCTTCTTTATCTACCACAAATTTATCTTACCGTATCCGGCGGCAGATAAGCCAACAATCAACGATGGCTCGCGAAGCGTGCTGCAAGAATTCTTTCGAGTCTTTGCTCTCTTCTTCAAAAAGAAAAACATTGTCGTCACGTTGTTCTTCCTCTTGTTCTATAGATTTGCAGAGGCCCAACTCGTAAAACTCGTCTCGCCGTTCCTGCTTGATGTGCGAGAGAAAGGTGGACTTGGCTTAACGACGAGTGAAGTTGGCGTTGTCTACGGAACAGTCGGCATCATCGCGCTCACGCTTGGCGGTTTGCTCGGCGGTTTCGTCGCTTCGAAAAAAGGTTTGAAGTTCTGGCTCTGGCCTATGGTGCTCGCAATTCACTTGCCGGATGCGATGTTTATCTATCTCTCACAGGTGCAACCGACAAATTTTTACTTCATCAATGCCGCCATTGCTCTTGAGCAATTTGGTTATGGCTTTGGCTTCACTGCGTACATGCTGTACATGATTATGATTTCGGAAGGCGACCACAAAACGGCGCACTATGCAATTTGTACCGGCTTTATGGCGCTCGGCATGATGCTGCCCGGCATGCTCAGCGGCTGGCTGCAAGAACAGATCGGCTACCAACATTTCTTTTTGTGGGTGATGGCTTCGACGATTCCCGGCTTCATCGTTGCAGCGCTTGTGAAGATTGACCCGGAGTTTGGGAAGAAGAAAGCAGCGTAAATTGGTGTACTCGTTTTTGACCTGTCATTGAGTTATATTCTTGATGGAAGAAGGAGAACAATTTATGACAATGAAAATCGATGTCAATGAGTCAGATTGCACGGTAAAAAATCTTCTTTCTCGTATTCACGATGGGTCAGAGATCGTCTTTGTTGAGAATGGTAATCCGGTAGCACGTCTCACACAGATTACACCGCGCATTCCGGGTTTGAACCGAGGGTCAGCGTTTGTGACCGACGACTTTGACGCAGAACTGCCGGATGAATTTTGGCTTGGCGAGAAGTGAATCTTCTGCTCGACACGCATACTCATCTACTGTATTTGACCTTTGCACTGATCCAGAAAACGTCTTGATCCTCAGCATCGTGAGCGTGTGGGAAATGCAAATCAAAAATCAGTTGAACAAACTGCAGTTGAAGAAAGAGCTACGCGACCTCGTTGCCTCGCAACGTCAGAAGAATAATCTCAAGATACTCTCTTTGTCTCTTGACCATGTTTATGCTCTTCAGCGATTACCGTTTCACCATAAAGATCCGTTTGACAGAGCACTCGTGGCTCAAACGGAAGCCGACGAGCTTCGTCTTCTCAGTGTTGATCCAATCTTCCGGCAATATACTAATCGAGTAATCTGGTAATACGCTACGTACTTCATTTCGTAACAACAGGAACAACCATGTCAGCCCCCATCACCGCCTTCATCCCTTACAGCGGAAATCAATTCACCAAAGCAACCGTCGAGCAACTTCAAGAATCAGGACTGGTCGAGAAGATTTATCTGCTTACCACAGGTACAAGTGATTTACGTATCGAAGGTTGCGAGTCATTGCCGGTTGGTGCAATCACCTCATCGCAAACAATGAAGCTGATTGCAAGGAAAGCCCAAACTCACTTCGCTCTTTTTCTCATTCTTGATGCCCCGATTGACTTTGGTCAGTTTGCGTTGCAACGTTTCTTGAATGTTGCTGAGACGACAGTCTCGGGACTTGTCTATTCAGATTATTCCGACATCAAGCTGGACGCCCGTACGCCGCATCCCGTGATTGAATATCAGGAAGGCAGTGTGAGAGATGATTTCAATTTCGGCTCCGTTCTGTTTATGAACAACGTGATACTGCGAGAAGCGGCGGATGACATTGCTTCTTCTGATTTCGAGTTTGCCGGATTGTACGCGTTGCGTCTTGCAATTGCACGCCGAAGCCGCATTACGCGCATAGGGGAATTTCTGTATAGCAAGATTGAAAGCGACTTGCGCAAATCAGGCGAAAAGCAGTTCGATTATGTTGACCCGAAGAATCGCCAAGTACAGATCGAGATGGAGCTTGCCGCCGTTGAGCATTTGAGAAAGGTTGGCGCATACTTAAAGCCTGATTTCAAAGATGTAAATTTGCATGAGGGGAATTTCGAGTCCGAGGCGTCGGTAATTATTCCCGTGAAGAATCGTGTCAAGACGATTGGTGATGCGGTCGAATCAGTTCTCAAGCAGAGAACGAACTTTCCGTTCAATCTTCTTGTCGTCGATAACCATTCGTCCGATGGAACGACTGAAATGTTGAAAGGTTTTGTCGCGAATGACAACCGAGTTCTTCATCTGATTCCTGTTCGAGAAGACCTTGGCATCGGCGGTTGCTGGAATGAAGCTGTTCATCACGCAACGTGTGGGCGATTCGCCGTTCAGCTTGATAGCGATGATTTGTACAAGGACGAAACGACACTCCAGAGAGTTGTCGACACGTTCCGTGCGGAGAAGTGTGCGATGGTTGTCGGCTCGTACCAGATGACAAACTTCAAGCTCGAAGAGATTCCCCCGGGCATCATTGACCATAAAGAATGGACGCCGGATAACGGACGCAACAACGTGTTGCGCATCAACGGGTTTGGCGCGCCGCGAGCGTTCTTCACACCAATTCTTCGCAGCCTGAAGATTCCGAATGTCAGTTATGGCGAAGATTATGCCGTGGGGCTTGCCATTTCACGTGATTATCAAATCGGGAGAATCTACGAGCCGATTTACTTATGCAGACGATGGGAGGGAAATTCTGACGCCGACTTAGACATCAACAAAGCGAACGCATTCAACTTCTACAAAGACAAGCTCCGCACGTTTGAGATTCTTGCCCGGCAGAGGAAGAATGCGATGACTCAATTGCGAAAGCGAGGTTCATCTGCCAAGAAATCAAACAAGTCGCGGAATTGATTCTGCAATGAGTGAAGGTTATATTGAAGCAGAAAGGAGACAACATGATTTCACGAGTAACGTCAAAGTATCGAACGACAATTCCAGAAGAGGTTCGCTCATTTCTGAAACTCTCCGTTGATGATCCGATTCAGTGGAGCATTCGGGGAAACAAAGTCACAATTCACCCAGCGGAGAAACCCTTACTCAAGTATAAAGGGATACTTCACGCCAAACGAGGAAGCACAAAAGAGGACATTCGCAAAGCGCGGTTATGGCGAGCACGTCAGATTTCAAACATTACGGAGACGCTCTGCTTGCCGCCACTGCGAAAGAAATGAGTCTTCCTGTCTATACTTTCGATAAGCTTTTTCACAAAGAACTGAAGAAAGGCGGCATTCCTGCAAAACTACTGCAATAGTTCTGCTTTTATTCTCTCGTTACAAAAATAGCGAGCACATGCGCGATGGATTGATTCTTTCTCAAGACGAACTCACGCGCTTCAACGCGACCGAAGACACTGCGAGTAAAGTCCATGCTCTTTTGGCTCAGCAGAAACGTTCATGGGAAACGCTGCGCAACGGCTACGCGGGCCTCGCAAGCGTTGAGACGAAAGTCTTCGAGATAGACGGCTTCACCTGTCGAGTTCAATTCAATCCCGGACGCATAACATCTTCCGCCGCGCAAGTTGATGAGAAGTCAATTCGTGAGCGTAAATGTTTCCTTTGTTCTGAAAACCTTCCCGACGCGCAACGAGGATTGAAATACGACAACGACTACATCATTCTCTGCAATCCATTTCCAATCTTCCCTGAGCACTTCACGATTCCTCACGTTCAGCACATCCCACAAGAAATCCGCTCATCGTTTCCGGTTCTTCTTCAGCTCAGCAAAGATTTTTCTGAGCGTTACACAGTCTTCTACAACGGACCAAAGTGTGGGGCTTCAGCACCGGACCATCTACATTTTCAAGCCGGCGAGAAAGGGTTCATGCCGATTGAAGATGAGTACGAGAGATTGATTGTGAGCGTGGGGGAGAAGGTTGCAGATGTCGGTGGTTTGCTTGTTTTCGCAGCTGAAGATTTCTTGAGAAAGTTTATTTCATTCGAATCCGATAATGCGTTGCTCTTACAGAAAGGATTTGACGCTTTCTATTCCGTTGCACAGGAACTTTCAAGCAGCAACGATGAGCCAATGCTGAATATTCTGTCTTCGTATCAAGACGGAGAATGGCGAGTCATCATCTTCCCGCGGGCGAAGCACCGTCCCTCATTTTTCTTTGAGGAAGGGGAGAAGCAGATGCTCATTAGTCCTGCCGCGGTGGACTTTGGTGGCGTGGTCATAACTCCCGTTGAGTACGATTTCGATAGAATAACGCAAGAACATCTGATTCAAATGTTCAACGAGGTCTCGATCTCAGAGCCAATCTTCACCATCTTGAAAGATACACTTGCCTCTCAACTCTCATTCTTGAACCCTGAAGCCTGAACCGCGAGCGATTTTCATAACTCTAGAAACTCTCAGCTCTGTGAACTCTACTACACCTACGAACTACCTCTTGTTGTAGAGTGAGACCCTTCGTCCGCTCGCCGAGTCGAGTCTTCGACCTTCGGCGGGACTCAGGGTTTACGATCCAAACTTTTCTCCCGCCTCACCCAACGGCTTCTTAAACTTGAACCCAAACAACTCCGGATTCTCTCCAATCACGGCAGCGGAGACGATATGGAAGACGTAGTTGTAGGTTTCCTTCGGTACTTTGTCTCTGTATTCATTGAAGAACGTCCAGAAATTTCTTTCACGCGGATTTTGCGGCATCTTGCGGATCAATCCTTTCACAACATTATGTCCCCAGTTGTATGATGCCATCACCAGCAAACCGGATGCTTGGGCTTCTGAGTTATAGATGTCTGCAATGTACAGCGACGCCGCTTTGGTGGACTTTTCAACATTATGCCGCTCATCAGCGGGGTCGTACTTTGCCATTGCGGCGAGCGGTCCTGTCTTCAAGCCGTACTGCTGCGCTGTTGTTGCGATGAATTGCCACATGCCTTTTGCAACTCCGTATCTTGTGGCGGGACCGATTTGCTCTTTGATGAAATCGCTTTCCTGTAGACCAAGATAAAAGAAATGCGGAGGCAAATTTTGACTCATCATCGCCTCTGCAATGGTCGGAGCGTATCCGTTTTCTTCAGCACGTGCTATGGCTTGTCGCAGACGTGGGGATTTTTTCCACTCGCTTATATATTGCTTTACTTCTTCAACAAATTCCTTCGGCATATTCACTTCACATTCACCAAAAACACGAGCGACGTGGAGGATGGCTTTGTCGGTTTCATCTTTCACGTCGTAGATGCCAAGCTCTTTCACAAACTCTTCATACTTGTCCTGCAGTTCGCGGCGCCGGGTGATGTACTTTGCCGCCTCTTCCTTCAGTCTTGTATCGCCGGATTGTGTAAGCTTCTGTACTAACGCAGCGTAGTCCAAATCCATTTGTTTCATCTGATAGAAAATGTCTGCTGCGAGTTCGCGCTGCTTCTCGAGTTGCGTGTGTTTTATGAAGGCATAAATCGCCGCGCCAAGCGCAACAACCGCGACGATGATGATGATGTTCGTATACTTTCGCTTCTTTTGCTTAAACACCTTGCGCACCATCTGCGTCCGCTCGCCAGCAGGTCCCGTGGAGTCCTCAAAATAATGCTTTGCAATACCTGAAAGCGATGGGTCTTTTTGTGCCTGAGCAGATGTCGGGTCAACAACTTCAGCTCCTTCGACCGTAAAATACAGAAGCGGTCCGTTGACACCGATCCCGATCTTTGTTGTGCGGGTAAGTGGAACACGCTCAACTTTCACTCCATCTTTGAATGTACCGTTTGTGCTCTTGAGGTCTTCATACCACCATCGTCCATCTTTGAACTCGACTTTTGCATGGACGCGGCTGGCAGCCTTATCCTGAAGCATGATTTCACATTCAGCATCTCGCCCAATCTTGAACTCTTGCTTCAACTGGTATTGCTTTGTTGGCGAGGCGTCGCGTTCGATGCGAACGGAGATTTGCGGGGGTGTTTCGGGGTTTTGCTTGGTGACTAACTTGGTATCCATACACTACCCGTCGTGAAAGTTGTTATGTGCCATGTTGGAGAAGCAAGCCGAAGGAGGGAGCGTCGTGATATGACTTGCTGAGAGCAATATACAAATTCGACTTGTAAGATGTACTCCACCTCAGCTCAGTACAGAAGGTATTTCTTAGATATTGTCTTGAATGCTTCAACATCCTTCGCCAAAAACGTGCTAATGTCACCATAATTCATCCGAGCGGTGAAGAGTCTTCGAATCTGGTCCGAGCCGGCAACCCTATCAAACATTCTAAGGCGACTGCTATCAGCTAAGACAAACGGATTTCTGTCCGGATATAATTCATTGTGGACTTGCATACAGATGAATTGCAGACTCATCAAGTGTACTCTTGAGTAATCGGTGATGTGCACTTGCACGCCGCTCAGGCTTTTGTCTTTGTGTTTTGTGTAGTACGGTTTGAACGTAATCGGTCGGAAGATGACGCCATCTAACTTGAGGGCGTTCAATTTATCGGCAAGTTGTTTACCGTTGATCCATTCGGCAGCGAACGTCTTGAACGGAATCGGATACCCGACACCTTCCGAAATAACGCCAAGCTCGCCGAGTATTCCCATGCTGACATAATGCTTCGGAGAAGACGCTTCGGGAATGTGTGGTGAAGCCGGAACCCATTGCAGTCCTGTTTCTTCGAACGTCATTGTTCGTTTCCAGCCTTTCATCGGAACGACGGTGAGCTTACATTTCTTTCTGTCCTTGAGCATTCCTTCCTCGGTCAACGTCTTCGCAAGCTCTCCGCACGTGAGTCCGTAGACATAGGGGATCGGATATTGACTCACAAATGATTCGAAGCCTTTCTCGACGATGTTGCCTTCGACTTTCTTTCCGCCAAGCGGATTCGGGCGGTCGAGCACGACGAACTCGATGTTGTTCTCCGCTGCCGCTTCCATTGCAAGTCCCATCGTGCTTATGTATGTGTACGAGCGGCAGCCGATGTCTTGAATGTCGTACACAAGCACGTCAATGCCATTCAACATTTCGGGAGTTGGCTTGCGGGTTTTGCCGTAGAGAGAATACATGGGAAGATTTGTTGCTGAATCAATGGTGTTTTCGATTTTGTCTCCAGCGGAAAAATTGCCTCGAACGCCATGCTCTGGTCCGAACAATGCGACAAGCTGTACGTCCTTTGCTTCGAAAAGAATGTCGAGTGTTGCTTTGAGCTTCGAGTCAACTCCGGTTGGATTGGTAATCAGCCCAACACGTTTGCCTTTGAGAATGTTGAAATTGTTTTCTCGCAAGACTTCGATACCGAGTTTTATTTTTGGGGTTTGGGAGAAGCAGAAGCCCGAAATGAGAAGCAAGAAGCAAGATATGAAGCGCTTCAATGTTGTGTCCTCGTTTGTTGTTTGAATTGATGCCAAGTTATCCGATTGATGTTTGAAATGCAAGCAACTTTCTTCTATGCTTTGCCGC
>JGI1356J14229_10000759_pt1 | contig 28879 bp, 35 predicted proteins | sample Subgrocontami58m_FD_14229 | JGI IMG/M metagenome (IMG submission 14229) | reverse complement strand
AGGAGTTTACAACCCGAAGGCCTTCTTCCCCCACGCGGCGTCGCTGGATCAGGGTTTCCCCCATTGTCCAAGATTCCCGGTTGCTGCCATCCGTAGATGTAGGGACCGTGTCTCAGTTCCCTTGTGGCTGGCCGACCTCTCAGCCCAGCTACCCGTCATTGTCTTGGTAGGCCATTACCCCACCAACAAACTGATAGGACGCGGGCCGCTCTATCGGCGGGCGGTTAAGCCCTTTCTTCTTACGAACTTATGCAGTATTACCCCTCCTTTCGGAAGGCTATACTCCACCAATAGGTACGTTCCCACGCGTTACTCACCCTTCCGCCACTAACTCTAGCAAGCTAGAATTCGTTCGACTTGCATGCCTAAGGCACGCCGCCAGCGTTTATCCTGAGCCAGGATCAAACTCTCAAATAAAAAAGTTTCACCTTTAAACTCTTAGGAAATTACTAAATTTGGGTACCACTTTCCAGAATTTAACCTCTAAAGATTAAAAAACCGAAGAGTGGCAATTATCTCTTCAGTTGTTAACGTGCAAAAAGTTTTCCTGCGGCTTTCCAAGCCACAACTACACTACCTATATAATAGATATGAAATAATGCAGCGAAAAGAATTCTAACTTCCTTGACAACTATTGTCAACAACCTTACGCTTAAGTTGATGCCATCGTATTCTACACTCAAGAAAAACGGCTTTACCCTAATAGAACTTCTTGTCGTCATTTCAATTATCGGCATTCTTGCCGCATTTATTGTTGCCTCTTTCACCTCGGCCCAACAAAAAGCGCGCGATTCCAAAAGAAAAGCAGACCTGGACGCTGTCAAAAAAGCGTTAGTGCTTGCCAGTAATGACTGTACGGGAGGCGGATATCCGATTGTAAACCCTCTTGGAACACCGGCCCAAAAATATACTAGCTTACAGACCCTCCTTCAAAATTTGAATTATATGAAACAGGCACCACAGGACCCCACCCAATCGGGAACAAGCCCATACACTTACGACACCTCACTAGGAACAGCATCCACCACTCCAATGTGCTTAGACAGCACTAGCTCGAGAACGCTTAACAGCAGTACAAAATTTCTGCTTCGGGCAATATTGGAAAATACAAATGATCCGTCAGCAGACACATCATTAGTACGAGGGAGCTCCGGCACAGCATGCGGTCTCTTAATCGGGTTAGTCGCCGGTGCATACTATACCTGTGACCCGTAAGCAAAATCTTTTTACATATATTTGACACTGGTATAATTTATAAGTAAAATACACCATCAATCTATGACTGAACACGGTTATATTTCTGAAGATCAACAGACGCACACCCAACCAAAACCTGAGCAGAAACGTCAGCAAGAACGCGCAAGCAGTGGGCTCAGAAGGCTTCAGCAAGTTGGAGCAGTCATGGCAGTATTACTGGCTGCTGACCTTGGTTTTATTGCAGCGGGCAGGACTTCAGACAAAAGTGAGCCCGAAATACACCCCCAAACGGTAACGGACGTTTTTGATGGAATTGGAAACTTTGATACTCCCTCGAACCCACCAACTACCCCACAAACGCCTACAGGTTGGAGCATGGTTATCCCAAACCCCGCCATTCCTCCAATTTACGACCAAAATGGTCCGGCCTTTTCTCCACCAGCCGCTGTGGAAGTTATTACGTACGGGACAGGTCCCTGCGAATCTAATGGGTGGTTAAGTATTGACAGCAATGTTAATCCAGGCCAAACATACACTCTTAATTTTGAGGCAGCATATACCAGCAGCACCCGTGTAAATCCAAAAATAATTCTGGATTGGAAAAATTCTTCAGGTCAATCTTTAAATTCACCAGACGTTTATACCTTTACTAACATAGACGCCAACGGCAATACTGTTGGGTGGAGGCAGTTCACAAGAACATACGGTACAGGCCAAAATGCAGTAATTCCCCAAGAGGCAGCAAAAGTAAGCGCCCAAATTGAAGGGGATGTTCCTCCAGACCTCCCATGCTCTGGAGTACTACACTACGATAACATCAGCATGACAACAACAGAACCCACCCCGCCTCCTTCTGTCGGCGGGATTGCTGAAATGCCGAATTTACCGCCAGCTGCAACAGTATCTCACTCATCAAGAAACACAATTATGGAATTTGCACTTGCAGGTGCTACCGTATTAGCAGGAACTATAGCAGTTGCAGAAGCCGTAAGACGACGCAAGCAATAAGGTTAATCCAATTTGCAACTTGGGAGTTTTACGAAATCACATGGCACTTATCCCTTGACAACAATTGCATTAGGATATACGCTTAAATTAATGCTACCTGTCCGAGCCATCAAAAAACGTGGTTTTACATTAATCGAACTTCTGGTCGTAATCTCCATCATTGGAATCCTTGCAGCCTTCATTGTTGCCTCCTTTACCAGTGCGCAAGAAAAAAGCCGCGACGCCCGCAGAAAAGCAGACCTCGATGCCGTTAAAAAAGCTCTTGCCTTAATGAAGAATGATTCAAAAGGCTCCGCATTCTATCCTAATGAGGCAACAACAGCATACCCGGGAGTTATAAGCACTACTTATATGAAACAGGTTCCAACGGACCCGTCATCCTCTTCTACACAATATGTTTACAATGGCACCGGTACCTGTAACGCTACTGCCTGGCCTAATGGTGGCTGCACCGACTTTAGGCTGCGAGCTACTTTAGAAAACACCAACGACCCAACCGGAGACAATCCTTCTCCCGCTACAGTAAGAGGAACTTCCGGAACAGCATGCAACATTTCAACCGCCACCGTAGCACTTACTGCCGGTTACTATTTCGTCTGCGCTCAATAAAAAAGCCATTATGAACAGACCAAAAACCCTTAAAAAACGTGGTTTTACTTTAATTGAATTGCTGGTGGTAATTTCCATCATAGGTATCCTTGCTGCCTTCATTGTTGCCTCCTTCACATCAGCCCAAGCCAAAGCCCGTGATTCTCGAAGAAAAGCAGACCTTGATGCCCTAAAAAAAGCGCTTGAATTACAAAAATCCGACTCTACGGGTGCCAAATATTATGGCAGCACCACCTCTGGGCTTGCTACCACTTACATTAAAGCCGTTCCTACCGACCCTAAAGACGGCTCAGCCTACGCTTATTATCCGGGTCCGGGATCAGCTGTTACCCCACCCTGTAACTCACCTTCTGTTTGTTCCGACTTCCGACTTGAAGCCGTTCTTGAAAATACCGGTGACCTGCAAGCAAGTGAGTCTCAAAGCCAATGCTCTCTCCCTTCGGGTTGGTTAGCGGCAAATACCCCACCTGCATATACAGCTACAACTTACGTCGTTTGTCCTTTCTAAAAAGCATTTATTGAATTAACATTAAAAATACCTTATTGTATTGTTAATGGCCGAAGAATCCGTAAACCAAAACCCACCGCTTGAAACACAAGTCCAAAATCAGGAAAACTCACCTCAACAGGGCAGTTTAAGCCAAGCAACTCAAACAACCTCACCACCAAACCCATCAGAGCCTAAAATCAAAAGCGGCGATAAAGGACTTCTCAAAAAAATAGTCATAATCCTAATTTTGCTCGTGGTAATTGCCGGGGTTATAATTTTTGGCCAACGCTATTACAAATCCTGGCAGTTAAAACAGCGCGACTCGCAAAGAAAAACTGACATTCAAAGCCTACAAAAAGGATTGGAAGCCATCAGGCCTAAAACTCAAGACCAAAAATATTACCCTGGAGACATTACCGAATCTACAATGGTCAAAACGGGAGTGATGTCTAAAATACCCAAGGATCCTATAAACAAACCTCCCTATACCTATATATATCAAGGCAGGCCTGTTGGCTGTACCGCCACCTGTACTGGCTATATTCTTTTTGCATGCTTGGAAAATACAAAGGACGCCGAGGGCAAATCACCTTTAGGAGCCTGTCAAACAAAAATCTACGAAGTTACAAAATAATTCTCAGACTATCTAAATAGCTCGAAACAGCACTACTGCCAGACTTACCATAACGTTTAGTGAAATATTAACTCCAAACATCGGAATTTCGACAATCTCGTCTACCATCTCAAGCACCTCTTTCGATACCCCATCCGTCTCATGACCAACCACAAGCTACCAAGTTGCAAGCAAATAATTGAATTAGGACAAAGCCCGGTTGTATTATTAGGTTAATGCCCAAAATAGTTCATTGTTCATAGCAAATACAAATCCATGAACCATAAACCACTTGCCCTGAGATCATCGAATGGGATAACCAAGAACCGTCAATTCAAGGGATTTACTCTTATTGAGTTGCTGGTGGTAATTTCCATTATCGGTATCCTTGCCGCTTTCATCGTTGCCTCTTTCACCTCTGCCCAGCAAAAAGCCCGTGATTCCAGGAGAAAAGCAGACCTGGACGCGTTTAGAAAAGCCATGGAAATGGCCAAAAACGATTCGCAAGCCTCATCTTTTTACCCGGATTGTGTGAGCTATACCGTAGATTATCTATGTCCAATGCAAAATGCGGATCCTTACGGTTCTATTACAACACTAAACCCGACATATATTAAAATTGTCCCTAGTGACCCAAAGAATGTGGTCTACATTTTAGAACCCGGAGCAACAGCACCCGCGAGCGGTACAACAAACTGTGGAGCAGGGCCACCTGCTACCCAATGTACAACATACTTAATAAGGGCATGTCTTGAAAACGAAAACGACAACACCCCTACTGCTGCCGGTTCAAACCCCGGAAAAGTCGCTAGCTATGCTCCCTACACCGCAGCAAACTGTCCTTCCGGCTGGGAATACATAGTCGCTAATAACTAATTTGGCCTACATTGCACGGAATAAAACTACTGCCAGACTTACCATCACGTTTAGTGAAATGTTAACTCCAAACATCGGAATTTCGACAATCTCGTCTACCATCTCAAGCACCTCTTTCGATACCCCATCCGTCTCATGGCCAACCACAAAGGCAATAGGTTCACTGTAATTTGCCTTTCTGAAATCGACCGATCCATTTCCTTGCTCTATTGCAACTATTTTAAGTTTTGGGTTTTGAGCTTTGAGCTTTTTTATAGCAGCCTTTGCTGTTTTAAAATATCTCCAGGCGACCCACTTTTCGCATCCCACAGCAGCTTTGGCAATTCTGCTGTTTGGCGGAGTCTCACTTCCCCCGCATAAACACACTTCTCGGGCCCCCACAGCGTCTGCAAGACGAAATATCGAGCCTATGTTGTATGTGTCCAGTACATTGTCACAGACGATATAAATGGCTCGTCTTTTGATCTTTTTTATCTCCGATTGTTTGGGCCTACTAGCCCTAAGCTGTTTTGCATCTAGCTTCATATTTCGAGATCCCCAAGAACTACAGGAACCTTATTTAACTGTCACTGATTTTGCCAAATTACGTGGACGGTCCGGGTCAAGCCCTTTCTCAACCGCAAGCCAATAACCAAAAAGCTGTGAAGGAATAACGTTTGGAATAACGGAAGCAACTCCGATATCGGAAACTTTAACCCATTTATCAAAAACTTCGTGGTTTTTGGGTGACACCCCAATTATCATCCCCCCCCGGGTTTTTATCTCCATTGCGTTGGAAATGATAGCATCATACGTTTCGTCATTTGGTGCAAACACAACGCAAGGGACACCCGTTGATATCAAAGCAATTGGGCCATGCTTCAACTCGCCGCCTGCAAGACCTTCGGTGTGAATATAGCTGACTTCCTTCATTTTTAATGCCGCCTCCAAAGCAGATTGATAAGCCAAACCCCGACCGATTGTAAATATATGCTCACAGAACGAAAGCTCCTTTGCAATCTTTTTGAAATTCTTCTCCTCTTCAAAAATAAGCCTTTCTGCTTCATCCGCAGCCGCCAAAAGCAACTTTCTGCCTTCACTGGCTTTTCCAACTAGAGCGTAAGTTGCCAAAACTAGAATCGAAAGTTTAGCTGTGTATGCCTTAGTCGAAGCAACCGCCATCTCCGGACCTGCATTAAGCGGAATCTTGTAATCAGCCATCTGCCAAATTGTCGAACCTACGTTGTTGACCAGTGCCACAATTGTTGCCCCTTTTTGCTTGGCGCGCTTTAGAGGTTCAATTACATCAATTGTTTCACCGGATTGGGAAAGTGCAATCACCAAACTGCCCTTATGTATAAAATCCTCCAGATAATTGAATTCCGAACCGACAATAGCATTAACATGGATTTTTGCAACTTTCGAAAAAAGATACGAACCTGCAAGACATGCATTAAATGCCGTACCCGTACCCACAAAAAACGTTCCTTTGGCACTCTTGATTAACCCGGCAAGATCTTCTATTTGTGCCTTGTAGTTTTCGGCAATGTTTCTGATAATTCCAGGCTGCTCATAAATTTCCTTAAGCATAAAATGCTTATACTTTCCCAACTCAGCCTCTTTAACTTCCCAAGTCAATATTTCGACCTTGGGCTGGACCTTTACCCTTCGGGCAAGATCGAAAATCTCAACATTACGGTTAGTAATTTTTGCCATTTGTCCATCTTTTACAAAAATCACTTTTTTCGTATGGGCAAGAAGTGCCGCCGCATCTGAAGCTATAAAATTCTCTCCTTCTCCAATACCTATAACCATAGGTGACCCGTTTTTGGCAGCAACTATTTCGTCTCCGCAAACTGCAACAACCGCATTCAGCCCTAAAAGATTACCAAAAACAGTTCTCATTGCCTCGGTAAAAGTTTTTTTCTCCATTTCCTCCTCAATAAAATGAAGGATTATTTCAGTATCGGTTTGAGATGAAATTTTATGCTTTTTTGAAAGTTTCTTTCGCAGATCAAGGTAATTCTCAACAATTCCGTTATGAACAACAGCAATTTTCCCTGAACAATCAATATGCGGGTGCGCATTCTCTTTTGTGACTTCACCATGAGTAGCCCATCGTGTATGCCCTATCCCAATGTTACTTTTTGGCAAATTTACAATGGCCTGGCCGATCTTCCCTACATGCTTTTCTATCACTATTCTCGGCTTTCGACTCTGGTTCTCAACTCTGACCGCTACTCCCCAAGAATCGTAGCCTCGATATTCAAGCTTCTTAAGCCCATCAAGGACTATTTGAGCCGCATTTGTTTTCTTGCCAACGTAACCAAATATTCCGCACATAAAATAGTTTCTAGCGACTAGTTGCTAATAGCTGGTTGCTCCTCCAATTTTTTGATAAATACATAGATTCGTGCGGGAAATTATACCACAGTTTAATGTTATAGGTTATTTCAGTCTTTTCTTAAACTCCTCAACCATCACAACCGGAGTAGGGTCAACCTGATTCTTTTCAGAAAGATAATAAGCGGCAAAATCCGCTAAATAAATGGAATTAAAAAGTTTTTCAAAAACTGTTGCGCCGCCGAGTTCCAAAGTAATTGATTCCACCCCAACCTCTTTCAAAATTCCTGCAGTCACATCATACCTTTTATGGTTTCTGGAGTCGTCCGCCGGGTCTTTTAGCATAATCGCAAAGTACCCACCACCCAAATTGGAATATCCGATCATCGAATTATGATTTAGTTCCGGGAAAAAATTCCAAAACGCCGGGTTTTTGGCATGCTCGTTAAACTTAATTGTCCAAACCCGTGCCAGTTCTTTGTACATCTGGTTTGCCCAAATAAGTGGTGTTTTCCCGACAATCTTTGAAGCCAATTCTTTCCCTTTTGATTCATATTCCACCATCTTAGAAGAAAATCCCCCCGCACTTTTTAATATTTCATCAGAAAAATCAGTTGTAAGTCCCGCGCTGGAAAGAACTTTAAGCATCGCTCCCACAAAGTAACCGGACCCCATTCTCGGCTGGAAATTCACGCTTGGCATGGGTAATTTTACAAATGGGATATTTTTCGACCGACAAATCTCTTCTACCTGACCACCTGCAGCAATTCCAACCGTAGGTAGTTTTTTTTCAATCAATTGATTCAAAACAGAAACCGCCTCTTCCGTATTACCGGAATAAGAACAAACAACGTTGAGCGCCGACTCAAAACTATCAGGGGTAATGTTGTAAGTGTAATTCTGCATAAATCTTATGGGCAGCTTACCCGAAGCGTATCTTTTATCGGCAATTAAAATCCGCACGAAAGATGCCGGAAAAGCCGAGCCGCCTTCACCAAAAAAGACAGCCCGTTCAAATTGGCCATCAACCTTTACATCCTTCGCGACATCAAACCCAACTTCAAACTGTTTTGGGGCATCTAAAATTGTCTGTCTTAAATTGGATTTATCAAATTTATGTGCATTCCCAACCATATTTCTTAAGCAACCTCCTTAAAAAGACCTTGCGCAACCTTTTTTGGGTCTGTTGACAGAACAATTACTCCCGAAGTCTCCATAAAACCCATGTCAGAAGTAGAAAGACTCGAATCTCCCCGATCAACAAACGTAAACATTGGCCGAAAATCTTGCCAATATTCATCTTCCCTCCCATAAGGAGTCATAAAAAACTTTGTATTAAACTCCCTTACCCCTTCGGCATTCATCATATGGGAAACAACATCCCAACAAACTCGCTTATATTTCTCACTTATAGAATACTGGTTCGGCTTAGGAGCAATTACAACTGCATTCCTCTCCTTGGAGGGCGTGAGTGGCATTACTACCCAAATTCCCTCATCAGATTCCGAATCAGTAATATGCTTTGCAAGACCTAAAGATTCGTGAACCGAAATCCAGTCATCCAAATAATTTCTGCCAGGGTTCTCTTGTCTATAACGTGCTGCAACCTCATGAAACTGTTCAACCTCGGCATGATGCATCGTACCACGGTCTACAACCACCTGTGAATGTTGATGTGGCTGCGACGCGCCCGCCCTAAAACCAAAATTCATACCCCAAGTTAAATGTCTTGCCTCAAGATCACGCTCGTGTACTTGCATACCATACACTAATGCTTTATTCATCTGATCAATAAAATGTCCTTCTCCCATATCATATGGATTATGTGGCCCTATAAGCACTTCATGATATGTGCCGAAATTCGTCAAATTTGCGCAACTCGTTCCAAATTCAGTTGTATACCTACCAAAGGGTCCAATCGGTGTTTTATGCTCCGGGTCACAAAACGGATCCCGACCTTCTTTATCTTTAATTTCCCGAACAAAATTATTGTCTTCACTACGATTTATTGGCCTTGCGCTTCTAAAGGGGTTGTACTTGGCCTGCCTTTTCGAATAACGGTCTGTAACTGTCACAGTCCATTGACCAGTCACAGCGTCTACAACATCCTCTGGGTTTTCACTTCCAACAACAGTTTTAAACATGCTCAAAACTGCTGGCTTCATAGCTTCGGGAATTCTCATGTGACCGTTTTCCCTCTGGCTTCCGTCATTCATAAAACGGTCATCAACCAGCTCAAACAATCTAAAAAACATAATCCTTTTATCGTCGGGTAATAAATCTAACCCTTCCTTGAGGCGCGTTATAGGAAGCCCTTTTGCTACTTCCTGCCTATCAACTTCGCTTAAATCACCTAAAAAAGGTTTTGCCTCTATAACCATCTATTAAAAAAGTATAGGCAGGAGAATTTTATGCTGTCAATCTTATTTCCGCTATTGCCCATATCTTCGCTGTCTTGAAGAGTAGTCAGCTAGGGCCCGTTTAAGCTCTACCATCGAAAAATCTGGGAAAAACAGCTTGGAAAAGAAAAATTCGGTATACGTAGTCTGCCATGGCATAATCCCGGATGTTCTTTTTTCTCCGGAAGTCCTAATCAAAAGGTCAGGATCGGGAATGCCTGCCGTATCCAGGTTTCGGCTAATTATCTCCTCATTAATCTGGGAAGGTTTAATTCCCTTTTTCAAAATCTTCTTAAAAGCCCTCACAATTTCATCGTGACCGCCATAATCAATGCAAATATTAAGGATGTACTTACTATTTTTGGAAGTCGCTTTCTCTAAATTCACCAAAATATCCTTCAATTGCTTCGGTACCCTATCCCGCCTGCCTATCCAGTTAAACCTAACACCTTCTTTGACAAGCTCCTTCAAATGCTTTCTAAAAAAAAGTGTGTAGATACGCATCAGGTATCCAACCTCATTACTGGACCTTTGCCAGTTTTCAGTCGAAAACCCCCAGAGAGTCAGGACTTTCACCCCTAAATTGCGCGAACCTTTAACTACCTTCATTGCTGCTTCAAGACCCATTTTATGACCTTCAATCGGCTCAAGACCATGCTTTTTAGCCCAACGGCGGTTGCCGTCTGGAATAATTACAACATGTTGTGGAACCTTATTTTGTGTGCTTTTGTTCATTAAAAATCAGTTACAAAAAACAGGTCTAAAAAGCCTGTACAACGGTAAGCATACCAAAAACCACTCTTAAAATTCAATTTAGCTCCTCAACTTTCGCGAACCAAGAAGTATACACATACCTCCCTTAAAATAGTCTGCAATTTGGGATCTTTCGTTATCGTATCTATTTCAGTTCTTGCCTTCTCAATTAATCTTCCGTTCTCATCCTCCATCCACTTTAAAGCACCGCACCCTGCAACTATTTTCCTTATTTTTTCCAAATCTTCATGCTTTGCAGTCCCATTTCCCCATATAATCTCAATCTCGCCTTTTTGAGAATCGGAGGCCAACTCCCTCGCCTTGTTTATAAGAACAGTATTTTTACCTTCACGCATATCAGAAAGAGTTGATTTTCCAACGATACCTTCTTCCCCAAATAATCCTAAAACATCATCACGAAATTGAAATACCAAACCGGCATTTGATCCGAATCTAACAATTGCATCTTGCACATCCTGGGGTGCGTCAGCTAGTTTTGCCCCGACTAGAAGAGGCCCCACAACGCTATACCAGGCCGATTTCAAATCGGCAACCTGCTTCGCATCATCAATAGTTGCCCCCTTGAATGCATATTCAACATCCAAAGCCTGTCCGTAAGCGGTTTTACGTAAAACACTCGAAAGTTCATTCAAAGACGCCACCTTTTTATCATCAGGTAAATCAGATTCACTAATTATTCCAAAAACTTCAACTGATGCTATATCACCCAATGTAATTGCCATATTCACACCGTAATCTTCCCCAAACTTTTCTGCGTACTTTCTATGAACTGTTGTCTTCCCGCGCCTAGTATCAGAATTGTCCATGATGTCATCATGAATCAAAAGAAAATTCTGTGACATCTCAAAAGCAAGGGCAATTGGTAAAACTTCGTCTGTTTTTTTGCCGTCCCCTATTAAATAACCAAGGTAAACAAAAAACGCACGCATTTTTTTACCGCCCTTAGAAAATTCTTCCAATTTCCTATAAAGATCAATAACTACAGAAGGCTCTTTTTTTACTTCTTCGATTCGCCTTCTGTAAAAATCTGCCTCATAAGGTTCAAACCTCGAAAGAAACTTCGAAAGCTCAGGTTTAAATAGATTCGTCTCGTTCATGGCAAGCCTATCTTTCATTTATCTTTGGGAGGCAACCCTGTGTTTTTCTACCCACTCAACGCCTTTTTCGCTTTGCCTGGCAAGGGAAACTAAATCATCCGGTAGTGGAAACTTTATTTCTTCCTTCATGGTATCCAAATTCTCGATAACTGCATCCGGATATTTTTCTTTTACAAAATCTACCATCCTATCTATTAAATATTCCGGCGCCGATGCTCCCGACGTAATTCCTAAAGTCACTACACCGTCAAACCATTTAGAGTCAATCATAGTCTCGTCATCAACCAAATATGCCTTCGCCCCTTCGTCTTCGGAAACATCCCTAAGCCTTTGAGAATTAGAACTTGTCTGCGACCCTATTACCAGAACAAGATCGCTCCTTTGGGCAAGCTCCCTTGCCGCTGCCTGACGGTTTGTAGTGGCATAACAAATATCCGATGACGGCGGTGTCACTATGTTTGGAAACCTCTCTTTGAGCGCTTTTATAGTCTCTGCAATGTCCGAAACGGAAAGTGTAGTCTGGTTTAGGTGGACAAGTTTTTCTTCCTGCGGCACCTTTATTCCTGCAACTTCTCCCGCCTTCTCAATTAATGTATAAGTGCCCTCGGGAATTTCTCCAAACACCCCAATCGGCTCGGGATGGCCACGGTGCCCAACATAAATAATAAAATAACCTTCATTTGCATAGCGCCTCGCCTCAAGATGAACTTTGGTAACAAGAGGGCATGTAGCATCAATCACTCTGTGACCTAATCCTTTTGCCTCTTCTTTAAGTTTTGGGTCAGTTCCGTGCGCGCTAAAGACCAGAACAGATTTGGGGGGCACCTCGCCTAAATCTTCCACAAACACAGCACCCTTTTTCTCAAGATCAGAAACTACGTGCACATTATGGACAATCGCATGCTTTACATAAACTGGTGGCCCGAAAATCTCAAGTGAAGCCTCAACAACATCTATTGCCCGATCTACTCCGGCACAAAACCCGCGTGGCCTGGCAAGTATTATTTTCGAAATCATATATGCAGCTTTTTAACCTCCGATTTATACCCTTTTTCGACCAAAAGTTTTTTTATCTCATCGACAAAAGCGGGTAAAAGCTCTGCTTCTTTATACGTTGAAACCAATTTCCCTTTTTTGAAGATTGCGCCCTGGCCTCTTCCGCCACAAACACCGATATCCGCAAAACTTGCTTCCCCCGGCCCGTTTACAACACAACCCATCACCGCAACTTTAAGAGGTGCATCCAAAACCGAAACGATCGATTCCACTTTTTTTGCAAGTTCAATCAGGTTAATTTCAGTCCGCCCGCAAGTCGGGCAGGCAATAATATTTACCCCTTTTTGCCTCAACTCCAGCGACTTCAGAATCTCCCAACCAACTTTAACCTGCTCTACAGGGTCATCCGCAATAGAAACCCGAATCGTATCACCGATTCCTTCGGAAAGAATCGCACCTATCCCCACTGCCGATTTTACAGTCCCCGCCCAAAGTGTCCCGGCTTCGGTTATTCCAACATGCAAAGGATAATTAAAACGCTTGGCAAAAAGCATATACGCTTCCCTGGCAATCGTCGGGTTATCCCCTTTCAGCGAAACTACAATATCGTGGAATTTTAAATCTTCCAGGATCTTTACATGCCTCGTTGCCGATTCAACCATCACCCGCGGCACACCGTACTTTCCGTACTTCGCAAAAAGATCTTTTTCCAAAGATCCCATATTAACCCCGATTCTGATTGGAATATTCTTCTTCTTACACGCAACAACAACTTCTTTCACCCGATCTACACCACCAATATTGCCTGGGTTAATACGCACCTTGTCGACCCCTTGCCTAATTGCCTCAAGTGCCAACTGATACTGGAAATGAATATCGACAACAAGAGGAATCTTAATTTGCCTCTTAATTGGACCCAGTGCTTTTGCACTGTCCATATCCGGTGCTGTTACCCTTATTATTTCGCATCCGGCCTTCTCTAAATCTTTAATCTGAGCAACAGTAGCCGCCACATCGGGCGTTTTTGTTTGGGTCATCGACTGGACCCTAACCGGATTTCCTCCTCCAATTGTCAACTTCCCTATCTTTACCGGCCTTGTTTTGTCTCTTGTAAACATCATTTTAAAAAATTAACTTTGAAACCAAAATTTGGCGATATTTTTTGCTCCCGGCAAGCCGCTTTAGAGCTAAATCAGCTTCCTTTTGGGTATTAAAAAATCCAACAACCGAAAGCCCTGCACCAGCCATGAGTTTACCAGATGCACCCAAATCTGCCAAATCCTGCTTTATTTCTGAAATTATCGGAAAATATTCGGCAACCGAGCTTTCAAAATCATTAAATAAATTCGCCGCAATATTTGCTTTGTCCTTATTTACAAGCGCCTGTTTTAGTTTTTTGAACTTATTAAAGTTCTTGCCAATTTTTTCTCTATCCAAATGTTCATAAATCCAACCGGTTGAAGGTTTTTCATCAAATGGCACAACAACAACCGTCCAAAAGGGCAAGTCAGATTGAATGTGCCCTATTTTATAAGTCCTGCCAACGCTTGAAATCTCTGATAAACCGCCGTAGAGGCTATAGTAAAAATCCTTACCCAGTTTCTTTGAAAATTCTAAAAGATCATTTTCTGAAACTTTAATACCCCAAAGTTCACAGAATCCAAAAATCGCCGCTGCCCCATCACTGCTACCCCCTCCAAAACCCGCTTTTGTCGGAATCCGTTTTTTTAAAGTTATTTTTGCCCCAAGTTGCCTGTTACCGCTCAACTCTTTTAATAAAATACCGGCCTGATAAATGAAATTATCCTTATCTGTCGGAACATCCGGACTATCACAGATAATTTCAATCCCGCCCTTTGCTTTCTCAAATACGAGCTCATCATAAATATCCAATTGGCAATCTAAGTAAGAAACGGGGAAAAAGCCGTCTTCAGACTTGTTCGGGTCTATATGGATGCCTAAGTCTAACTTGGCAAACGCTTTTTTGATTAATTTTTGAGGCACATTAATACTTGGGCTATAGATTGAATTCCCAGTCCCCGGCCGAAAGCCGTCAGCCCTTCTCCTGATGTAAACGTAATTCCAACACGCATCTCGTTAATTTCTAAAAGCTGGGCAATTTTACTTTTCATTTTTTTAATTACCTCAAGCGCAAGATAAGGCTTTTTTGCCTCAACCGATATGGAAATATTTAACACTTTATAATTCTTTCTGGAAACAACCTCAAATATATGCGCCAAATATTTTTGGCTGTCGGTTATTCCTTCCTTACACATCTCATCAGACCAAGTCGAAAGTGAATCTCCCCCAATAGCCGAAGATACTGCGTTGCAAAGACTATGCAAGATCACATCGGCATCAGATTTGCCGCTAAGCCCTCCAGTTTTGGCAATTTCCACCCCGCCCAAAACCAGTGGCCTTTTGGATTTGGAAAACCTATGCGAATCTACCCCAATACCAACCCTAAAATCGTTATTCATAATTTTTTGCAAATGTCTTTAAGATCTGGCTAGCAACCGTCAAATCCTCAATAAAAGTTATCTTCATATTAACATTTGAGCAAGGCACAATCTTCGGTTTTACCCCTGCTCTTTCCAAAAGTTGGGCATCGTCTGTCCCGATAAACTTTTGTCTACGTGCTTTTGTGAACGCTTTCCATAAATTTGCAAAAGTCGCAACTTGTGGTGTTTGCGCATACCAGGAAAATTGCCGCAGAGGCGTCCTTTCAACAAAATTGCTCTTATTTCCTATTTTAACAGTGTCCCTGGCCGGCTGTGCCAAAAGTGCCGCCCCGAACTGCCTGGCTGCTTCAAAAACTTGCTTGATCTCCGTTTTGGTTACAAACGGATTTGCCGCATTATGAACACCTACTAAATCCGTCTTTTTAGTCTTGTCTTTGATATTTTTGAGGACTTCATACGTCGATTCCTGTCTTGTTGCTAAGGACCCCACATAACTCTTCACCTTAGAAAAACCATATTTTTTGCAAATTGCTTTGATCTTGGAAATATCAGCAGCTGCGGAAGAAATAATAATCTCATCTACAGTTTTACTTTTCTCAAAAGAGAGAATAGTCCAGTAAATCAAAGGTCTGCCGCCGATTTTGGCGAAAATCTTGTTATAGCCCAAACCCATTCTCTTTGCACCGCCACCAGCAACTATTATTAGATAATTCATGACTACTTTGAGAATTTTACAACAAACTGGGCTGCTTTATCCCTTGCCCACCCGTCTACAACCAGTAGTTCCTCCAGGGAAGAATATTTCTTAGCGCGGTTTGCATTAAGAGTTGACTCTACAACATCACTAATCCTCAAAAAAGACAATTTGCCGGCAAGAAACGCCTCAACTGCAACATCGTTTGCGGCAGTCAATACAGCAGGCGCAGTCTTTCCTTGGGAAATCGCCTTATATGCCAAATCCAAACATTTAAAAGTTTTCCTGTCCGGCTCCTCAAATGTTAAACCGTGATTATCGAAAAAGGAAAATCTCCTGAAACTATTTTTTAACCTTTCACCCGGATAAAACAACGCGTATTGGATTGGCAAACGCATGTCCGATGCCCCCATTTGGGCGATTATAGAACCGTCAACAAACTCAACTGCCGAATGGATAATACTCTGGGGATGAACAACCACCTCGATTTTGGAAAGAGAAACGCCAAAAAGCCACATCGCCTCAATTACCTCAAAACCTTTGTTCATAAGAGTTGCACTATCTATCGTAATTTTCTGACCCATTTTCCATGTAGGGTGCGCTAAAGCCTGAGCCGGAGTGATTTTTTTAAGCTGTTTTGGCTTCATTCCCCTAAAAGGGCCCCCGGAGCAAGTTAGGATCACTCTCTTAATCTCGTTTGCACCTCGGTCGGCAATACATTGAAATATAGCTGAATGTTCGGAATCGATAGGAATTAAACTGACTTTGTTTTTTTTAGCCTCTGAAGTAACCAATTCTCCAGCAGAAACCAGAACTTCTTTAGTTGCCAAAGCTATCGTTTTTTTTGCCTTGATTGCCGCTAGCGTGGGAGCAATTCCTGCGAGTCCGGGTGTGGCAACAACCACCTTATCAACACTCTTAAGCGTGGCAATTTTGATATTTCCCTTATCCCCAAAATTAATTTTTGATGATTTCCCTAAAAGTTTTTTTGCGTCCTTTTCACTCTTAACAGAAACGGCCTTTGGACCAAACTTTTTAATTTGCCTTCTTAAAAGCTCAGTATTTGATCCGGCCGCCAAACCTAGTACTTTAAGCTTTTTGGGGTGCGCCGAAACAACTTCAAGCGTCTGGGTTCCAATAGACCCTGTTGAGCCTAAAACGGAAATATTCATTTTAGAGTCCATAGTCTATCATAAGCCTCAGCTAATATAAAATTGAGCCCTAGCTTGCATTAAGCCCAAAACAAAGTTAGACTATCAAACCTAAATGGCGGAAAGAAAAACAGAAACCAGGGAAATTCTGGATCCAAATCAAGCAGTTGCCCTGTTTGATGTTGACCAAACACTTATAAGCGGATATACCGTTTTTCCTTTTGTAGATATGTTAGTCGACCAGGGCGTTGTTGACAGAAGTATTTCTCAGGCTTTAAAGGAAGACCGTCAAAGTCATAAAAATGAAACGATTACTTATCAAGAGTTCGCAGATAATGTGGTTACCCATTATTGCCAAGGTTTAGAAGGCAAATCACAGCAACAAGTCGAAGAAGTAGGTCGACAGTTTCTTGCTTTCATAAGACCCGTTATGCTTTGCGATTTCTCGCCGGAATTAGTAAGAGAAATGAACAAACACGCCAGAACAATAGCAATTTCAGGCTCACCGGTTGAAGTCTTACGACCCCTCGCAGACCATCTGCGTATCACCGAAGTACGTGGCTTGGAAGCAGAAGTTTCAAACGGATACTACACGGGAAGAGTCAAAACAAATATGGCAGTAAGAGAAGAAAAGGAAAAGCAGATAGCAAGTCTAAAAGCATCAGGCTTTGTGACCAAAACGTCTTTTGCTTTTGGAGACAGCGACAGCGATATTCCAATTTTAGAAGCAGTGGATAACCCTTTTGCAGTTAATCCAAATCAAGCTCTAAGGGAAATAGCAGAAAAAAGAGGCTGGGAAATTGTAAACTCTGAAAATATCCTATCTAGAGTAAGAGCAAGACTCACAAATTTGCAAATCTAATCAACAATAGAAAATTCCTCTAAGTTTTCCTTGTCTTTTTTCCAGTTAACTTCAACATTTTCTACTTTGGCAAAAGGCGGGCCTTTTTTGCACCATTTGATAAATTGATCAACCTTTTCTCTTGTCCCCTGCGCTAATGCTTCAACCCCACCATCATCACGATTCTTTACCCAACCAACTATTCCCAATTCGTCTGCTTTAATCCTGGCAGACCTTCTAAAGAAAACTCCCTGCACTTTCCCAAAAACACAAACACGTGCTTTTACCTGCTCTTCCATAAATGCTTCTCCAAATCAACATGAATCTTGTCAATAAACTTTACACCCTCATTCACGAGTCTTCTTCGCTGCTCGGCCATCCCATCGAATGCAAAATTTGGCGCAAGCCTTCCTGTCCTGTCAACAACCCTATGGCATGGAACATCTACCCGGTCATTTGAGTGAAGCATCCAGCCAACTTCCCTTGCTCCGCGTGGTTTACCTAAAAGAAGTGCCACCTGACCATAAGTGGAAACTTTCCCTTTTGGAATTTTCTTAACTTGACGAAAAACCTTTTCTCTGAAATTTGCGTCCCCCGTTGCCTGCTGCATTTGAGTCATCAATTGAAGCGGTTCATGGTAGCATTAATCCCCTCATCCAGATAAGCACTTACTGCCTCACTGCAGTTATTCATAATCTTCCCCAGTTCTTCCTGCTCGGTCTCACTAAATTTCTCAAGAACATAATCGGCAACATCCTGTGTTTTATCTTTTGACAGCTGGCGCGGGTGTCCTACACCTACCCTCAATCTTCCGAATTCCACACCAAAACATTCAATCACAGAATCTATTCCGTGATGTCCTGCCGAAAGCCCGTTAAAAGCCAGCCGTATTTTGCCGAAAGGCAAATCAACATCGTCATAAACAATCAAGATATCGCTGCTTTCTACCTTAAAATAATCTGCTACTTTCTTTACCGCTTCGCCGGACCTGTTCATGAACGCTGACGGTTTCACTAGAAGAAATTCGTCGCTTTTTGCAAAGTAACAAGACCAGTCTTGGCTAAATCGCCATGAAAGCCCTCTTGCTCTTGCAAAACTGTCAACAACCATAAACCCCAAATTATGCCTGGTCTCCCGATATTTTTGCCCGGGATTACCAAGGCCGGCAATAAGTCTCATAAAGTAAACGCAGGCTATCTGACTCTCTTTTCCGCAAACTCACCCACCAGCGGCCATTTCATAACTTGTCCCTGGTATGCCTTGATCATTGAAACTAGCCAAATCACCAAAACAGCCAAGGCCAGAAGCGGACCCAAAAACGTACCAACAAGTGCCAGTATTCCCCCACCGAAAATGATATTAATTATAATATTCAAAATATAATAACCAACAGAAATTACAAAAGATTGAAGCGCATGGAAGCGGATAAATTTATCATCTTTTTCAACCAATAAAATTACTACAGAAAGAAATATTGCAAAAAAAGGCAAATAAGAAAGCGCCGCCACTAAATTGCGGTTAGTATCAACTCTAGCCATTATTCACCTCCCCCATAACAGTTTAAATTAAACTTAATTGAGACGATTCTTCCTTCTTTTTCTCACTCACATTACTTTCTTCAGACAACTCCAAATCATCGCTCAAAGCTTTTTTTATAATTTGAAAATCCCCTTTAATTGCCGCAAGAATTGCCGTGCTCCTTAAAGCCGCCGCCGGGTGATACATCGGGACAACTACCTGCTTTCTACCGTTCCAATTGACCCTATAAACCTTACCATGAACGGCAGAAATCTTGGTATCCGGCAAAAACTTAGCCATCGAAAAGCGGCCTAATGTCACAATTATCCTTGGGTTAATAATTTTAATTTCACGGTCAACATATGGGGCAAAAGCGGCAATCTCGTCCGGTTCCGGATCCCTGTTTGCCGGAGGCCTAAACCTTACTACATTTGAAATATAAACTTCACTGCGGGAAAACCCAATACTCTCAATCAACTGGTCTAAAAGCTTACCTGCTTGGCCAACAAAAGGCCTGCCTTCACGGTCTTCGTAGTACCCCGGCGCCTCGCCTAAAAAATAAATTTGTGCTTCGGGGTTTCCTTCACCAAAAACTAACTGCGTCGCACCTGTTCGAAGCGGAAGCAACTTATCCGCTTCCATCTGCTTTTTTAAATCATTTAAAAGTCCCTGTTTTGACACAAACCAATTTTACCACCCCAAAAAAGCCCTAAGTTAAACTCTTGCCGAGCTATCCCCAGAAACCAAATCGTTTGCAATACCCAAGAGGATTAAAAAAACTGCATTTGTCCAACCAAATCCCGGTTGTGTAGGATACCTATCCGGAACCCCAATACGACCGCTTACAACATCATATTTTTCCCACAAACTCCCTGTTTCTTTGAAGACCTTCACATTACAAGATAACCATTTTGCAATGACTCTCAGCGCCAAATGATCGTATCCATAATTTAAAAGCCCCTCAACCACCCTCAACTGCATAGGTGCCCAGCCATTTGGATAGTCCCACTGAAAATTTTCAACAAACTTCACCGACTGCACCACCCCGTATTTTTTTTGCAAAGTCTTTTCAACTACCTTTAATACACCCTCAGCCTGCTTTTTACTGGCAATACCCACAGAAAGCGGGAAGACACCGGCAACAGTCATTAAATGGCTTCTCCTCTTCTTAACCCAGTCATAATCGAAAAAATAGCCTTCGTGATCACTCCACATAAGATTATTTATCGAACTTAACCTTTTATCTTTCGCTTCTTTATATTTTTTAGCCTTAAAAGAATTTCCCAAAATTTCGTATGCTTTTTCCAAATCAACCTCGTATTGGTAAAGCAGACAGTTTAAATCAACCGGCAAAATATCCAGGCACTTCCCCATAAATCGAGCCGACATATCCCATCCGCTTTCCGCCTCGGCCAAAACATTCAGAGCATTCAAATCATAATATCGGGATAATCCCTTGTAGACATGGCGAAAATTCCTTAAATGGATTTTTCCCATCCAAACATCCTGGTATTCTTCCTCAACAAGCTTAATGGCATCACTAAACCATTTTTTATCTTTTGTCTTTTCGTAAACTAAAAAAACCATGCTAGACAACACCGGCGGCTGCGAACGCGATAAAAAATAGTACCGTGAGGCATTCGGAATAATCCCAAACCTTTTGACCAAATACAACAAATTATCCACCATCCCAATTGCCAGTTTGGAGTATTTTGGGTGGTCGATTAAAGCCCGGACAATCGGATAGCTGTCCCAATAGTATTGTTCCTGGAAAACATCCCCATCTGCAGGCACAATATACGAGTTTGGGAGACCGATTAAACTGCGTAAATCCTGTTTATGTTCACGCACAAGTTTCGGCCAATAATCTTCAATGTATTTTAAAACGGATTTTAAATCTTTCTCACTTACCCGAATCTGCTTGGCAATTTTGGCAGCATCCATATCTAGGTTTATTTCTTTCCGTACTGATTTTTGTATAATTCCTTGATTTCCTCTACAGTCGTAGCATCCTCTGCCCTTTTGTCCGCCTCTCTGAACTTCACTAGCCTTGGAAACCGCAAAGCATATCCAATTCCGTCTACTTCCCCTGCCGTATGGATAGGTGATTTAGTGATTTCGTCCGCATAAATTTCCAAAACTTCTTTCGGCTCCACCCAATAACTCGGCTCGATTTTAGATTTAACCCTTGCCGGTTTATGCTCCAACCTTAACTTTTCACCAATTTCATGGACTTTTCTAAACTCCTCGTCCGTCAGACCCGTCCCAACCCTGGAAATAGTCTCAAAAACATCTTCTTTGTCGTTGTAAATCCCAACCAAAAGCCCTCCAACCCCAAACTCCGTCCGTTTTCCTCTCCCCGTAAAAATCCCCAACAGTACGCAATCAACCGTATCAGCAAGATCTCCGCTGGAAGCCCTCTTAAATTTAATCCAATGGAACCCACGCCCACCTGCTTTATATGGCGCGTCCAGTTTTTTAATCATCAATCCCTCAAGCCCGTCGGAAATTGCTTCATTAAAAAACTCCTGGATTTCTTTGGCCGTTGAAATTACCCTTTGCTCTGCAATTCTAATAGTTGAGTTATTTATTGATACAATCTTCTCCAACAACTTCCTTCTCTGATCCTCACTCTTTCCGGTTATATCCTCCCCATCCAAATACAAAATATCAAAAGCAAAACAGACCAAAGGCAGGGCTTTTGCAGTTTCTTCAATCTTATATTTACGCCTGCGTTTGGTAGTCTCCTGAAAGGGCAAAAATTCCTCGGTCAGAGGGTTATAAGCAATCGCCTCGCCTTCCATAATCACCGATTTTGCCTTGACTTCTTTTAAAACTCCCTCTGCCAGATCCGGAAAAGAATGTGTCATATCCTCAAGGTTCCGCGAGAAAATACGAACATTTCGGCTATCAAATGAGGGAGCTTTCGAGGGCGTGATCTCCGAGTTTTGACTATCTTTTGTTTTATGGAGATCTCCCACCGACCGTTGATCACGACCGAGAGAGTGACCGAGTTGGATATTTTTATCATCAAGACCCGCAATACCGCGTCGATCCAAATGAATCTGCACCCTAAACCCGTCAAATTTTGGCTCTGCCGCAAACTTGTCGCCCATTCGCTTTACAACCTCATCCGCATTCGGCATCCGCTCCGCAAGAGCCGGCCTAACAGGTTTGCCGACAATTAATTTGATCGTTGCCAAAGCCTTTTCTCCATGTTTAAAAAATTCTTCGGCAACATAACCCAAATCAGAAGTTTTGTTATACGCATCCTCAATTATTGGCCGCAATTTTTTATCGCCCGTTTTGGCAATCGAAAGAGCGTCCATTACAGTCGGATCACCGATTCCAAGCCTCAAAGTCCCAAGTGGAATATTTGCAATGTGTTTAACGGATATTGGATCCAAATCTTCCAAAACTTTAGCCAGAGCCGAAATCTTTTTTTCTACCGATCCCTCTCCACCCATATTGGCAATTTTCAAAAGCTCCCCAAAAACTTCATTCACAGACAACGTGTTACGTGCCACGTGTTTCGTTTTACCTAACTCTTGCGCGGCGAGCCCCATATTCCCCAGTTTTCGGTAAGACTTAATAACTTCTTCTTTCGATGTGTTGTAAGCCTTCGCAATCGCCTGAGCAACCATTGATTCCGCCATTCCGAGCTCAATCGGCATGTAAAAGGGGGCAACCCGACCTTGCAGCAAATAGCAGATTTTACCAACTTCAAGAGCATCCGATTCTTTAAGAAGCCGTGACATAATGTCAATTAGCTCCAACCTCTTCGGCGTCGCTTCCAATTTTTCATAGTATTCTGCTAACTTACTGAACTTCATTTTTCCTCCTTAACTCTTCCACAATTTCCTGATGACTCATTCTTTGCGGCCAGTATATTTGTCCAGAGATACCATAAATAGGCACATTCGATTCAACTGAAACAATAAGCTCTTGAACTTTTGTAATTCTTTCCATTACATCCTTCTCTTTCATTTTGGGACGATCCAAAAATGCAGCAACAACTTCACCCAGTCTACCTCCAGAATTTCCATTAATGTAACCAATATTTTCCAAAGTATCAACAACAACTATACCCAAGATTTCTCGTGGTGCTGTCCTTAAAGGAGCTCTCGACTTAGCCGTGTCTACAACTAGTCCTACAACTCTATTGGGGTGACCATGGACAAAATCTTTGCTCGCTTCAAAAAAAACATCTCTTCTTGTGGCCTTAACCCGTTTTTCAAAATCTTCATCTTTTATTTGTTTTGCAAATATTGGAGAATAAATTCCACTTTTTAATATGCTTGGCAACTTCCATATTGGCGCCCAATGAATCATATACTTCGGATCAAGCAAATCAACTATTTCCTTTAGTCGGTTATCTCTACCTTGTTCAGTAACTCCAAGTTCATTCGCTTCCGTCATTTCAAAACGTACACCGCCCCTTTCGTACTGCCTTTCTTCTTTACCAGTTTTTTCTTCACCAGATCCTTAAGATCCCGCAAAATCGTGTCGTCGGAAAAATCACGCAGGATCAATCTCCACTGCTTGTTATTGACCGATCCGTAAGTCTCCATATACTCAACCAGTTTCACCTGCCTGTCAGACAATAGTATCTGCCCGGTCCTTCCCTTGAGTTTAAGGTCAAGAGAAAGCTTCTGGACCTTTTGTTTGACACGATCCAATTCTTCCGCCATCCCCTCACAAAAATATTCAAGCCAAGTGGTTAAATCGCGGTCTGCCAATGTATCAACTTTTTGGTTAGAAACCGACTGCAAAGTCTCGTAATACTTCTTGGCATTTCTGTCAAAATACTCCTCGATCGAAAAAAACTTTTTAACATCGTAACCCTCGCAAAAAAGTACCAGTGTTGCAAAAGCGCGGCTTGTCCTGCCGTTTCCGTCTACAAAAGGATGGATAAATGCCAAAACATAATGGGTGATCCCGGCCTTTAAAACCGGATGAACATCTACGGCATCATCACTATTCAACCAATCCAAAAACTCACAAACCAACTTTTTGACATGATTTGACTCCGGCGGCTTAAAGCTAATCTCCCCGGTTTTGCTGTTTTTAACGACAACCTGGTTCAGCCTATACTTCCCGCTCGTTGCAGCCGGTAAAACCCTGTCAACAGTCAGGCGGTGAATTGTCAATAAATCTTTTTCTAAGTATTTACTGCGTTCGTCTTTAGTCGTTCGACGTTGGTCAATGTACTTTAAAACATTCCTGTAGTTCAAAACCTCCTGGATATCTCGATCCCTCGCATCAACTTGCTCTCCTTCCAAAACGGCCGCCACTTCACCTGTCCCAAGCTGGTTCCCCTCGATATGAGTCCCATGATGAACTGTCCGAACTATCGCCTCCTGCCGGAATTTGGCCTCATACGCAGGCACTAACGGCGCACTTTCTATCACTTCTTTGGAGGCTTCTATTTTGCCTATGTATTTTAAAATTAAATTGGAAACGCGGTATTTCGGAGAATACATATGATAATTATCGCATAATTACCGCAAAAATTAAATCTCCACAATCTTTGCCTTTTTAAAAATTTCCTTTGGAATGCTTTCTTTTTCTGCTGCTGTAATTATTGTTTGTTGGTTTGCAATAACCGACAAGACCGTATCCCTATGTTCCCAATCAAGCTCCGAAAAAATATCATCAAGAGCCAACACGGGCCTCTCGCCTTTTTTAACCTTAAGGTATTCAAGCTCGGCAAGCTTTAGTGCCAAAACAGCCATCCTCTGCTCTCCACGGGAACCGAAAAACTCCAAATCGCGACCCTTGAATCTAAATCTAAAATCATCCCTGTGTGGCCCGGAAAGCGTCATTCCTGCTGCAATATCTCTTTCTCTATTGGCTGCAAGTTTTTCCTCGGAAAGTAAACTCTGCTTAAGCTCCCAAGCCAAATCACCAAAATTGTTGCGGGTGGCAGCAGTGGAAGGGCTACCGACAGCGCGCAGATCAGCGCTTTTTGATCCATCACGCTTCGATTTACTACCTGATTGAGCACTGGCGGGAGGCCTGCCCGCTTCGCTGTGCGAAGCATTGCGGGCGGGGAAGCTGCTGACAGGACCCGCAACAGAAACAAAGTTTAAATATTCAAAAAATTCTCGCCTAACTTTACTGATATATTTCCCATGCGTCAGAAGCCGCTCGTCCCAAAAACCAAGCTCCAACGGTTTTGATTTGCCTTCTTGGATTCGCTGTAATATTTTGTTTCTTCTCGTAACAATTTTCCCGTACGAGCTCACACTTCGCCAATAAGAACTGTCAACAGAAGATAGAAACCTGTCCAAGTGTCTTCGCCGCAGTGACGGTGACCCAAAAACCAAATCTAAATCTGCCGGTTCAAAAATAACGATCGAAAAAACTTCGACAAAATCAACCAGTCTCTTTTTGTAACTGCCAATATAAAAAGATTTCCCCACCCGTTGTCCTTCAACAACCTGAAAATTTACGATCAAATCTTTTTTTTCGCCACTTGTTAAAACCACACCCTCCACTTTTGCTGATGTTTGCCCAAATCTCACCAAATCTAAATCTGTTTCAACTTTAAATGGCCGAATACCGGAAAGCATTCCAACAGATTCCAAAATATTGCTTTTTCCCGAACCGTTTTTACCTACAATAATAGTCAGTTTAGGATCAAACACAATCTTCTTAGAGGAAAAATTGCGAAAGTTTATTAAATTTAAAGATAGTATTTCCATTCTTCATTTACCATTTGATACCTTTGACACTTGTGATACCTTTGATACATTTGATCTTAAAATTTCCATCTGCTTCCAATATGGGCAAACACTAGCGACGCCGCCAGAAATAAAACGCCGCCAAGAATCAGTAGATTAACATAGCCAAAAATATCCTCCATTAAAACCGCAAGCGGTGACATTATAACCGCCAAAAAAGATGCAAGAATTATATTTGCCCCAAAAACCGTCCCCTGATGGTTATGCGGTATTCCCTTTTGCATCACAGTTCGCGAAGCAATCATAACTACCATAACGCCAAACCCAAGTAAGAACAAAAACGGCACTAAAAAGAGCACCAACAAGCCGTCTATTACCAAATGCAGCCTAATCATAAGCCCTAAAGCCAAAAGCGCAAGCCCAAGTGTCCATACTCCAATAGAAACCAGCATCCCTTCCCTGTTTTTTAACCTGTTTATCAAAAGAGCACCCGCAATCACCCCGACTGCAATTGGCGGTAGTACAAACATGGGACTGGTGTCTATGGAAAGCCCTGCAACATCCCTGAAAAATCCCGGAGCCAGTGTTACTGCAAAAATAATTACGCCCTGCATCACTGCAAAGGTTAAAAAGAAAAACCAGATTACTTTGGCCTTCATAATGTAAACAAAACCCCCACCAATATGCTTTATGGTCTTCAAAATAGACACTTTTCGGGCGCCACTTGGTGGTAATGGCGGCAAGAGCAAGGACAAAACCACAGCCAGAATCAAAAGAAGCTCGCAAACAATAAGCGTTGCCATATTGTCAAAAAGGAAGTGGACTAAAGATGCCGCAAAAAACCCAAACAACACACCGCCCGCTAAAACAAATATAAAAATCGTGTTGGCGACCAAAAGCTGGCTTCGCTTAACCAATTGAGCCGTGGCTGCCGATGAAGCCGGAATAAAAAAAGAGTTCCCCGCGAAATACAAAAAAGAAAGCGGGATAGAAGCAAAAACCGCCTTTTCGGTCAAAAGTATCACAAAAACAACAAAGGCAATTATAAGATTAGCCAAAAGAATAGTTCTTTTTCTGTCAAAAATATCGGCGATCAAGCCCGAAAAAGCCATTAAAAAAAAGGCCGGTATCGCAAAAGACAAAATTACTCCCGAAACCCCCAGGTTACTTCCCGTCCTTGAGTAAACGGAAACAATAAGAGAAAGGATCAAGAATGCGGAAGCAATCTGCCCTACTAATATCACAAGCGTCAAAATAAAAAAATCTCTCCTCTTAAGGACCTCAACGTAAGGCTTTGGTAAAAAAATCATTTATCTATCTTAGGGTTTGTTTATAGTGCAACCTCGGCACTATACCAAAAAATTATTCTCACAATTTTTGGCACTTAGGACAGAAGTGGGCACTCCTGCCGTCCATTTTTGCTCTCACAATCAGTGTCTTGCACCTGGCACACGGTTGACCCGTCATATGATAAGCTTTTGCAAACGTCAAGTACAATCCCCGCTCGCCTCTTCCGTCTACAAAAGAATTGGCACTTGATCCGCCTTTTGCAATCGCCAACTTGAAACTGTCAATAATACCGTTAAAAATTGCTTTAATTTCCGCATCAGTTAAACTTACAACAGCACTCTTTGGGTGCACCTTTGCCCGCCATAAAGCTTCGTCACTATAAATATTGCCTACACCAGATACAAAACTCTGATCCATTAAAAGCTTTTTAATTCTTGCCTGGGGCTTTTTCTTTATCCTCTCGTAAAATTCCTCATATTTCATCGTCATTGGGTCTGGCCCCAGTTCAGTTTTGCCAATTGCAGCCTTAATAGACTGCTCATTTGTTTTAACTACTTTTACCCAGCCGAACTTTCTCAGATCGTTAAAATAAAGGTGGCCACCGTTTGTAAAGGTAAAAGTAACGCGTGTTGTGCTGTTTGGGACAGGTGAATTTAAAGGCGGAATCGGATGCCCGCCCGAAACCCTAGTTTTTTCGTCCAGATAAATAAGTTGTCCGGTTAATTTAAGATGAATAACAAAAGAGAATCCACTGGAAAGATCAACAACAATCACCTTCCCAATACGCCTCAACCCTTTTATTTTTGCCCCTTTCAAATCTTTTATAGAAAACTCGTTCCAATAAAACTTTTTGGCCCAATCGTATTCAATGGACTCCAAAACCAATCCCTTTATTGCTTCGTTTAACGAATTAACAACAACAGTAACTTCCGGCAATTCAGGCATGTCAAAGTTTGGCTAATGTTCCGCTTTTTTTCGAACGTTTGAACATAAATGTAAAAAAACTAATAGACAAAGCAAAATAGATTATATTCAATCCTAAAGCAGCAAAAAAATGGTCAAAACTAAACATTCTTGTGCTAATTGTATACCTCATTCCTTCAAAAACGTGTGCAAGAGGCAAAAACCAAACAATTTTCTGAAAAAATACAGGTAATATCGAAACCGGATAAAACACGGCTGCAAACGGCTGAATCGCAAAAGGTAAAACCCAAGTTAGCGGACCGACAGAATGGCCCCACCTGCTTATTACTCCAATACTGAAAGTGCCCAACGCCACCGCAAATATTACAAGGTTAATCCAAAAAAGAACCAATGATATACCCAGCGAAAAAATACTAAAGTGATAATAAAATAAGGCAATGACAACCATTGCAAAAAGTGAAACTAAAACTTTGACAATAGAAACAAGAACCAGCCCGCCAATGAATTCAATGGTCGTAAGGGGAGTTGCCAGAACATTAACTAAGTTTCTGTCCCAAAGCTCGTACATAAAATCTATTCCCACACTTGTTCCCACCCTCTCGAATATAATCCACAATATCATTCCACCCAGAAAAAAGGAGGCCAAAGTTTGTGACTGGACCTGCACGTAATTTGCCAAAAATCCCCAGAGCAAAAGCCCAACAATAGGAAATATAAAAAGGTCTGCAAAACGTTCCAGGTGGCGAAAAGTCAGAAAGTAATGCCTAAGGCCAAGGGCGTAAATTCTAGTAAAGCTTAAATTTAATCTCATTTTATATTTGCCTTAAGCTGGGTCGAGAGGCTTCCATTTTCTTCCTCAACCATTTGCCGTCGGGAAAGTTCAATAAAAACTTCCCTTAAATTCGGCTCTTTTGCTTCCAATTTAACTNACT
>JGI1356J14229_10000755_pt1 | contig 29035 bp, 26 predicted proteins | sample Subgrocontami58m_FD_14229 | JGI IMG/M metagenome (IMG submission 14229) | reverse complement strand
ATCCTTTTTGGGTCCTAAGGCAATACCGGCGATGGGGACTAAGTCGTAACAAGGTATCCGTTCTGGAAGGAGCGGATGGATCACCTCCTTTCTAAGGAGACTAATTAGTTGACTGGCTACTAGCTTGCTAGAGCTTAGTTGACTCAAATGTTTTCGACTCTCACGTGTCGAAAGTGCGATTGTCGGATCGTTAAACCGAAAGGATCTTGCTTCCTTTTAGCAAGACTTTAATTGAATTTGGGTGCCACTTTTTTTAAATTTAATCACTTCGCTTTGTCGTCCTTAAATTTTTCGGAGTAAACAGGATAAAACATCTTAGCAACTAAAATTTTTGTGGTGCTATACTTCTATAATTAAATTGTCTTCCATGCGTAAGCTGTTGATTGTTTTAATTTTTTTGTTATTAACGTTGCCTTCTATTCTCGACTTGTTAAAACCTGGTTCGTATACAAGTCATGACCTCAAGCACCATATTGTTCGCACAATCCATATGGATAAAATTCTTAGAGAGGGACAATTTCCGCCTCGGTGGGTGGGAGATTTAAATTATGGATATGGTTATCCGGTGTTTTTGTTCAATTATCCATTTCCTTCTGCATTTGCCTCTGGAATTCATTGGTTTGGATTCAGTTATATCTGGTCTGTAAAGATAACCTTTTTACTTTCAATGATTTTATCGGCTTTTTTTGCTTTTATCTTCTTTTCGTATTTATTTAAAAGTAGGTATGCGGGTTTTGTGGGGGGTCTATTTTATCTTTATGCCCCAATACGTTTTGTAAATGTTTACGTTTCTGCAGATTTTGGAAATGCAGTTGCATTTGTTTTTGCACCCTTAGTATTCTGGGCTATTGTAAAGGTTTACAGGGAAGATGTGGATAGAAAAATTATATTTGGTGGAATATCTCTTGCGCTTTTGATACTTTCCCACAACATTATGGCTGTGATGTTTTTGCCGGTAATTGGGTTTTTTGCGCTGTTTTTATTTATTAAGAAACCGAGGTTTGTTTATGCCAAATATACACTTTTTATTTTTGGGTTGGGTTTAGGACTGAGTGCTTTTTTTCTTATTCCTGCGGTTATTGAAAAAAGTCTAATCCGTTATGATGATGTGTTGCTTGGTGTATGGTCCTCACATTTTCCAACATTTTGGCAACTTTTGCGTTCCCATTGGGGATATGGTTTTTCGCATCCGGGGATGCTTGAGGACGATATGTCTTTTCAGATTGGCCTGGCCCATATCTTTGTTGTTTTGGTTTCCATAATTTTTATTGTCTTTAGGTTTATTAAGTATAGGAAGGTTGATTTTATTTCCTTATTTTTTATTTGTGTATTTTTTTTGTCCGTATTTTTAATGCTTGAAGTATCAGAAGTTTTTTGGAAGACAGTCCCGTTTTTGCCTTATTTGCAATATCCCTGGCGCTTATTGGCGGTAAGTGTTTTTGCAGCCAGTTTACTTGCAGCTTATGTCGTTGCAAAGAGTAAGAATAACCTAATTTTGGTTATGTTTTTAACCTTTTTGGTTCTTTATGCAAACAGGAATTTTATGAGAATAAACCAGGTTTTTGATGTTGGGGACGATTATTATATGCAGGTTAACGATACAACAACAACTTCCAGCGAACATTTGCCCAAAGGGTCGGGTAAATTTTCGGGAGATGCTAGAGCCGAGAGGAAGATCGAAAGTTATAGGCGGGAAACACAAATAGACTTTCAAAAAAACACCTCCGGGGAAGTGATTGCCAGTTTTAATAATAAGAGAATGGATGTGTTGAAATTAAACCAAATATATTTTGCAGGGTGGCAATATAAATTAGACGGCAAAATAATACAACCCAGATTTAATTTGTCCAGACCCTTACCTGAGTTTGTGGTTGAGCCTGGCAATCATATTTTTAGAGCTTATTTTGCAAGAACAAGGACAAGGGTGATTGCCGATACTATTACTGTTTTAGCTTTAATGTTCGGCGTTTTTGTTTCTTTAAAGGGTTTTGGGTTTAGAAAAAACTAGGCGGTTTTATGCCTGAGGAGCGTTTCCCAATTATCTGTTATGATTCCGTCGATTTCCATTTTCATTAGGCGTTTGGTTTCGGCCATGTCGTTGACAGTCCAAGCCCAGATTTCCGTCGATTTTCTTTTAAAATCCTTAATGAATTTTTCATCAATTAGCTTATGGTGAACAGAAAAGCCAACGGGTTGTTTTAGCTGGGGGAGCATTTGCCTGAAACGGTCTGCTCCTGCTTGGTTCCTGATAGTGTAATAAGGTTTGGCATTTACTTTAGTGGAAAGGAGGGAAAGCATTTTCCAGTTATGTCCGCAAATTCTAACGTCTTTCACTCCAAGCCTTAATAGGAGTTCCGCAAGTCGGGCGGCAAAAGTGGCTCGGTAGCTTATTGGTTTAAGGTCAAGAAAGGCACGGGTCCTGACTTCTGTAGTCAGCAGTGTTTCCAAAATAGGACCCAGACCCGCAAGACCGAAAAGCCCGTTATGCTGGGCGGTGAATTTATTGAAAATGAATCTCTTTGAAACGTCGATTTCTAAAAAATCGACGCCTTTTGAAATTGCGTATTTGGCAATTTTTGGGTCACTGATTCCATGAGCTATTACTTTCACAGGTTATGGTCTTCTTGTATATGATAGCAAATTTACTCCCGGTGTGCATTTCTGCTAAAATTGGCCAGCACACAAGTGAGGGTGGTTATGGAAAGGTTAGGACAAAGTAAGGAAAAGTCAGATTGGAAGTCAACGCTTTTAAAAACAGGTGCAGTAAGTACTGCAATAGGGGTAGTTCTTAATTCTGCACTTTTTTTGGGAATTGGCTTGGGTGCTTTGGGCGGTTCATGGTATTTGAATAGGCAAGAAAAGAAAAAATAGTTGGTTTGGTAGGAAATGGTGCGGTAGCCAAGTGGTAAGGCAACGGTCTGCAAAACCGTTATTCGTGGGTTCGATTCCCATCCGCACCTCAAAGGTTATGTCGGTTCGCTTTCTGAACGAAGTGAAGAACTCGCGAAGGCAGTTCCGGTCCAGGTCTCAAATTTAGTATAATTTGAACGTTCGGGCGCGTAGCTCAGCTGGTTAGAGCGTTACACTGATAATGTAAAGGTCCCAGGTTCGAATCCTGGCGCGCCCACAGTATCACAGTAGATATTGAATAGTTTTGATGTTACCCTTAAATTAGAGTGAGAAGATTTTTTGCTGCCATTTTCTTCTGTCTTGTGTTCTTCTTGTCGTATTCTCCAGTTCACGCACAAGGTATTTTTACCGACAAAAAACTAATAACAGTGGATATTGGCAAGCAAATGGTTTATGCATGGGAAGGCGGGAAGATTGTTTATTCCACGAAAGCTTCAACCGGAATGTATTACACTCCAACTGTGACTGGTACATTTGCAATTAGAACAAAATTACCGTTTCAGGATATGAAAGGCAACTATCCGCCTTATGAACCATATTTTATAAAAAATGTGCCAAATGTAATGTATTTTTACCAGGCATATGCACTTCATGGTGCTTATTGGCACAATAGGTTTGGGACTAAATATACTCATGGCTGTGTCAATGTTCCTGTTGCAGCAAGTCAATGGCTTTTTAACTGGGCAAGTGTAGGAACACAGGTAGTAGTGTTTTAGGCAAGAAATTTTAAGAGATCTGCTGCATGGATTGTGTCGCCGTTTTTGATCTTTTGGGAAATTAAGAGTTTGGCGATTTGGTCTTCGATTTTGTCCTGAATTAATCTCCTTATTGGTCTTGCGCCAAATGCAACAACATAACCTTTTGCGGCAACCATTTGTGCAAGGTCGGGAGTAATTTCCAAATTTATATTTTTAGTTTCCTTGAGGTTTTTTGCAAAAGAAGTGAGCATAAGGTAAGCAACTTGGACGATTTCGTTTCGGTTCAGGGGTTTGTAAACTATGACTGCATCAAACCTGTTGACCAGTTCAGGACTGAATAAACCCTTTTCCAGAACATAATTTATAAGTTTTTTTTGGATATCTTGCAGGTTAATGGAATTTTCAACTTCTTCTCTAATGTATTCGGCAGCTGCGTTAGAGGTAGCAATAACGATGATGTTGGAGAAGGATACTTTTTTGCCAAAAGCATCGGTTAAGTTACCTTCGTCTAAAATTTGCAAAAAGAGGTTTTGAACGTCACGACCGGCTTTTTCAAATTCATCTATTAAAAGAATGCCAAAAGGGTGTTCTCTGATTTGTGTTGCCAGTTGGCCTGGAGCTTTTGTGGCGGGGTTACCGATAAGCCTGGAGAGACTGTCTGCACCCTGAAATTCGGTCATGTCGAACCTAACCATACGATTTTCGTCACCGAAATAACTTTGGGCAAGAGCCTTGGCGGTTTCGGTTTTTCCGACTCCAGTTGGTCCTAAAAACATAAATGAGCCCATTGGTTTTGCTGATTTGTCCAGTTCGGCGCGGGCTCTTCTCATGGCTTTGGCGATCTCATCTATGGCTTCGTTTTGGCCCACAATCCTTTGGTGAAGAATAGTTTCAAGTTCGGTTAATTTTGCAGCTTCGTTTTGTGTGATTTTGCCTACCGGAGTTTTAGTTTTTTCGGAAAGTATTTCATCGACAGTTGCAACATTTAGTTGTTTGAGTTTACTTCTTTTTGCCTGAGCAATGGCGTCTTCAAGTATCAAAATAGATTTTTCCGGTTGGTGGGTGTCGGCCATGAGTTGGTTGGATTTGTCAATTATTTCCAAGATTGCCGAAAGACTGATATCGACCTTCTCTTTTTGGGAGAAGCTTATTGATTTACCAACAAGAATAGTTACAAGCTCTTCATTTGTCGGTTCTTCGACATCAATCCTTTCAAAAAGTGACATCATATTGGCGTTTGTCCTGACATAATTATTAAAATCGTCCACAGTTGTCAGGCCGATGATTGGAAGGGAATTGTCGGTTAGAATGGTGGTTATTACCTCCGTTAGATCGGTACGGCCGTCTTGCGAAGTGGCAATTCTGTCAATTTGGTCAATGGCGATTATGATGTTTCCGGCCCGTTTCGCTTCCGTTAACATCTGCTGGAAATTCCCTTTAATTTCGCCCATGTTTTTGCTGGATGAAAGAAGAGCAACCAAATCCAGGAGAATTAATCTTTTGTCCTGAATATTAACTAATTCCGACCTTGTGATGGCAGAAGCAAGACTTTCCAGGACCGAGTGTTTGCCGACTCCGGGGTCTCCAACTAGAAGCACGTTATTATTTTGAACTCTGGTTAAGACTTTATCGATTTTTCCAAGCATCTCTTTTCGGCCATATGTTGGAGGGTGGGATTGGTTTGTGAGCTCCGTACCGTATTTCTCCAATATGTTTGTGTAGCCATAAATTAACATTTGGCCAAGAGGCTGGATCTTTGTAATTTTGGGTCTATCCAAATAATCGTTGAGATACTGTACTAACAATTTGAAGGTCTCCGGTTTGATGTTTTTTTGTTCCAAATATTGCTTTAATGCAGGCCATGAAGAGAGGGTTGTGATGAGTGCTTCGTATGCTTTTTGGTTTGCGCTTACCCCCAACGTTTTTGGATCCGGGAGGGTCAGAACGAGATTTTTAAAATCCGGATCCAGAAAAGTTACGAGGGTTTGAAATAATTTTGTATTTGTTATTTTTTTAATAAAATTGTTGGTATTTTTAAGGTCGTTTTCGGTGATATAGGTACTTTTTAACTTGGCAAAGTTAAAGTAGGAATAGGGGATAACTAAATAAAGGAAGATTGCTGCAAAATCAAAAAAAACAAAAAAGATTGTGACTATGATTCCGGCAATTGCCAATCCAAAACGCACCATAGCGCCGATTAGGCGGGAGATAAGGTTAAAAGAAATTTTATCGCCAAGAGAAACTTTACCGGTAAGCTCCATTCGTTTGTAAGGCGAGAAAAGGTTTGCAAGAAGTCCTCCGATGTTGAAATTTTGCAAAACGGAGACAATGTGAGCCGGCCTGGTTATTATAAAATTAGGCCAGGCAATAGCAAAATGATAAGTTAGAAAACTACTTGGAATAGCTGGAGTCTTAGATACTGGTGGGGGCAGATTATTTTCCACTACTTTAATTTAACATTTGTGCTACCACTATTCAATTCAAAGTGTAGACTATAAGCTTGTTTTTTGATACAATTTGCGGTCATATGAAAGAAAATCAACCGGGTGCAAATTTATTAGAGAATAAAAGTATACTTTCAGAAGATGAGGTGAAATTTCTTGCGGGCATTAGGGGCGGAAAACGAATTTACCGAAAATCAAAAAATTCTCATACGGCTCCTTTTTCACAAATAGGCAGCATTTCCAGGAAGATGAGTCGCTATGAGGGTTTAGAGCACACTCTAAGGAGTGTTTCGAGGCTACCATTCACTGCAGAAGATATGTTGAGTGAGAGGGAGGCGGAAATTAGTATGCTGCTTTTGGCGGGTTATTCACTAGATGAATTGTCTAAAATTAGTGGTTTGGGTAAACAAACGATCAGAACTTTCGGAAGAAGGGTTAAAGCCAAGAGGGTTCAGAAAAGAGATAAAAATGTGCCAGAAATCCATATTGAGGGAGACAATGAAAATACAATTGGTTTAATTAAAGCAATGCATTCTGTAATTGTGTCTGAGAATAAGAATGTTGAACATGTAGTAGAAAGGCGTTCGAATTTAAGTATTAATGAATCTACCACGTTACTTTGGATATGTACCGGAAGATCAGATAAAGAAATAGGTGCTGAAATGAAAACATCTCCTGAAACAGTGCGGGTTTATATGAAAAGGGCTGCAATTAAATTAGGGGTTAAGGGAGGAAGGTATCCACTAATTGACAGGACTCTTTCGGAAATTATAAAGGACGAGCAAAAAGCCAAAGCTGCTTAGCGTGTTTGATTTAGCAGTAAATTGGTGTTAAATTCCACACATGTTTACAAACTACGTCCAGGTGCGGGATTGGTTGGAATCTTTCATACCCCTAGTTTATGGAAAAGAAGAATTGGGGTTGGCGCGAATAGAAAATCTTATTAATAAACTTGGAAATCCCCAGAAAAGTTTTAAATCTGTTTTAGTTGGAGGAACGGCAGGGAAAGGATCCACAGCTTTTTATGTTTCCAGACTTTTAGAAGAGTACGGGCTAAAAGTTGGTTTGCATATTTCTCCACATTTAATTTATATCGGCGAAAGGATGCAAATATTTCAATCTCAAATCTCAAATCTCAAATCTCAAAGGTTGAAGGGAAATGCAATCCCAGTTAAACGACTTGTAGGTCTGGTAAATGAGATAAAGCCCGTTATAGACGATATTAAAAGCAAACAGCCAGAATTATTGCCTTCTTACTTTGAAATTTTGGTTGCACTTTCTTTTTTGTATTTTGCAAAAGAAAAAGTAGACTGGGCGGTTGTTGAGGTTGGATTGGGGGGACGGCTTGACGCTACAAATATTTTGGTGCCGGAGATTTCGGTGATTACCAATGTCGGTTTGGATCATACTGAGATTTTGGGAGACACAATTGAGAAGATTGCTTTGGAAAAAGCGGGGATAATAAAAATAAGAAACAAGAAACAAGAAACAAGAAACAAGGAATCATATGGTGTTCCGGTGGTGACAGGGGCGAGGGGAAAAGCGCTAAAAGTTATCGAAAAAGAGGCAAAAACTAGAGGATCAGAACTGATCAATATTTATACTCAAGGATTCGGAAATGTGGGGAAATTAGATCTGTTTCGATCTGTTTTTAAACCTAAAGACCTGAATAGTCATATCCCATATTATGTTAACAGTGAATGCGCTTTATTGGCGCTTTTAGTAGTTTTGGAGCTTAAAATGCCGTTATCCAAGGAGACTATTAAAAACGCATTTTCTCAAAAATTTATTGGCAGATTTGAAGAAATTGATAACGGAATAATTGTTGACGGAGCGCATAATCCGGATAAAATTCGAGCATTACTCGAATTTCTCCGGAGGTCAAATGTCAAAAGTAAAATGTCAAAAGTTGTCTTGGTTATTGCCTTTAAGAAAGGAAAAAATTGGCAGGAGATGATCGATCTTTTAGTTAAAAATTTATCGGTTAAAAAAATAATCGCAACACAATATTTTGCAGTAACGGATACAGGCAAGGGTTCTGCGGTTGAGGCTGATGAGATAGCAAAATATTTGAGAATTAAGAAATATGAATTAAGAATTAAGGTTAGAAAAAATTCGCAGGAGGCGGTGTTTGAGGCGGTGAAAGAGATAAACAAAAAGCAAAAAGAAAAAAGTATAGTGCTGGTTACCGGGTCACTCTATCTGGTTGGAGAAGCCAGCACTTTGTGGAAGTTGCCAGATTTCTAATTGATCATACATAATTAAGATAACTTGAAGAAAAGTCTTGTTATTTTTATTTTTCTTTTAATACTTTCAATCTTTGCTTCGGTTTTGAGCATGATTCTTGTTGCGAAACCATCTAACATTAATCAATGTAATAACGAGGGTATTTGTACACTAATGGGATATCCACCCAGGTTTGGTTTTCCAATTAGCGTGAACGGAGGGCAATTTCATCCTATATTAGCCTTCGCTGTTAATACTGGTTTCTATTTTATAATTTTCTCTGCAATTTATTTGGTTTATTTAAAATTAGCTGATAAGAGAAAGAAGAAATGAGAAAAAGTTTTTTAAATATAATTTTGATCTCCATTGTTATAACAATAGCGAGCTTTATTGTTTATAAACCCGAGGTGAATGTACCTTGCCTGATACCTCCGTGTCCTTATTCGCCTGGAGGAAGAGGGTTCCTTCTTACATATTTGTTAGAGGACAATAGTTCGGTAAATTATGGTTATAATGAATGGATCAAAAAAGCTCCTCTAAGAGGTAAGTTTGGCAAGTTCCAACCAATAGATTTTATTGCAAATATTTTTATTTATACGCTTCTGCTTTCCGGCTTTTATTTTGTTTATTCAAAGTCAATTGGAAAGAAGAAAAAGAAATGAAACTATTAAAGGATTTGGGTGTAAAGGATAAGCGCGTTTTTTTGCGGGCGGATTTGGATGTGCCGCTTGAAGGGCTTGACCAAATTCATCATAAGCTGGAAAGTGAAACGGCAACGAGGCTTACAAACCTTAAGGAGACTGTTGATTATTTAATCCGCGAGGGAGCAAAGCAAATCGTAATTGCAGGGCATATTGATAGACCTGAAAAACCGGATCCTTCCAAATCTACAAAGCTTCTACTTGAGGTTTTATCAAACATTTTAAAGAAAGACATTACTTTTAAAGAAGATTTGGAAGGTGAGGCAAGTGGTGGGTTAATTCTATTGGAAAACCTGAGATTTTGGGGAGGCGAGACAAAAAATGATGTTGAGTTTGCAAAGAAACTTTCTGGGTTTGCGGATGTTTATATAAACGAAGCTTTTGGAAATTCGCACCGGGGACATGCCAGTATGGTTGCTTTGCCTGCAATTTTGCTGCATGCAGCAGGGCTTCATTTGGAAGAAGAAATTAAAGTGATGACGAATTTACTAACTACACCTGCCAGACCATTCATTTCTGTTGTTGGCGGAGCAAAAATAGAAACGAAATTGCCTGTGATAGAGAATTTGTCAAAGATATCCACGCATGTTTTAGTTGGTGGGGAACTACCACTGGAAATTGAAAGGAACGGTCAGAAATTCGGGGAAAATGTTTTGGTTGCCAAGCTGATGGAAGATAAGCATGATATAGATTTGGAATCTGCCCATCAGTTTGCAAGACTTATTTCTTCTGCACGAACGGTAGTTTGGAACGGGCCTATGGGGCTTTTTGAAGCAGGGTGTGAAATTGGGTCAAGGGCTGTTGCCATGGCCATTTTGGATTCAAAAGCTTACAGTGTGGTTGGCGGTGGGGAGACGACACAATTTCTGGAAAAACAAAACTTATTATCCCGATTTTCTTTTGTTAGTGCTGGTGGCGGGGCGATGCTTGAGTTTTTGGCAGGAAAAAAACTGCCCGGAATCTTGGCTCTTGAGTAAAAATATTCCCATTGTGATAATCTATTCTTAGTGGTCGATAATACGGAAAAAATAGAGAAAAGATTAGAAGAGATAGAAGCGCGACTTTCGCGTCTTGAAGGTTCCCGCATTGACGAAAAGCTAGATTCTAGAGTTAAAGAGGCTGAAAGTTCAAAGGGTGAAGGTAAAAGAACGCCGGTTGGTTCGGTTATTTTGTTAATTATTGGCGGTTTAATATTATGGAATAGCCTTCCGGCGCTTTTGTCCGGGTATTTTTTCGGTAATACGTACGGATTTGGATCCGCTTATTTAATATTTGTATTTTTTGGGGCGGTTCTGGCGGCTTTAGGCATACGAGGTATAACCAGAGCGAGAGGTGAAAGGGTAAGTGAGCAAGTTTCCCGAGACAAGTCAGCATCAACAATGTTGGAGGGAGCTAAACCGCTGGAGGTTGGAGGTGTTTCCCGCAAGGAAGAGCAAGCAGAAAAGAAGGAGAAAAATAAAGATTCAGTTGAGTTTCAAATTGCTTCGCACTGGTTTAGTATTGTCGGAATTATAGCGATACTTCTGGGTGTTGTGTTTTTCCTTAAATATGCATTTGATAATAATTGGATTGGGCCTGTTGGGCAAGTTTCTTTAGGAATAGTTTTTGGAATTGCGCTGCTTTTGGTGGGGGAATATTTTCGTGCTAAATATGCACGATATAGTCAAATAATTACAGGTGGAGGTATTGGTGTACTTTATCTTTCGCTTTGGGCAGCATTTGCGGTTTTCAGTTTAATTGATACCACTACGGTACTTGGGTCGATGTCACTTGTGACCATAACTTCTGCGTTGCTTGCCATAAGGTACGATGCTATTTATATTGCGGTCCTTGGCGTAATTGGTGGTTTTGCAACTCCAGTCCTTCTTGCAAAAGGCATAGATAACGAAATTTTGTTGTTGACTTATGTCCTGACCCTTAATCTGGGTGTTTTGTTTATTGCTTTTTTTAAGAACTGGAGGCCTCTCAATATCCTCACATTTGCAGGTACTTATTTGGTCTTTACAAGTTGGTATAGTTCTTTTTACAAGCCCGTAGACCTTCTAATAACATTTGTATTTTTAACACTTTTATTTGTAATATTTTCTTTCGTTTGGGTTGTTTATAGCTTAATTTATGACAAGAAAATTGAAGAAACCGACTTGTTTCTTATGGTTTTTAATGCGTTTGCCTATTTTGGGTACTCGTATATGCTTCTTTTGCCAGGCTACAAAGTGTATTTGGGCTTTTTCGCTTTCTCGCTTTCTGTTTATTACCTAATTTTTGGTTACATTGCTTATACGAAATTTAAGGCAGAATCTGTTTTAACGCTTGGCCAGCTCGGAATCTCGATAATTTTTTTGACAGTTGCTGTGCCACTTCAGGTTAAGAGTAATTTAATCACATTAATTTGGGCAGTTGAGGGAGCGGTTATTTTATGGTTGGGCTTTTGGCTGTCGAGTTATAAATTGAGAGTTGGCGCTCTTCTAATTTATATTCTGGTGGTAGCCAGGTTGGCGTTTTTTGACTCCGTTATTCCATCGTCAGAATTCATTTTGTTTTTGAATAGAAGATTTATAACTTATGTGGCAGCTGCTATCTCGGCTGGGGTTGCCTCCTGGTTGTACGTTATGTACAAGAGTAAAACACAAGAAGATGAAAATCTTATCCTACCGATTTTTTTGATAGGCTTAAATGTTGTTTTAGTGGTGGCTTTGACTTTGGAATCAGTTTCGTTTTTTGATTCAAAAATCTCGGTTCTTCAAAAGAATTTGTATAAAAGTGAGATCCCAACTGCAGTATTGGGCCAACAGACAATTGTTAAAACGATTGAATCATCTTTGGATGATGTAAGTTTGGCGTGCAACGGTCTTAGTAATGAGGGTTTGTTTTTAGGAATGGACAGTTTTTGCAATCCGCCCGCAAAAATCACTACAAAGTTATTGTTTACCAATGTGATGATACCTCAAAATGCAGGAATTGTCGCAGCGTACGTTACTGTTTTTCCTCTCGACAGTATGCAAGAAAATGGTGAATATTCCATAACGCTTAAAAATGCAACTTTAGGGCAAAACAGCCTTGCGAGTCCTACAGTTTCCTGGCAGACTTCGCCCTGGAAAGCAGATGTCGCGTTAACCACTTCGAATGTTGCCAGTTCCATGCAAAGTGTGATTTATGATGGCAGGTGGCAAGCGGGAAATTCCTTATTGGTTACAATCGAGCCAGTTTCTTCGGTTTCCAACAAGTCGTATCGACTATATTCATACGAACAAAATCCACGGAATGCAGCAAGACTGACTGTAACTTATTCAACACCTGATACAGGCGGTACGCAGGTGCAGCCATATAACCCGTATACATATCCGAATAATATGAACAGGACTGTCCCTTACCAGAAACCTTATGTAGCTCCGCAAATTGACAATAAAGTTCAAGTAGAGATAAAAACTTTGAAGGGGGCACGCGATTTTTCGATTTCGGCGATATGGCTTTTTTACTCTTTGATGCTTTTGATAGTTGGAATAATTTACAAATATAAACCTATCAGGCTTTCAGCTCTGGTATTTTTTGCGGTAACAATTTTCAAAGTATTTTTAATCGATAGCAGTAATTTGGCGCAAATGTACAGAATAATTGCATTTATTGGTTTGGGAACAATTCTTTTGGTTGTTGCATACATTTACCAAAGATACAAAGCACAAATAAATGCATTTCTTTTAAATGGGTAAGCTTTTAAAAATTGTAAGTGTTTTTTCGTTGTTGCTTCTTTTTGTAAGCACGGTTAATGCGGATTTTGACAAGGCTAAATGGATTTATAGTAAAGAAATAAGGTTGGAACCCTTTAGCGCAAAGAAACTGGCTTCTTTTTCCCTGGATAGTGACGTTTTTGACAATTCAAAAGGTTTGGCTGATCTGCGAATTATTAATTCTTTGGGCGTGGAAACACCTTACAAGCTTGTTGTTGACAGTACCACAGGTACCAGACAAACATTTCCGGTTAAAATTACCAATCTGGGTTCTAAAGCAGGGGAATATACCCAGATGATTTTGGACTTAGGAATTACAGGGGAGAGTCACAATAATTTAACTGTATCAACTTCAAGTATTAACTTTAGAAGGCAGGTAGAGGTAGAGGCAAGTGATGATTCTGTTAATTGGTTGGTAATTAAAAAAGCAAGCGAAGGTGGCTATATTTACGACTATTCAGTTGATTTTAAAGCCCAAAATACAACAGTTAATTATCCAGATTCAACTTATCGATATTTGAGAGTAAAGATTGTGGATAACGGTGAAGCGCCTTTGAAGCTTTCGGGCGCGACGGTTTATAGATATGTTCCGCAAGGTTCAAAGGAAGTTTTTTATACGCCGAAAGTTGAGAAAGGTGAGGACAAAGAAAAAAGATCCAGCTATTACATATTGGATCTGGAAGCAAAAGGTATTCCCAGCAGCAAACTTACTTTTTCCAGTAAAAACGAAAATTACAACAGACAAGTAGCTTTGGAAGGGAGTAATGACAAGCAAAATTGGAGTAGTGTAACAGGTACGGACGTTATTTTTAACTATGATACGCCAAAGTTTGTTGGGACAAAAAGCATTTTAAATTACCCTGAGAGTAATTATAGGTACTTGAAATTGACTGTTTTTAACCGCGATGACCAGCCTGTGAATCTTGATAATTTTAGAGTTAGCGGTGTTTTAAGAAAGGTTTTATTTGAAGCTGAACCAAATATTGCCTACAGACTATACTATGGCAATAATAAAGCAAGGTTTGCGGAATATGATTTGGGTGCATTTTTGCAGTATCTTGACACTTCAAACACTATAAATGGCGTTTTAGGTGCGCAAGAAAAAAACGGTGATTTTAAAGGTGAAATAGCACCGGAAGTGCCGCTGACCGAAAGGTATCCATATTTGCTAGCGGGAATTCTGGGAATTATGGTGTTGATTTTGGGAACGATTGTAGTGCGTATGGCATTTGCGGTTAAAAAGGGAAGGTAGTTTTTTTCTTCACTTAAAATTTATCTCAAATTTTGTTAAGCTGGAGTTATCCCTATGATAAAAGTTGCGATAAATGGTTTTGGGAGAATTGGCAGGCAGGCGTTTAAGGTGTGGTTTGATAAACACCGTGACGCAATGCAGATTGTGGCAGTTAACGATTTAACAGATGCTACAGTTCTTGCTCACCTTTTAAAATACGATTCTGTTTACAAAACCTGGAATCGTAATGTTGCTGCCCAGAAATTAATTGAGGATATTAAGCTTGCCAAGGATGGTCAGGCGGTAGGTAAAATTTCTGTTGACGGAATGGAGATTACCACTTATGCGACTAAAGAACCTTCGGTACTACCCTGGAAAGATTTGGGTGTAGATGTCGTCATAGAATCCACAGGACGCTTCACTAAACTTGAGGATGCCAAAAAACATATTACCGCAGGTGCGAAAAAGGTAGTTATTTCGGCACCCGGAAAAGAAAGCCCGACGTTTCTTTTGGGAGTTAACGAAGAAAAATATGCCGGTGAGACAGTAATCAACAACGCTTCTTGTACTACAAATTGCATTGCTCCGGTTGCAAAGGTGATGAATGAGAAATTTGGAATAAAAAAAGCGATGATGACCACAATCCATGCCGTAACAGCAGAGCAAAATTTGGTTGATGGACCGCCACCCGGTGGTAAGGCGGAGGATCTTAGGAGGGCGAGGGCTGCTTACATTAACATTATTCCAACTACAACAGGTGCTGCGATTGCTACAACAGAGGCGATTCCCCAACTAACCGGGAAATTCGACGGGATGAGTTTGCGGGTACCGGTTCCGGTTGGGTCGATTTCGGATTTTACGTTTCTTTTGGAGAAGGCGACGACAGTTGAGGAAGTAAACTCGGTGCTTACGGAAGCATCCAAAAAAATGGAAGGAATTCTGGCGGTTTCAGCTGAACCACTTGTCTCGACGGACATTGTTGGAAGGAGTGAATCTTCTATTGTGGATTTGTCGCTCACCCAGGTTGTTGATGGCGACATGGTCAAAGTTTTTGCTTGGTACGACAATGAATTTGGGTATTCAAACCGTTTGGTAGAACAGGTCATTCAAGTAGGAGGACATTGAGATGGATGATGGTCAGGATGAAAGAAGAGATTTATTGCCTTCTAGGGAAATAATTGACGTTGAAAAAGGAGTTAATGTAACAGCAAGAGATTACGAAGAAGCCAATGCTAAGTTGGAACAAGTAAGACAAGGTATCCACACAAAATTGGTTAATCTTGCAAGAGATTTGAAATATTGGAAGAGGGAAGTTGATTTACCTTGGACAGAACCAGGAAAAGTTAAGAAGGGAACAGTTTTTTTAAGCAGAGATGCAATTGATTTTAATTGGTGGGTTTTTAATGCAGTAGGGGAAGACGGTTCGGGAAGGATATATGCAGTTGAAAATCCTGGTGATGGTTTAAAAGTGGCTGAATTTAGTGCCATTGGGCAAGATGGGGGATTGCTTGGGTATAAGGGTTTGACAGTTTTTGAGTTTAGAAGCGGAAAAATTGAAGCGGATGACAGTTATGATGATCAGATAGGCGTGGGTACAAGTGCTGGTCGCGATTTTTACTCTGAAAGTGACTCTCTGCGATTTAATGGAATGTCAAATGCCCTTGGGTGGGTAGTGAATTGTGTATTTGATGAGGATGACAACATTAAAAGTAAATCTGTAGATTTTCTTTATCAGAAAGGCGACGGTTTCGGTGGAGATTTATTGTTGCATGCTGAGAGACTCGAGCAACAATTACGGGATGCAGCTGTTGTAGGCAAAATAGATTTGTTTGATATGAGAGAACTCAAAGTCGAAGTGCCTGATAGAAAATTGCTTGGGGATCTGCAAGTGGGAAACCATTCTTAATCTACCTTCTCTAATTGATTTTATTTTGGTTTCTTTCTAATTTGCTTTTTCCAAATTAAAGTAGTAAATTACTCTGCATGTCAGAGGTGTTACAGCCATATCCATCCTCTATGTGGGAACAGCCGAGGGGTGTTATAGATTTTTTACAAGATATCGAAGTTCCTTCCAATGGCGACGAATCCGGATTTTATTCCAGATTCCTTTCCGGTGTAAGTGAAGGTTTTACGGGCGTTTATAGAAATTTGCTTGATATTGCAATGCGCGGAGAGGGTTTTCGAATCGCAGATGAGGGGCAACAAGTTATAGATCTTTATCAGGATTACGCGCTTGAAGTTTTTAGACGAGGAGATGGCAGTATTTGTTTGCTTCGTTTAGGTATGGCCAAAGAAGATCCACTGCGTTTTGGGTCTATAGATTTTACTGTTAATGATCAACAAAAACCAGAATTTATTGAAGTGAATGATCGTGTGACAAAAACCGGCGTACAAGGTTTAGCTGAGCAAGTGACACGGAAGCTTAAATTGAGATTAAAAGCTAACGGAGAGGTGGAATTTGATCTGGATGCGAATAAACACAGAAGTTTTACGATCGGTACAACTTCTGCCATTACTGCATAATCTACATAAATTTCCCTCGTTGATTTTATTGAGTTTCTTTCTAATTTGCTTTTTCCAAATTAAAGTAGTAAATTTCTGCACATGGTTGGCAAGGATCGCGAAGGTCAAGAAGATGTTCCCGGAACTCCTTCGGCATGGGAAATTCCGTCACATATAATTAGCATTGCAGAGAGAATTAAAGAATCTTCCGGGACGGAGCAAGTAGATTATGCGGGCATTTTATATCATGGTGTGAGTGGTGCCTTTACTAAACTTCTTGAAGAGGCAAGTTATGGTGAATTTCAAGCTGGTGCTCAAGGTCAAGAGGTAAAAAGCCTGTACCCGGGTTATGCGCTTCATGTGTTTCGAAAACCGGATAGACACATATTTGCGCTTAGGTTAAGTATGGCTATTGAAGACCAAGGCGGATCGATATATTTTACGGTGGAACCAGGGTCACAAAAACCAAAGGATGTTGAGGTAAATAGTAGACTTAGTGGCAAAGATGAGAACGGGTTGACATTTCAATCGAGTAGAAAACTTCTGATGCTTTGCGAGGGTGACGAGATAGCCCAGTTGAATCTCGATGTAAGCACGCACGAGAGGTTTACATTAAAGCCTGTTTCTTCACAGGTTGCATAATTTCAATTTTTCTTAATTTGCTTTTATAATCAAAAAGAATATAATTTGCGGTTATTATGACTGTTGAGGCTACAGTTGGTGTTGACGCAAGGCAAGAATTTACCCGTCTTATAGAATCGGGGGAGTTGCCCAGTGCTCTTTTGTATAGAGCTGTTGCTTATCAACATACCAGTGAGGATGAAAGGGCAAAAACTTTGGAGGAATTTATGCGTTTTGCAAATGATGCATGGGGAGTTTTACGGGATGGAAATTGGGGTTTGTTTACATTTGAAGGTAGTACCAGACAATTCGGGGATAACACTTTTAACGGACGGTTAAATTCCATAACAGCTCATGCCACGCTCTCTATGAGAAATACACGGGATACTGAGGATGGAAATGAAGAGAGAACTTTGGCAATATTCGAATCAGATTGGCTTAAGAATTTAAAAACACTGGAAAAATTAACTGTAATTAGAGTTGTAAAGTCAAAGCAGGATGGCAAAACAGTAAAAAGAATTAGTTCTTCGTTAGATTTTAAAACGGGCATTTTCGAAATCTCTTAACGCGTTTTTCCTCGTTGATTTTCTTGAAGTTTCCTTGAATAATACGTAACTGTGAGAAGCATTAAAGGGTTTTTCTTTCCACAGGAAGGCATTTTTTTTGAGCTTTTGGAAAAGGAGAGTAAGAATGTTTCTAAAGCTGCAGTTGCTTTATCAAATTTAACTTCTAGTTACGACCATAAAACAGGTGATTACCGCAAAAAGATTAAAGATTTGGAACATGCAGGGGATAAAATTGTTTGGGAAATTCACCAAAGATTAAATTCTTCGTTTATAACCCCTATTGATCATGAGGATATTGCAGATCTTGCAAACACCTATGATGACGTTTTGGATGGAATTTATACTTTTGTAAACCGGCTGCATATTTACGACATTAAAAAAATCGATGGAACTTTAAAAGAATTTGCTGAGCTGGTCCTTGCAACAACTAAAGAAATAGAGAAAGCATTTTCTTCAATGAAAAAGCTTTCCCAAAAAGAAATAGATATTAGAAGCCAAAAGGTCAGGCGAATGGAAAGGGAAGCAGATGACCTTTTGGACAGGTCAACGGCTGCCCTTTTCAAAAAGAAAAATTTTGTGGAAATTCTAAAATTTAAGGAACTTTATGAAATTTTGGAAGGGACAACCGATAAGTGTATGGATGTTGTTGATATTATGCGCAATATTGTCTTAAAACATTCCTAGTGGACCATACGTTTTTCGTCGTACTTTTAATAATCATTGTTGCTTTTGCTTTTGATTTTATCAACGGTTTTCATGATAGTGCCAATGCAATCGCAACTGTTGTTTCAACACGTGTTCTTTCACCTCAAAGTGCGGTGATGATGGCGGCATTTTTTAATTTTATTGCTTTTTTAGTGTTTGGTGTGGCTGTTGCAGCAACTATTGCAAGCGGGATTTTAGATCCTCATATTATCAACAAAAGTGTCATATTTGCAGCACTTATTGGGGCGATAGTTTGGGACCTTTATACCTGGCGGGCATCTTTGCCGACTTCTTCGTCGCATGCCTTGATTGGGGGAATGATTGGGGCAGGAATTGTTAAGGGTGGCTTTGGGATATTGAATATAGCCGGTATTAGCAAAGTTGTAGCCTTTATGTTCATTTCGCCGATATTGGGGCTTGTGCTTGCCTATATTTTTATGATGATTGTGACACGTCTTTTTTATAAAGTGAATGCCAAAAAGATGAATTTTGCGTTTAGAAAATTACAGTTGGTCTCGGCTGCTTTTTACAGTCTTTCCCACGGCACAAATGATGCCCAAAAGACAATGGGAATTGTGGCGGTACTGTTGTATTCGGCGGGTTATTTGGGAAATAAGCTATATGTTCCGTTGTGGGTTGTTTTGCTGGCGCATTCGGCAATTGCACTTGGAACTCTTTTTGGCGGTTGGAGAATTGTAAAGACAATGGGTAAAAAGATGGCCAATTTGCGTCCGGTCCACGGATTCAGTGCTGAGACTGCAAGCGGATTGGTGCTTTTTGGGTCTGCCCATTTTGGAATTCCGGTTTCTACAACGCATGCTATTTCCGGCTCGATTTTGGGAGTCGGAATGGCGCAGCGGGCGACTGGAGTTAGATGGATACTGGCGCGTAAAATTTTAGGCGCCTGGATTTTGACAATACCGGCTTCTGCAGCAGTTGCTGCTTTTACTTATATTTTAATTACATTTTTTCGATAGTACTTTATTCTGTTTATTGATTTCTGATGTACAATAGATGAAATCTGCCCATAAAATAAATAATTTTGGGCAGTGCCTAAAATTATGGATTTATCCAAAATTTACCCTCCAAGACAAACGAATGTTCACAAAGGCAACTTTGGTAGTGTCTTGGTTGTTGGTGGGTCAAAACTTTACTCCGGTTCTGCAACACTGGCTGCTATAGCTGCTGTTAGGTCGGGGGCAGATTTAGTTACAGTTGCAGCACCAACTCGGGCAGCGGATGTTGCTTCACATACGCTTTGTGACCTTATAACTTACCCCCTAAGGGGAGATTACTTAAAAAGTGGGCATGTGGCTGACATTTTAGATTTGTTGGTTGTCAGAAAGATTAACGCCCTTGTTATCGGACCGGGGATGGGGAGGCACAGGTTGACGGTTACGGCAATTAACAAATTGATTTCAAAAGTTACCATTCCGATGGTTTTGGATGCAGACGCTTTGTTTGCGATTTCGCAAAATCCGAAGGTAACTATAAGTAAACAATTAATTTTGACACCACATGCGGGGGAGTTGGCGATACTTATGAAGCTCCATAAATTAAGTGATAATTTTGATGTAAGGTTAAATACGGCAAAAGAGGCTGCAGCCAAATATAACGCGGTAGTGCTTTTAAAAGGGAATGTGGATATTGTTTGTGATAGTACGAATGCTATTACCAATAACACCGGAACCGCCTATATGACAAAAGGCGGGTTCGGAGATGTGCTAACAGGCGTAGTGGCAGCACTTTTGGCGCGTGGTGTTGGTTTATTTGAGGCTGCCCATGTTGCTGCATACATTAATGGCCGTGCAGGGGAAATGGCGGCGCAGCACTTCGGTGAGGGGCTTGCAGCCTCGGATATTTTTGGTTTTATCCCCCGAGTTATTCATAGTTAGTTTATATATTTATCTTTTTATTTTTATAAATTGCAGTATTTTGACAATAGTAAATTGTCTATAGGTCTACATATTAATATAAATACAATACCTTATAATAATATTCAGGTATAAATTTGTTTGTTATTAGTTTCTGCTATTGTGCTAGTCTTATTGCACTGTATAAAATTAATAGTTAATGGATCCCCACAGAGAAGTTCCTGAAAGGTCAAATTTTTGGTTTAATGACCAGCGTAAAAATTTAAAAGAACAAGAGATAATTTTGCTGGACAAAATAACGTTTCTATTCGGACTTTTTTTAGTTTTGTTTGCTTTTATCGTGCTTTGGCCGATTGTTTCGCAGATAACTTTTGAGGAGGCTTTTTCGGTTCCACTAATTCCACGGTTCATTTCAATATTTACATCTCTGGGTTTTGGGGCTGAGGATACTGTACGAGTGATATTTATGGGGTCATTTATGCTTTCGACTGCCGGCATTTACTTATTTGTCCGTGAGCTTACGAAAAGACAAGTACCCTCTATTTTGGCCTCCTTAATATATATATTGCCGCCGGTGCCTATTTTCGTCATTTCTTATTTGCAAAAAGGGTTGACGCCATTTGAACTTAATTCCGCAAGATCATTTCTGACAGTTATGTATGGTAATGGAGGACTTTTGGGACTCGCTTTGATTCCCTTTGATGCAATTCTTTTTCTTAAATTTTTAAAAGCCGGTAATAAAAAAATCATGGTAATGACAGTTTTAGTAGGTGCTATTGTGCTTTTGACAGATCAGACGCAATCTTTAAGCCTCTTTTTGGTCTTTGGGATAATTACCATCTCAGAAATATTGCTTGGTCAGGCAAGGTTGAAATTGAGGCGTTTTTTTCAGGTTTTATTGTTTTCCCTGGGTTTGGTTTTTTTCTGGTATTTTCCGATTCTTTTAAAAAAACCAATGGGTATATTTGAGAGTCAAACATTTACCAATTTAAAGTATCTATTTCCGCTACCATTTATCTTGGGGGTTTTGGGGTTAATATTTTCTTTTGTTTTTTTCGGAAGGAGGGAAAAAAGGCAAGGAATATTTATTTCCTTTTTGCTTCTTGTCGTTTTCTTGAGCCTTATTCTGGGATGGCTATTTTTTGGCCATTCTTATGTTTTACATCCAAACAGGCTAGTTTCTAATTTAAATATGTTTGGTGTAATTGTTATATCTTTAGCTTTAACAATGTTATTTGACATACTTAAGCTAAAGGAAAGATTTGGATTTGCCAGCTGGAATTGGATGAAAAAAGTTCTTGGAGGACTGATTTTTGGACTTATTAGTTTTTTGGTAATGGTATTTATTGGACAAATTCTTGCGCCTTTTTTAATTTATGTAATTTCCGGACCCTTTGGTGTTTGGACGAAAATCAGGTTGGCGGTGGTGGCTGATAAGCAGGAAGGATTGGTATTGGTTGGAGGGAATTTTAGGTTAATTGCCAGAAATGTCAGCGATTGGGGGCAAATATTGGGTTGGGTGGGTACAGGTGTTGTGATTGTTTTGCTTATATATTTTTTGGCCGATGGGTTTTTTGCCAGTAAGCTGAAGAAGAATATAACAGAATGAGTAAAAAAATTTTGAAGGGGCTTCTCGATTTGGGCTTACCATCTTTGATGGTTGTTGTTTTGGGAGTTTTAAACTTTTCTCTTATTAGATATTTTTTCCAGGGAGAGTTCAGCCAAAATATTGGTTCGATTGAAATTTCCTATGTCCAAATGGCTAAGTTTTGGGTTAGCGGTGGTACTTTATGGCAACCGCTTTGGTATTTTGGATATCCTTGGCATGTTTTCTATACTCCGGCCTTACCGTTTTTGGAAGTAGTGTTAAACCAATTAGGTAGTATAAGTTTTGCCCATGCATATCGGGTTATTGTGGCTTGGGGATATGTTCTTGCACCGATTTCTCTCTTCTTTTTTGTATGGCAGGTTGGAAAAAGTAAGAGTGGGGCACTTGTTGCTGCGCTTTTTTATAGCGTTGTGCCTTCTATAATAGGATTTTTATTTTCGGGAGTTGCCCAGGATACCTTGAGTGGAATGGCAGAGCCCAGGCGTTTTGCGATTCTTGTACGTTGGGGAGAGGGCCCACACACCCTGGCTTTAGTGTTTGTGCCTTTGTTTGGCTTCTTTTTCGATAGATTTCTAGAAAAGAGAAGATTTGTAGACCAAATTTTGGCTTGTGTTTTTCTGGCTGTTGTAGCACTTACCAATGCTGTTGCCCTTTGGGGTGCAATGCTTCTTATTTTGTGTTTCTTCTTGGCGGAATTTACAAAAAAAACATCAAATATAATTTTAATTTTCAAAGCATTTATTAGTACCGGAATAATCTCTTTTGGACTGATTGCTTTTTGGTACAACAAGCCGTTTATAGCCACATTTTTTAGAGAGGGAGGCGGGGCTTTGTCTAATTGGACTGCAATGTTTCCGTGGGGAATGATAGTGTTTCTATTAGTTGCTGGATTTATCATTTTCCTGATTAATAGATTGACGGCAAGATTTATAGGTCTTTCAATTTCAATTCTATGGTTTTTGATGCTTTTTAGTTTGGTTTATGCCTATTATGCTTCCGGAGATAACCATATTGAATACGCACCACAGGTTTTGAGACTTACTACGGAGGTGGATATGGCTCTTGGTATTTTGGTGGGAGTTGCAGTCTCCAATATATATTTGTTTCTTATAAAAAAGGAGGGGAGATTAGCAAATGTAAATAAGGTTGTTGCCTTAGTATTTGCAGTTCTGGTAGTTGCATTAATGATTCCACAGGCTGTTTTGATGGTCAATAAGTTACCGGTTTATACTAAACCTTTTTCTCAAGGGTTAGTAGGTGATATCAAAAAGAGCGGTGAGTATAAAGTTGCCAGAAAGCTTGAGGATTTAACACGCGGGACAGACGAGCGTGTGGTTGCACCAGGTAATTATGCATTTTGGCTTAATTATTTTGTAGATGTGCCTCAGTTAAGAGGTGCTCTTTATCAATCTTCAACCCACTTTTGGCCGGACAATATTTATTACCAACTTATGAATGGGCAGGATGCACAGATTTCTTTAAATTGGCTAAAGATTGCCAACGTTGGAAAGTTGGTTTATACCTCTGCTGCCAGTGCTGAAATCTACAAAGATTATAAAGTGCCTCAAACAAAATTTGAGAGTGTTTTGATAACAAATTCAACTATTGATGGTGATGTTTTTTACGATGTGCCTCTTAAGAATAACAATTTGGCCAAAGTAGTTGATGCGAATACTTATAAGTCGATCAAGAAACCTTTTAATGCGATAGATAGTGCACCAATAAGTGCCTATGTTGCATGGATTGAGGAGAAGTCAGATAGAAAATTGGATGTAAAAAAGATTTCTGCTTCGGATATTAAGATTAGTGGGGAGGTAAAGGGTGGTGAAGCTGTGCTTGTTCAGGAAACATTTGATGTTGGTTGGAAAGTGAAAGGAAATGGCGGATGGAAAGTGGTCAAGGACCCGTTGGACTTTATGGTTCTTGCACCTAGTAGGTCCGGAAAGTTTGAAATTGATTTGGTTTATACAAAACCGTGGAGTGTGTATTTTGGTTATTTGATAACGTTAGTAACAATAGGATTTATTGGAAGAAAATTTTATTTGATAAAAAAGATCCGGAAGACTATTCCCCAAACGACAGGAATTATTTAAATCACAACAAATTATATTCTATGATTTCTATTTAATTAGATTGCGTTTGTTTGTGTTTGATTAATTAAGTTATCTTTAGTACTAATTTGATCGTGATAGTCTGGATCGTCTTGGGGATTTTTGGCAGCAAACATCATAAACGATAGAATCGCCCCAACTATAAAACCTGACGTAAAGATTCCCCAGTATAACAGCATATAAATTTCGGCAGTTGATTTGTTAAAAATGGTGCAGTTTTTTTGCAGGACTGTTTAATTTTGGCTGAAACCTGATTTGAGCTATTTTTGGAAAAGTAAAGGGTGTGTTCTATCTCCAAAAAGGCGAGAGTATTTAAACTTATGAAAAAATATTTTGCAAGAGGTAAATCTGGGTTGTTTGAGACAAAGTATGCACCTGTTTCTTTAAAACTATGTAATAATATACCCGATTTAATCAACAATTAGATTATCCTGATGACTTCTGATAAAAACTTGAAAAATGTTTTGAACAAATGGCTAACTTTCCCCAGAATAGTTGGAAGTTTTAACTTTCAGGTGTTGCTGACTCTGTTTTATCTTCTTATTGTTATGCCCTTAGGTATATTTTTTAGGTTTTTTTCTGATCCGCTGAATGTAAAAATTAAAAAGTTCACCAAAAGCAACTTTTCTGACTGGTCGCATCCAAAGCAAGATTTAGAGGAGGCAAGACGCCAATATTAGCATGTATATCTTAGGTTTATCTTGTTTTTATCATGAATCGGCTGTTTGTCTTATTAAAGACGGAAATGTTATTGCTGCGTCAGCAGAGGAAAGATTTTCTAGGAAAAAACACGACAGTAATTTTCCAAAACTGGCAATGAAATTTTGTCTAGAGGAAGCTGGGATAAAAATGAAGGATGTCGATTATGTCGTTTTTTACGAAAAGCCTTTTTGGAAATTTCACCGAGTGCTTTTTACCGCTTTTGCGGTTTATCCTGAGGCTATCAGACTTTTTCCAAAAGCTATGGCCAGTTGGTTTCTGGACAAGCTATGGGTTCGATCAATGATTGCTAGTGAAACGCAAATAGACCCCAAAAAAATTCTATTTGTACCGCACCATATTTCGCATGCGGCATCTGCTTTTTATCCCTCCGGATTTGAAAAAGCGGCAATTATTACCTTCGATGGTGTTGGCGAGTGGACTACTACTGCGTATGGGGTTGGTAATGGAAATGAATTAAATATACACAGGGAAATAAAATTCCCCCACAGCATTGGCCTTTTGTACTCCGTTTTTACGGCATTTTTAGGCTTTGAAGTAAATGATGGGGAACATAAGGTAATGGGTATGGCTGCATACGGTAAGCCAACATATCTGGATAAAGTTAGAAAACTTGCAAAAGTATATCCTGATGGTTCCTTTATGCTAAATATGGATTATTTTTCTTTCCACAAATCTGCGACTAGTTCATACGGGCAGAAATTTATCGAATTATTCGGTAAACCTAGACCACAGGATCTACACTTTTTTACAAAAGTTTCTGGATACCCATCTTATTTTGGACAAAAACCTGATAACTACACGGATTTATGTGAGGATAACCAAAGGTATGCAGATATAGCGGCGTCAATCCAAACATTTACCGAAGAAATTATTTTAAAGATTGCGGATCATGTTTATAAAAAAACAGGTCTTGAAAATCTATGTATTGCAGGAGGTGTTGGCCTGAATAGTGTCGCAAACGGTATGTTGTTGAAAAAAGGTCCATTTAAGAGGATTTTTGTGCAACCGGCGGCAGGAGATGATGGTGGTTCTCTTGGTGCAGCGCTTTTTACATACCATTCCATCTTAGGTAATAAAAAAAGGAATTTTATACAAGACCATTGTTATTTTGGTAAAAGTTTCAAAGAAGTTGAAATTGAAAGGTTTTTAAAAAGCAAAAAGATAAAATATGCAAAAATCAAATCGGAAGAAAATTTGACGGAATATCTTGCTACGGAAATATCCAAAGGTAAAATTGTTGGTTTTTATCACGGAAAAGCAGAATGGGGGCCCAGGGCTCTTGGCTCAAGATCCATAATTGCTGACCCGAGAATGGTGGAAATGAAAGAGGTGATAAATACAAAGGTTAAATTTCGAGAGCCGTATCGTCCATTTGCACCTGTTGTTCTTAAGGAAAAAGTAAAAGATTATTTCGAAATTGACGGCCTTGAGCATGAACACATGACCAACTTTATGCTTGCGGTCTTTCCTGTTAAGCCTGAAATGAAAAAAGTCATTGGTGCAACAATTCACATTGACGGATCAGCTAGGTTTCAAGCAATAAGCGAAAAACAAAATAGGCGGTATTACAATCTTATTAAAAAATTCGGCGAAAAAACTGGCGTTCATGTACTTTTAAACACGTCCTTTAATCTTAGAGGAGAGCCGATTGTTAATTCTTTGCAGGATGCTGTAAATACATTTAGGGCATCTGGTCTGGACATACTTGCCCTTGAAAGATATATTGTGAAGAAACAAGAAGTTAATAATTCGAAACGTTCTAATTCAAGATGAAAATTACCAGAAAGATATTGGTGCGAGGTGGAGAGGTAGGAGAACTTTTGACTTTTTTATGGAGAGCCAAACTTTGGTTTCTTATTCCGTTTGTCTTGGTTCTATTAATATTCGGAATTCTTTTTGTTTTTGTTTATACAACCGGAGTAACTCCCTTTATTTACGCCCTTTTTTAAGTTAATCGTAGATTTTTAGTTAGAGGGAATTTTATGTTCTTGGAGGAAGGTGAAAGGAAAGGGTTGTAAATGAAGTATACTTATATATAAGGTTATAGTTTGATATGTTTGTTGTGGTTGATGATGGCAGTAATTTTTGACTATTTCTCTTTTTTTGCTTCAGAATAGGTTCGAGTAGTACATTTGTTGGGTTAGAGATGATAATTTATGTGATTTCCTTAAAGTAATAGACAATTTTTCGGTGATCTATTTTTTGGTACTAGTGATAACAGCAAAATTTTTGCGGAAAATATTTTATTTATAAAATACCCCAATAGAGGACATTGAATACTCTTTTTTATGAATATTAGGCCGTAATACACTATGTTATAGTTTGATACTATGTTTCTTGTGTAAACATGCAATATTTCAGTGAAAATTATTATTTAGGTTCAATCCAGATTTAGCTAGTTTTATGAAGAATATCTCCGGCCTTGAAAGTATCAAGGTCAGCCAGGACTGAGTTGATTAGATTAAGATTGGAATACCGTTAAAAATGTTACTACACCAGTTATTGAGGCTAAAATGGCCTTGTTAGCCCCTAATTGGCCTTGTAAAAGCAGTTTGTAATAAATAGCCCCCTACAAGTATCAAAGATTTTTTTACTGAAAATTAGGGTATTAGATTGTATAAATAGCCTAAACGTATCATTTGTACCGATAGTAATTTTGCTCCCAGTCATCTTTTTTAGCTTTTTAAAGACCCATAATTATATTTTGAGGCTAAAAATATTTTTAGTGGTTAAATTATATCAGCTTTTGAAGCTAAAAAGGGCAGTTTGCAGGGTCAGTACCCAAAGTAGTTTACTTTTATTAGCACTAGGTTTCACGATATGACTTATACACCTTCACAGAAGATTTCCATAATAAAGGAAGTATTGACTGGTAAACAATCCGTTTACTCGGTTTGCAAAAAATATAATGTTTCAAAGGTTACTTTCTACAAGTGGCTTTCCGTATATAAAAAGGCAAGAAAAAATAGGCATGTCTCACTGAACAGTAATATAAGGGAAGGAAACGAACATTATAAGAGTTTGAGTTCTGCCGATAAACATAAAATTCTTGCCAAAGTCCACAATAACCCAGAACTTTCCTGTCATCAAATTGCCAAAAATCTTGGTTTGGGCAATCATGCAGTACAGAATGTTCTAGAAAAAGAGGGTTTGAGCCGGATAGAACAAAGAGTCGAATATAGCAAGAGACCATTTTGGAAAAGGGAAACGGCCGAGAGAAGACAGGGGATGATGGAGCTTTATGAGCAAGGATGGCAGATTGACAGTATCTGCAGGCATTATAAGATTTCCAAAACAACGTTTTTTAAGTGGAGGCAAAGATATCTTGAGGCTAAAGAATTGGGAAGGCTACTTAGCCTTGGTGACAGGTACGTTGCCGGTAGTGTGCACCACAAGTATATAGATGAGTCCGTAAAAGATAAGGTTGTAGAGATAGTTGCCCAGAATCCTAACTGGTCTGTCCATAGGATTGCAGCCTCAGTTGCGCAATCTGCCAGCAAACCGGTAATTGGTCACCACGCGATTCAGGACTTACTTTTAAAGAGAGATCTGAACACAATTGAGAAGCGGCAGCTTTATGCACAAGGATTTGTGCGTCAACTTACCCCGGCGATCCAGATTTACGATACGCCGGTTCCGACTCTTACAGTCTGGAGACTTCTTTATGCGCCGTTCAAGACAGTCCCCAAGTGGGTTTTTAAACATCCTGTTTCCTGGCCTATTATTTTCCCAGTGACAATATTCTTGGCTTGGATTATTGAAGTTGATAAGCTTTTTAATCCTGCGTTTTTCTTCCCATTTGTTGCATTAACGTTTGGAATGTTCTTCTTCTTGTATTCTTTAAAATATTATTTCTCTTTAATTATGGTAATGAAAGTTGCGCAGAATGGGGATGGGGGGTCAGCGACCATTGAGAATGGGCAAACGAATGACAATGTTTCTAAGTTTTCGGTTGCAAAGTTATTTTTGGGTTTTGGAAAACTTGTAAAAATAAGCCAGCCTGTGAGCAAAGCCAACACTCTGACCTTAAAACTTAATGATGTTGAGCTTAGGGTCAAGCCATTTGTTTCGATTCACACTCCAATATATAACGAAAAAAGGGTAGTTGAAAGATTAATTAAAGCTTGCTCTTCGCAAAACTGGTTTGATGACGCATCCGGAAAAGCAAACTTTGAAGTGGTAATTGTTGACGATTCGACAGACGAAACTACAGAGATTGTTAAGCAAAAATTATCGGACGAGGGCAGAAAACTGACAAGAACTGTCTTTAATGAAGAAGTAGAAATTTATATATCAGAGATTCTAAACGGTCCGGTAATCAAGCTGATCCACAGGTTTAACAGACAAGGTTTTAAGGGTGCGGCACTTGGTAATGCAATGAATTACATT
>JGI1356J14229_10000741_pt1 | contig 29372 bp, 22 predicted proteins | sample Subgrocontami58m_FD_14229 | JGI IMG/M metagenome (IMG submission 14229) | reverse complement strand
GATTGACGAAACCATGCGTGCCGGGACCGCTTACGGATTTTGCACCAGGCGCCCGGGCTCGGCCGTGGCGATGGTGGCCAGGGGACTTTGCTTTGGTCTGCTGGCCGCCGGCATTGTTCACCACCGGGCGGCCGCGGAGGACGACACTTCGCCAACCCCAAACCTGAGCCCCGCCTCTGCGCACGAAAGCGCCGCGGCCGCATCGCCAATTGTGATGCCGCCGCTGCCGGCGCGTCTTCCCAAATACGCGAACTTCGAGAGAGCGCGCGCGACGCGCGAGGCGCGGCAGGTGGCGGACTGGGTCGTCGATTCGGGCGACAACCGCAAGCTCCCGTTCGCGATTGTCGACAAGTCGGACGCGAGGGTTTTTGTATTCGACGCGCACGGGCAACTCCGCGGCACAGCCCCTGCCCTGCTCGGCCTGACGCTGGGTGATGACGCCGTTCCCGGCATCGGCGACCGGCCGCTGTCGAGCATTCGCCCCGAGGAGCGCACGACGCCCGCGGGCCGCTTCGTTGCCGCACTCGACCGCAATTTGCGCGGAAAAGAGATCCTCTGGGTGGACTACGACAGCGCCGTCTCCATGCATCCGGTCATCACGACCAATCGCGAGGAGCGCCGCGCGCAACGCCTGGCCACGCCGACGCCGCTCGACAACCGCATATCCTATGGCTGCATCAATGTTCCCGCGTTGTTCTTCGACAACGTGGTGCGTCCGGCGTTTACCGGGACGAATGGCATCGTCTATGTGCTGCCGGAAACCAGGTCGGCGCACGAGGTCTTCTCCTCGTATGACGTCGACGAGTACGCGCGGCTGCAAAGCGCGGGCGCGCCAGTGCCGGCGCAGGCCGCAGCCGCTCGGCTTTGAGGCCGCCACCGGCACGCGCGGCGACCCTTCGGCAGCGCCCTAAGCATTGCGACACGCTTGCTTTCCCGCGCGGCGCCTTGCTTGATCACCTGCCCAAGTCCTGATCACCGGTCGCGGATTGCGCGGCGCGCCGAACTGCCGCTCATCTCTGCGGCGCGAGAGCCAAACCGCCTTCGTCTTCCCACTCCTGCTCGGCGGCATGATCGGAACGCTCGAAGCGGCGGGCGGCTTCTTCCCAGTTCGCAACCGCCCACCAGGTCTTGAGGTAATCGGCGCGCCGGTTTTCGTACTTGAGGTAGTAGGCGTGTTCCCACACATCGTTCACCAGCAGCGGGAAATGGCCCTGCGTCAGCGGATGTTCATGGCCGGCCGTGGTATACACCTGCAGCTTGCCGCCGTCCTTCTGCACGCGCGCGAGCCACACCCACCCGGACCCGAATAGCTTGCTCCCGGCTTCGGCGAAGCGGGTCTTGAACTGCGCGAAACTGCCGAAGTCGCGTTTGATCGCGTCGGCAAGCGCGCCCGCAGGCGCGCTGCCCCCGGCGGGCGACATGACGCGCCAGAACAAGCTGTGGTTTAAATGGCCACCGGCGTTGTTGCGCACTGCGGTTCGCGCCGCTTCCGGGACCTGGTCGAGATTGAGCAGCAGCCAAGACGCGGAGCGCTCGCGCAGTTGAGGAAAATTCTCCAGCACTGAATTGAGGTTCGCCACGTAGCTCGCGTGGTGCCTGTCGTGATGCAGCGTCATGGTGCGTGCGTCGATGTGCGGCTCCAGCGCCGCGTGGTCATACGGGAGGGGGGGAAGTACGTGCTTCAAGGCAAACCTCCTGGAACCGATCCCCAATCCAGTTTATTGGCACAGCGCGTATGGCGAGGCACGAGCTCTCGAACCGGCCGCGCTAGGTTTACGCGCGAGCAGTAAAACAAAACGGGGCCTGCGCCCCGTTTTGTTTTACTGCTCGATCGGTCCGACGCACTTACCAAAAAGGATGGCATCGAACCTGCTGTCTCCAGACAGTTGTTACTTCAGCCGCATGTCGTTCTTGACCGACTTCACGCCGTTGACGCCGCGCGCGACATCGACTGCCTTGCTGATGTCGGCCTGGTATTTGACGAAGCCGCTCAGTTGAACCGTGCCCTTAAAGGTTTCGACATTGATTTCGGACGATTTCAGCGAAGGTTCGTTGAATATTGCAGCCTTCACCTTAGTGGTGATGACGGTGTCGTCGACGTATTCTCCCGTGCCCTCTTTGGTCGAGGTAGAGGCGCAACCCAGTGTGGTCGCGAGCGCGATGGCAAGGAAAACAGCGGAAATGCTTTTGTTAATTTGTTTCATGATCAGACTCTCCATTGAGTAACGCGTTAGAACCGGGTGCTGGATGCGCTGCGCGCCGTGAAGTCACGGCTTGCAACCTGCACTGGCAATCATCTTCTCCTGCGGCGCTGGGTTCTGTTCGCTGGCGTACATAAAGGGCGAACTATTTCTTTGAACTCAATTCAGCGCAATTCACGAATTCGGGACCAGCACGCCGTTCTCGACCCTGACCTTGTCGCCGACTTTGAAGGCCGGTTCGGCGGCGTAGGAGATGGTCTGGGTGCCGCCGCCCTGGAGGCGAACGAATACTTCATAGTGTTTGGTCTTCTTCACGCGCTTTTCGATTTCGTTGCCGGCAACGGCGCCGCCAATGGCGCCGGCAATCTGCGCCGCGGTCGTGCCCCGGCCCTGTCCGACCTGGCTGCCGATCACCGCACCGACCACGCCGCCGGCGATCTTGCCGAGATAAGTGCCATCGCCTTTGACCTCGACCACGTCGATCATTTCGACCACGCCGCAATTGGCGCAGGTCCTGGCTACCTTGCGCGCGGACGGCATGCGACCGGCAGCCGCCAACAGCGGCTGGCCGAGGACGACGCTCACCTCGTGCTCACCCCGGCGCAAAGTGGCCGTGGTGGCCGAGTTGGCCGCAATGCGATCCCGGTCCTTGATGGTGTAGGCACCTTCATAAACGCCGGCCGCCACTTCCTGCAGCGCCAGCTTCCCCTTGACCCCGTTGATCCTGACGCTGGCCTTTGCGCCCGGGCTTCCGCTCAGGGAAAAGAACAGGTCCGCGCCCGTACCCAGGCGGGCAGCCGGGTCAACCTCGAAGCGATCGATTTTGACGGCCGCGGCCAGAGCGGCGGCATCGGCCGCGCGTTTCACCTCGGAACGCGATGCGGCGCCCGCAAGCAGGGATTCATCCAGAACTTCGGTGACAATTTTGTTGCCCACGCGCAGATTCGCCGTGACCATGGCCTCGGCCGTGACCCGGTCCCGGCTCCTGATGGTGTAATAGCCTTCATACACGCCGGCTTCCACTTCCTCCAGGCGAAAACTGTCCACGACCCCGTTGATCCGCACCGTCGCGGTTCCTCCGGGGCTGCCATAGAGGGTAAACACCAATTCATTGCCGGCGGTCAATCGAGGAGCAGGTTCGACATCGAAGCCGTCGATCCTGGGGGCCGCAACCGGGTACACCGGCTGTTGCGCCTGCGCGATCGTCGAAGAGAGCGCGAGCGGAAGAAGCGCCAATAGCGCGAATAGGCCGAACAGCATTTTCTTAGGTATGTTCACGTTATTCCTTTGGGTTCTCATGTTCAAAACCAGATTTTGGAAGGATTCCAATCGCGATTGCGATAGAGGAAATCCCTGACCTGGCGCTCGGCTTCCTCTTTCGAATTGCCATGCCGCACCTGAATGCTGCCAGCCAGTTGGTCGCGCTTGCCCGCGTTCACGCCGATCTCATTGCGGGTAAGCCTGCCCCACTGTTCCTTCAGTCTGCCGCTGAACTGCTTCAAATTGCCTTCGATCCGGTCCCGGTTCATGTCCGTCTCCTGCCATGGCTTGATGGGGTGTGCGTCCAGCCGAGGCGCCGATAGCGCGCACACCATGCAAGGATTGTCCTAGCCGCCGCGCCCGCGGTCTGTACGTTGGCGTACACACGCGGCCGATCCGAGATCGGGTGGCGGACGGACTTTCACGAAATGCGGCTTATGTTGGCTAGCGCACATATGAGCGCATGATTACATGCTAACCTTGCCAATATCAGGCAGCCCTTTTGCCTTTGACCCCGGCCGACCCGCTGGCAGTTTCGATTCAGGATGGAATGCCCCAAGCCGCCAATGCCCGCCCGTCAAAGCCCAAATCAAAATCATCTGCTCGCCGCGCTGCCCACGGCCGAATTCGAGCGCCTGGCGCCGCACCTGGAGCCGGTGGAAATGCGGCTCGGCGACGTGCTCTACGAGTCCGGCGGCCTGTTGCAGCACGTCTATTTCCCGAGCACGGCGATCCTGTCCCTGCACTACGTCATGGAGAATGGCTCGTCCTCCGAAATCGCGGGCGTTGGCAACGAAGGCATGCTCGGAATTTCGCTGTTCATGGGCGGCAAAACGACGCCCAGCCGGGCGGTGGTTCAGACCGGCGGCCAGGGCTACCGGCTGAAAGCGCCGCTGATGCTGCAGGAATTCAACCGCGCCGGCGCGGTGCAGCGGCTGCTGCTGCGCTACACCCAGGCGCTGATCACGCAGATGTCGCAGACCGCCGCATGCAACCGGCACCATTCGCTGATGCAGCAACTGTGCCGCTGGCTGCTGCTGACGCTCGATCGCATGCCGTCGAACGAATTGGTCATGACGCAGGAACTGGTTGCGAGCATGCTCGGCGTGCGCCGCGAAGGGGTCACCGAAGCCGCCGGTCAATTGCAGCAGAGCGGGGTCATACGCTACCGCCGCGGGCACATAACCGTGCTCGATCGCGTGGGATTGGAATCCCAGGCGTGCGAGTGCTATGCGGTCGTGAAAAAAGAATTCGCCCGCCTGCTGCCGGAGGCTCTGCAGCGACAGGACGGTTTGCCCCAACCCCATGCCGCGCCGCGGCAAGCGGACATCCACATGATTGACCGGTCGAGAGGGCGCAAATGAAGGCGCCAAGCATGGCTTCGCGGAAATCCGATGCCAAGCCAGCTTGCTTCCGGCGGAGGGCCAACTTCCCATGAAAGCCACCAATCGAGTCGTATTCTCGCTTGCCGCAGCGGCGCTGACGGTCGCGCTGGTGGTGACGGCATCGCTGTGGAGCTTCGAACAACTCGAGGCATCGGCCGCGGCGCGAACGCATACCTACGGATTGATTCAGCTTGCGGGCGATTTGCTGTCTGACTTGACCGAGGCCGAGACCAGTCAGCACGGCTACGCCTTGACCGGTAACGACGCCTATCTGGAACCGTATTCGAGGGTGCGCGATAGCATCCGCGGCAATCTCGCGGCATTGCGTCCACGTACCTCGACCAGCGCGGGCCGTGAGCGCCTGGACGAACTGACGCCATTGGTGGACGCGAAATTGGCGCACATGGCGCGGATCATCGACTTGCGCCGCGAGCGCGGCGTGAGCGCCGCCATAGCCGCCGTAGATGGCGGTCAGGGCAAGCGGTTGATGGATTCGATTCGCGCCGAGATGCACGGTTTCATCCAGGGACAGGACGCCGCGCTGGTAGAGCGCGACGCTGCGTTCCAGTCGAACATGCGCAACCTCTTCGCCGGCATCATCGCATTCAGCCTGATCACGCTGCTGTTTGCGCTTTCGTTCGCCTACCTGGTCTACCGGGAAGCGCAGAACCGGCTGAAGGATCTGGTTCATCGCGAAACCGAGCGTTTGCTCGAAGTGCAGGAAGAAACGAATCAGCGACTGCAGCGGGCCAACGCCACATTGCAGATCAACGAGGCGAAGCTCGCCGTTACGCTCAACTCCATCGGCGACGCGGTGATCGCCACCGATGCCGAAACGCGCGTGACGCTCCTCAATCCGCTTGCCGAGCAGCTTACCGGCTGGACGCAAGAGCAGGCCGCCGGTCGCCCGGTGGACGAGATTTTCCACATCATCAACCAGGAAACCCGGCAGCCGTCCACCATTCCGGTAAAGGCCACCTTGGCGCAGGGCACGGTACACGGCCTGGCCAACCACACGCTACTGATCGCGCGCGATGGCAGCGAGTGCGCCATCGCCGACAGTTGCGCGCCGATCCGCGACCGCGACGGCCAGGTGGTCGGCGCCGTGCTGATATTCCGCGATGTCACCAGGGAATATGCGGCGCAGCAGGCCTTGCGCGACAGCGCCGCGCTGATCCAGACGGTTCTCAATACCGTGGTGGACGGCATCATCACCATCCATGCCCGCGGCGGCGCGGTCGAGACCGTCAACCCGGCCGCCGAGCGCATGTTCGGCTATGCCGCGGCGGAACTCGTCGGACAGAACTTCAGCCTGCTGATACCCGAGCTCGAGCAGGATCAGCGCAATGGCTCCCTCGAGTATTACAGCGCCAGCGAGGCGGCGCGTTCCGCCGGCCTCGGACGCGAGGTCGTGGGCCGGCGCAAGGATGGCAGCACCATCCCGCTGGAAATTTCGATAAGCGAAATGTCGCTGGGCGGCAAGCGCTATTTCACCGGCGTCTTGCGCGACGTCACCGCGCGCAAGCAGACCGAAGCGGATCGAGAGGTGCTCGACCAGCGGCTGCGCGACCTGCAGTTCTACACGCGCTCGCTGATCGAGTCCAACATCGACGCGATTATGACTACCGATCCGTCCGGCATCATCACCGACGTCAACAAGCAGATGGAGGCGCTCACCGGTTGCACGCGCGACGAGCTGGTCGGCGCGCCGTTCAAGAATTATTTCACCGATCCCGAGCGCGCCGAGGCGGCGATCAAACTGGTGCTCGCGGAAAAGACGCTCAGCAACTACGAGCTCACCGCGCGCGCCCGGGACGGCGCGGAAACCGCGGTTTCCTACAACGCGAGCACCTTCTACGACCGGGACAGGAAGCTGCAGGGCGTGTTCGCCGCCGCGCGCGACATCACCGAACGCGAACGCCTGTATCAGATGCTGCAGGAAAAGAACGTCGAGCTGGAGAACGCCAGGAACGCGGCGGACAAGGCCAACCTCGCCAAGACGGATTTCCTCTCCAGCATGAGCCATGAGTTGCGCACCCCGCTCAACGCCGTGCTCGGCTTTGCGCAAGTCATCGAATCGGGTTCTCCGCCGCCGACGCCGTCGCAGAAGCGAAGCGTGGAGCAGATTCTCAAGGCCGGATGGTATCTGCTCGAATTGATCAACGAAATTCTCGATCTCGCGCGCATCGAGTCGGGCAGGTTGGCGCTGTCGCGGGAACCGGTCTCGATACCCCAGGTGATGCTCGACTGCAAGGCGATGATCGAGCCGCAGGCGCAGCGCCGCGGCATCGGCATGCGATTCCCGCGTTTCGACGCCCCTAGTTTTGTCCTTGCCGACAGCACGCGGCTAAAGCAGGTTCTGATCAATCTTCTTTTCAACGCAATCAAGTACAACAAGCCTGGCGGTACGGTCGTGGTGGACTGCAAAGCGGTTTCGCCGCACTCGGTTCGCATCAGCATCAGCGACGCCGGCGAGGGGATTCCCCCGGAAATGCTGGCGCAACTGTTCCAGCCGTTCAACCGCCTCGGCAAAGAGGTCGGCATGGAGGAAGGCACAGGCATCGGCCTGGTGGTGGCCAAACGCCTGGTCGAGTTGATGGGCGGCGTCATCGGCGTCGATAGCACAGTAGGCGTGGGAACCGTGTTCTGGGTCGAACTGGCTCGTTGCGCGGCGCCGCAGTTGCCCGACGCGGCGACCCGCTCCGCCGCGTCTACCCGGCCTGCGGCCGCGAGCGGCGCGCCGGTGCATACGCTGCTTTATGTCGAGGACAACCCGGCCAATCTGCTGCTGGTCGAGGAACTGATTGCGCGGCGGCCCGATCTGCGCCTGCTCAGCGCGGCCGACGGCCGTCTCGGCATCGAGTTGGCGCGCGAATTCATGCCGGAGGTGATCCTCATGGACATCAATCTGCCCGGCCTCAACGGCATCGAAGCGATGAAAATCCTGCGCGCGGATCCGGCGACCGCGCACATCCCGATCATGGCGATCAGTGCCAATGTAATACCCAGCGATATCAAAAAAGGCCTGGATGCAGGCTTCTTCCGTTATCTCACCAAACCCATCGTGGTCAACGAGTTCATGGATGCCTTGAGCGTGGCACTGGAATTCGCAGCGGCGCAGAGGGAAAACGAGATTAGAAAGGAACTGATTCAATGATTACCGCAGCCGAGATCCTGAACGCGAACGTGCTGATCGTCGACGATCAGCAATCCAATGTCCTGTTGCTGGAGGAAATTCTGCGGGAAGCCGGCTACACCCGCGTTACCTCGACCATGGATCCGTATACCGTAGCGGCGCTGCATCGCGAGAACCGCTACGATCTGATCCTGCTCGACCTGCAGATGCCCGGCCTGGATGGATTCCAGGTCATGGAAAACCTCAAGGCGATCGAAACGGAGAGCTACATTCCGGTCCTGGTGATCACCGCCCAGCCGGCGCACAAGCTGCAGGCGCTGCAAGGCGGCGCCAAGGATTTCATCAGCAAGCCCTTCGATCTGACCGAGGTCAAAACGCGGATTCACAACATGCTCGAAGTGCGCCTGCTGCACCGCCGGCTCGACAATTACAACAAGCTGCTGGAACAGACGGTACAGGAGCGCACGGCCGAGCTGCGCGAGAGTGAAGCACGCTTTCGCGCCCTGACGGAACTCTCATCCGACTGGTACTGGGAAACGGACGAAAACCAGCGCGTCACCAAGGGCTCCGGCCCGATGCTCGATATGCTCGGAATACAAATGGGCGCGTTGATGGACGAGACCAGAATACTTCAGGATTCGGGCTGGAACGAGGCGGAGCGCGCTGAACTCCAAGCGAATATTAAGGCTAGGCGTCCGTTCCTCGATTTCCCCTTCACCCGGCTCAATCCCGATGGCTCCCGCCAGTATTTTCGGGCCAGCGGGGAACCGATATTCGACCGCTCCGCCCGCTTCATCGGTTACCGCGGCATCGGCGTGGAAGTGACCAATCCGTTTCTTTCGACCGCCGCCGCCTGCACCGCCTGATGCGCTCCCGCGCCTGCCGCACTCGTGCGTTCGATTTCGGCCGGCCTATCCCGTTGCCGACAAATTCAGCGCATCGTCCAGCGCCGTCAGAAATTCATTGATCTTCATCGGTTTGGTCAGATAACGGAAGAACCCAGCTTCCAGTCCACTCTTTATATCGTGAAGCATTGCATTGGCGCTAAGGGCAATGATGGGAATGCGCGCAGTTGCCGGGTCTTTGCGCAGAATATTCATCGCTTCGATTCCGTTGATGCCGGGCAGATTGATGTCCATCAGGATTACATCCGGGAGATGGGCGCGCGCAAGCGCTATGCCGAGATTGGCTTCGCGCGCGCTCAGCATGCGTACCTGTGGGTGATCTTCAATAATCTGCTCGACCAGCATCATGTTGGCCGGATTGTCTTCCACATAGAGCAGGAGGCGCGGCGCCGTGTTTAGCTGAGTTTGCGGGGTAAGGCCCTCGGGCATGGTATTTTCAGCGGCAGTTTGTGTTGCGGCAACCCGGCTCAGTTCGAACCAGAATTCGCTGCCCACGCCGATAGTGCTTTCCGCGCCGATGCGGCCCCCCATCAGTTCGACCAGTCGCTTGGCTACCACCAAGCCGATGCCCGTGCCTTCGACCGTGCCGGCCTCTTGCCCGAGGCGATTGAACGGCTGGAATAACTGCAACCGTTTCTCATCGGGCAATCCCATACCGCTGTCCCTGACGCTGACGCGTATGCGTTCCGGAGCACTCCCAGTGCATTTCACTTCGACCGTTCCCTGCTCGCGGTTGTACTTGATCGCATTGGAAAGCAGGTTGAGCAGAACCTGCTTTACCCGGGTTCGATCGCCCTTGACAAACCAACTGTGGTCGAATGGGAAAAAGTGTAAATGGATGCCGTGGTCTCGGGCCTGAGATTCGACCATGGCTTGGCATTCGTGCATGACATCGATGAGCGACACCGGTTCTCCTGACAGCGATAGATTGCCCGACTCGATCGCCGCGAGATCGAGGATATCGTTAATCAGATCCAGTAGATACCTTCCGGCTTTAAGTATCTCGCGTATGCGTACGCTTTGGGCGGCCGTTGGCGGCGTTTTGCTGCCCTCCAGCAACTGGGCGAAGCCGAGGATCGCGTTGAGCGGCGAGCGCAACTCATGGCTCATGTTGGAAAGGAAGGCGCTCTTGGCCAGGCTGGCGCTTTCGGCGGCTTCCTTGGCTTGCGCCAGCTCGGCGGTGCGTGCGGCTACCAGCTCTTCCAGATGATGGCGGTGCTGATACAGTTCCGTTTCCGTTCGCTTCTGCTCTTCGATTACAAGCTGCAACGCTCGGCGCGATTGGTTGGATTGTTCCAGCAACTCGCGCGACAATGCTTCGGAGGCAACGAGGGCCTCATGTTCGTGTTTCTGCGCTCTCAGGTCGGTTACCACCGCGCAGAACAAATCGGGCATCTGGTCGATGAACAGCTTGCTCACGGAACAATGGGCCGGCACCCATTCTCCGTCGCTCGCGGCAAGCCTAAGCTCGCGGTCTTCTTCGGCGCCGTCCCGGCTCAGCAATGATTGAAACATCCTCCGACTGTCTGGCGCAATCCAGGTGTGGATCGTGGAACCGATGACTCTTTCGAGCGGCGCCTGCAGCATCTCGGCAAAGTACCGGTTGGCGTACAAAATCACGCCATTTGCTGTCAGGGTCAGCGCGCCTTCGTTCATCGACTCGACCAGTCGTTGGTAAACATGATCGGCGCCCTGGAGCGTAAACACCTTCTCGCCGCCCACGCCCGAGACGACGAGCGCGTCCACCTCACCGCCGCGAATGGCGCGCAAAGTCTCTTCAGCCTCGTCCAGCCGCGCCCGCAGGTGTTCCATTTCAAGCGAGTGTTGCTGCTGGGTTGTGGGCTTCTTCTGCACTACCTTTTCTTCCACAAATCCAGTCCCACCAGCACACGCTCGGTCTTCGACAGATCACCGACGATGCGGCGCAGCGGCAGCGGCAATTTCTTGATGAGTGTCGGCGCGGCGATGATCTGCTCGCCCCTCGCGAGCTGCGGCTGTTGGTACAGGTCGATCACCTCCAATTCGTATTGGCCCTGCAGATATTCCTCGCAGAGCTGTTTGATGTTGGCAACGGCGCGCACAGATTTGGAAGTCATACCGGCCACATAGAGCCGCAACACATAGCTTGCTTCTTGCGAACTGACCAGCACCCGTTCCAACGCCTGATTCGAATCATCGGTTCCTCTTCTGGACATGATCTGCACCTATCCCCGCGGCAGCAAATCCAGCCCGATCAGCACGCGCTCGGTGTTGGAGAGATCACCGATGATCTTGCGCACCGGCTCCGGCAGTTTTCGCACCAGCGTCGGTATGGCCAGGATCTGATCGCCGCGCGCCAGTTGCGGATTTTTCAGCAAGTCAATCACTTCGATTTGATAGCGCCCGGCCAGATGTGCTACGCAAAATTTCTTGAGATTCGCAAAAGCCGCCAGGGATTTTGGGGTTTGCCCTGCCACGTATAGGCGCAGGACAATGGCGGCCGATATTGCTTTGCGCGGAGCGGGCTTGGTTTTGCGCGGCGTAGCTTTCCGTGCAGTCGGTGTTGCGCTCATTTCGACTTTCCTTTGTCCTTGGTCAGTCGTGCAGCGACGTCCGCTTTGCGGCTTAGCCCCATATCCACACGCTCTTGCGTCAGTTGCTTTTCGCGCTCCTGTTCCCGTGCGAGCATGTTCAAAGTCTCCGCTTCCTGTATCTCCAATTCGGCGCGCATGGCGGCAATCTGCGCCTCCAGCGCCTTGCGTTTGCGTTCCAGTTCGAATTTTCGGCGCTCCTTTTCCTGCTCGCGCGCCGTCTGCGCGGCCATTTCCTGCGCCTCCTGTGCCAGTCGCGCTGAGCCGGTCAGCACGCCGCCCGGACCCACGTACACGTCGCGCAATTCCACGCCGTTATCGGTGAGCAGGAGTTCGCGGATCTGGTTCGAGTGTGCCATCCCGCGCGATTTCAGCACGTAGATGCCGCGATTGCGCTCACCATCGATCTCGATGTCGCGCAGTAACAACCAGGTGTCGATCAGGGACGAAATGGACACATCGGTACTCTCAAGCACGCCGGCCCCCGAAGTTAAACTGGTAAAAAACCCGGTGACTTGATTCACCTTCAGGAAATCCACCAGCCGCATCAACATCGCTTTGACATCGGTCATATTCCCTCCGATGATGAAACTATTCAAAGGATCCACGGCAACGACTTGCGGCTGGAAAACTTTGACCGCTTTGTGCATCATTGTCAAATGCATTTCCAAACCGTAGAAGGTGGGGCGGTTCGCCTGAAACTGGAGCAGACCTTTCTTTACCCACGGTTGCAGGTCAATGCCGATGGAACGCATGTTGCGCATGATCTGGTTGGGCGATTCCTCGAAGGCAAAATAGATGGCGCGCTCGCCGCGGCGGCAGGCGGCTTCGACAAAGTGTGCGGCGATGCTGGTCTTTCCGGTGCCCGCCGTGCCGGAGACCAGGACGCTGCTGCCGCGGTAATAACCCGAGCCCCCCAGCATCGCATCGAGGCGCACAACGCCGGTGGGAACGCGCTTGGTAGAGACGGTTTGGTGCAAGCTGAGCGACGTGACCGGCAGTACCGAAAAGCCGCTCTCGTCGATCAGAAATGGGTACTCGTTCGTGCCGTGCGTCGAGCCGCGATACTTGATCACGCGCAGCCGCCGCGATGAGACCTGATCGCTCACGCGATGGTCGAGCACGATCACGCAATCGGAAACGTACTCTTCCAGGCCTTGGCGCGTCAGCGTTAGGTCGCCGCGTTCGCCGGTGATGATGGCGGTCACGCCTTTGTCTTTCAGCCAGCGAAACAGGCGGCGCAGCTCGGCGCGCAGAATGAGCGGGTTGGGCAAACCCGAGAACAGCGATTCGATCGTATCGAGCACCACCCGCTTGGCGCCGATGGTGTCTATGGCGTGAGCGAGGCGGATGAACAGCCCTTCCAGATCGTATTCCCCGCTTTCTTCGATCTCGCTGCGCTCGATGTAGACAAAATCGACCACCAACTTGTTGCGGGCGATCAGGTCTTTCAAGTCGAAACCGAGCGAGGCGACGTTCTGGGTCAGGTCTTGGGCGTTCTCTTCGAACGCCATAAAGACGCCCGGCTCATTGAACCGCGTCGCGCCACGCACCAGAAACTCCATGGCAAGCAGAGTCTTGCCGCAGCCCGCGCCGCCGCAAACCAGCGTCGGCCGAGCTTTGGGCAATCCGCCGCCGGTGATTTCATCGAGTCCCTTAATGCCGGTCGGCACTTTTGAAAATTGCGTTCTTGAATGTTGTTCGGGCTTGCTCATGACTTATTCCTCCGTCTGACCGCGAGATTCTACACCGGGGTAACGCGGTGGTGGTGCGGCGTGGCCCGGAAGTTCGCTCACTGCGGAATTTGCCGCGGATCAAGTACCCCTTATTTGCATGATGCTGAGCGATATTCAGATCCCATGTCGCGATGACCACTTCAACAATATAGACGGTCGTTCCGGGGATGGATTAGGCCTTCGTTCGGTCGGCTGGAACTGGCTGAATCGGTCGATTCAGATCAGGGAGGCGCGAACCCGTCACCGCCGGCGCGCAGGCGCTTGAACGCGGATCCGCCAGCGGGTTCGTGGCCGCTTTACGGGGCCGCAGGATCAACCACGCCACCTCCGGACCTACCGCATTATCCACTCGACATAACTGTAGATGTAATTCGAGCCGCCGTTGACATTGCCGAGCAGCCGCGACGAGCCGAAAATGCCCGAGCGGTGCGACACGCCGAAGCCGAAGTAGGTCTCCTTCAGCGCGCGTGAGCCGATCAGGTCGCCGACGCTGATGTCGATGCTTGGGTCGAGGTAGTTGAGCAATCGGGACGTGCCCTGCTCCCGTCGGGCCTGGTCGCGCGCCTCGACGAAGGGCGCGCGCTGGGCCAGCGAAACCCCCACGCCAAAACCGAGCCGGGTCCTGACCCGCNCGCTCCAGGGAAAACCGTAGTAGAAGGCCTTCATGTAGGCATTGGCCTGCAGGGAATCCGCCTGCAGGCCGCGCTCGTCGTGATGCAGCAGGCTGACATAGCCGACCAGATCGAGCGGCCAGCCGTGCACGCGCGTGATGAAGGACTTGCCGAGTTCGACGCCGGCGATGCGGTTGTTGTCGATGGTGTCGACCGATGCGCAGCCGAGGGTCATGGTATTGATCAGGTTGCAATCGGTGGATCTGCCGTAGAGCAGCTTCACGACCAGAGGCTCATGCTCCTCGAAGGCCGAATGATAGCTGCCGAAATCGTAGGCCGCGCCGAGGAACAGCGTCGGCCGGGTGCCGTCGCGGACGATCGGGCTCGCGCGCACCCGGCTGTCGAGCAGACTTACGCCTATCCCACCGAGCACCCGCCAGCCTCTGCTGAGATCGTAATAACCGGACAGACCGAGCCAGGCGTCGGTGCCGGCGCCGGGCAGGTATTCGGGCCGGGCTGCGCTCGCCTCGCCGGCGCGCACGCCGTAGTAGTAGTTGTTGAGCCTGGCGCTGCGCTGCATCAAGGTGATGGCCGGCCGCAGGTGCCAGCGGCCGCTATCCCAGTCGTAGCTGTAGCCGAAGCGCAGTTCCTCGCCCTTGGTCACGTTGAACGCGTCGTGCACGAACTCGGCTTTGAGGCTGCCCCAGGCAGTGCGGTAGGCGTAGGACACACCGAGGTCGGTAGTCGATTCGCGCGCCTGCATCCCCGCTAGATTCGCCGGAATGCGGCCGTCGGGGAAACCCTCGAAACGGAAATCGAGGAACAGATCGACACGGTGCCTGCCGTCGTCGGATAGCTTCAGGCCGGCGCGCGTCGGGTGCAGGAAAAATCGCTTCCCTTCGTACAAATACAGCGGCACCAGATCCTGGCTGACGCGCGCGCCCTTGTACGGGGAGCGCTCGCTGCGGATCACCGCCCCTAGGCCGGCGCTCCCCGGCGCCACAAGCAGGTCGCCCAATGGTTCGGTGTACGCCGCAGCGGCCAAGGGGAAAGCGGCCGCAAGCAGGAGGAACTGCCATGCGCCGGCGAGAATCTTTGAACTACGATGGGTGACCATGGACTATCCAAACATCCGAATTCCATTTTGCCAGAAATTTGCGCACCAGATCGCCGCGTCAGCGGGCGATCAAGCCTCCCTGCCGCGAAGCGCCGACCGCACTGCAGGGATCAGCGCCTCAGCGCCGGCAAAGCAGCAGGCCAATCGCGACGCCGATGAGGGCACTGAGACCCGCGGCGACACCCACGGTCTGCCAAGGGTTCTCGTGCACATACTCGTCGGTCGCGCGCGCTGTCGCCCTGGTCTTTTCCAGGACCGCGTCTTCCAGATCGCGCAGCCGCTCCTTCGCGGCATTCAAATTTCGTTCCACCTTGGTGCGCAATGCGTTGGCCCTGTCGCCGCCTTCGTCGGCCACGAACTTGAGCAATTGGTCGGCTTCGTGCACGACCGCGTTGAAATCGGCGAGGAGCTTCTGCTTCATTGCCGCGGAACTTGAATGGGACATCGCGCTCTCCAGCATACGGCGGGCCGGCGGCGCCGGGATGGCTGTACTGATCAAGCCCGCCTTGTTGAAGCTTATCCAGGGCGCCGCACGCCGTCGGTGCGCTACCGAACATTGGCCGCGGGCTGGTGCTGTCTCGCATGAACGCGATGAGCGCGAGTGCCATGCCGCAGATGCCGGCGGTCGCCAAAACGACGAGCAAAAAAAGACAGGGCAAGCCTGTCTTTTTTTGTCCAGCCGGGAGACCGATTACTTCTTCGTCGCGGCTTTCACGTCGGCTTTGCCTTCTGCTTTGACGGCGGCGGTGTCGGCTTTGGCAGTCGCTTTGTCACCTTTGGCTTCGACCTTGGCCTTTTCAACCTTGGCGTCGGCCTTGGCTGCCGTTTTGTCGGCGGCGGTCGTGGCTTTTGCGGCTTTGGCATCGGCCGCGGCTTTGGCTTTTACGGCTTTTGCATCGGCTTTGGCTTTGGCTTTTGCGGCCTTGGCTTCGACTTTGGCGGCTTTGGCATCCGCCGCTGCCTTGTCTTTTGCGGCTTTAGCTTCGGCGTTCGCAACCTTGGCGTCGGCTTTGACGTCGGTTTTTGCTTCAGCCTTGACCGCTTTGGCATCGGCTTTCTCGGCTTTAGCTTCCGCCTTGACGGCAGCCGGTGTGGCAGGTGCGGGAGCTTGCGCATAAACGGAGGTGGCAAACAGCCCGGCAATCAATACAGCGATGAACTTGTTCATTGGCTACTCCTTCAGAAGTGCGGGGGAAACAGCAGGGGAAAAAAACACAGACTTTGAGGGTCTGCGGCTACTTAACGCCTGGGCACGGAATCGGTTGACCGGTTTGGCAGCGACCGTGCCGGCGCCTGGGCAGCGCGATCGGCAAGGACATCGTTTCTGCGCGGAGCGCGTGTACGCTGGCGCACAGACAGGCGGTTCGCCAATGGGCATGCTTACCCGTTAACTGCCGAACAATCCGTGCATTCTTAACCTGGAGACCCAGCATGAAACCAATTGCCCTGAAGATGAAATGTGCGTTAGCGCTTGTTATCGGTGGAATCCTGGCGGCGGGCCCGGTGATGGCCGACAAGCCCTCCTGGGCTGGCGCCGGCAAGGGCGGCAAGGACGAGCGCATGGACCGGCGCGACGGGGAAAGAGCAGACCGGCGCGATGACGGCGAGAGATCGCGGCGCGACAAGGACGGCCCCTCCGCCGGAAAGCGCAGCCATTTCGAGGATCAGCACCGCGTGTTCGTGCGTGAATACTACGTCGAGCAATTTCGCGGCGGCCGCTGCCCGCCGGGATTGGCGAAGAAGCACAACGGCTGCATGCCCCCTGGCCAGGCGAAGAAATGGCAGCTCGGGCGGTCGTTGCCGCGCGATGTGATCTATTACGCAGTGCCGCAGCCGCTCGTGGTACAGATCGGCCTGCCGCCGACCGGCTATCGCTATGTGCGCGTCGCGAGCGACATTCTGCTGATTGCGATCGGCACCGGAATGGTCGTCGACGCAATCCAGGATCTAGGCCGGTAACAGGAAGAGCTTTCGCAGCGCGGCAGGGCAACGGGTCCTGCCGCGCGCTATGCACGTCGCATTAGAGTCGGTTACGTGATGAGGGGAGACATCCCCTCATGCTCCCCTAAGTCAGGGGCCGTTTCGGCGATTCTGAAACGGCTTCTTACAAACGATTACAAATCCCCCTGTTGTCGCTGCTTCACTCCGGCGACGCGCGCCAAGAAATAAGAGGCCATTTCAGAATTACCGAAATGGCCCAGTAGCGTCGCGATCAGGCGCGACGGCCAGGATGGCCCGCGGCACCCTGGTCTCTACCCCGACTCCGGTAGCCGGCATTACCTGGTGCCGGAGACTTCGACTTCCACGCGGCGGTCAGGCTGCAGGCAGGCGATCAGTGCCTTGGTTGCTTTCCGGCCTTTGCATTCGCCGGGCTTGGTCACGGGATCCGATCCGTCTGTTCCGATGGCCGCGATCTTACCGGCCGGGATCCCTGCGGATTCCACCAGGTACGCCTTGACCGCTTCGGCGCGGCGCGTCGAAAGTTTCATGTTATACGCGTGTGGACCGATCCGGTCGGTGTGTCCCGTTACCGTGATGACATCGAAGTTGGCGCCCCTCAGGTCGGCCGCGAATTTGTCGAGGTGCTGTTTGCCCTCTGGCTTCACCGTCGGCTTGTCGAAATCGAAAAGAGAATCGGCGGAGAATGTCACCTTCGTCGGCACTCGCGGTGCAGGCGCCGGCGTCACGGGGCGCGGCGGCGGCGGCGGCGCCACTACCACCGGCGCGGGCGCAGGTGCGGCAACAGGTTCGGGCGCCGCTGTGCGCGGGGTGGGGGCCGGCGTTTTCGCGCCGAACCGATACACCAGGCCGAGCGAGACAAGATCGGCGTCGCCTTTATTGCCGACGGCATCGTTGATGCGGTAGCGTTCCGCCTCGAGGCGCATGCCGAGAGATTCAGTGAAATCGTACTGCAGCCCGGCGCCGAACTTGACGTTCGCTTCGCGCTTGCTCGGGTTGGGATTGAGTACAGTGACCGCTCCGGTCCCGCTGAAGGAATCTCTGGCTTGAGCGTAGTTCACTCCAACCCGGCCAAACGCGGAAAACTTTTCCGTGATGGGCAGAATGCCGACTGCGTCCAGATTCAGGCCTTTGAGCTGGATAGTGCCGTTCAGCGTTCCCGCCGGTACCGTGGTCGCGGTAAAACCGAACTTACCCAGATCGAAATAGCCGCCTTCAAGCGCAAAATTCCGGTTGATCCTATATCCGCCAAAAAGCTTATAGCCGCTGTCGCGGTTGTCATCGGTGATCGAGCTCGTGCCAAAACCGCTTCCCAGCAGGCTGCTGGTGATCCTCGCGTCGTCGATTTTCGCTCTCGACTGGCCGATGTTGAGCCCGCCGTACCAGCCTGTATCGTCCGCCACCGCGAACGGGCTGGCGAATGCAGCGAGTACTGCCAGACCCAGTGTCCCTGAGGCTCTTCCCAATTTGGCTTTTGTTAATTTCATGCTTTTCTCCACGAGGATTGAAAAACTCTTGTGCCTGTTGCACCAGTGCAACTTTAGCAATATTTGTCGGTTACTGCTATTTGCACTTTCACTTTGTCCGGATTGGGCGGTAAAGGCCGGCAGAGCGCGTCTGCCGGCCTGTTTGCCTTAATCCTTACGGGGCAGGTACGTTGACGGTGCTGGTCTGCAAAGCAATCGTGCCCGCCGTGGTCGCGCCGGCCAATATCCTTCCGTTGATCGTGGCGCCCGTTACTGCAGTGACATCTCTGCCGGACACTATGCTTCCGAAGAAGACGGTACCGACGCCGACAGTCGCATCCAGTGTAGGAACCCAGAACACGTTCTTCGCCTGGGCGCCGTTGGCCAGAGAAATACTGGCTCCCGTAGTCAGCGAAGAACCGATCTGGAACACCCACACCGCGTTCGCATTGCCGCCTGCGTCGAGAACGAGAGGTGTCGACACCAGCATCGTGCTGCCGGAGGTATAGGTGCCCGGCGGTATGCCCAGCGGATACAGCGCCCCGAGATCCGCACCAGCCGTTATGGTCGTTCCCGGTGGCAAGCCCTTGGCGAAGTTATACGCGGTCAACAGGTCGATTCGGGCCTGCGCAGACACCGTATCGTTCACGTGTACCGCGCCATTCACCACGCCCGGCGGGAATCCGGTCATCGAAGTGCCCGGGTCCAGCGACACATCCCCGTTGATCACGGAAAGGCCGGTGCTAGTGATCGCGGACGTTGCCATGAGCCCGAAGCTTGCGGCCGAACCGAGCGCAACCGCCCCCGGGGCGAGTCCGGTACCGGTGCTGAAGCTCCACGGATTCGGAACGAGTCCCGCTGCCAACGCATTGCCTGCCAAATCCTTGGCGCCGGTTATCGTGGCGGTATAGGTAGTGTTTGCGCTGAGATTGCTTGCCGGCGTAAAGGTCGCAATCCTGCTTATCGCATCGTAGACGACTGTCCCGGTTACGCCCGCCACCGTGAAGTTTGCATTGGTGATCGTCAAGGGGTCCATCGCCTCGCTGAACGTCGCATTCACGACGCTGTTGAGCGCAACCCCTGCGGCGAGATTGGCCGGGTTGGTAAGGGTCACCGTGGGTGCGCTAGTGTCCGCGGTCGCTGCGGTGGTCCAGCCGATCTGGAAGGTGCTCAACATCGGATTGCCTGCCAGGTCCCTGACTCCGCCGGCCCCGCCTGTGATCGTGACCGTATAGTTGGTACTGGGCTTGAGATTGCTCAGCGGCGTGAACAAGGCATTCAGCCCGGAGTAGCTCAAGGTGCCTGCCACCGCGGCGCTGCTTACGGTTTCCTGCAACCTGAAATTCAGGTTGGTCACCGTCAGGGGGTCCATCGCTTCGCTGAAGGTGGCACCGACCTTGGTATTGATGGCTACGTTGGTCGCGCCGTTGGCATGGATAGTCCCGATTACGGTTGGCGCGGTGATGTCCGGCCCTGCGGCTGTGACCCAAGCCCATGCATAGTCGCCTGCCGGTGTATTGCCGTCCGCCAGCGCATTGCCGGCCAGGTCTTTGACGCCGCCGGCCCCGCCTTTGATTATGGCGGTGTAGTTGGTACCGGCATTGAGGTTACTCGATGGGGTGAACACTGCGTTCACACCGGAATAGCTCACCGCGCCTGCTATCGCAGTACCGGAGAGGGTATGCAACAAGGTGAAGGTCGCGTTGGTAATCGTCAGAGGATCCATCCCCTCGCTGAACGTGGCACCGACTTTCGTATTGATAGCGACGTTCGTCGCACCAATGGAATTGCTGGTCGCGCTTACCTTGGGCCCGGTGGTGTCCGCGGTTGCGGCCGTGGTCCAGCCAATCTGGAAGGTACTCGACATTGGATTACCCGCCGAATCCGTGACTCCGCCGACCCCGCCTTTGATGGTTACGGTGTAGTTGGTATTGGGCGTGAGATTGATCAAGGGTATGAATACCGCGTTCACGCCGGAGTAGCTCACTACGCCGGCCACCGACTTGCCCGTTGCGGTTTCCTGCAGGAGGAAATTCGCGCTGGTAATCGTCAAGGGGTCCATCGCCTCGCTGAAGGTGGCGCCGACTTTGGTATTAATGGCTACGTTGGCCTGGCCGTTGGTATGGATGGTCCCGCTTACCGTGGGTGCGGTGGTGTCCGCGCCCCCGGCTGTGACCCAGGCCCAGGCAAAGTCGCCTGCCGGTGTATTGGTGCCTGCCAGCGCATTGCCGGCCAGGTCTTTGACGCCGCTGGCACCGCCTTTGATTATGACGGTGTAGTTGGTATCCGGATTGAGGTTAGCCGATGGGGTGAACACCACGTTCACGCCCGAGTAACTTAGCGTGCCTGCGATCGCAGTACCGGACAGGGTGTGCAACAAGGTGAAGGTCGTGTTGGTAATCGTCGATGGGTCCATCGCCTCGCTGAACGTCGCGCCGACTTTGGTGTTGATGGCCACCGTTGTCGTGCCGAGGGCATTGATCGTTCCGGTTACCGTGGGCCCGGTGGTGTCTGCAACCGCGCTGGTGGTAAAGCTCCAGACAAAGTTGCTTGCCAGCGCATTGCCTGCCGTGTCCCTGGCGCCGGTTGTCACCGTGGCAGTACATACGGTATTGATCGGAAGATTGCTTGCCGCCGGAAGTGTCAGCGTTGCCACATTGCCTATTGCAAGATACGAAACCGTTCCGGTTACGGGGGTTCCGGCCGGACAGGCCAGCGTAAAACTTGCCGCGGTGAGTGTGGCAGGATTCATCGCCTTGGTGAAGGCGGCAGTGATTATTTTTATATTGATCGGCACAGCGGTGGCATTGGGAAGGGGTGCCACGACGGTCACCGCGGGCGCCGTTGCGGGCGCGACGACGTTGTCGCCTATGCCCAGAATCGGATCTCCGCCTCCGCCGCAACCTGCCGCCAGAGCGCTCAGCGTCAATGCCATGAACCATGTCAGGAATCTGGAATTGCTTTTTGGTTTGCTCATCGTGTTCATTTGCCTAGCCTCTTTGTCTGATCCAGAAAACCATCGACGGAATCGGGCGACGCCTTCTCGGTGCGCACGCTGACGTTCGGCACCATCGCTGTCGTGCGGAAGCTTTGGTGCGGACTTCACGCCTGTGAGTATCCAGCCCCAGCGCAAGCGCTTCTGTGCGGTAGCCAACATACGCGGGACGATTTGTGCGATCGCGTAAATACGGGCTGAGCCTATCGGGTAGGAGGCGGGGTCACCCCCGCCGTCCTCCCACACCACCGGACGTGCGGTTCCGCATCCGGCGGTTCATCGAACACACTGGAATTGTCGCATCGTATCGAGCAGCGACACCAGACCTAAACGATCAAAGAAGGACTTCGGGAATGCCTGGTGCATGTGGCTTGCGCCACTGTTCCACCGCGGCCCGCAAATGAGTGCACCCTGCCGGGCGCACGAAACGAAAAAGGCCGTCTCGCGACGGCCTTTTCTTACTGCTTCACATCCTTCGCCGCATGCCTTACGGCCCGACCGTATTTGCATCCAGAACGGTCTGGGTCCCTGCCAATGCCCGGCCATGCAATTTTGCGCCGGTCCGGAAAATAATCTGCTTGGCGGTCATTACCGTCCCGCTCAACTCAGCGGTCGTGTTGAGCGTTACCCCGGTGCCTCCCTCGACGTACCAGAACACATTCGAAGCCACTGCTCCGCCGGCGAGATGTACCTTAACGCCGTTATTGAGAACGAGATCCGACGCCGCCCCAAAGAGTTGGAATAGCCAGGTATCGTTCGCCGTACCCGTGAGCGTGATATCTCCGGTTATGGTGGCTGCGGTAGTCCAGGTCCAGATGCCGGGGGCGAAGTTTTGTCCGCTGACCGTTCCACCGCCCACGTTGAGATTGGCGCCGACGCCCTTGGGTCGTGACGCGGCGTCGCCATATGCGATGCCGGCATCGCCTATGGCGTTGGCCGCTATGACCCCATTGGCAGCCGGCGGAGTAGCGGCGGCGCATGATTGATCGCCGCTACCCACGTATCCGGCATTATCCTCGTATATGGTTCCGGCAATTTCTGTACAGAACACGCCATTCATCGCGGCACCAGTGATCCCACTGGAGGTAATGTTCCCGGTTATAAGCGTACCGTGGGTTCCGGTGTTCGTGATCCCGGTTGTTGAGGTAATCACGAAATTCTTCGTCAATATCGAATTGAGGACGATCGGGGCCGGACCCACTCTCGGCGGGATCGGCGGTATTATTACAATTGCCGCTGCCGTAGTGAAGCTCCACACCTTGTCCGCTGCCAGTGCATTGCCCGCCACGTCCTTGACTCCATTGACCCCGCCTTTGATGGTGGCGGTGTAGGTGGTCGCGGTCGCGAGATTGCTCAAGGGTGTAAAGAGTGCATTGTCGATCGTCCCGCCAGTGAGGACTGTTCCTGCAACGGAGGTTCCGCCCGGTCCCGTCAGCGTAAAGCTTACATTGGTGATCGTTAGCGGATCCATCCACTCGCTGAAGAGCACGTACGGGGCCTTGTTGAGCGCGACACCCGTCTCGAGATCCACAGGGCTTACCCCCGTCACGACAGGCTCGGTGACGTCCGCGACCGCCGCGGTAGTCCAGCCGATTTCCCACGTACTGTTCATAAGATTACCAGCCAGATCCTTGACGTCACCAAAGACGGTGGTGGTGTAGTTGGTATTCGACTTGAGATTATTCAGCGGAATAATTAACGCGTTCACACTGGAGTAGCTCAGCGTGCTCGGTACCACAACGCCGGTTGCTGTTTCCCGCAACCTGATGTTCAGGTTGGTGATCGTCAACGGGTCCATCGCCTCGCTGAACGTCACACCGACTTTGGTGTTGATGGGCACGTTGATCTGGCCGTTGTTTTGGATGCTACCGACTACGGTGGGCGCCGTGGTGTCGGGAGTCGCACCGGTAGTCCAGCCAACCTGGAAGGTGCTGTTCATTATATTGCCTGCCAGATCCTTGACGCCGCCAAAGACCGTGGTGGTGTAGTTGGTATTTGGATTGAGATTGCCCGACGGTATGATTGTCGCTGTCACGCCAGCGTAGCTCAGCGTGCCAGCTACCGCAGCGCCGGTTGCTGTTTCCTGCAACCTGACATTGAGGTTGGTGATCGTCAACGGGTCCATCGCCTCGCTGAACGTAACATTGGCTCGAGTGTTGATGCCCGCGTTTGTCTGCAGGCTGGCAGGGAGGGCCCCGGTTACGGTCGGTGCGGTCGTGTCTGGCGTCGCTCCCGTGGTCCAACCGATCTGGAAGGTGCTGTTCATCGGATTGCCTGCCAAGTCACTGACTCCGCCAAAGGCTGTGACGGTGTAGTTGGTATTCGGCTTGAGATTGCTCGACGGGATGAATGTCGCGGTCACACCGGCGTAGCTCAGTATGCCTGGTACCGCATTGCCGGTTGCCGTTTCCTGCAACCTGACATTCAGGTTAGTAATCGTCAGGGGATCCATCGCCTCGCTGAACGTTACGCTTGCCCGGGTATTGATGGCGACGTTTGTCACGCGGCTAACGGGGAACGTCCCGGTTACCGTGGGCGCGGTGGTGTCCGGGGTTGCAGCCGTGGTCCAGCCATTCTGGAAGGTACTGGCCATTGGATTGCCTGCCAGGTCCGTGACTCCGCCGACCCCGCCTTTGATTGTTACGGTGTAGTTGGTATTGGGAGTGAGATTGCTCAACGGTACGAATACCGCGCTCACGCCGGAGTAGCTCACTACACCTGCTACCACCTTGCTGGTTACTGTTTCCTGCAGCGCGAAATTCGCGTTCGTAATCGTCAAGGGATCCATCCCCTCGCTGAACGTGGCGCCGATTTTGGTGTTGATGGTGACGTTGGTCGCGCCGTTTGCATTGACGGTCCCGGTTACCGTGGGTGCGGTGGTGTCCGCGCCCGCGGCTGTGACCCAGCTCCAGGCATAGTCGCCCGCCGGTGTATTGCCGCCTGCCAGCACATTGCCGGCCAGGTCTTTGACGCCGCCGGCCCCGCCTTTAATTAGGGCGGTGTAGTTGGTAGCGGGAGCGAGGTTGCTCGACGGGGTGAATACCGCGTTCACACCGACGTAACTGACTGTGCCCGCCACCGCAGTACCGGTTAAGGTCTGCGAAAACGTGAAGTTCGCATTGGTAATAGTCGAGGGGTCCATCGCCTCGCTGAACGTGGCGCCGACTTTGGTGTTGACGGCTACGTTTAACGCGCCTAGGCCATTGATGGTGCCGGTTACCGTGGGCGCGGTGGTGTCTGCGCCTGCCGCGGTCGTAAAGGTCCAGGCGAAGTTACTCGCCAGTGGAACGCCTGCAGCGTCCTTGACGCCGGTGGTGATCGTCGCGGTACATACGGTATTGGCCGGAAGATTGGTTGCCGCGGGAAGCGTAAGGGTTGCCGCTTTGCTCGCTGCAAAGTAGGTAACCACGCCGCCTGTTATGGGCGTTCCGGCAGGGCATGCCAGCGTAAAGGTTGCCGGGGTGAGCGTGGCGGGATCCATCGCATTCGTGAAGGCGACGGTGAATGCTTTCAAGTTGGTTCCCACCCCGGTGGCTTGGACGAGAGGGGCCACGATAGTCACCTTGGGCGCGGGTGCGGTAATGGCGGCACCGCCGCCCGTGCCCAGGATTGGATCTCCCCCGCCGCCGCCTCCCCCGCAGCCTGCCGCCAAAGCGCTCAGCGTCAATGCCGCAAACCACGTCAGGACTTTCCTATAGCTGTCGAACTTACTCATGTTATTCATTTGCTTACCCTCTTCGTTTGATCCAGAAAACCGCCGACGTATTCGACCTACCGCAAGTCGGTGGGTACGCTGACGTCCTTCACAATCGCTTTCGCGCGGAAATACACCGTTTCAAGTATTAGCCGCCGCCGCAAGAAATTCTGTGCGGTGGCGCACATATACGGGCCGGTTTCCGTGTCCGTATATATACAGCGTTAAGTATTACCCTTCGCCGCAGCAGGTTCCGTGCGGTGGCGCACATAAGGGGAACGGCTTGTGCGCGCGCATACACACAGCGGATAACGACGAACCGACGAACGCCGTCCGACGGCCGAACCGCCGCAGGCGCGCGGCGTCAAAGCCGTGGCACGCGTCAACAACGACATGCCGGTGATGCGACGCTATCACCACCTCCGGAGACTTTGATGAGAGACTCTTAAGCGATGCCCGGTCGGGTGTAACATCCGTCAGGATTGACACGAGAGGCAAGTGGCAGCGCTAAGCATGAAATGGCTTAAACGGATATTGATCGGGCTCGCGACCTTGCTCGCGGCCGCGGTGGCATTGCCGTTTTTCATCTCGCTCGACGATTACATTCCGCGGGTCGAAACAGAGGTCTCGGCCAAGCTCAAACAGCCGGTGTCGATAAAAAGCATCAAGTTCGCGGCCCTGCCGTCGCCGCATATCACGGTCGACGGCATCACGGTAGGCACGAGCGATGACATCAGGATTGGCAAGGTGCTGGTGACCCCCGATATTTTTTCCTTGCTGCAGTCGATCAAGGTTATCAAGAGCATCGAGATTGATTCTCTGGCCCTGACGCAGAAGGCGATCAAAAACATTCCGGCGTGGGCCAAGCCGGATGCCCCCAAGCCGCCGCAACAACCGCCGCAAGTCCGGGTCGAGAGCATCCGTCTCAGCAATGCGCTGGTCAATTTCAGCAAGTCAACCTTCGGCCCCTTCGATGCGCGGGTAAGCCTTGACGGCAAGGGCGACCCCGGGGACGCATCGATTACTACGCGGGACGGCAAGCTCAAGGCGCTCATCAAGTCTGACAAGTCACAATATGTTATCGACGCCAGCGCAAAATCGTGGACATTGCCGCTCGGGCCAGCGCTGGTGTTCGACGAGTTGACCATCAAGGGAGTGGCGACGCTCAACAATGTCAACTTAAGCGAAGTGAGCGCCAGGCTCTATGGTGGCACTGCCGTCGGCAAAATCACCATCAGGTGGCAGAAAGGGCTGCAGTTAAGCGGCAACCTCAACGTCAGCCAATTGGAACTGCGGCAAGTCACTTCCATGCTGTCACCGGGTACCCGCTTCAGCGGCAAGCTCAATGCCAAACCGGTTTTCTCCGCCTCGGCGGCATCGGCAGATCAGCTCATGAATGGGTTGCGGCTGGAAACGCTTTTTACGATTCAGAACGGCGTGCTCCACGGTGTTGACATCCAGAAAGCCGCCACCAATCTGATCAAGCAGGGAACGACCGGCGGAGAAACCCGCTTCGACCAATTGTCCGGGCATCTCGCCATGGAGCGCGGCAGCTACCGTTTCACGCAACTCAAGATCGCCTCGGGCGCGCTGGCCGCCGACGGCAATGTGAGCATCTCACCGAAAAAGGAACTGTCGGGGCGCGTCAACGCCCTGGTCAAAGCGGTGGGCACCAGCGCCAACGTGCCACTCAACGTTGCGGGAACGGTTGACGCGCCGTTGCTCTATCCCACTGCTGGAACTATCGCGGGCGCAGCCGCTGGCACCGCCATACTGGGCCCGGGGTTTGGCACTTCGATGGGCGCGAAAGTCGGAGGCTGGGCCGAAGGCTTGTTCGGTAAGAAGGACGAGAAAAAACCGAAACAATAGGTCGCGTCACCCGGTCCGTGTATTGCAAATCGATTGGGTCGGCGACACCAAGCCCCGTGCGGCACTTTCTGCCGCACCGCGCGGTCACCGCGCGGTGCCTGTTCAATGGCTAGGTGTACACGTGATCGCCGCGGAACCGCGCCTGCGGCGGAAGTGCTCAGGCGTTCGACTGAATCACGCCGTTGACGAGCTTGACTTTATCCCCTGTGCGCCAGGTCGGCAGGCTCGCTTCGCTGATGACGCGGCTCGAACCGTCGTGCAGGCGCACGGTGACCTCATAGCTTTTGCTCATTTTCACCCTCTTCTCGACCTCGTTGCCGGCCACTGCGCCACCGACTGCGCCGACCACGGTCATGACGTCCTGGCCGCGACCGCCGCCGACCTGGTTGCCGAGCAGGCCTCCGACGACGGCGCCGCCTACGGCGCCAAGACCACTACCCTTGCCCTTTGCTTCGACTTCGCGCACCGATTCGATCACGCCGCATTCGGCGCAGGTCGAAACGGCCGCGATCTTCACGGGAGCGACAGGCACGGGAGCGGTATGCGCCACCGGAGCGGGATGCGCTGCCGCAGCCCTAGGCGCTTTCGGGGCAGCGGGCGGCACAGTATTCGCCGACTGTTGGCCAATCGCGGCCTTGTCGCTAGCGCCACCCATCGAGTTCGGGATCCACCCCATCAAGGCGGCAATGCCTACGGCGCAGAACAAGGTCAATGCGATGCCTGCGATCCAGATTACGGCCTGGGGGAATTTTCCGGATTGCGGCTCAATTTTGCTGACTTGCGTTTCCATGCTTGCTTCCTTCAAATTTAAACCATATCGGACGACGCTCCCGTCGATGCCAGGGCGGGAGAAAACCGCGCGTCGTGAAACAACTACATCTTTCTGCCCACGTCACGCGCCGTGTCCGAGGTGGCTGCACCCGCGCGCTCGAGGTCTTTTCCCATTCCGTCGATTGTATTGCAGCCCGCGAGCGAGCCGAAAATGCCAATCAGCGCCAACATTGCCAAGATCATCTTAAACATGATGTCTCCTATTCAAACGTCATCTGAACCGGATCGCACCGCTTGAGCCGGTGCAACCCTGTTCGTGCCCTTGAAAACCCAAGGTCGGGTTGAACTTCCTTGCAAGCAACCGCCCGTAACACAGGCCCTGCCAGTGCAGGACTTTGTCTTGCGGCAAAACTGCCGTTCGACTAGCGGACGATCTTGGTGCCGATCACTTCGATATCGACGCGGCGATCGGGCTGCAGGCAGGCGATGACTTTCGCGCTCTTGGGGCCGAGACAATCGCGGGCTTTGGTGACCGGCTGCGTTTCGCCCTTGCCTTCGGTATAGATACGGCCCGGCTCGACGCCCTTGCTGACCATATAGGCTTTCACCGTTGCCACGCGTTGCTCCGACAGCCGCTGGTTGTAGCGGTCGGTGCCGATACGGTCGGCATGGCCGATGGTCATGATGGTTTCGGGGCTGATGTCCCTCAAGTTGCTGACGAAAGTATCCAGCGTGTCACGCCCGGCCGGACGCAGCGTAGCCTTGTCGAAGTCGAACAGGGTATCGGCGTCCAGGGTCAGCTTCTCGGCCATGGGCTTCAGAGCAGGCTTCGGGGCAGGCGGCGGGGTCAGTGCAGCAATCTGCGGCGGCGGAACGGCTACGGACTTCATCGCCGGTGGCGCAACGTAGGCGACGTAATTGGGGTCGCATTCGGGGCCAGGCGGCGGGGGCGGACCAAAGGCGGTGTGCCAGCATAGGCCGGTGCCGCTCATGACGGCGCCCCCGCGGCTATCCACGAGGTGCGCCCTGTCTTTGGCATCCAGCGTGGTTTGCGCGCCCGCAGTTCCGGACAGGATGCCCAATGCCAGCGCGCATGCCACCGCCAGCCCTATTTGCTTCTTGTCGAATGATTTGGTCATAATGTTTCTCCTGGTAATAAAAGGTGATTGCACCTGCAGCTTTCATCCCCACTATCTAGAGCCGCAAGTTGCGGTAGGAGAAACTGACTGGCAATGAAGCATTGTGCGGGTAGCGTGCCAAAACAATCTGGGCGGTAGCGCACATACCGCAAAATATTCTGTTAGTGCGCCGGCACCGTTGCGCTCGTGCAGCGCGTCCTGACCAGAGCGCGGTCAACTGCATGGGCAAGCACCGCCATCGACAGCGCGCGGGAATCGGCTGCGCCGCCGGCCGCCATCTTCGCTAAAACGCTGCAAACCGAGTATCCATGCGGCTCTCGGCCACATTTGTCTCCGCAATCACCCGCGCTGATCCGCGCTGACCCTGACGAATATTAGGCGTAATATTGACCACCATGGCTGAACCAGTGACGCTCCCCGAAGGCAAGGAACCGGTGCTGCGGGTCATACCCATGCCCGCCGACGCCAACCATCACGGCGACATTTTCGGCGGCTGGATCATGTCGCAGGTCGACATCGCCGGCGGCGTCCTCGCCGCGCGCCATGCGCGCGGCCGCG
>JGI1356J14229_10000735_pt1 | contig 29526 bp, 21 predicted proteins | sample Subgrocontami58m_FD_14229 | JGI IMG/M metagenome (IMG submission 14229) | reverse complement strand
TGGCGCACCACCCGCTGTTTGCCCGAGCGGGGACAAATCGGCATCTTCAACCGCTCTTACTACGAAGAGGTGCTGATCGTTCGCGTGCAGCCGGAGATTCTCCGCAGCGAAGGGCTGCCCGGCGAGTCGCTGAAGGCGCCGGACTTCTGGCAGCAACGCTACCGGTCGATCACCGATCTGGAGAGCCATCTGCACCGCAACGGGACCCGGATCATCAAGTTCTTCCTGCATCTGTCGAAGGAGGAGCAGCGACGCCGCTTTCTGCGCCGTATCGATGAGCCGGACAAGAACTGGAAGTTCAGCATGGCCGACATCGAGCAGAGGAGATTCTGGAGGCAGTACCAGGAGGCCTATGAGGCGTGTCTCGGCGCGACGAGCACCAAGCATTCACCGTGGTATGCGGTGCCGGCTGACGACAAACAGAATACCCACCTGATCGTCTCCCAGGTCATTCTCGATGCGCTAAAAGGGTTGCGCATGTCCTACCCCAGGTCCGACCGCGTGCGCCAAAAGGAACTACAGGCGATCCGCAAGCGATTGGCGAAGTGACGGCCTCCTGGTAGTCCGTCTGCGATATATGCCCCTCTGACAGTTTGTTGAAATTCTCGATACGCATCAAGAAATGAACGTTTCTGGGGTGCTTTACCCGTTAGCAAGCTCGCGCTGCCGCCGAGACGAGCCGCGGCTTCCCGTGCGATCGCCAGTCCGAGGCCGTTGCCTGCGCCGGCCGTGACCGTTATCCGGTAGAACGCATCGAATACACACTCGCGTTCGTAAGCTGAAATCCCCGGACCGTTGTCGACCGCTTCAATGACTGCGCTATCGTGAGCGAGAAGTCGAATCGTCAGTTCACCGCCTGCCGGCGTGTATTTCAAGGTATTTTTCAGCCCATTCCCGAGAATCAGCCGAAGCGCCTCCGCTGAAACGCGCATGACAAGCGGCGCATCAGCAGTTGCATCGCGTCTTCGCGCTCGGGTGTTTTCATCTGGAGTCTACCGAGGGTCTGCGGTGGTGGCTGTCGCGATTCAAGGGAAGAGCCGGAAGAGCGGATTCGCCCCGACGTCACCACGGCCCAGCCAGTCAACAGGCCCTAGTCAGGGTTATCGTCGTGATCGGTTCTATCCTCGACGGCCGCGATGACTTTGCCGCTCGTCGGATCGATCTTTACATCCAAAACTTCTTCTTCTAGACCACAACCGAACAGACGTACGAGCAGCTCAGGCGTGCGACAGATCACCGCCGATCGATCGCGGGCAAAGCGGGCGTTCCCGCCGCTCGTGATCAGATTTCGCGCATTCGTTGTACGGCTGGTACTCGCGTCTCGCGCAGCGCACCGATCACTGCAATGGCGACCGAGACCAGCGCCACGCCGATAAGCGCGCCCACATAGCCCCACTGCACGCTAAGAGACTCCGGCGGTGGATCGAACGCGCCGGTAAGAAGTTTGACCAGCATCCACGCCAGCGCGAAGCCGATCAGAGTTCCTACGGTGGTCCCGGCAAGAAACAGCATTAGCGCCTCGCTCCACAGAAACGCGCCGAGTTGCCGGGGTTTCGCGCCGAGAGCGGAGAGAATGGCGAAGGTCCGACGCCGGTCGGCCAGCCCGAGCGCGAGTATAAGACCGGTTGCACTCGCCACCATGAGTACGGCAAGGCCCAGTTCGAGCCGGGTCAAGCCGCCGAGATCGACCGCGGTCAGGCTCGATCCGATGAGGCGCAGCGCCGCGCCAATCTCGCTTACCTTCGCGCCCGGCAGCGGCGCGACGACTGTGCGCGCAGCGGCGGCAACTGCGGCGCTCGCCGCGGAAGTTTTCAACAAAACGAGCTCGGCCGCATCCGCGCCCGTTACCCGCCCGACGTAAGCGGCATTGGCCACGAGGAAGGAGTCGCGCGGCGCCGTGGGAAATTCGCGCACGATGCCGATGAAGTGGAACGGGACAACGTGATATTGATGATCGACCGCGCTTTGCAGCCGCAAATTGAGCCGATCGCCGGGCTGCAACTGAAAGTCGTTGACGGTTTCCGCCGAGACCAAAATGCCGTCCGGCGTGCGCCCCAGCAGATCCAGGCTTTTCCTGGCATTGGCGTTGGCGAAATAGGCGTTCGACATTCGCGTCGCCTCGCCGATATGCGCGGCGTCTATGCCGTACAGATCCTGCAGGTCGGTGCCGACGTAGGCCAGGCGGTGCTGCATCGGCTGCGCGGCGACTACGCCGGGCAAGGCCGCGAGTTCCTTGAGCTTGGTTGAAGCGGGCGCCTGCGCCGTGCCGGTGACGGTGACATCCGCGCCGTTGGTGAGTTCGGCATCGACTCGCGTCTGCGCGTGATAGGTGGTGTTGAACACAGCGGTCGAAGTTGCGAAGGCAAAAGCGAGCGCAACCAGGGCGATGCCCTGTGTCATCCGCTTGCCTTGCCGGCCGATCGTTGCCGCCACGACGCCCGCCAGCGAGCCTGCGATCGGCCGCAGTACTTTGGCCAGCGCTCCCCGGCCGCGCTGCAATCCGCCGAGGCACAGCCGGATCGTCAGCAAGCCGCTGCCCAGCCATAGCAGCACCGGCGCGAGAAACGCCGCATAGTCGACCGACGCGGAGGGCGTGCCCTCCGGCGCCAGCACCACCTGATAACCCGTGCTCCAGGTTCTCCAGAAGACGATGGCCGACAGGACGATTAGAATGAAATCGAGGCCGATGCGCCGCCACAGTTGCGGCCGCTCGTCGCCCATGGTCATGCGCGCGGCCGCGACCGTGGTCTTCCTAGCATCCATCCATGCGGTGGCGAGGATCGCGGCATGGGCGAGTGCTATCCCGGCGACGACTGCGCCCGCGACCGAGTACAGGGCCGAGGCCTGGAACATGCTCGCGCCGAGGAGCATTCGCGACAGCAGCGCGGCGAACAAGAGTCCGGCGATCGAGCCGCACACGCCGACGAACGCGGCTTCGACCGCCGCCAGCCGCATGATCTGCGCGCGCGACGCGCCGCGGATACGCAACAGCGCCTGGTCGCGCCTGCGGCGCACGCCGCCGGAGGCGACGACTGCGATGGTGAGGAAAGTCGCCAACAGGGCACCGGGCGCGCCGAGGAACAGGAACAGCACTTTGGCGTACAAGGCGTCGCTGCGTACGGCATCGAGCCGCGCCGCGAGATTGTCGGCGACGATGGCGCTGCCGGCGATGCGCGCCTCGAGATTGTTTGCCGCGCCCTGGACCGCGACAAACGCCGCCGCCGGACCGCCGGGAAGCCCGATGTGGCTGAGGCCGACATGCAGTTGAACTCTAACCGTGTCCGGTCGGACCGTCGCCTGCGGGTCGACCAGGCCATGCCATTCGGCCAGGGGCATCAGCAAGACGTTGTCGGGCGGGGCTTGCGGCGCCGCTCCGGGGGGAGTGCCGACGGCCTGGAACATCGAATCGGCATTCGGCAGATCGACGACGCCGGCGATGGTGACCTCCACCGGCGCGAGCGCCGGGCGCCGGATGGTCACGCGGTCGCCCACCGTCACGTGCAGGTTGGCCGCGGTCTGCTGCGCGACGAGCACGCCGTCCAGGGAACCCAGAAGCGCGCGGAACTGCGCTGGATAGTCATGTACATAGGAGGCATTGATGCCGACGAGCTTGCCTTTGCCCGTCGTTTGCACGGTGCCGCCGGTATGCGCCTCGAAGCCGTCGACGCCGGCGTAGCCGACCTCGTGCAGCGTAGCCACCGAAGCGGCCTGCCTGATCGCCGCAGTGACTGCCTGGACGCTCGTTCCGGGGGCAAGCTGCACCTGCCAGTCGACGGGCACGCTGCTGACGGCACGCCGCGTCATCGATGCGGTGCTCTGCGCCAGAAACGCGCCGAGCGAGGCAAGCATGGCCACGGTAACCGCGATGCCCGCCGCGCAACCCAATAGCCGGCCGTTGCGCTCCTTGACCAGTCCGAGGAACCAGGATGCGATCATGCTTCCTCCCGGGCTTCAGCCGACTCGATGAGCACGCCGCGTTCAATGCGCCAGATCGCATTCATGCGCGCGGCGACCGATGGGTCGTGGGTTGCGACGACGAGCGCGGTGCCGCTGCCGCCGAGGTGGGCAATCAGCGCATCGAGCAGCGCCTGCCCGGTTGGCTGATCGAGTTGCCCGGTCGGTTCATCGGCCAGGATAATGCTCGGCTTGCCGACGATCGCTCGCGCCATCGCCACCCGCTGCATCTGGCCGCCGGACAGTTCCTCCGGCAGTTTGCGCGCCAGGCTCTCCAGACCGAAGGTTGCCAGCGCCGCCGCCACCGCCGCGTCGATGTCGCCTCCGGCTTTGGCCAGCAGCAGCGGCAATGCGACGTTCTCGCTCACGCTCATCGGTTCGAGCAGGCTCGGCGCCTGGAACGCGAGCGCGATTTTTTCCGGAAGTAAATTCTCCACCGGACCCAAGGCGGGCCAGGTGATGGTGCCGCTGCTCGGTACGTCGAGCCCTGCCATGAGATGCAGCAAGGTCGATTTGCCGCTGCCGGATCTGCCGACCAAGGCCACGCGATCGCCCGCATGCAGGCGGAATGTCGCCGATGCGAGCGCGCTGATCGGCACACCGCCCTGGCGATAGCTGCGGCTGAGCGCATGCGCGTCAATGAGCATGTCAGCCGTGGACCAGACGTCCATCCAGAATGCGCAGAACGCTGTCGGCGGTCGCCGCCAGCGCCTGGCTGTGGGTCGCGACCAGAGTCGCACCGCCGGCGTCGCAGCGCTGGCGCAGGAGCTTCAGAATTTCGGCTTCGGTCGCCGTGTCCACTTCCGCCGTGGGTTCGTCCGCAAGCAGCACCTGCGGGTCGGCCGACAGGGCGACCGCCAGTCCCGCGCGCGCCGTCTCGCCGCCGGACAGTTGCGATGGACGCGCCAGACGCCTTTGCGCGAGGCCCATCGCCTCGAGCAGGCGCTCGATTGCGCGCGGATCTTTTTTGTTCGCGAGCGACATCTGCAGCTGCATGTTGGCTTCCACAGTCAGGTGCTCGAACAGGTTGCCCGACTGCGTCATGATGCCGATATGGCGCGCGCGCAAGCCTGCGCGCGTCGCTTCCGGCCGCCGCGACAGGCGCGAGCCCATTACCTCGACATGCCCGCCATCGGGCTCATCCAGTCCGGCCAGACACGCGAGCAGCGTGGACTTGCCGCTGCCCGAGGGCCCCATCAGGGCGAGGAACTCGCCGGCATCGAGGCTGAGCGAAACGCCGCGCAGCGCGGCGGTCTCGTCATCGCCGCTGTGGTAGAAGCGATAGAGCTCGAATGCTTGCAGCGAGCGCATGTCAGCGCCACCGGAACGAATCGGTGATGAGCTTCCATTGGTCGGCATTGTCGGCTCCGAGCGGCGCTGAGAGATTGATGGTTGCAAGCTTTCCGCCGCGATGGATCAGATAGCGATGGTTTTCCAGGCGCAACTGCTTGTTCGTGACCGGGTTGGGTTCGGAGTTCGACGCGTACTCGATCAGAACCGCCGGTCCCGAGCGCAGCTTCACGGTCTTGACCGCCCCGATCTTGACGGCGCGGCCGGCTTTAACGAGATCCGCGGCCTTGTGCTTGGCGGCGGACGCGCTCGTCGGCGCGGCGGCGGCAGAGGCCACCGCGACATCGATGGTGTTGTACTTGTCGGCGAACGCCGCACCGTCGCTGCGGTCGGTTCGCGCCCAGCCTTCGGGCACCTTGAGCGAGAATCCGAGCGGCGAGGAATATGCGACAAAAACCTGCGAGTCCGGAATGTCGCCCGGCGGATTCTTTTCCTGAGCAACCGGCCGCTCCGCTGCCTGCGCGCCCGCGCGGGCGAGCGTCATGCCGCCGAATAATGCCGACACCGTCAGCATTGCCGCCGCTGCCGTGCGCGCGTGTCGTCCGAATGTGCTCGTCATGTCATGTTTCCTTTGTCAAGATTGAGGCGATCCCCGTACCGGGCACCGCAGGGCGCAATCGTTGCAGAACAATCAAGGTGCGGCGCCGGCCTATTTTCCTTGCCGCAGGACTTGCCCCGTTTTCGCATCGACCCAAACCTCGTGCCGGCCGTGCGCGGTAAGAATATCGAAGGAATAGCGCACACCGCTGCCGCCCTTGCCTTTTTCGAGTTCCTCGTCGACGATCTTGCCCGGTACTACCTTTACGGCGATTTCGCGCGCCTGCTCGAGGCTTACCGTCGCGTCCTTGGTGTACTGTTTGCCGGTGAATGCCTGTGCACCCACGGCGCTTCCGAACAGGACGATGGCCGCCGCCCATGCCGCTTGTCTCACCCTGATTGCAGTCGTTTGCTTGCGTTTCATTTGATGTCTCCTGAGTTCATATTTCATATTGGCTTGCGGCAAGCCGCCCCGCGGGGCGCCGCCGCGCGGACCTTACTTGTGGTTTCCGCCTTCGCGACCGCTGTCGTCACTTTCGTTCGCGTCTTCATCGCCTTCGTGATCGACCTGATCCGCCTGGGCGCTCAGAATCGCGCCGCTGGCGATGTCGACCTTGACGTCGGTCGATTTGCCGCCGTTCATGACCTCCACGCCGTAGACGAGCTTGCCGTTGTCGTCTTCCAGCTCGGCGCGCACCGCCTTGCCGTCGACTTTCTGCTCCGCCGCGGCGATGGCCTGGGTCAGGCTGATCTTGGTCTGCGCCAGGACGGCTGCGTCGTTGTGCTCCTCGTTGCCTTCGTGATTCGCATAAACCAGCGAACTGGCGACGATGGCGGTTGCGGCCAGTGCGCCAAACATTAGCGCTTTCTTGCTGCTCATAGTCCTTGCTCCTTGCAAAGTGTCGAATGGGGCTGGGCTTGATTGCCCTGCCTTGATTTGCATCCTACGCGGCAAGAGTTAGGACAGACTTAGGAGCCGGCAGATGATTTTCTTACTTGATACCCCAACGGAAGCCGATCCCGTTCCCGCTGATCGACGGAAAGCGTGCGCCGGTCCGCATTGGCGTCGTGCTGGCAGCCGTGATGGGAGCCTTCGCCGAAGACAGCCGACCCCGGATTGGGTGTCGTGCAATGTAGCCATGGCGGAGAAATCGATCACCGGGATCTTGCAGCTACCGGCTTTCCCTATCCGCGTGTCTCGGCGTCCGCGTGCGCAATCTACGCCACAGCCTATCAGCACGGCCCACAGAGCCGCACCGCGATGAAGACGGCGAAATCACCCTAAGATGCGACGAAGGCGCTGATCATTGTTCGAGCCGTTGCCGATAACGGAAGATGAGGCCGGTTCCGTCCGGGCGCTCATGCAAGCTCACGGCGCCGCCCAAGCGAATCGCGGCTTCCCGGGCGATCGCGAGCCCGAGGCCGCTGCCTTCGCCGGCCGTGCCCGGTATCCGGTAGAACGCCTCGAGTACCCGCTCGCGTTCCGAGACCGGAATCCCTGGGCCGTTATCGACGACTTCGATGACGGCATTGTCGTGGTCGGACAGCAGACGAAGCGTCACTTCGCCGCATTGCGGCGCGTATTTCAGCGCATTCTCCAGTCCATTCCCGAGAATCAGCCGAAGCGCCTCCGCTGAAGCACTAAGGAAAAGCGGCGCGACTTCATCGAGTCCGAGATCGATGCCCCTGGCCCCGGCCAATGGCAAGTATTCTGCAATCAGTTCGCGCGCCATTGCGGATACATCGACGTCCGCCTCGGCGGCAGGTCCGGTTTGGGTTCTGGCAAGGTTCAGCAGTTGCTCGGTCAGGTGCCGCGCGCGTTCGATACCCGCTTGCAGCGGAATCACGCGCTCGCGTAAAGCTTCGAGAGACCCAGCATGCCGCAAATTCTGCGCCTGGACCGACAAAGCGGTAAGCGGGCTTCTGAGCTCATGCGCCGCGTCGGCGATAAAGCGCCGCTGCTGCTCCAGAATGCGATTAATCCGTTCAAGCAGCCGGTTGATCGATTGCACGAACGGGGCAACCTCTTCCGGCACCTGGGCGACGGGCAGCGCTGCCGGACGATCTTCGGACTGGGCATCGGCGACGTGGGCGAGGGCACGAACCGGCGCCAGGCTGGCGCGGACCAGGTACCTTGAAAAAAAGGACAACAAGGGGATCAGCACCAGCAGGGGCAGCAGGGTACGCAAGGCGCTGGCGCGGGCGGCTTCGCTGCGTATCTGCGTAGCCTGGGCCACCGCGATGCGTTCGCCCGATTTTACGGCGCGGACATATACACGCCACTGTGTTCTCCCGACATCAAGCGTATGGAATCCTGCCGACAGATCCACCGGCAGGGCAATCCGCGCCGGATCAAGCGCCCGCAATGGCGCAAGCCGCTGAACCACAATGCGCGCATCGGGGTCCTCATCCATCGCGCCCACGGAGCGTTGCCCGTCGGAGGGCAGGCGATCCGTATCCGCCAGGGTAGCGATCTGGCGCAGGGAGTCGTCCTGAAACTCCTGCGCTTCGTCGTAGGCAAACCAGAACGAAACTGCGGCGGCGAGAAACCCGGTGGCCACGATGACGATGCTCAGCCAGATCGACAGGCGTTGTTGCAGCGAGTTTCTCACGGATTGTTCCTACCTTATGTGGCCTTGCGCGTTAACGTGCTCCCTCATGGAGAGGCGAGGCGAATCTTCCCCATCGGTTTGGCGCTTAGTCCGCGTTGGGTCCTTCTAGGGAATCATTGGATTCTCAACCAACAGCATCACGATGCCACGCCTTTCCCGATTCTCCGCCGGCAGCCGCTGATCTTGTAGATCCCGTTGCAGAATGTGCAGCGGCCTGGCGAAATCCGTCCCGGTCTCGGCGAGCGTCACCATTCCGCTTGGATGACGTAGCCGTTCAGTCGTCACCATACCATTCCAGAGTGGCTGCGACCGTCCGCCTGCGACGGTATCGACTACATCGCGCACTGGCCAAAGTCGAATCACGATGCGTTCGCGCGAACTTATCGTTTTAATAAAGGTCAGTTTTTCCGCCTCCCCGTGGTCGAATTTTGGCAGCACTGGGAGTTGCTCGATCGCAGGATTAGGCAACAGCCACGGCAATATTGTTTTCGCCGCCCAAGGTTGCGGAGCCTGCCACCCGGCTGCCGCGAGCGTATCGGCAATCTGTCCGGCTGTTCCGATCCATTGAACCGAAAAAGGTTCTTCGATTTCGCCGCCGAGTTCGGAACGCGCGAACGGCAGACGGCGCCAACCACCGGCCCGCCAGTCGGCGAGCGGTACGCTTTCCAATTTGGGCCGATAGGCATATCGCGCGACATCGACGCCGTGATGAGGCCAGACATACCCGCCGCCGGCCAGAGTGAGCGTCGTGAAGACAACCAGCAACAGCGGCCATGCGCGCAGCGGCTCGCGGCGCACGTGGTAAGTATAGGCAATGCCCAGCAGCGTAATCCAGGCGAGGCCGAGGCTGAGGCTTGCCAGCACGTCTGAAAACCAGTGAACCCCCAAATAGAGTCGTGAGAATGCAATCAGCGTGATCACCACGGTGGCCAGCAGCGTGATCACGATCTTGGTTCTGACGGATTTGCCGCGCGCCAGCAAAAACGCCATGAAACCGTAAACGACGATGCTCAATGCCGCGTGCCCGCTCGGAAATGAAAATTGTTCGATGCCGGTATAAATATTGTTCTGGCGCGCCCGGCCGAGCGAGTATTTCAGCACCCAAACAAGAATTTCAGCGAAGCCTGCAGCCGCCAGCCAATAGCCCAGGGTGCGCCAATAGCGCATAAGAGTGAAAAACATCGACAGCGCGATAATCACGGGAATGGTGCCGGCTGCTCCACCCAATCCGGTAGCGGTAATCATGACGCTATCCCACCATTCGGTTCGCAGTCCCTGGAGTACGGTATAAACCGTTTGATCGAACTGGACGAGAGGATCGTTCGCAAGGATATCCTGCAAAATACCCAAGAACAGCCAGGCACTGCCGATTAACAACACCGCGGCGGCCAGAAGAGACTTGGATTCCGATCTGGCGGGATCGAACAGCGAAAGGAGCATACGTGAGAGCGGCCCCGACCGACTATGCGCGCGCTCGACAACGCGATCCCGCAGCGATTGGATGCGCGGCCAGAGAATGGTGAACGCGAATCGCACCAGCTTGCTGATCACCCACAAAAAAGCCGCGATCATGAGCAGCATGATGACGAGTCGTGAACTCACCGCGCTTGCGAGTTGCAGCGAGGCGCCAAAAAGCACGCCGGGAAGAAGGTGGGCGGCGGCCCAGGCGAATGCCGACAGGATATTCATTGCGTAGAACTGGGTTGCCGGCATGCTCGATATGCCGGCAACCACCGGAACGATGGCCCGTACCGGTATGAAAAAGCGGCCGAAGAACACGCTCTTGCCGCCGTGTTTGGCGAAATACGCTTGTCCTCTGTCGAACATTTCCGGGTGATTTTTCATCGGCCACAGGGCGCGGATGTTTTCGTGATAGTGGCGCCCGAGCCAATAACTGAGGCCATCGCCGAGAATCGCGCCGCTGACGGCCATGGCGGCCGTCCACCACGGATCAAGCGAGTTGAGTCCGATCAGTACACCGCCGGCGAAGACGATAGTACTGCCCGGTATGACGGTACCGATGAAGGCCAGCGCTTCGAGCAGCGATGCGGCAAAAACCGCGGCCAGCGCAAGATGTGGATGGACCGAAAAATAGGTGATCAGCGATTGCAGGTGCAATTCCAGAACAAGTCCCTGATCGTTGTTGTCAACATTCGTGCGGATTCAATGGCGATTGCCCAATGCTTCGTCACAGCGCCGGTCTACCTTAGCCAGCACGAACGGGTGATTCCATTTCATCGGTCTTTTTCGCAAAACGTCCGAAGCGCAAAGCCAGCGTCGGCAGCACCAGCAGGTTCAAAACCGTCGACGTCATCAGCCCGCCGAGAATGACAACCGCCATCGGTCCTTCGATCTCGCGGCCGGGCTGGCCGCTGCCGAGCGCGAGCGGCACGAGCCCGAACGCGGTGACCAAAGCGGTCATCAAAATCGGCGCGAGGCGCTCCTGGGCGCCGCGTATGGCTGCCTCCGGCCCCCACTGAAGACCGTCGACCGACACGAGTTGCTGATAGTGGGAGACCATCATGATCGAGTTGCGCAGCGTGATGCCGAACAAGGTCACAAAGCCGACCAGCGAACCCATTGACAAACCACCACCAGTAGCAAAGAGCACCAGCACGCCGCCGACCAACGCAAACGGCAGGTTGAGCAGAACCAAAAGCAGATTTCGCGCATAACCGATGACCAGCGCGAGCAACAGCACGATCGCCACACCCGTGATCGAGGCGTGGACCAGCAGGTCGCGTCTGGCCTGCGCCTGGGCCGCGGCGGCGCCGGCGAATTGCACATACATGCCCGCGGGCAGCGATACTTGGGAAGCCACCGCTTGTCGCGCCTGGGCGACGAAGGCATTGAGATCGCTGCCTGCGACGTTGGCCGTCACCGTCTGGACGCGTCGGGCGCCATCGTGCAGGATCACGTAACGCCCGGAAGCTTCATAGACATCGGCGAGCTGCCGCAGACGCACGTAGGTGCCTGCGCGGTTGCGCAGGGGCAGGTTCCCTACATCCAGTATCTTGGTTCGGTCCGCAGGCAGGAGAATCACCGAGACACCGAATATCCGGTTGCCATCATAGGCCTGCCCCACGATGCGTCCCTGATAAGCGGTCTCCACCGTGTCCATCACTTCAATCGGATCGAACCCCCAACGAGCCAGGTCGGCGTCGCGAAGACGCACAACGAGTTGCGGGGTACCCGGAGGCGACTGGATCTGCACGTCGGTAGCGCCGGGTATTCGTCCCAACGTTGCCGAGATCTCGCCGGCCTTGCGGTCGAGGGTATCCAGGTCGTTGCCATACACGTTCACCACCACGGAGTAGCGGTAGCCGGACAAGGTCTCTTCGATCCGTTCAGTGAGAAAAGTCTTGACCGCAAAATTGACGCCTGGAAATTGCGCCAGCGTTTTGCGCATCTCGGCAGTCGCCAGTTCGGCCTGATCGCCATCGAGGGGCTTCAGATCGACCTCGAACTCGCTGTACTGGGTCCCGGCGGTGTCATCCGCCAGCGCAGCGCGGCCCACGCGCTGTCCGACGGAGCGCACGAACGGCAGTTTTTCGAGTGCTGCGCTGACCTGATTGCCAATCCGCAGCGATTCTTCGATGGATGTGCCCGGAACGGCAGCCATGTGCACGATGAAATGCCCCTCCTTGAGTTCAGGCAGGAAACTGCCCCCCAGGAAAGGCAGCACTGCAAGACCGGCCAGGGTCAACAGCCCGGCCACGACCAGGACCGCGCGCGAACGTCTTTCGACGCGTTCAAGCACAGCACCGTAGCGCGGCTTGAGCCACATGTAGAGCGGGGGTTCCTGCTCCGGCAGTCGCCTCCCACTCAATAGCAGCGATGCGAGCGCGGGCGTCAACGTGAGCGCCACCACAAGCGACGCCAGCGTGGCGAGGATGTAGGCGATTCCCAGCGGCGCGAATAGGCGCCCCGCAATGCCGGGCAGCGTCAACACCGGCACGAACACCAGCGCCACCACCAGCGTTGCGTAGACTACGGCGCTGCGCACTTCCAGGACCGCGCCCAGCACAACGTTAAAAACCGGACGCGGCTTTTCCAGATGTTGGTTTTCCCTGAGGCGGCGGTAGATGTTTTCCACCGCGATTACCGCGTCGTCCACCAGCAGACCGATGGAGATGGCCAGCCCGCCCAGGGTCATGGTGTTCAGCGACAGCCCGAACATCTCCAGCAGCGTCACCGCAGCCAGCAGCGACAAAGGGATCGCGGTCAGGGAGATGGCCGCGGTGCGCAGGTTGAACAAGAACAGGATAAGCACCACTACCACCAGCACCCCGCCGATGGCGAGCGAAACGCCGACGTTGGCGGTGGCAGTGCTGACAAAGTTGGCGGGCCGGAACAGGTCGGGATGCAGGGTCACGCCTTCGGCCGCGAGCGCCGGGCGCAGATCCGCGAGGGCTCGCTCGACGTTGCCGGTGACCTGCAGTGTGTTCGCACCATATTGGGAGGAGATCACGAGTTGCAGGCCGGGATGCCCCATGACGGTGGCCGCGCCGACCGGCGGCTCCGGCGCTTCGACCACCTTCGCCACGTCCCCGAGAGTGACGTTGGCCCCGTTTTTCTGCAGCACGACGGTGCGGGCGAGCTGTGCCGTGGTCAGCGACTGGGCTTGAACTTGAAGCGTCACCCGCTGGTTCTTGCCGTCGATAAACCCCGCGCCACGGACACCGGTCGCGCGCGCCGCGGCGGTCACTACGTCCTGGACCGAGAGCCCATGGCGGATCAACTGGTCCGGTTCGATCTGAATCTGGAACTGCTTGACCTCGCCGCCAAATACAACGACCTTGGCGACGCCAGGCACGGCGAGGAGCCGCGGCTTGATGGTCCAGTCCGCCAGCGTGCGCAGCGCCATCAGAGAGCGCTTGTCCGATGTGACGCCCACCACCAGGACCGTGCTCGTCGACGAGGTCAACGGACTCATGGCCGGGGCACTCACCCCCCGCGGGAGCCGTCCGGCCAGCGCGGACAGACGCTCTGCCACCACCTGTCGATTGCGGTAGATGTCGCTGCCTGCAGCGAAGGTGACGGTGATGACCGACAAGCCCTGGACGGACCCGGAACGCATCGACTCTATCCCGGGTACACCGTTGATCTCGTTCTCGATCCGCTGGGTGACGAGCACCTCCACCTGCTCGGGCGACAGTCCCGGCGCCTCGGTCTGTATGCCTACCTGGGGCGGCGCGAATTCCGGGAACACGTCGTACTTGGCCCCGGAGAGCCCGTAGAGTCCATAGGCCAGCAACAGGCAGGCCAGAGCGATGACGACGCCGCGAAAACGCAGCGAGAAGCGAACGATGGCGGAAAGCATGATGTGTCCCTGGCGCTCAGTCGCCAACCTTGACCTGGGCGCGAAACTCCTCCGAGAACAGCATCTGCGCGCCTCTGGTCACCACGCGCTGCACAGTGCCGCCCGGGACGAACCAGCCGTTTTCGACAGGATGGTCCGCAGGCACCGGACGCCGCGCGAAGCGGGTCGCGTCCTTCTGGAAATAGGCCCAGGCCTTGCCCTGCCACCACACGACAGCGGAGTCGGGGACGATCACACCCTCGGCGGACGGCCCTGCCGGCAGCCAGATCACGACATTCATTCCGGGCACCAGGCCAGCGGCCGGGGCAAGATAATAGAAGCTCAATCCCTGAATCGCCGCGTCAATGCGCGGGGCGGCCGACACCAGCCGGCTCGCAACGGACTTGCCACCCGGTGCCTGCACCATCGCTTTCCGCGGGGCGGTAATGCCCGCAGCATCTCCCGGCAGCGTCACCTGGACCAGCACGTCGCGTTGCGCGAGCAGCCGTTCCAGAACCTGCGCGTTGCCGTTCGTGATCCACTTGGCGATCACCGTTCCCCATCGGGTGCGCAGATTGTCGGCGGCGGACTTCATCGCCACGCGTGCCGATTGAGCATCGGCCTCGGAGCCACGCCACGCCGCCTCGGCCGCTTGCAGAACTTTGTCGGAAACGTTGCGGTCGTCCCGATGCAGGCCCTGCAGGCGCTCGTATTCCCGGCGTGCCGCGGCCAGGCCCGCCTGCGCCTTTTGCAGTTGCGCCTGCGCCGAGGCGTAGTTGTTCGCAATATCGCTCAGGCCCTGTATCACCACCACGGCGCCATAAGCCCGGATACGCTGCCGCCGCGATTCCGGTTGCAGCGGGGTTACCGAGACCGCGCTCGCCACCTGCGTTTTCATGTCCAGGGTGACGATCGGTTCACCCTGTTCTACCGAGACGCGCGACGGCGTGGCTACCGGCTGTTCCCGCTCGGCCTCGACGGCGCGTTCCTTTTGCCCTGCGATGAATCCCCAGATGATGAGGGCACTGAACCCGGCCACTACGGCACCAATGATGAGCGACCGGAGGCCGCGGCCTTTATTCATTGCACAATCTCCTGATCCTGTCCGAAACGCTCGGTGAACTGTCCGGGAAGGGTTTCGGCCGCGTCGAGCGGCAGTTGCACCGCGTCCTCGAGCGAACCCAAGGCCTGCTGCGCCTGGGTCAGGGTATCGAGGCGCGCAAGCCTGCTCGCCGTCAGTTCCTGTTCAGCGCCGAGGAGCGCAAGGCGGTCCGTCTCGCCGGAAGCAAATCGTGCGCGGGCCGATTCAAGTTGCCTGCGGGCGCCGGCGAGCAGGCGGTTCGCCACCTCAAGCTTATCCGATGCTTTCGTGAAACCCGTATAGTTCCGGTCGATTTCTCCCACCACCTGCGCCTGCAAGGCGGTGAACCGGGCGGCGGCGACCTTGCGCCCCGCCTCGGCTTCGGCGATCGGCCCCTGGTTCTGGTTGAACACCGGCAGCGTGAGCGATACCCCGAGAGACCATTTGCGCGCCCCTTGGTCCCAGGTGTAGCCCGGCCCGATCGACAGGTCGGGATACTGTCGGGCGATTTCGAGCTGGAGCGCCGACTGGCTGGCGGCATAACGCGCCAATGCGGCCAGGATGTCCGGTCGGTTGCGCAGCGCCTGCTGCCGAATATCGGGCGCAGGCAGTTTGGGAAGCGGCTTCTGGAAATCGTCAAACGAGAGCGCTTTGTCCTGCACGGCGGCTGAAGGCAGTCCAAGCGCCTGCGCCAGCCCCACCTGCGCCTCGGCGCGCCGGCGGCCGGCCTCTTCCGCAGCGAGCCGCGTCTTGTCCAGGGCAAGGCGCGCGAGCGTCACCTCGGGCTGCGACGCTTCCCCGGCGCGCAGCCGGCTCCCCAGAGCCTTCACGGTGCGCGCCTGGACCTCCTGCTGGCTGGCGAGGAGTTGTTCCCGCTCACGCGCCGCATAAAGGTTGACGAGCGCGGCGCGCAAGCCGCTGCGCACCCGCCATGCGGCGGTGGCGATGTCCAGACGCGCGGCCTCGGACAAGTGCTCGGCGCCGCTGACGCGATAACCGCGCTTGCCCGCCGTCTCGATGGGAATGCCCAGAACGACTCCCAGCGTCCACGGGGACAAGCCGCTTCCCGCGTCCGCGTTATACAGGGGTGAAAAGCCGAAAGTCGGATTGGGAATCGCGCCCGCGGTCACGGTCTTCGCTTTGGCCAGGTCCCATTGCGCCCGGGCGACGTCCAGTTCGGGATTAAAATAAAAAGCGGCCAGGGTCAGCGTCGTCAAGTTCCACGAGTGGGACGGCCCGGCGGGCAATGCGCGGTGTAGATGTGTCTCCACATAATTCTTGAGGCCGGGATCGCCGAGGGAACGGGATTCGAAGCTGGCAGCGCTGGCTTGCGGCGACAGCGGTTTTGGGGCGTAGCTCGCGCAACCGCCAAGCGCTGCCGTCAGCAGGCATAAGATCTTCATATTCCGTCCGAGGTGAACCATTTGCGCAATCCTGAAAACACCAAATGAACCGTGGCAAAAAGAAACTCGCATCGCTTGCGACAATGATAAATCGGTAAACGTCAAATCTGCGTCAAATCGCCAAGAATTCTATGCAGGTGAAAAATCGAGCGTCACCCGGGTTCCCCGGTTTTCTTCGCTGCGCAGCGCGATCCGCCAGCCGCATTGGTCGCAAATGATATTTTGCGATCGTCAGTCCCGGCGTAGTTCATGGTTAGCGCGTGCAGAAACGGAGACCGCGATCCGGATCAGGTGTTCCCGCCCGTACGGGGTTCCCGTTCCAGCACGCTGAACAGCACCGGCATCACCAGCAGCACCAGCGGCAGTTGCACGACCAAGCCGGAGATGATGGCGATCGCCAGCGGCTGCTGCATGGCAGAGCCTTGTCCGATGGCGAACGCCAGCGGCAGCAGGGTGAGGATCGCGGCGAATGTCGTCATGGCGATCGGGCGCATGCGGTTCTTGCCGGCGTCGATCAGCGCCTGGTGAAACGGCATTTCGCCAAACAGGTCGCGATACTCGGAAAAGTAAAAGATCGCGACCTCGGTGACAATGCCGACGATCATGGTCATGCCCATCATCGCCGAGATGTTGAGTTCGATGCCGGACAGCCACAGGCCCACGAACACCGCGGACACCGCCAGCAGCGGTATCGCCATGATCGCCAGCGCCACACGGAAGCTCTCGTACAGGAACAGCAGCAGCAGGAACACCAGTCCGACCGCGGCGGCGAACACCGCCATCAAACCCTTGAACGCGATCTGCTGCTGTTTGTACAGGCCGCCAAGCTCGAAATACATCCCCTTGGGCAGCAGGTTCGGCGTCGCCAACACTTTCTGGATGTCGGCGATCACCGGCCCCATGGAGCGGGCGCTGATGCGGCCGGTCACCGCCACCATGCGCTTCAGGTTCTCGCGGTTGATCTGGGGCTGGCCGCTGACCGGAACGATCTGCGCCACCCGCTTGAGCGGAAACACATGCCCGTCGGGCGCGCGGATCAATAATCTTCCGATGTCCGGCACGATGGCGCGCCCGTGCTGCGGCGTCCACACGCGCACGCCGACCAATTTCGGACCGTGCTGCATCTGCGTGGTCACGATCCCGGACAGATAGCCGCGCAATATCTGCGTGATGCCGTCCGGGTTCATGCCTTCGAGCGCCGCCTTTACCCGATCCACGCGGATTTCGAGGGCATCGCCGGCGGGGCGTATGCCGTCGCGGGTGTCTACCACCCCGGGCACCTTGTTGATGGCCGCGACGAGGTTGCGCGCGGCAGACTGCAATTCCTCCGGATTGTCGGAGAACAGCTTGATCTCGATCGGTTGCGGCACCGAGGTCAGATCACCGATAACGTCCTCCATCAGTTGCGCCAGTTCGATTTTTAGTCCCGGCACGTTCTGCTCGACGTGCGTGCGGATGTCGTCCATCACCGTCTCGATGGGCGGACGCCGGCCCGCTTTCAGGCGCACGAAGAAATCGCCCTCGTTGGCCTCGGTGAGGCCTCCACCCAATTGGGTACCAGTGCGGCGTGAATAGGTATCCACATTTGGATCTGTCTTGATGATGACCTCCACCTGCTGCAACAGACGGTCGGTCTCGGTGAGCGAGGTGCCCGGTTCGGAGCGGTAATCCAGGATGAAACCGCCTTCGTCCATGGCCGGCATGAAGCCCGAGCCTACCTGCTTGAAGGCGAGAAAACCCGCGGTCAGCAAGGGCACGATGAACAGCAGGACCAGCAGTGGCCGCGCGAGCACCCGCTGCATCAAGCCTTCGTAGCGGCGGTGCATCGATGCGGTGATGCGCCCGCCTTCTTTCTGATTGGCGTCTTTTTCGTTGAGGAAATGATCCGCCAGCAGCGGTACGGCCAACGCGGTGACGAAAAAGGAGATGATCAGCCCGGCTGCCATAGTCAGCGACAGCGCCTTGAAAAATGCGCCGGTGACGCCGGTAAGAAACGCCAGCGGCAGGAAGATGACGATGGTGGATGCGGAGGAGCCCGCCAGGGGGCGCATGAATTCCATGGCGGCGGCGATAACGCGGCCGTGGTGTTCGCCGCCGGCGCCGCGCAGACGCCGCACAATGTGCTCGATCATGACTATGGCGTCGTCGATGATCAGTCCCACCGCCGCCGCCATGCCGCCCAAGGTCATGATGTTGAAGCTCATGCCCAGGGCGTAGAGCAACACCACCGTCGCCGCCAGTACGGTCGGCACCACCAGGGCGGCGATCATGGTGATCTTGAGGTTGCGCAGAAAGGCAAACAACACCAGCACCGCCAGTCCGATGCCGATGAGAATGGCGTCGCGCACGCTGGCGGCGGAATCCACCACCAGCACGCTTTGATCGTACCAGTTTGCCAGCTTGACGCCGGGAGGCAATTGCGAACGATAGCTTGCGAGTTTCGCGTGCACGTCGCGCGCGATCTGCACGCTGTTGCTGCCGGGCTGCTGGTAGATATTGAACAGGACCGCCGGGCGGCCATCGGCATTCACCTTGATCCACCGCGGTACCACGCCGTCGCTCACCCGCGCCACGTCTTCCAGCCGCACGATGCCGTTGTTGCCGCTTTTGATGATGGTGTCGCGAATCTGGCCGATTGTCTTGAGCCGGGTATCGGCTATTTCCAGATACAGCTTGTAGTGGTCCTCCAGCCGCCCCACGGCAGTGACCACGTTGGCTGCATGCAACGCCTGCGCCACGTCACCGAGCGTCAGTGCGTAAGCCATGAGCCGCGCCGGATCTACGGTGACCTGGTATTCCTCCTGCGCACCGCCCATCACCTGGATGCGCGCCACGCCGTTGACGCTGGAAAGCAAGGGGCGCAACTGATACTGCGCCAGATCGTAAAGAGCGGTTTGCGTCTGGGTCGCGGAAGTCAGGCTGTAGGCCAGAATCGGGAACACCGTCGGGTCCATGCGCTTGGTCGTCAACTGGGTGCCCGGCGGCAGATTGGGCAGGATCTGGGTGATCGCCTGATTGATCTGCGAGGTCGCCAGTCCCATGTCGATGCCCCAGTCGAAGTTGACCGACACATCCGCCGAGCCGCGGCTGGTGGTCGAGCGCACGTCGCGCACGCCCGGCACGCGCCGCACCGCCTCCTCCACCGGCTGCGTGACCGACAGCATCATCAGGTCCGCGGGGCGGTCGCCCGCATTCAGAGACACCACCACGCGAGGGAAATCCACCGTGGGAAACAAGGTTACCGGCAGCTTGAACGCCGCCAGCGCGCCCGCCAGCGCGAGCAACACCAGCAGGAACAGAATCGAGCGGCGATGCTCCTGCATCCACCGGGTGACGGTCATCGCCCGCTCTCGCGCACGGCCATGCCATCGCGCAATTCGTAGTTGCCCAGGCTCACCACGGGTTCGCTCGCGGCGAACGCCCCTTGCACGGCGACGAGGCCGTTTCGTTCCAGTCCGGTTTGCACGTTCACGCGGCGCGCCCGGCCGCCGCGCACCTGGAAGATGTAGGCCGCCTGCGCGTCGCGCAGCACCGCGGAGCGCGGCACCACCCAGGTGTTTTTCCGTTCGAGTTCGATGTCCGCGCGCGCGCGCGTGCCGGGCAGGAGCCCGTCGCCGTGAACTTCCACCAGCACGTCCACGAACTGCGTTTGCGGATTGATCATGCCGAAGACCTGGGTCACCTTGCCTATTGTCTGGCGCCCGGGCTCGAATACCGGCGTCACCTTGACCGCCATGCCGGGCCGCACGCGGCGCACGTCGGTCGGCTCTATGCCGACGACCAGGCGCTGCCCTCCCGCGCGCGCCAGCTTCAGCACCGGCGCGCCGGCGGCGACGCGATCGCCCTGGGCGGCGAGCAAGCTCACCACCACGCTGTCGAAAGGCGCGGAAACGCGCTCGAGCGCCCGGCCGGCGCCGATTTGCTCCTGCGCGAGCAGAGCAGATTCGGCGTCAGCGAGATTTTTTTTCGCCGCCGCCACTTGCGACTGTGTCGCAAGCTGCTGCGCGCGCAACGCCTCGATGCGGGCAAGCTCTCCGCGCGCAAAATCCACGGCCTGACGCGACTGCTGGTATCCCCTTGCCGCATCCGCTCCGGTGCTGAATTCGAGCAGCGGCGCGCCTTTCTTCACCACCTGTCCAGCGCTCGCGAGCAGGCTCACGATTTGCCCGGGGCGCGGCAGGCTGATGGTGTCCAGGCTGCGCGTATCCGGCGCCACCACGCCGTAGCCCCACACCGTGTCCGACAGCGCCTGCTGCCTCAAGGGCGCGGTCTCGATCTGGACGGCGGGCGTATCCGCGGCGAGAGCCGGCGCCGCGCCGAGCAGCAGGAACAGAACGACAGCCGCAGTGCGCTTCATTGGGCGCCCGCTGCGCGGGTCATTTCCGGCAGATCGGGTCCGAGCAGGGTTTCGAGCGCGATTTGCTGTTCCATCAAGGCCTCCTGGAGATTGATTGCTTCGATCTGCTTGTCCAGCAGCGCGATGCGCAGCCTGGTGTAATCGGCCGCCGCGAAGTTGCCCGTCCGATACGCGGTCTCCACCCGGGTAGCGACGTCGCGCAATTCGGCGAGGGCTTCTCGCACGCGCTGCAGCTGATGTTCGATCAGCGGGTGATTCTCGAAGGCGACGACGATCTCGTTGTACGCGCTGTTGAGCCGGATCTGGTATTCGTCGAACAGCTCTTTGCGGGTGGCCGCTTCAATCGCAATGTTGCCGCGATTGCGGTTGAAAATCGGCAGGTTCAGGGTCAGGCCGAAACCGATCGTGTAGAGCCCGCCGGTGTCGCGTGCCCGGGTAAGGCCGACGTTCAACGCCGGAAACTGCGCCAGCACCGCGCCACGGAACTTTTCCTCCTGCGATCGATAGCCGGCCTGCAGCGCCTGCAGATCCGGGCGCCGGTTGAGGCGGTGCTCCAGACCGGCGCGCACGCGGGCGGCATCGAACGCGGCTGCCCCGGGTTCGCCGACCAGCGGCAGCGGCGCCGTGGATACGAGCCCGAGCAAGCCGTTCAAACCGGCGCGATTCTGCAGCAGGCTGCGCTCCAGATCGTTGAGTCGACGCTCGATGCCCTGAAGCGCCGCGAGCAGGGCGCTCGAAAAATCGATGGTGACATTGCCTGCGGCGAGCGCCTCCCGGCTGCGCCGATAGCGTTCGGCAAGCAGGCTGCGCTCGGATTCCAGCTGGGCCATCGTCGCCTGCTGCGCGGTGATCCGCGTGAACAGTAAGCGCGCCTGGCTCACCACCTGCCATTCCTGCCACAGCAGTTCCAGGTTCACCCGCTGCTCTTGCGCGGCCGCAGCTTTCTTGCGCGAGGACCGCAGCAGCAGCGCATTGACGTCGAAGCTCGGATTGAGATTGAAGGCGTTAGTGTTGCCCGGGGTGCCGTTCGTAGGATGGTCGGCGGCGATGCCGAGTTGCGGGTCTGGCAAAAGGCCGGCAGCGAACGACTGCGCACGCGCAATCCCCAGGGCGTCTCGCGCCTGCTTGAGCTGCGGATTGTTGGCTACCGCCAGCATCGCCACCTCGTCCATGTCCAGACCGTCAGCGGGGTTGAACAAATGGGTAGACAGGCCGCGGAAAGGCAGGCGAGCCGGATCGACCGCGATCGCCGACGCGGACCGCGGCAAATTCACGCGCTCGCGCAGGGGTTCGGGCGCGTAACCGGCGCAAGCGGCAAGGCCCAGGACGATCAAGCTGACGGCGATGAGGCGAGGCCTCATTCGCGCCCCCTTTCACGATCCTTGCTCACCATCCAGCCTGCGCCGCGTACATTCTTGATGACATCAGCACCGAGCTTCTTGCGCACGCCGTGAATGAGGAAATCCACGGCATTGCTTTCCACTTCCTCGTTCCAGCCGTAGATGCGCTCTTCCAGTTCGGCTCGGGTGAGTATCGTACCGGGGCGCAGCAGCAGCGCATGCAACAGGGCAAACTCGCGCGCGCTCAGAAGCTCCACGGCATCGCCGCAGCGCGCTTCGCGGGTTGCCGGGTCGAGACTCACCCTGCCGTTGGTCAGCACCGGTGCAGCCTGTCCGCCCTGGCGGCGGATAATCGCCCGCAGCCGGGCGAGTAGCTCGTCGACATCGAAGGGTTTGACCAGATAGTCGTCCGCCCCGAAATCCAGTCCCTTGATCCGGTCGTCCACGCCGTCACGCGCGGTGATGACGATGACCGGCACAGCGTTGCCAGACTGGCGCAGGCGGCGCAGCACTTCCAATCCGTCGCGCTTGGGCAGGCCCAGATCGAGCAGCACGGCCTGGTGCTCGCCGTGTTCGAGCACGCTTGCAGCCGCGGCGCCATCCCCTACCCAGTCCACGGCATAAGCGGCATCCTTGAGGGCGACGGATATCGCCTCGCCGATCATGGGGTCATCTTCAACAAGCAGGATGCGCATCATCATTCTTGCAATTCCAAATGGTCCATTGTCTCACTCAACCCTTTCGGATCAAACTGGAAAGCATCGTCCGACAGAGCGCCAGCAACAGGCCGCTGCGGTGCCGGACGCGGCGTTGAGCAGCAGAAATGGAGACTGATTCGGGCGTTCCACGTCGGCTCCCGGTCGCGGCGGTTAGATGCTTTCGTTTCCCAGCGGGCTGGGCATGTCCTTCCGGCTGACGGTCAGGTAAATTACCAGACCTGCGATGGTCGAAAGGAAGACCATGCTCGTGACAACCGTACCCAGACCGAGGCCGCCATCGGCAACGGGTTGCGACAGATAGTCGCCCAGGGATGCGCCAAGCGGCCGCGTCAGGATGTACGCAATCCAGAACGCCAGAACGGCATTTGTCTTGAAAAAGCAATAGGCGATGGTAACGAGCGCGATCAGCGCGCCGAACATCAGCGCCGAGTTTGCGTAGCCGAGTTTCAATCCTTCGGCTGCAAGGTCGCCCGCGGCGGTGCCCAACGCAAACGTGAGCAGAATGGCAGCCCAGTAGAACAACTCGCGTTTCGTCGTGAAAATGGTGTGAATCGACAGCGTCTGCTCGCTTGCGTACCAGATCGCGAAGGTCGCCAGCAGGGCGAGGCCAAATGCGATGGAGGTTGTTTCCAGGGCGATGCCGAAGTTGTCCACCACGTTGTCGGTGATCAATGTTCCGACAATGCTGATAAGCACGACCACCAGCCAATATAGCCAGGGCACATAATTGCGGGCGCGTATTTGCATGAACAAGAAGATCGCCAACAGCGTGCCCATAGCGACGGACGTGCCGGTCAGGCCGAAACGCAAATCGACGTTGAGAAAATCCGCGGCCGTTTCGCCGATGGTCGTGGCCATGATCTTGATGATCCAGAAGAAGAGCGTGACTTCCGGCACCTTGTTCAGTATCCGCATCGTGCTCTCGCGCGTAAACATCTTCATTTGGATTCTGCCGCGGGTTTCAAGTGGAGCCTGTCTCGGTTCAGGAAGATAGCCGGGGCAGCGGCGCCGCCCCGGCATGCCGCATATCGAGCCGATCAATCGGCCTGGTCGCGGCCATCGTCGTGTTCGGCCATGTCCTCGGTTGCGGCGATGACTTTGCCGCTCGTCGGGTCGACCTTCACATCCATGACCTTCTTGCCATTCACCACTTCGACGTCGTAGACCCACAGGCCCTTGTGCTTCTCGTACTCGGCTCGCGAAGCCTTGCCCCCGACATGCTGCTCGGCGGCAGTTACAGCTTGCGTCATGCCGATCTTCGCGCCTGCAATGGACAGGGCATCGTTCTCCTCGGATTTGGCCGCGTAGGCACTGCCGACGGCCGCCGCAGTAAGCACGCCAATTACTGCAAGATAGAAGTTGCGTTTCATGATGATCACTCCTTACAAGTCACGCGGATACTCGCGAAGTGGTGAGGATAGCGATCAAGAATTAGGGGAGAGTTAGCGACTGGTGTGGGTAGAGGTATTCCGAGGAACTGGGCGGTCATGACGGCCTTGGCGTCATCGAAGGGCTCCGTCCCTTTGGCGTGGCACATACACGTGCGCTTGCCTCTGCAGGAGCCGAGGTACCGGTGCAAATTCGCTTGCATGACGCAGGGCGCTTGAGCCAGGGCATCGCGGCTGTGACCTTGGGCACTTGCGGATTGTGACTTCCTGCAACCCCGGATCATGACCTTCAGCAGCGTACATGTGGCCGGCCGGGCGCTAGAGTTCAGCCATGGACGCGCGGATGAAAACACTACCGCGAGGTTCGATTTCGAAAGATCAACCCACAAAGGACCAGATCATGACCATGACAAAAACCGATATCGCCGTCGCCGTGTATGACTTCCATACCCAGGCCGAAGCCGCCGTGAAGGCGCTGCAACGCGCCGGATTCGACATGAAGAAGATCTCGATCATCGGCAGGGATTACCACACCGAGGAACACGTTGTCGGCTTTCTCAATGCCGGCGATCGGGCGAAGGTCTTCGGCAAGCTTGGCGCATTCTGGGGCGGCTTGATGGGTGTGCTGTTCGGTTCGGCGATGATGTTCGTCCCGGTGGTGGGCCACGTGATCGTTCTGGGCCCGCTCGCGGCCGCCCTCTTCGGCGGCCTGCAGGGCGCCGTAATGGTCGGGGGCATCAGCGCCCTGGCTGGCGTCTTGATGGCGGTTGGCATTCCCAAGGACTCCGTGCTGCGCTACGAAACCGCGCTGAAGGCCGACAAGTTCATGCTCGTGGTGCACGGTGGCGCGCAGGAGATCAAGCGTGCACATGAATTACTGACGACCTCCGGCCTTGCTTCGTTCGATCATCACCGCCATCAGGCCGAGGTCGATCCGGCAGTCCACCCGTAATCAGTAACGACTCTCTCTGCGAAAGGATCACACCATGAACTTCTCGCTCAAACCCATTATGTTGGCAATGCTTGTTGCGGCGACCCAGCACGCTGGCGTGGCATAGGCGCAGGCCCCGAAAGCACCCGCAGCACCGGTCGTCCAGCCTGCGCAGGGGGGTGACCAAGGCGCCGATCCGAACCAAGGCGTCAGAAGACTGGATCGTCTACGACGACACCACCTACACGCCGGTGGACGATGCCGTCAGCCGGCATCTGGACGCCGCGCGCAAGGCCTTCAACGCGAAGGACAACAAGAAAGCCGCCACGGAGATGCGCGCCGCGGCTGGCGAACTGAAGCTCCGAGCCCCTCGTGCCGGCAAGGAGCACAGGGCGCTGGTGAAAGCGGAAAAGGCGCTCCCGAAGGCGGACACGAAGTTTGCGCAGGACAGGCAGAACACCATCAAGCGCATGAACGCCAGTGCGCTGAAAGTCAGTTCGGTCGCCGCAGCCATCGAGAGCAGCAAGATCAAGACCAAGGCGGATCTGGAAAGGGCGATCGATAAGGCCGCGCCACGGGGGAGGCCGGATAGGAACTCGCCAGCTCGGTTGCGCAACTCGACACGCTCGCCGCCTCGGTCGAAAAAAGCGCGCTAGAGGACGAGCAATCGATGTTCAAGGCTCTTGCGAAAGCCAACCTCGCGCTTTTCCGCGTGGGCGAGCACCTGCGCGAAGCTTGGAGAGCCAGGCGCCGGGGCCCTTGTCGACGCCGTCGCCAGCAACCTGTCTCCGCTGGACATGCAGCGAGCCATCCGACGGGCGGAGATGTACCAGCGCGCGTACGTCACGCGGTCTGGCGCTAAGCGCGGGAATTCGGCACGCAATCCGCCTGAACACGCGTAAGCCCTTTCCCACCATCGGAGGGAGCAGGAACGATGAATCGCTGACGACGGCGTTTGATTATTGCGACGGCGGCAGTTGGCCGGCATGACGCCGGGCGCTTGAACCCGAGCGTCGCGGCCGTGACCTTGGTCAACTCCAAGTCGTGACGTCCTGCAGGCCCAGCTCGTGACCTTCGGCAGCTTACGTGTAGCCGGCCGAGGCTTAGAGTCTAAGCCATGGACGCGCGGTTGAAGATAACACCGCAACGTTCGATACCGGAAGATCAACCCACAAAGGACCACATCATGACCATGAATATGAAATCGACTTACAAAACTTGTCTGCCCGCAGTCGCCGCGGCCCTCGCTTTTGTCGCCGTCACTGCCATCGCCCAGCCCTCCCCGGCAGTCAAGGAGGACACGGCGCAACTGAAGTCGGACAAGGCCGCGTTGCAGCGCGAAGAAAAGCAGATGAAGACCGACACCAAAGCGATGAAATCCGACAAAGCCTCAGGCAGAATGGCGGCGGAGTCCAAGGACGCGGAAAGGGCTTACAAGGACCGGCAGGCCATCAAGGGCGAGAAGAAGGACATCGCCGCCGACAAACCGGACTCGTTGCAAAGGAAGTCGGACCAGGCTGCGTTCTCGGACCAGCAAAAGAAATTGAAGGCCGACAAGGCAAAGCTGAAAGCTGACAAAGCCGAGGGGAAAATGGCGGCGGAGTCCAAGGACGCGGAAAGGGTTTACAAGGACCGGCAGGCCATCAAGGGAGAGAAGAAGGACATCGCCGCCGACGCGGCAAAGCTGAAAGCCGACCAGAAGAAATAGCCGGAAACGGCATCCGCGGCGATCGCACGAACCCCGCTGGGGCGGGGTTTGTCATTCGGGAGTTGAGCCCTCATCACGTCTTCAGCGGTCGTGGTGCGCAAGATTTGGATCGATGCGAAATTGACCAGATTTTCATCGTAGGGCAGCTCTGGCATGACGAGCGGGTGACAGCGCTCATCAAATCGCGGCGATTGCGTGACACTACAGTAAGCACGCGGGAGGGGCGGTAAGAAGGGCTGCCTATTCTACGGAAGGCACTGTCCAGAGCTAGTCTCCAGCCGTCGTCACCCGTTCAGGCATGAAATTGAACAGATAAATAAACTGGGCGTATCAGGGAATCAACGAGGGCGTTAGTCTCTTATCACTCGGATGTTGACAGAATTGGCAAAGATTGTGGGTTTACATAGGTCTCCAGATTTTGCGTATGCGTGGGACTACTCGGGCAATAGCGGCAGGTTCGTGGCGCCTGGGCGGGTGCTATTTGTTACGCTCTTGACGACAGGGCGCGGCAAAGATTGTTGGAGAATAAGATCCAGGTGCGCATCGTCTCAATGCCGCGCTGGGATCTGTTCGAGGCACAGCCACGGAAATACCGTGACGCGGTGCTGCCGCCGGCGGTCGGCGCCAGGCTCGCCGTCGAAGCCGGCGTGTCGCAGGGCTGGCATCGCCATGTCGGCAGTCGCGGCGATATGCTTGCCGTGGATCGCTTTGGCGCATCGGCCCCCGGCGAGGTCGCGATGCGAGAGTATGGTTTCAGCGTCGACACCGGTTGCAGGCGGGCTGTTGCACTTCCGGAAACTCCGCCTTGATTCAGTGGCCATGCCCGCGGGATGATCGTACTGCCTTCAATTAGGGACGGAGATTCAAGATGCAGATCGGCATGATCGGATTAGGGCGTATGGGAGCCAGTCTGGTGCGGCGCCTGGCAAAGGACGGTCACAAGTGCGTCGTCTACGATGTGAACCCGGCCGCAGTCAAGAAGATCGCGGGCCGCGGCGTTCGGGGAGCCGTCTCGATCGACGAGCTGGTCGCGAAGCTGGCGAAGCCGCGCGCGGTCTGGGTTATGGTTCCCGCCGGCGTGACCGGCAAGACCGTCGAGGAACTGGCCTCGCGTATGGATGCCGGCGACATCATCATCGACGGCGGCAACAGCTACTACCGCGACGATCTCGAAAGAGCGAAGGCGCTCGAGCCGAGGGGCATCCATTACGTCGATTGCGGCACCAGCGGCGGGGTGTTCGGGCTGGAGCGAGGCTACTGCCTGATGATCGGCGGAGAAAACCCGATCGTCAAACACCTGGATCCGATATTCAGGAGCATCGCGCCCGGAGTCAAGGCCGCGCCGCGCACCCCGGGCAGGAAGGGCGCGCCCGTTCCCGCCGAGCACGGATACCTGCATTGCGGCCCGACTGGTGCGGGCCACTTCGTAAAAATGGTCCACAACGGCATCGAGTATGGCCTCATGGCGGCTTATGCCGAAGGGCTGAACATCCTGCGCAACGCCAACGCCGGCAAGCGCCTGCGCGATACGGATGCCGAAACGGCGCCGCTGCGCAACCCGGAGTACTATCAATACGACCTGGACCTGCCCGAGATCGCGGAACTCTGGCGCCGCGGCAGCGTGATCGGCTCGTGGCTGCTGGATCTCACTGCAACCTCGCTCCTGAACGGCCCTGGTCTGAAGAACTACGCCGGCCGCGTGTCGGATTCCGGCGAGGGGCGCTGGACGATCGCGGCTGCCATCGACGAATCCGTGCCGGCCCCAGTTCTCAGCGCCGCGCTCTACGAACGCTTCAGCTCGCGCGGCGGCGCGGATTTCGCCAATCGGGTGTTGTCCGCGATGCGCAAGCAGTTTGGCGGGCATGACGAGAAGGGAAGAGGCTGAGATGAACAGGACCAGAGGCGGCGCGGCACTATCGGATGCGCTGGTGCTGTTCGGCGTGACGGGCGACCTCGCGTACAAGAAGATCTTTCCGGCGCTCTATGCAATGGCAAAGCGGGGCGTCCTCAAGGTCCCGGTGGTCGGCGTTGCCTCCACGGAGTGCAGCGTGGCACACGTCCGCAAACGGGCAACGGACGGCATAAGGGAATCCGGAAGGATCGACGACCCGCCCGCCCTGCGCCGTCTGCTCTCCCTGCTCAGGTATGTGAGCGGAGACTACAACGACCCGGGCACCTTCAAGGCGCTCAAACAAACGCTCGGCGGTTCGCGGCGCCCGGCGCACTACCTTGCCATCCCGCCTGCGCTCTTCGCGACGGTCATCAAGGGACTCGGCGCCGCCGGCCTGGCCGATCAGGCGCGCGTCATCGTCGAAAAGCCGTTCGGACGCGACCTGGCCTCGGCGCGGAACCTCAACCGCGTCGCGCGCTCGGTGTTTCCAGAAGACTCGATCTTCCGCATAGATCACTTCCTCGCGAAGGAGGCGATCATGAATATTCTCTATTTCCGCTTCGCCAATTCGTTCCTGGAGCCGATTTGGAACCGCAACTACGTGGCCAGCGTACAGATCACCCTGTCCGAGGATTTCGGCGTCGAGGGCCGCGGCGCGTTCTACGAAACCGCCGGCTGTCTGCGCGACGTGGTCCAGAACCACCTGTTCCAGATCGTCGCGCTGCTTGCCATGGAGCCGCCGACCTACAGGGGCTTTGGAGCCGTGCACGGCGAAACCGCCGACGTTTTCCAGGCAATGCGCCCTGTGAAGCCCGGCGACGTGGTGTGCGGCCAGTACGCCGGCTACCGCAAGGAGCCGGGCGTGGCGAAGCATTCCGAGGTCGAGACGTTCTGCGCCCTGCGGCTTTTCATCGACTCGTGGCGCTGGGAGGGGGTGCCGTGGTACCTGCGCT
>JGI1356J14229_10000716_pt1 | contig 29945 bp, 36 predicted proteins | sample Subgrocontami58m_FD_14229 | JGI IMG/M metagenome (IMG submission 14229) | reverse complement strand
AATAAGTAGCTGTAATACATAACTGTTTAATCTCTAACGGGACCATGACTTTGCCTAAGTTTACATTCTACACCGTGACCGCGGCTTCTAAGGGGAATCATGGTATCGATAATATACTTGATATTACCTAATCGGTGTAAAAACCGAAAGCCCCGTCGTGTTTTACGCGACAAGATTTAATTTATCCTAACTGACAAGAGGCCTGCCGCGCTTTTTAGTACTTGGGGGTGAAAACGGATGTGTTTCGGTTTGGCGGATATATTTCCGGATCAATTGTTCTGTCAAAACAAGTGTAGCCCATTTTATGTTGCCAACTGTCGTTCATGCCAGAAACCCCCTTCTGGGGCACCATCATATACTGGACAGGTTGAGTAAGCGCGGAAGGGTAGTTGCCAACAGCGTTTTTAACACTTTCCTTATTGAAATTCGCGCAAAGCTTGAACGAGAGAACTCCGATGGCGGTGTATTCATACGACTTCCCAAATTGCGTATCCGTTGGAATAACTTGTCCGCTTATCGGGTCTTTTAATTCCTCGAGGTTTTGGGGTAGTTTTTGTTTGGCCTGCCAAAAATTTATTATTTGCCACTGAATGTTCTGTAGGTCACCAGCTTTTTGCTGATCGTAACGTATCAATCTCTGTGACTTGGGTGAACCAATTACGGAAAAACCCGAGGCAATGGCTCCAATCGTCAAAATAAGCGCCATGAGCATCCAAATTTTTCTTTGCGAAGAAGAAACTTTTTCTCTTAGGTCCTGCGCGTAATAGACGAAAATTATCGTCGCTATCACCAAAAGCGACAATGCTTTCAATAAAAACGAAACTGTCATATCCCGCCCGTCAAGAAAATAATAAATAATCGTGATTAAATCTCCGGCGACGATTACTCCGGTAACAAAAAGAGTCAGAAAAGCAAGCCATTTGCGAACTCCCAATTGTTTCTTTGTTTGATCCACGGCGTAAGTTTTAAGCGTAAGATAGGAGAGTAAAACAAATACGGGGAAAAGCACGATGAGCGCGGCTACGGGGAAACTTATCGACGGAGAAACAAAATAATTTTCCGCGACAGGAGGATACGCAACATCAATAACCGTAAAAAGGAGGTTAATAAGAAAACCAACGAATGTATACAGAACGGCCACTACGCCGAGGTGCAAGAAAAAATCGGCGGCGGTTGTTTTTGGTTTTTGATTTGGGTCCATGGTTTTGAGATTAATAATAACGCGTATATAATAACAATAATTATATAACTGGGTACAATATAATCGGTTCGTTCGGTTGAAATGTAAAAAGCATTAGCTTTTTCCACTTCTCCCTCACTGCCAATTATACAACAAAACATCGCGCAAATGCAAAACAATCAAACTTCACCGCATCGTCAAAAAGAAAACATGCTTAATCGCTATTCCGTCGGCGCTACTCGTTGGGTTGGCTCCACCGCTTCTTTGGTTACACATACTATCCTTTTTTTTGGCGCGTTTATTCTTATGTGGCTTGGTTTTGACGTAGACCGGGTACTTTTGATACTGACTACGGTAGTCTCACTTGAAGCAATATATCTGGCAATCTTTATACAAATGACAATCAACCGCACGACCGCTCAACTGCAAGAAGTGGAGGAAGAAATAGAAGAAATTTCCGAAGACATTGAAGAAATCCATGAGAATGTTGAAGACATTCAGGAGAATGTGGAGGAAATTACCGAAGGAGGAGAAAACGAAGAAATTACCGAGAGCGCCAAGCTTGAAAAAATAGAGCAATCGCTTCTAACTATCGTTCGTGAAATTGAGAACTTAAAAAAGGGCACCTCTGTTCCTAAATCTTGAACTCGATCACATCTCCATCTTTAACCACATAATCTTTCCCCTCCGTTTTAACTAAACCCTTTGATCGCGCTTCTGCGTACGAACCAACCCCCAAGAGGTCTTTCCAAAAAATCACCTCGGCGCGGATAAATTTATCTTTGAAGTCGTTGTGTATGGCCATACCCGCTTCCGGCGCCGTGCTCCCTTTTTTGATTGTCCACCCCCTCGTTTCATCTTCCCCTGTCGTAAAATAAGTGATTAAACCCAAAAGCGAATAGCTTGCCACAATAAGAGTGTTTATGCCGTCGTCGGCTCCACCAAGCTCTCTTCTGAATGTTTCTTTTTCTGTTCCCTCAAAATCCTTCAGTTCATCCTCAATTTTGGCGTCAACAACAACATAATCGGCTCCTGTTTCTTTAAAAAATTTAACCAGAGCGCTAAATCGTTCGTCGTTCGTTTCGTCCAGATTTTTTACACCGGCTTTTTTGTTCAAAACATACAGGATTGGTTTGTCGGTTAAAAGGTTTAGTTGTTTAATAAACGGAATTTCACTTTTATCTAATCGGCCCATTCGTACGAATAGGCCGGTGTTAAGCGCCTGTATTATTTTTTTAAGCGCGGATTCCTCTATAAGAGCGTTTTTGTCGCCTTTTTTTAATTCTTTGCCTATGTTGCCCAATCTTTTAGTTGTTGTTTCCAGGTCCGCAAGCATAAGTTCTGTGTTTATTATGCCAATGTCTGAAAGCGGGTCAATCGCCCCTTCCACATGAATTATCTTGTCGTCTTCAAAAATGCGCACCACTTCGGCGATGGCGTCGGTCTCGCGAATGTGTGACAAAAACTTATTCCCCAATCCTTCTCCTTTTGACGCGCCGGCAACTAGACCCGCAATATCCACAAATTCAACCACGGCTGGAATTGTTTTTGCCGAATTAGAAAAAGTTGAAAGTTTTCCCAGGCGTTCATCCGGCACGGGAACAATACCGACCGACGGGTCAATAGTGCAAAAAGGATAATTTTCCGCCGGCACGGATTTTTTCGTCAGCGCGTTGAATAACGTCGACTTGCCGACATTCGGTAATCCCACGATTCCGATAGATAGCTTCATAATATTTGCGATGAGATAGACGCCATGTTACCACAACTCGCCCCGTAGTAAGTACTCTTTACTACCGGGGCCGACATTCGGTAATCCCACGATTCCGATTGATAATTTCATTTTTTTATCTTTCTCTGATTTTTACTATTATTCTTTATGCTAGTCTTTTGCAAAACACTAGAATAGATTCGGCCCGAAGGGTAAGCTTGTGGCGAACACTGCTGCCATCATTTCGCTTCATCACCAATCCTGCAATGGCAAGTTTGCGAATATGGTCAGAAGCGTTCACGTACCCTATGTCTAATTTCCCGGCAATATCTTCCACTGAAAGTTCAGGTTGTTTCTTTAAAAGATCCATTATCTCAATACGCCGATGATTGGCAAATCCTTTAACCACTCTTTCAATTTTTCGATAATTAGTAACCATTTAATAATAATTATACACTGTGCATACTTCTTATGCTAGTCTTTTGCAAAACACTAGAATAAACATCTCGTGTGCTGGTGATTATTTACCGTACCTTATCCCCTATCTCAAAGATTTTTTCTTCCAACGTTATGTTAGATAACTTCATGCTAAACGCAACCATAAGGCTGGATTATACCTTGTTTAAATGATATCGTCTTAATCAGATTGGCACAACAAAACCAATGGAGAACATCATGACAAATACAATCCAAAACGAAGCACCGGAAATTCTGGTCAGCGTTGACGGGGAATTCACCGGGCGCATACCCGGACCCAATTCCATGATTTCGCTTGGCGCGGTTGCCTACGATTCAACGGGTAAAGAAATTTCCAGATTCAAAGTAAATCTGCGGGAATTACCCGGCTCAACTCGCGAAGATTCAACAATGAAATGGTGGAGTGAACACCCGGAGGCGTGGAAAATAGCAACAGAAAACCCAGTTGAAGCCGGCGAAGGCATGAGCCGGTTCGCTCGTTGGTTGAATACCTTGCCGGGTAGGCCTAAACTCATGGGATGGCCATTGCCTGTCGATTTTATGTTTGTGTATTGGTATTACGTTAAGTTTCTCGACGAAGACCCGCCGTTCGGGTATGACGGGATTGATATCAAAACTTTTGCTATGTCTCAATTGGGAACGGCGACCCTATCGGGAATATCGACGGGTGTCTCAAGGAAAATGGTGCGGGAAGTTTTAAATATTCCGGACAGCGGATTCTCGCATGACCCCCTCGACGACGCTTCGCAACAAGCTGATTTGTTTTTTGGTTTAAGGAAGCTTAGGCCACCACTTTAAGCTTTTTCAAACCTCAATATAGACCGCGTGGTTCGCTCAGCAGTTTTCTTTTTTTCTATCGTGGTTGTAGGTCGTTAGTCGTTAGTCGTAGATTATTTCGCTTTCTCCCCCATCTCAAAAATTTTTTTCTTCCATTTTTCTTTTTTTTCTGGTTTTGCGTCTTTTAGCGGACCGATTTTTGTTACACGCGCATCAATGCCGGCAAAACCAAAAATCGCGCTTCTGATTTCGTTAGAGTTGTCACCAAATAAGATTCTGGCAAGCCAAGGATTTGCGTCCATGGTTATAAAAACTCTTCCGGTTCGCCCTTTCAATAATTTATCCCAGCCATAACCATTTTTCCAAAACCTAAAGGCAAAGCCTGGCAAATAAAAACGGTCAAAAAGTCCCTTGAGCAACGCGGGCATTGTCCCCCACCAATTTGGATAAACAAGCACAATATGCTCTGCCCACCGAAAATCGTTCTGGAGAGCAACCAAGTCAGGTTCAAGGTCTTGAATAACCTTGTATCCCTTGTGCAAAATTGGGTCAAAGTTTAAATCGCCCAAATTAACCCTTTTGACCTCATGTCCAATTTTTTTAGCCCCTTCTTCGTACGCTCCAGCAAAGCTTCCGCAAGTTGTTTCTTTGTCCGGATGCCCCAAAAGCACAAGTATTTTTTTGCTTTTTGCCATTATATTGAGAGCATATCAGACATTTCCGATTATTCAAAAAATTGGCGCTAAAAATTTTTTTTCCGATGCCGTGTTAAATATAGAGCCAGAATAGAAACCACGATTAGCGTATAATTTACTGCCATAAACCTCGGGTCGCTCCAAGCAAAACCGTTAATTCGTAAATCCGATATTGGCCAAAGAAACGGCGTGGGAAAAAAGGCGTACGAGTGAGTGGGTATATCTATCAGAATGTGAAGAAACCAAGCGCCCAGTTCCCACATAATTTTTTTTCTGACAAAAGCAACTGCCGCAAAAACAAGAATAAATACAATCAGACTATGGCTTATGCCGTAAAGGATGTTTGTCAGTCCGTATAGCGGAAAATTGTGAGCTACCGGCTCAATTCGGGTATGCCCAAATAAATCTCCGAGATTCCACTCTCCAAAAACAACGGCCCAAAACATATAGACAAGCGGGGCGGTAAAAGCAAAAATATCCGGAATAACGCCCCAAAAAACAGCCAGCCGCATATTTATCGGCTGTTTTGATTTTCTTTTTAGCGCTCCGTATGAAACGCCAGTCCAAAGTCCGTGAGCGAAAATATCCATCTCAATAGAAAACAAGTAACAAGTAACAAGTAACAAGTAACAAGTAACAAGTAACAAGTAACAAGTAACAAGTAAATTATAACACGCTAGGCAATATTTGCTTGCTGATTTATAATGAAAGTGTATGAAACGAAAAATTCTTCTCGGAATACTGGCTGTCCTTGTTGCTTTGGCGGCCTACTTTGTTTTTTCATTTTCAAAAGAACCAAAAGAACTCACCACTAACATAGATATCAAAAACAAAATAATAACGGAATCTGCGCTTGAAGACCCGACCGAAAACGACGCTTCGTTCGCTTCTCTTTTGAATTCAATCGCCCAATCACTATCCGCTTCAATAAGCGACAATGTGTCTTTGCTTGCCGCAGCCGTAAACTCTGACGTCAAAATTGTAAAAATCACCCCCGGAATGCGCAAAGAGGAAATCGCTACTGTGCTTCAAAATAAGCTCGCATGGAGCGCCGGAGAAAAAGACAAATTTTTGAATGTGAACAAGCTGGTCAATACTTCCAACGCCGAAGGATATTACTACCCCGATTCTTATATTATTCCCTTGGAAGCAGACGGCTACGAAGTGGGAAAGTTGATGATAAATCGTTTCAACGACAAGGTGATGTCCCGATATGCTTCTTCCACCGCCAAAATCGTAAACGTGGACACAGCCATGAAGGTGGCTTCCATCATTGAGCGGGAGGCCGCCGGCAAAAACGACATGCGTTTGATTTCCGGAATTATGTGGAATCGGATTTTTAAAGATATGACGCTTGATATGGATGCTACTTTGCAATACGTAAAAGGTAGCGAAGAAGGTGGCTGGTGGCCAAAAGTTGTTTCTGAAGACAAGTTTTTGATTTCTCCATACAATACCTACAAAAACAAAGGACTCACCCCGACCCCGATATCAAACCCACAGCTCGTTTCCATTGAAGCGGCGCTTAACCCAAAAAAAACAAGCTGCCTTTTTTATCTTCATGACAAATATCGCCGCATCCATTGTAGCGCGACCTACAAAGAGCATGTGCGGAATATAGAGAGATATTATGGAAGATAGGAAATAAATATAACTGGGTACAATGTTTCGCCGTCGCTCGGCCGCTGTGTGAGCGGGTACGCTCCCACGCGCTCCTCGCTAGGCGAAATAGAAAAACAATCTAATTTTTTCTGCGTATTTCTAACCAATCCGGCACGGGGACAAATGTAATGCTTCCCCAACCGTCAATTTCTTCTTCCGACACGGAATAGTACTCCTGATAGGCGGTTTCTACACTGCCGTGAATGGCCTTATCCCAGTCCAAGCCAAGTTTGACGGCTACTTCTTTTAGTTTTGTTTCATTCACACCCTCAAGCTCAACAAATGTCGGAATCCACGGCCATGTGTCTATGGTTACTTCAACGCCATTAAAATCCCATCTCTCGCGTTTGGTTTCCTGATAAGATTTATTATCAAAACCAATGGCCAGTAAAAAATTAGAGATTTTATCAAAATCCTCAACAGTGAGTGAAATCTCTTTCGTTCCTTGAATCGTTCTGTCAACCAGTTGTTTGTAGGACAGGGTTACTTTATCCCCTTCATCTCGCACGCGTATCCAACCGCCGATTTTTTCAAGGCGAGAATCAGGATAATCAAAATTTTTCCTCCGCATTAAGCGTTCGGGGTGTATCAAAGTCGCCCCACAATCTTTCAGCAAACCGCGAAGTTTCCCCGCATCTATATCCAAAAATTTTGCTTCAATTTCGGTCTGCATGGGGACAATTATTCGTGATTGAAATACTTAAGACTAAACGACTTTTTCATCAAATCAAGATTATATGCCGTTTTGCCATCTTCTACCTTTAGTTTCTTTTCCAGTTGTCTTAACCGAAGACCTAAATCATCTTCCATTTTGTATATTTCGTCTTGAAATTCCCCGGTACCCGCGGGGCGAGCAGATTGAAAAGCCTCACCTCGCACCAAACGAAAAAACTCATACATTATAACTAGTTTTGGATAAATCTCAGGTAAAGAATCGGCAGTAACGTTTTCAATATCAGCGATAATCAATTCGTGTAAATCTTTCGCCAAATCATACCAACTTTGAGGGTTGCGTGATTTCATTCTTTAACAGAAGCTATTTTTTCTTCTTTGCCACCACTTTCTTCTTTGACTTCTTTGAAACTTTTGGTTCTATCTCCTTCTTTGGAGCAACTTGAATCGGAGCCACTTCGAGAGCAGGGGTTTCTTTTTTTGTTTCGGTGATTTTCTCTATAGCACCCAAAAGACGGTCAAGCTTAGCGTTGATCTCCGCCAATTGCTTATTTGTATCGTTGTGGATTGGCGCTGGCTTGAGGTCGGGTTGGAAATTAGGTCGGAAGCTGGGTCTGTCGGTAAAATCTCTCTTTGGTGCGCGGTTGCTGGGGTCTGGGCGCAAGTCTCTACCTCTGGTGTCACTGGCCTCTCTTTTCCTATTAAAACAATCTTGGCAGTATACTGGCTTGTCGCCTGACGGGCGAAACGGGACTTCGCAGTTTTTTCCACATTCGCTACAGATAGCCTTGAACATTACTTTATCTCTACCGCCGGCTTTATCTACCCCCCAACTCTTTTTCTGGAAGGGTGGTCTCCCGCCACCGCTACCTCCTTGGAAACCTCCACTTCTATTATCTCCTTCTTGAAAATTTTTCATACACAAAGTCTATTCTTTTGGGGCAAAAAAATCAAACCAGCCCAGTTTTTACCTGCAAGTAGCTGTGTGGTCACTATACCAAATTAAAAAACCTACCATGCGGTAGGTTTTTTAATTTGGTGGACCTTAGCGGACTCGAACCGCTTACCTCCTCATTGCAAATGAGGCGCTCTACCAGATGAGCTAAAGGCCCGAACAATGACTTACAACCAACAACCTACAACAAAAATAAAAAATCGCCAACTGGATTTTTTCTATTCTAGTATTCTTGAGAATACTAGAATAGGTTCATTTATTATTTATTATAAGTATTTCCCCGCAAACGCAAGCTTGATTATGTGGTCCAAAAATTGCGGGAAACTCATGCCTATTGCCTCAAGGGCTTTTGGCATAAGAGATTCCGCCGTAAGCCCTGGCAAGGTATTTATCTCCAAAAAATAAATCCCGCCTTCATTCACGATAAAATCGGAACGCGAATAGTGCCTCGCTCCTATGACTTGATGCGCGAGAGTTGCCAATCGTTCAAGTTCTTTTTTTTCGGAAGAGCTAAATCTGCCGGGACAGCGTTCGATTGTTTCCCCGTTATATTTTTCCTTATAACCCCATACCTTGCTCCCCGGAAGTCTTTCTATCTCAATCGGCAAAAGAGCGTAGTAATCCATCCCGCGCAAACCATCTACTACGCTTACGGTCGCTTCCCTGCCTTTTATATATTGCTCAAGAATAACCGTATCGCCATGTTCAAGCGATTCTAGAACACCCGCCCATAAATCTTCCATATTGTCCGCGAAAAAAGTACCGAGTGAAGACCCGCCCGACAACGGTTTCCCAACGACCGGCAAAAGAACGCGCCTGAAAAGTTCGTGAGGGTTAATCCTCTCGTATTCTTTACGGGTAATTGTTTGATGATACGGCGATTCAACGCCATATTTTTTTACTGTTTCCTTAGCAAGAATTTTATTCATTCCAACCGCCGATGGTTGCACCCGAGAACCGGTATAAGGAATTTTGTGCGCCTCCAAAATCTGCTGAACCTTGCCGTCTTCGCCGTACTCGCCGTGCAAGGCGTTAAAGACAACGTCAACCATATTGTTTATATCGCCATGTTGCCGGGGCAAGCCATTTATATGCCATATGCCGCTCTTGTCGACAAAAATATCAATTGGCCTATACGCCTCTCTCGGTAAATGTTTTAACACCTCCGCTCCGGTTTTAAGAGAAATATCGTATTCGTCGCTTGTCCCTCCGCGCAGTACGCCTACTCGAATTTTTGACATAAAAACATTATAGCAGTAAGATGGTTTTTGGCGAAAACACTTGAGCTTGAACGGAGTTTCTTTATGGGAAAATTGCTTTTGTTTAAAAAACCGGACATCGAGCGGCGCGCGCAATTAGGAATGGCCGAGAATGGGGGCAGAAGATTTGCCTGGTGCCAAAACAGAGAGACCAAAACTGTTTTTCTGCACGATTTCAGTAAAGAAACCCTGCCAAAAAACTGTACCCCCGTAATATTTAGGAAAAGACTCTTCCGCTAACGAAAACCTCATCGCCGCTATTAAGCGGCGTTATTTTTTAATCCGGTCGCGCAACTCCCGATGGAATTTTATGGCAAACCTATGCGCTTCGTTGTTCCCAAGAAGAATCTCCCGTTCATATTTACCTACAATTTTACTATCTCCCGAAATGTTGCGCGGTTTGTGGAATTCATCTTTAACCACCGCGACAATCGGCACCGATATCCCCATTTCTTTAAGCGTTTTTTCGGCGCGCCGTTTCTGGTTGACTCCGCCGTCAACCACGACAATATTAGGCATCCGCCATTCCAAGTGATTAAACCTTCGTCGTAACACTTCTTCAAGTGAAGCCAGGTCGTCCGCTCCCGCCGTCCCATGCAATTTAAATTTCCGATATTCGTTTTTATTCACCTCGCCGTTTTCAATCACAGTCATCACCGCCACGCTATTTTTCCCCGACAAATGTGCCGCGTCATAAGCTTCAATGCGAAAAATTTCGCTCTCCTCTCTTTGCCCTCCCCCCATTTCTCTTTTTATAAGCGCCACGTCCCGTATGTGGTTCAAAGCAAACAACTGACACTTCAGTTCATGAGCGCGTTCAAAAAAATGTTTCTTTGCCGCTATTTTCATCTCTCGCTCAAGATTTTTCACGACAGTTTTCTTTTTACCTTCAAGAAAAAGTTTCAAGTTGCGAATTTGCGCGGAATAATCTTGCTTAGAAATTTCCCCGGAGCACACTCCCGGACATAATCCAATTTGGCGATTGAAACATGGCTTACAGCCCGCAGAAGTACGCAGATTTGACGCAGAAATACGCGGAAAGAGACACGGAACACATTTATCACGGAATGGGAATATCTTGCGGATTATTTTGATGGCTTCGCGCAATTCTCCTCCTTTTGGGAAAGGACCGAATTTGGTCGAAGGTTGAAAGTTAAAAGTTGAAAGTTGTTTCTCTAAATCGCGCCCACGGACAATTAAAACGCGGGGAAACGCTTCTTTGGTGATAATTATAAAATTAAAACTTTTGTCGTCTTTTTCGTCCGTATTATATTTCGGCTTATGCTTCTTAATCAGATATGATTCTAAAACTAGCGCTTCGAGGACAGAGTCGGTTGTTTTTGCCCGAACGGTCTTTGACAAGCGAACCATATTCTCAATATGCGCTCCTCGAGTGGAAACTATGTCCTTGGAAAAATAACTTCTTACGCGCGCTCGAAGCGAAGTGGCCTTGCCTATGTATAAAATATCTTTCCCTTTCACAAACATATAAACTCCGGGGGAGTCTGGTAATTTTAATTTTTTAAAATCGTTGTATTTCATAAATTAGAGTACGGGTTGACCCTGTGGTACCTGCCTGCCGGCAGGCAGGGAAAACGTCATCGCTCCTACGGAGCACGGTAGGCCGCTTATTAATCATCGTTAAAAGAATAAGATGTATGTTGACTTTGGCGTAATTTAATCATTCTAATGCCGTTTTCACTACGGGGTTCAATCCGGTAACGCGAAGCGCGTAGGCCGTAAGAATGGCCTACTTTACCAAATTTTACTACCGGATTGATATTTCACTAGCTTTATGGTATATTGCGATTAGTCAATACCGCAAGGTATTTTTTTGTTTTTTATGTTCCAAACAAAGAGTGAAGGGGTATATAGATGTGGAAAAAAGAACCACCGGTTACGCTCTACCACCACGACACCAGAAACGGGAGTTGTATCGTGCTACGGCACGATAGTGGAGATTTGTTTGAACTCTATATGGCCAAAATTAGGCATGGGAGATGCCCTGATTTATGCCATTCGGACATGGTGGGGAAAACAAAGCGTGAAATCATGACAATGGTAGTATCGGCTCGATCAAATAATAAAGATAAAATCGAGCTCAAGGTAAATGGGCATGTTGGCGAACTAGAAGTGAAAAGGGTTGAAAAATACCTCCAAGGGATAAACGAGCTCTTGAAAATCCAAAATCCGAGAGAAACAAAAAAGAAAAAGAGGAAAATTTTTCCCCAAACTGGTCGAGTCCGCGCATAAGCGCGGATTTTTTAATTCTATTGCTTACGCAAAACTTTTTTTAAATATTTTCCCGTATACGATTGCGCGCTTCCGGCAATTTCTTCCGGAGTTCCGCGAGCGACGATTTTTCCCCCGCCCGCTCCGCCTTCCGGACCAATGTCAATAATGTAATCGCAACTTTTTAAAATATCCATGTTGTGCTCAATCAACATTACCGTATTGCCTTTGTCAACCAGTTTTTGCAAAATTTCAATAAGTTTTTTAACGTCTTCGTAATGAAGTCCTATTGTGGGCTCGTCCAGAAGATAGATTGTCTTCTCCAAATGCGGACGATAAAGCTCGGAGGATATTTTAACTCGTTGTGCCTCACCGCCGGAAAGCGTGGTGGCGGATTGCCCAAGTTCCAAATATCCAAGCCCGACTTCCATTAGGGTTTTCAACCTATCGTAAATTTGCGGAATCTCTTGAAAAAAATCTTCCGCTTCTTCCACCGTCATTTTTAAAACATCATGAATGTTTTTCCTTTTATATTTCACCTCAAGAGTTTCCTTCGTAAAACGCTTGCCTTGGCAAACGTCACACATTACATAAACCGTAGGCAAAAAATGCATCTCCACGGCGATTTCGCCGTTGCCCTGACACGCCTCGCAACGTCCGCCTTTGACATTGAAGGAAAACCTGTTGGCTTTCCATCCTCGCAAACGAGCCTCTTCCGACTCGGCAAACAATTCGCGGATAAAGGTAAAAGCGCCGGTATATGTGGCGGGATTTGAACGAGGAGTTCGACCAATCGGTGACTGGTCTATAAGAATAACCCTGGATAAGTATTCCGTGCCCGTAAAAGACTCACAGTTAAAAAGTTTGGCGGTTCTGTGCTTAAATTCAAAACGCCCCCGTAAATTTTTATACAAAATTTCGTACATAAGCGACGACTTGCCCGAACCGGAAACACCGGTAATGGCCGTGAGTCGTCCGAGCGGAATATCCACATTCATGTTTTTGATGTTAAAAATTTCTCCGCCCTTAACCCGAATCGTTCCCATTTCCCCGCTCCGGCGTTTTTTCGGCACATCAATTTCTTTATCACCGCGCAAATAATCAAGAGTTATTGATTTTGAGGGGTTGGTTTTTGCGGTCAAAAGTTTTTCCAGGTCATCCGCTACCACAATATTCCCTCCGTGTATTCCCGCCCCCGGACCAATATCAACGATGTAATCGGATGAATAAATAGTGTCTTCGTCGTGCTCAACTACGATAATCGTGTTTCCCAAGTCCCGAAGCTCGGTCAAGGTCTTGATGAGCCGTTCGTTATCGCGTTGATGAAGTCCTATAGTCGGTTCGTCAAGAACATAAAGCGCGCCAACCAAACGCGAACCAAGCTGTGAAGCGAGCCGAATACGCTGCGACTCTCCTCCGGAGAGCGTGGTGGCACGCCGGTCAAGCGAAAGATAATCAAGCCCGACATTCAAAAGAAAATCCAGCCGCGACTCGATTTCGCGGACAACAACCGAGGATATTTCACGCTCTTGGAGCGTTAATTTCACTTCGTCAAAAAATTTCTTCGTTTCCCGGATAGAAAGAGCCGTTAAATCAACTATGTTTAATTTTGACTTGTCGTCCAAGTATACATGGAGCGCTTCTTTGCGAAGCCGTTTGCCTTCGCACGCCAAACACGGGTCTAGCGCCATGAAATACTCCGTGCCAAGCCCATGACAAACCTCGCACGCGCCGTACGGAGAATTGAACGAAAATAGGCGCGGTTCTATTTCCGGATACGAAAATCCGTCTTTGGGGCAGGAGAACTTTGAAGACATCAGAAATTCTTCGCCTAAGATATTTACGAGCACCAACCCGTCGGCCTCGTGTAGAGCTTTTTCCAGTGCCTCGGAAAGCCGAAGAATTCCGTCTTTTTTTCCAAGAAGTCCGTCTATTCCGATTTCATCCACCAAAAAGGATATTTCGTGTTTTTTGTATCTACTTAGTTCTATTCGCTCTCTTAAGTTGCATAACTTTCCGTCAATACGCGCCTTGGTAAACCCTTTACCCAACATGTCATAAAGTAATTGATAGTATTCCCCTTTTCTGCCGCGCACTATTGGCGCGAAAATTTGTATGTTGTCTGTTGAATATTTAACCCCCAAAACTTTCTTGGTTCCCCTTTTTTTATCAGTAGTCCGCACCTTCTCCAAAACAAAATTCAAAATCTCTTCATTGGATAGACGTTTTATTCGGTCGTCACAAATAAGACAATGGGGCTTGCCAACGCGCGCATAGAGAACGCGCAGATAGTCGTATATTTCCGTGATAGTGGCAACGGTAGAACGGGGATTCCGGCCGGCAGACCGCTGGTCAATGGAAATGGCGGGCGACAAGCCAATTATTTCGTCCACATCCGGCTTCTGCATCTGATTTAAAAACTGGCGGGCGTAAGCCGAAAGAGACTCCACATAACGGCGCTGACCCTCGGCAAAAATAGTATCAAAAGCAAGCGAACTCTTGCCCGAGCCCGAAAGCCCCGTAAACACAATCAATTTATTCCGCGGCATTTCCACGGTAATATTCTTTAGATTATGCGTCCGTGCGCCCTTAATGACAATTTTATCTATATGTTTTTTATCGGAATCTTTCATTACGGTAATTTCAAATTTTTAATTTCAAAATAATGCCTCAATGTTTAAAACATTAAGAAATTAAATAATTATTTTAATATTTAACAATAATTTGACATTTGTCGTTGTACACAACGACAAACTGCCCCACTCATGCTCATAGAGGGGGTATGTGAGAAAAGTATACCATATTTACGTATCCCCTTGACAATAAAAGGATATGATGATATTATTGTTCCAGATTGATCATTTCGGTCAATCGCCTAAACAGTCGCCACATAGGCGACAAGGAGACAGTCATGAGTATCAAGCCAAAAATGGTAATGCCCCCGATCTATCGTTTCGATTTCCAAAATGACGATGTGGCGAGAAATTGGGGATGGCATCGCGTGACGGACCTGATTGAAGCTGTTAATAATATCCGCTACCTTCAGGGTAAACCTGCCTTGCCGGCAACCGCAATCGGTGTGGAATACGATGCTGTCAGACCTAGCCACTTCAACATCGTGTGTGAATCTAGCTACGATGACGAAAATCCGAGAATCGGATCAATGGCCGCTCCATTATACGAAGAAAGTTACCGATGGCTTGATTTGGCTGCGTCGCAAATGCGTTGTTTCATTCCAGCCAAAATCGGGATGGCGTTGATTAAAGAAGTGAAGAATCCTAAACGCCCGCTTCTACAACGAGTTCGGTCTGCGATGATTGAACTGGTCCACTGAAGAACGATTTTAATAGACGGGAACCTGCGGGTTCCCGTTTTTAATTTCCGGAAAGGGAGTTAGGTACCATTTTCGATTTTCGCCCCGATCATCCTTACCTAATTTTACGTTATAGCGTAAAATTAGGTAAGGATTTTATTTCTTAAATCTTGATTTTAAGATAGCAATTTCGTCACGGATAATTCGTATAATTGCGGCAGATTCGTCCCAGTACCAAAGATTTTGAGTACAAAATCATGCTCTGGGATGTCGACTACTTTTTACCTATTTTGCCGCCTGTTGTAGTCCTACCCTTAAGAACTTTTATTTCATCACGTAGTGTTGCTGCTGTCTCAAAATCCAAAATCTTCACCGCCTTATTCATTTCTTTTTCTTTCAGCTTAATAATTTGTCTCGAAAACTATTCTCTTATTCTCACGAATTAGACAATAGTAAAAGTGCTAAACTGACACAAGCAATTTTGTAGCATACGGCAGGAAATAATTTCGCCACTCTTTTTGAACTGTTGCCGTTTGTTCGTTTTTGAAAGATTCTTCCAAGTAGTTTTTTAACAACTCTAACTCTCCTGTTCGGCCGGATAATTCCGGGTGCTCCAAAAGTTTGTCTACAATTTTAAGTGCGCGGGTGTAAGCGCTTTCGGCTTCTTTATCCATTCCCTTCTTTTTAAGCGAAAAAATCCTCTCCACTTCGCTACCCAGATTGGCCATGTAAAAAAGCGGTGTTCTTTCTGCGTTCATATTACATGATTTTTGAGTCAATAATTTCTTTCATTTTTTTGCGGATTACTTCACTCTTAACTTCCATGGTCCTGTTACCTAGCTGTGGACGTATGTTTATGAGTGAAGTATATTCAATCCATTCACTTCGCGGTCTATTTGGGTAAATATTAAAGCCCCACACTTCAGCCTGTTTTGAGCCGTGTTCCAGAATTTTTACATTGGCATCCATGTGATATTCTCCGCCAAAAGCAACCGTCCCGCGTGAGACATCCACAACACCTTTTACCATATCAGTATAATATTCCTTAGCCAATTCTCGTAATTCGTTCAAGACTATTTTGTCTTCAACTATTTTGATAATCATGTCTTTATTTTACCATAATCTTACTATGAGATTTTAGCCTTGTTGTTACAACACTTTCTATATTATCTTATTTTTTTCCTTCAAAAACTTAGTCTCGTCTCTCAATATTGCCGCCGACTCATCCCAAGTAGTAAAGATACTAATCTTACTGCGGGACATCGACTACTTTTTACCTATTTTGCCGCCTGTTGTAGTCCTACCCTTAAGAACTTTTATTTCATCACGTAGTATTGCTGCTGTCTCAAAATCCAAAATCTTCACCGCGTCGGACATGGCTTTTTCCTTATCCTTAATGAATTTTTTTGGATTCTTTTCAAAAAGATATTTATCGATTGAAATCATGTCCCCGACCGCTTTGTTATGCTCGGTTTCCAAATGCTCCATAATGTCGTGAATTTTTTTCTTGATTGTAGTAGGAGTAACTTTATGTTTCTTGTTATGTGCGACCTGAATAGCACGACGACGATTAGTTTCCCCTAGGGCGCGCTCTATAGAACCCGTAATTTTATCGGCATAAAGAATCACCCGCCCAGCCGAGTTGCGCGCCGCGCGGCCTATGGTCTGAATAAGCGAAACTTCACTCCGCAAAAATCCTTCTTTGTCTGCGTCCAAAATTCCGATAAAAGTAACTTCCGGCAAATCCAAGCCCTCGCGCAAAAGATTGACTCCCACCAAGCAATCAAATTCTCCTTTTCTGAATGAGGTTAAAATTCTAATGCGTTCTATGGTTTTTATTTCACTATGCAAGTATTCCGATTTTATTCCTGCGTCTTTCAAATAGGCGCTCAAATCTTCCGCCATCCGTTTGGTAAGGGTCGTCGCTAGTACCCGTCCACCTTTCTTGATTTCAATTTTTGCCTCGTTTATAAAGTCTTGAACTTGGCCAACATATTTACCTTTTTCTAGTATTGGTCGAACCACCACGTCAGGATCTACTAGTCCCGTTGGTCGAATTATTTGTTCCACAACCTGTGAGCTTTCTTTGATTTCCGTCTCGCTTGGCGTAGCAGAGGTATAAATTGTTTGGTCAACTCTTTTTTCAAATTCAGCATACTTGAGCGGACGGTTATCCATGGCGCTAGGAAGACGAAAACCGAATTCCACCAGAGTCTTTTTCCGCGAAGCATCGCCGTTATACATTCCCCCTAATTGGGGCAAGGTCACATGTGATTCATCTATAACCGTTAAAAAATCAGCTGTTCCATCTTCTTTGTGTGGAAAATATGATAAAAGTGTTTCCGGAGGCTCCCCGGGCGATTTTCCGGAAAGGTGCCGGGAATAATTTTCAATACCGGAACAATATCCCACCTCGCGAATCATAGCGATATCGTATGATGTGCGCCGCTTCAGTCTGTCAGCCTCAAGAAGTTTCCCTTGTTTATCAAAGAATTTGAGTCGTTCTTTGAGCTCCGCCTTGATGAGTTTGATAGCCCGCTCCCGCGCGCCCTTTTCCGTAATAAAATGTTTGGCCGGAAAAAGAAAAATGTCGCCAACCTCGGCAATAATGCGCGAAGATACGGGGTCAATTTTTAAAATCGTGTTAACCTTGCCGTCTGATAAATCAATACTCCAGACTATTTTTTCGGAAATCGGCATTATTTCCACTCGGCTGCCGATACTTCTGAAATAACCCGGCGTTAGGTCGGCAGAGGTTCGCTCGAAATGAATTGAAATAAGTTTGCGCAATAAATTTTCGCGCGCGAGTAATTCGCCCTTTTTTATTTTTAAATGCACTTCTTCGTATTCCTTTGGACTGCCCAGGCCGTATATGCAAGACACAGACGCAACTATAATCACATCTTTCCGTGTTAAAAGCGCTTGTGTGGAAGCGTGCCGTAAACGGTCAATTTCTTCGTTTATTTGAGCATCCTTCTCTATGTATGTATCGGTTATGGGCATATACGCTTCCGGTTGATAAAAATCGTAGTAGGAAACAAAATAATGCACGGCATTGTCGGGAAAAAATTCGCGATACTCCTGCGCCAACTGGGCGGCGAGCGTTTTATTGTGCGCGATAACAAGCGTCGGCTTCTGTATCTCCGCTATGACATTGGCAATTGTAAACGTCTTCCCCGAACCGGTCACGCCCAAAAGAGTCTGCTTTTTCATCCCCCTTTTTAGCCCACTAACGAGAGCCGTGATAGCTTTAGGCTGGTCTCCCGCTGGGGTAAATTGGCTATTTAATTTGAAAACTCCTTTTGTCATACAAAATCAAAGTTACCACATCTCGCCCCGTAATGAGCTTTGCCGTGTATCGAGCTTTGTTCTGATACTGCGGTAATCTCTACCACTGGGGTCGCCAGCAGGCTTGAATGTTGTTTTAATCTTGAATATTGACATATTATTGAAAAACTATACTATGCGGCCAGAAATTAGGCTAGAAATACGTTCTTCCATAAATCTCTCAATTGTCGTCATCGGAGTTAAAATGCACAATTCTGGAACATGGGTGTGTTTTTGGAAAATTCAAGACGCCCAACTTCAAGAAAATGGACGTGAAGGCAGTATCGACATTGAGGCAGATGACAAGCGTATCGCGGAAAACACTGCGAGAGACAGAGTGTCAAAAATACTTTTCGGAACTACATCCCTAAAAGATTGTGTTCAAATAAGTAGCGTCGAGCAACGGCGTTACTAAAACCGAACTGCGCGTAACCAAAACCTCATTAGTTACGCGTATATTTTTTTGTAAAACTGTCCTTAAATTCAAAAAATCTATTGTCCAAAATTGACTGGCGAATTTGTTTGACCAAATTGACAATAAAATAAAGATTGTGGATTGAAGCAAGCGTGGCGGCGTACATTTCTTTGGCGCGGAAAAGATGTGATACATAAGCACGGGTATAGTTTTTACAAGTATAACAATCGCACTCTGAATCAATTTGTGTAAAATCATTCGTGAATTGGGCGTTTAAAATGTTTATCCTGCCGTCTTTTGTGTAAAGGGTGCCGTTACGCGCCATGCGTGTTGGCGCTACGCAATCAAACAAATCCACGCCGTTTTCTACCCCACCAAATAAATCGGCCGGTTCGCCTATTCCAAGCAGGTGGCGAGGTTTATCTTCGGGCAAAATATTATTCACCCAACCGACGGCATTGTACATGTCCTCCTTTTCAAACGATCCTCCAATACCGAAACCATCAAAATTCATTTTGGAAATCTCTCGCGCGCTTTCTTCACGCAAATCTTTAAATCTTCCTCCTTGTACTATGCCGAATAACGCCTGCTTATTTTGAATTTTTTCTGCGTCGTTCGGCGTTAAGTTAGGGTGGGTCTGCATTGCAAACTTGTGATGTTCGGCAAGCGAGCGAACCGCCCACTCGTGAGTTCTATCCATCGCCTCTTTTTGGTACTCATAAGAAGCAGTGGGTGAAGTGCACTCGTCAAAAGCAAAAATAATGTCCGCGCCAATTTTGTGCTGTATCTCAATTGAACTTTCTGGAGTAAAGCGGTGTTCATCTCCGTCAATGTGTGATTTGAATGTTACGCCATCTTCGTCTATTTTGGCTAACTTACCAGCGGGCTTTTCAAGTTCCTCGGCTTGAACCTCTTCCTCCTTACTTGGAAGTTCGGCTTCCAAGTAAGGGTGTTTTGATATTTTACCGACCTTATTGCCAAATGCTGAACCAAGTGAGAAAACTTGGAAACCGCCCGAGTCGGTCATGGTCGGACCGCGCCAATTCATAAACTTGCCCAAACCTCCCGCCTCGGCCACAATTTCCGCGCCGGGTTGCAAATAAAGATGGTAGGTGTTAGCCAATACGATTTGGGCGCCGAGCGAGGCAACCTGCTCTGGCGATAGCGCCTTTACCGTCCCTTTCGTTCCCACCACCACAAAAGCCGGTGTTTCGATAGAGCCATGCGGGGTGTTTAATACACCAACTCGGCCAAGCGCTCCGTTTAGTTTTTTGTCTATAGAAAATTTGAACGCGGACATTCTGCCAGTATATCGCTTTTTTTACCGCTTTTACACATATTATAACTTTCGCTATTTGTGTTTTAAAAAAAGAATTTTCGCTTAATAAACCTCAAAACAAAAAAGAGAAAAAAGAGAATAGCGCCGTAAAAAACCCAGCCATTGTCTAAAATAAAGTTCCCTGCGGAAAGAAAAGCAAGCGCCGCGTATTTAAATGGACGTTCTACTCCAAAATCTTTCGATGGCGTACTTTCGTCGTCTTTGCCCGTATTGCCAACACTGCTCGTGCTAGTTGCGCCCGGTTTTAAATCTTTTTGTAGTTTTTTTATTGTTTGGTCCATCCACGAATTGGCCCCCACGCGGACATCTTCGACATTCCCGGCAACAAATTTGGCCGTGCCAGTTACGGGCTTGGGTAAATTTACTTCGAGATAATCTTTGACAAAATTTACCTTCTGGTCAACATAACCAGCGGTTGTCTCTCTCAAATTACTGTTTTCGGATATTGGGGTAGACGCAGGCGCGCTTATAAAATTCTCCTTTTCAGAAGTTTTCGCGTATTGCAAGAGAACGACCACGGCCGATTTGCCGCGGGGCGCTCCGGAACTATCCGTTATTTCTGCGTAAATTTTGTGGTATCCATCGCTAGCCGTCCATGGCACAGACAACACCTTGGAACTTCCTTCGCCGGCCAAAATAAATTTTTCTTTGCCGACAACGGAATCATTGTCAAAAAAAGAAACTGTTCCGGAAATATCATTTTGGCTAGCATTCCACACAAGAGTGTAAATCTCTACCTTTTCCCCGACCGATGACGGTGTTTTCGAAAACCAAATATTGTTAGGCACAAACCCGGAATTTTCTATCACGGGAGTAGCTGCCATGGCAAAATTGGCCATTCCTAAAAATAAAACCCAAAATAGTAATGAAAAACTAAAACGCATGAGATATTTCAACATCTTACCATTTGGACCAAAAAACCCAAACAAAAACAGGATCTGATGTTTTAAAGCGATTGAGTAATCACGAAAATAAACAGCACCCCGGCTAATGTGGCCAAAATGGTTTTGTAGGAAGAGTTCTTGCTGTGAGCTTCGGGTAAAATGTCGGACGCTCCTATGTAAAGAAGGAACCCGCCGATAAAACCGACCGCAAGCAAAAGTGTTTTATCGGGCAAAGAAATAAAAACCGAAACTAAGCCGCCCAAAAGCGGAGCCGTAGCGTTTAAAAAAAGCATGCGAAAAGTTTTTTTCAAACTGTTGCCGTGCGCAAGCATTAAAGAAACAGAGTTCAGGCCGTCAGAAAATCCGTGGGCGATAACACCAAGCCCAACCGCAACGCCAAGAGCCGGATTCACCTGAAAAGACAACCCTATGGCCAATCCGTCCAGAAATGTGTGAAAGGTGAGGGCAAACGCGGACAATACTCCTATCGCCGGGTGATGGTGCGGTTCGTACCCGGATTCGTGCGTATGGTGAACCAAAAAAAGCTTTTCAACTATGTGAAAAACAAAAAACCCGGCAACAAAGGCAACCATGGGCAAAATCGGGGAAACTTCGGTTTTTTCCATCATTTCTATTATCTCCGGAAATATGTCAAAAGAAACCACCGCCACCAAAACACCCGCGGTAAAACCCAAAACAAGATGCAAATTATCCCTAAAACGGACGCCCAAAAAACCGCCAATCAAGGTGGCTAAAAATGCCCCAAAAATAAACAAAATTACCATGGTTATTTTTTATCGCGTGACAGATTACAAAGAAAAGAGGTCTTCCCCAAGTCCAAGTTCGTCAGCTTTTTTTACTGTTTGTTCATAAATATCTTTATTTCTTTCTTGTCTTGCGATATATAGCGCTTGTTTAAGACACTCTAAAGCTTCGTTCGAATCTCCCATGGCAAGATATAATTCCGCGCGCTCTCCCTCAAAAGTAGCCCTGCTTGCGTTTGCGGAATCTCTCTCTATTTCGGCCTCGCGCTGTATGGTCCAAGCCTCCACGAGTCTCATGGTCTCGGGACTTATCTGGCCATTATCACCGCGCAACGCTTCCATAACCGTTTCTTTACTTATGCTTGGCGTTTCCGGTGTTGATATTCTCGGGGGTCCTCCTATCATATATTTGTATTATACAGCCACTGACTGCGTTTTAAAAGAAAGCGGCCAGCATTAATTATTGAATAAATCTTTTTCCTCTTTTTTAAGCAAGTCAACCAATTCGTTAAAATATTTCTCTACCTCCGGCGAAACGATTACTTTATCTTTTTTGTGTTCAACCAGCATCCGAAGACTTATGTTTTCAATCTTCCAGGTTTTACCGCCGTCAAGATAAATGTTTATAACCGGCTGTATTTTGTCGAGCGCGTATATAAATTTGCTTTCTTTGTCCTCCCTTTTTTCGTACCGCTCCATAAGCTCGTTTAATTCCTTAAACTCTGATACCTCTTTTTTTATCCTTACCGCCGCGGCATGTTCACGCACGGCTTTGCTGTTCTTGCGGGCTTCATCTTTTGAATAAATATATGTGTCTCCGGCGTAAACCTCAACGAAATCGTGGACTAGCGCGTATTTGATAAGTAAATCTGTATTGAGATCAAGTTTGTTCGCATCCGCTATATACCACGCAAGCATGGCTAAGAAGTAGCTGTGCTCTACGTCGTTTTCCATCCTGTTTTCTCCGTTGACCAGAACAACCCGCTCTACAGAGCGGAATTTATTCAGGAGTTCAGTAAATTTAATCAGTTTGCCAAGCATAACTAAAAGGTAAAACGGTCTGACAAGTCGGGCTGCCAGGAACCGGTCACGAGTTACTAAGTGTTCTCGTATGATTACATACTGCGAGCACTAAGTACTCTCAACCCCGCCTCGCCCGCCTTCGGCATGGCTGTGGCTTTCAATTCCGGACGCCCCGCAAGCAGTTGCGGGACTCACCCCTCACTTCACTTCGTTTCGTTCGGGCTGCCAGGAATTGAACCCGGTCTATCCCCGTAGTAAAGATTGCTTACTACGGGACGGGCATCCACCTACACCCCGTACTAAAATTTTCTACTTGTCGGAGTGCCGAGAATCGAACTCGGGCTACAAACACCCCATGCTTGCGTACTACCACTATACGACACTCCGAAAATTTTTAGTATCATTCCCATGGACACGCCGTACCCCGTAGCGAGTACTCTCTGCTACTGGGGTACTACCGGTATACTACAGCCCGTTTAATTAAAATCACAACTTACAACTGGCGACCTACGACAAAAACAAATTCCACTTGTCGGGCTGTCGAGAATCGAACTCGATCTACGCCCTCCCGAAGGGCGCGTACTACCGGTATACTACAGCCCGTCATAAAACAGAAGTTTAACACAGACTTAAATATCATTAAAGTGTTCGTTATGGTTTTTTAAACACTAATTATTTGTTGTGAGTTATCAGTTATTAGTTTTCTACTCAAACTCATACACCACATCTTTTCTCTCCACCACCACCTTCCAGCCATTTCTTTTGGCGTGTTTGTAAAGCTTCATGTTCGGGTTAAAACAAATCGGTTGAGCGACCATCTCAAGAAGGGGTATATCGCTTTCCGTGTCGCCTACTCCAATAGAGCCGTCCAGCGTCAAATTTTCTTTTTCCACAGCCCGTTTGACTATATTAGCCTTGTTGCTGATGGCGAATTCTTCAAGCGGTTTCCCCGTAAAACAATCGTTTGGTCCAAGTTCCAAAAGTCGTCCATACACTTTGTCAAAACCAAGTCCTTTGCAAAATTTTTCAGCCACCCCTTTCGGCGAATGAGTGATGGCGAGCAAAAAATATTTTTTCTTTTTCAAATCCGCGACTAAATCGCGGGTGTAGCGGTAAGTATGATTCTGGTACCGCTCTATGACCGTTTTGCCAGCTTTGTCAAAATCAGAATAATGAACGCTCTTGATATGCCCATCAAATGTTTTAACAACCGCTCCTATATATGATTCGTAGTCGCCTTTTCTTTCCAGCCAGTGTTTATGCTCGCGCGCGTATTCCGCCCGAGTTCCCTCGTCAAAATTTCCCTGTTCTATCAAAACATCAACAAGCTTAATCAGGAGACTGGACCTAAATATCGTCCCGTCAACATCAAAAACAGCCACCTTCGTCCCGTTAGAAGTTTTCATTGGTAAGTCAATAATTTTTTAAAAAGTAGCCGATAGGCGATTTCGCTTTTGTTCGTCAACAACACAACATTTTCAGCTGAACTTCTAATGGGATTTTTCATAATATAGAGTATAGCGTATTAAGTATGGAGTATAAATACACTTGATTTTTCGTATCTTGATTATTGTTATTTGTTATTTGTTATTAGTCGCAGGTCGCAAGCCTGCCCTGTAGTAAGTATTCTTTACCACTAGGGTCGTTAGTTATTTGTAACTTGTAACTTGTTACTTGTTCATTCACCTGACACCTCTTTCTTTTTCACGTCTTCCCACCTCTTCTTCGTCAAGACCAAGATAATGCGCCACTTCATGCCAAACGGTGTCGCAGACAATCTCTTTCAGGCGCGCGACATCGCTTCCTGCTTCTTCCTCAATCGGATTTTGATAAATAGTTATGGTATCCGGCATTGTCATTCCTACGCCGTAGTTATCCCCGCGCGCGATTGCCGGAATTCCAGTATATAAACCCAAAAGCGTTTCGTCTTCCGAAAGACCTTCCTTTTTCCTCGTCTCCAAAGAAGGCTCGCCCTCGACCAAAAACGCCACGTTCTTTAATTTAGCGCGGAATTTTTCGGGAATAGCCAAAAAACCTTCCTCAACCAGTTTTTCAAATTCCTCGCGCTTCATTCGTATTTATAAGCTGTTAGTCGTTAGCTGTAAGTTGTTGGTCGTCAGTCCGCGTTATTCCTCAAAATGATCGTGTTTGTCGGCTAAAGCGTCCGTTTTTGTCGCGTGTATTGTTCCGTCTTTGTGTTCCGGCGGAGAATAAATTGTGTATAGTTTGAGCGGAGCGTCGTCTGAAAGATTTATGACATTATGTCTGGTGCCGGCCGGTATAACCACCGCGTCGCCGTCCCTCACTTCTGTTTCCTCACCGTTTAAAACAACCTTGCCTCTCCCCGCTTCAAAACGCAAAAATTGGTCCAAGTGGCCGTGGGTTTCTTCTCCTATTTCTTCCTTGGGCAACAGGCTCATTAACACAAGCTGGCTGTGTCTGGCGGTATAAAGCACTCTTCTAAAATTCTTATTCTCAAGAGACTCTTGCTCAATGTTTGTTACATATCCCATATTTTTAATTATATAACTGGATACAATATAATTGGTTCGCTCGGTCGAAATGTAAAAAGTTACTACTTTTTACATTTCTCTCTCACTGCCAATTATAACCTATTTAATCTATTCTAGTCTTTTGCAAAAGACTAGAATAGATTTTGGGAGGAAATTTCTATAAAGGTTCCTTGGGGCCCGCCTGCCATCGCCCAAAGCTGATTATGTAATTATGGAGATTTGGTGAAAAATATCGCGTCAAATCTCTTAAACCACCTTGGCAACTCTGGCATTGGCGGGCAGGTCGGACGATGTGAAAGTGATTACCTGTCTGCGTGTACGCACAGGCAGACACTTTCACCCGCTCCTCGCTAGCCGAAATAAGAAAAGCGGGGTTATTTGGACTTAAAAGTCACTTTTGCCTACCCATACATTTAATACACAGGGTTTGCTCTTTCCTTGTCTTTATGTATTTGTTTCCGCAGGCGCAAACCAAAATCTCCGAGACGGTTCGTTTTTCCACCCACTTGCCCAAATGTTGAAAAGTTTTCGGTGACGCCATTTTTTGTTTTTTGGCTTGAGCGCTATTTTTCATGTTGATGTTAATCAAGAAGTTCATGATTTTTTTAAACAAACGTTAATGCTTTGCCTTTTTTGTCTCCGCGACCGGTTCTGCCGATGCGGTGCACGTAGTCGTCGTGAGTAGCCGGAATATCATAGTTGATAACATGGCTTACGTCGGCAATATCTAAGCCCCTTGCGGCCACGTCGGTCGCCACCAACACTTGAACCTGATTATCTTTAAACATTTTTAAGGCGTGCTGGCGCCTTCCGTGATTTTTGTCGCCATGGATAGACTCTACTTTGAACCCTCTTACGGCCAGATTTTTTGAAAGTCTTTCTACTCCGTGCTTGGTCTTGCCGAAAATAAGTACTTTTTTGAACCCCGCCTGAATAAGCAAGTCGTGGAGAATGTCTATTTTGTCTTCTCCTTGCTTGATACGGATGATGTCTTGGTCAACATTTTTTGCCGTGTCTCTCGTTTTTACGGAAATAGTTACCGGATTTTTCAGGAAAACTTTTATAAGCCCTTCTATTTCTCTTGAAATGGTAGCCGAGAAAAAGAGGGTGTGCCTCTCTTCCGACATTTTGGACATAAGGAACTTCATGTCGTTGATGAATCCCATATCAAGCATTCTGTCCGCTTCATCCAAAACAACCGTGCCAAAACCCGAGAGGTTCAAATTTTTTCTTTCTATCAGGTCTTTAAGCCGTCCAGGCGTTCCTATGATGAAGCTGTTGTGATAGCGAAGGTCGGATATCTGCCGGCCGATTGGCGCGCCCCCAACGCAACATACGGAAAAAATCTTCAGGCGGTAAGTAAACCCTTTCAGTTCCTGGTCAATTTGTATCGCCAACTCGCGAGTGGGCACGACGATTAGAATTTTTTCTTTCGGATTAAGAATTACCTTGTTTATGAGAGGAAGAAGAAAGGCGGCCGTTTTGCCCGTGCCGGTATTGGCTATGCCCACAACATCGTCGCCGCGCAAAATGTGCGGAATAATCCTGTCCTGTATGGGGGTCGGGGCAGTGTAACCTTTTGTCGTAATATTTTTCTTTAATTCTTCGCTTAGCTTAAAGTCGGCAAAAGAATGTTCCGGTATAAAATTATCGGCTTCTTCGGTAATGACGGCTTTCTGGATAAATTTGGAAACATCTATTCTTTCACCGAAACCACGTTTGCTTCCCCCTCTCCCCGCGCGAAAGTTTCCGGAAAAACGCGCCGGGGCGGACGAAGAACCTCTTTTGTGGGGCGGTTTGCCGTGAAAAGGCCTTGCTCCGGATCTATTATTGCTGAATTTTTTCTGATACATAACATTAAATATTTTATTTACCTAAAAACTAATGTCTTTAAGCATTAAGTGGATTAAACCCACAGAATCTCTCGGGTTTAATTGGATTTATGGAGATTTTCTCCTCAAGCGCTAAAAACCAATGAGATATACTGTGCTTTGAGTGTATCTTAAAATCGGTATTTTGTCAATGTCGTGGGGGCGTTTTCCACAAGCTACAAAATGAGTAAGGGTGTTAATATCTATAAATATGAACAAAAATATTTTGGGTTTAATCATAGTAGTTATCATTATTGTGACTGGGTTGTGGTTTTATTTAAAAGGGACTGGGTCTGAACCCGTAACAAACGAATCCGTTGGTGTCGAAAGCAGTATGCCCGTACCGGGGTCCACGGTTTCGGAAACTGTCGTTACCCAAACGAACGAATCGGCAAAGATAAAGGAATTTACCGTCGTTGGAACAAGTTTCTCTTTTTCTCCTAGCGTTATAGCGGTCAACAAAGGAGATGTCGTCAAGATAACATTCAAAGACAACGAAGGATTCCATGATCTAAGAATCGACGGTTATGATGTTGGCACACAAAGAATTCAGACTGGCGGGGAAAGTTCCATTCAATTTACTGCCGATAAGACCGGAACATTTGAATACTATTGTTCCGTAGGTAAACATCGCGAAAATGGAATGCGCGGAACATTTACGGTTAAATAAAAAATATTTCCAACAAAAAAATCCCCGTTAAAAGCGGGGATTTTTTGTTTGGGAATCTATAGGTTTTGGTCTTTATCTTTCGGTGAAAAGAAATAATCTAGACCAAAGTTGTCAGCGCCGTGAATGGCCGTTGAAAGCGTCGCCATAAAAATCCCGAAGTCGCGGACCCCAATTTCTCCGTAGCCGACAATCGTAATGATATGCGCCATGTGTAGCGCCAATAACGAAGCGGACAATCTGGTATAAAACCCGAGCAACAATAGAAAACCGAAAATGCCTTCAAATAAACCGTTTAAGTGAACCAGAGTTGTTGGACTAAGAGATGTTAAGTAAACATAGCGCGGAAGCCATCCTACCCATTCCGAAGTGTTTATGAGTTGTTCCAGACCAAACCAAATAAAAACCGAAGCGGCGCCAATTCTTACCACCGCCGGCGCGTATTGTTTCAGTTTTTCCGCCATATTCTTTTTTACTCCGATTCTTTGAGGTATTTAATCATAGTGTCCGCGTCAGATACTTGAAAAGGGTCATCCGGACAATTGTCGGAGAAACCCTGCTCGGCAAAAACTTTCTTTATTTCGCCGTTTACGACATACATACTGTATCTCCACGACCTGTCGCCGAAACCAAGGTTGTCTTTTTTTACCAGCATTCCCATTCCTTTGGTAAACTCCGCCGAGCCATCCGGTATCATTTTTACTTTTTTTACGCCCAGATTTTTGGCCCATTGATACATCACGAAAGCGTCGTTTACCGAAATACAATAAACTTCATCAACTCCGAGAGATTTTATTTCGTCATATTTGGCTTCGTAGCCGGGGGCGTGTGTGGATGAACAAGTCGGGGTAAATGCTCCCGGCAAAGAAAACACCGCCACTTTTTTATCCTTGAAAATGTCGTCGGTTGAAACGTCCTGCCAGCGGAAAGGATTATCGCCCCCCAGACTTTCGTCGCGGACTCTGGTTTTAAATATTACCTGGGGAACATTGCTTGGTGTATTTGGAATATCGGTCATAATTTTTTGTTCTTTAATTTTTAAGATTTTCAATCAACTACCCCGCAGCAGAGCTGCGAGGAAATTTCTTTGATTATAGACTAACTGCCTGAAAACCCAAAGTTTTTTAAAATACAAACATCCGCGTATTTTCTTTTCTTCCGCATCGGCCCATTCGTACGAATGGGCCGATGAAAGAAACGGGGCAAAAAACAAGGGCGGGATGGGTTGCGGCAAAATTAACAAGTTGCCCCGTGGCAAGCTAACGAAACAAGGTGAGTCTGTGGCGTAAAAAACCCCCCATTTTGCGGGGGGTTTTGCTTTTTTGCTATTCCGGTATAAACAGAAAAGTCCACACTGCTTCTAGGGCACACCCGTAACGAAGTTCCGGACATTTATTGGTGCCGTAAAATTCCGGCAAAGCTATAACTGGCGAAACGCAAATGTAATCCGCGGAATCTCGCCAGATTACAATCTTCTGCTTGGGCCGATCAAAACTGGAATAAATTTCAACCGTACCCAGTCCAAAAATTTCAACAGTAGCAGGACCAGGAGCCGTGAATGACCGGGTAGCGGCCTCCATTTGCGACCCAACTACAAACATGGGTTTCTCTCCCCTCAAAACAATCCTTGCGGCGCCCTGTGGCGTTCTAAAGTACGGATGTATTCCGGGATTTATCCGTAAACTTTTGCCGGGGGACTTCAAATTTGTGGTGAGAAGGTAGGTTATTGCTTGCCCAGACACCGCAACCCGTGTGATAACTTGGCAAGATTCACCCACCAACCCCCAAACGGAGTTGTTGTTAAAGACGACAGAATCGCCGTTTGTCTCAACTCCTTCAATCTCGCAAAACGGCCCATGCTGGGGAAGCCCAAATTCTTTGGCAACAGGGCCGAAGTTTGGGAAGCACGCGTGCATTCCTCCGCGAATCTTTTTTTCACCTCTTCTCACAACTTCCCCGCGGGGGAAAAGAATTTCCGCCCCCCGGTAACTCCACTCCGTAATCGTGCCGCCAAGTTTGGATAATTCCACATGGTGCCCGTCTCTCTCTATAATCACGACTATCTCCTTGTGTTGTTTCGATTTGATACTGTTTCCTGAACAAAAACTAACATATTGGCGGGCAATTGGAAAGTCCGCGGTTGTTAAGCCAGTTTCCACGCGTTTTTGACACCCGACAAAAACCACCCCGCCACTCGCGGGGGGGTTTT
>JGI1356J14229_10000710_pt1 | contig 30188 bp, 22 predicted proteins | sample Subgrocontami58m_FD_14229 | JGI IMG/M metagenome (IMG submission 14229) | reverse complement strand
AATCAGAAAGAGTTGGTGAGGAGACGGCCCATACAACATTTTATGAAGCAATAACCAAGATGAGACTAAGCAAGAGTGTTAATCAAAGATTAATTCTTCTCGAAACAATTTTAAGCGATTTAAAAGAAGATCCCGCGAGAGTTTTTAATACACTCTCTTATCAAACATATTATGGAGAAACCTTGGGACTTTTTGCCGATTATGATGTTGCGGTTAAGTCCGGAAAACTTGATTACGAAGAGGTTCTCTTGGATATAGCCCTACTTTGATTTAGAGATTTTTTTCGTCAGCCTCGATTTTAGACGACTGGATTTATTTTTCTTAATAAGGTCTGTCTTAGCCGATTTATCGAGCGCCTTGTAAACTGTTGGTAAATACTTCATCGCTCCCTCTAAGTCGTGAGACGAAATCATGTTCTCGTATTTTTTAATAATAGATTTTAGAGATCTCTTTTTAGAAACGTTTACAACCCTTTGTTTTGTACTTTTTCTAAGCGCTCTTTTGCTAGATTTTGTTCTTGGCATAGTTTTAGGATTATAGATTATTTAATTTGTTTTGCAAATTTCTAACCAATATTCTTGTAATGTTTTATTTTTGCCCTCCCATTAGATATAGTTATCGCAAGCAAGTCAATCTGCCAACCAATAATTTTTGAGTTTTTAACCATTAGATTATTGGCATAGAAGAGAGACGTTTTTCTAAGCTTTGTTAGTTTTGAATTAGTTACTTGACTCTCTGCTGAAATCATTGTGTTATCATTAACAGTCTTAACTTCTATAAAAACTAAAGTTTTATTCTTATCCAGACAGATTATATCAAGCTCCCCGAATTGTTTTCTCCAGTTTCTATCAATAACCTTATAACCCCTACTCTCAAGATATCGAGAGGCAAGATCTTCGCCCAATTTTCCAGTTTCAGATTTCGTAACCATTGTTTAACGCTAAACACTCTAATTATAATCGAAAACAGTATTTTCTTAGCAACTTATAAATAAAGTCCCCAAAGCATCCACTCTTGTAATAATTGTTTGTCGTTAAACATGCGTTACGGTTTTCCAAATCTTAATTTAATAAAAATGCCAGTAATTTTATCGAAACCGTAAAAAGTGTTTAACGTTAAACATTCTTTATGGCAAAAACATTTAATTCGGCAAACATTTCTATTGCCGAATTAAATTGCCGATTAGGTTTTTATTGGAATTTGTTCTTGGTTCTCTAAACAAAATGTTTCACGGCAAACACCTATCTCAAAAAGCTAGTATCCATCATACTCTCCGTAAAGGATGTTTAGCAGATGTTTTACACTTTTAGTCAAGTATATTGAGGTATAAAAAAACAGGCAATGCCTGAAACTCCGTAGATAAAACTTCCTAGACAGGACGACCGCTCTCCATCGTCGTCCTGTCTAGCTCCGCTGGGATAGTGGGAATTGAATCCACAGCCTCGTCTCTTTCGGAGACGCACTCTAACCATTTGAGCTTATATCCCAATGCATAAAAGAAGAACAAGAAGCTCGGAGGGAGACCGGCGCGCCAGTCGTGACCAGAACGACGCCGGTCTCCCAGAGCCCCGACGCGACGACTTTCCGAATTTACGGAGTGATCGACCCGTAGGCCTTCATCATCACTATCGTCACTTCGCGTCAGTTATTTGTTTTTACACCAGCTTCAAAATTTTGTCAAAAAAGGAAGCCACGCCGGCAAGGCGTGGTAGTAGTGGAGACTAACGTCTCCGAAGAACTTTGTAATGTTGTGGAGGGGGATGCGGCCCGCTTCCAAAGCCGCATCCCCCAAGGAACGACGGGCGAGTGACGAGTAGGGGGCCAACTCGCCACCCACCCGTCGCAGACGCGAAGGATCACCTCCTCCCCGTTTGGCTTTGCGTACAAAGCCACTAATATTTTTATACTACAAACTGTTACGTTTTTAAAGTGTGGGCGTTGAGAGTGCTGCCCTCCCGACCTCTTCGGTGTAAACGAAGCGCTCTGCTGCTGAGCTAAACGCCCGATAAGCTAAAAGATTCTAACTGATTTTATACTTGGTATCAATTTTAATTATAAAGAAAATGGGCGCGGCCCCGAAAGGCCGCGCCCGTGCGCGCGCGTTCGCTAGGCGGAGACGACGATCTCCACCTTCGCGAGATCCGAGGCGTGGAGGACGAGGTCAGAGACCTCGCGCTCCTTGAGGGTCACGATCCCGTCGTTTGTGACCCTCTTCACGGTGTACTCCCTGGGACTTCCGAAGTCCCCGTAGTCCCTGAACGACAGGGGATCCCTGAAAGCCACTTTGTCGCCAGCCTTGATCTCGTTCATGTTCCGTCCTTCCCGACGATGTGCTCGACCGCCAAGAATCTCTTGGCGGGCTCGAGACTATTAAATCATATTTTATGATTTAAGTCAATAGATAACCCTTTGGGTTTAAAAGATTTCTATGTGTGGGCCAGGAAGGACTCGAACCTTCGGTGGCAGTCTTATAAGGACTGTGCTTTAGCCGCTAAGCTACTGGCCCATACTAGCTTGAGTTTAGGAAAGGCTTATCTCTTATGCAAGCCTAAACAACAATCGGTTTTAATTTGAATGGTTTTATGATCGCGTAAAATTCGTCTTGCTCCAAAGTCTCTTTTTCAAGTAAAGCCTTAGCAACTTTAGTTAAGGCGTCTTTCTTCGAAGAAATTATTTTCGCCGCAGTTTTGTAAGCGTCATCAATAAATTTCCTAATCTCTTCATCAATTTGTGCAGCGACAGATTCCGAATAACTTTTCTCGGTTGAGATTTCTCTTCCTAAAAACACAAACTCTTCTGAATTTCCAAATGTCATTGGACCTATTTTTTCACTCATCCCAAACTTAGTTACGAGAAGTCTCGCTAAATTAGCCGCTTCCTTTAAATCATTCGAAGCACCCGTCGTAAAATCCTTAAATATAATTTTCTCCGATGCGTATCCGCCCATCGCAACCGCTAAATCTGCTAAAAATTGTGATTTAGTTCTTAACCTTTGTTCTTCGAGGGGAAGCTTAAGTGTATATCCGCCAGCCATCCCACGACTTATTATAGAAATCTTATGAACCGGATCAGACGATTTTATACTTGCGGCAACAAGAGCGTGCCCTGCTTCGTGATATGCCGTTATTTCTCTTTCCTTATCCGATATTAATCTACTTTTTCTAGCTGGTCCCAAAATAACTTTTTCAATTGATTCATAAAGTTGTTTTTGACTAACTGATTTTTGTTTTTCTTGAACCGCGAGTATTGCCGCTTCATTTATTAAGTTAGCAAGATCAGCGCCAGAAAATCCCGGGGTTCGAGTAGCAATCCTTCTAAGATCAACATCTTTATCTAACGGTTTATTTTTAGAATGAATTTTTAAGATTGCTTCTCTTTCATTTATATCTGGCAAATCAAGAACAATTCTTCTATCAAACCTCCCAGGTCTTAAAAGGGCGGAATCTAACACATCTGGTCTGTTTGTTGCCGCAAGCACTATTACCCGTGTTGTCCTGTCAAAACCATCCATTTCCACTAGGATTTGGTTAAGCGTTTGCTCTCTTTCGTCGTGTCCGCCACCCATTCCTGTGCCCCTTTCTCTTCCAACGGCATCGATTTCATCTATAAAAAGTATGGCTGGAGATGCGGTTTTTGCTGTTTGAAAAGCATCTCGTATTCTTGATGCTCCAACCCCAACAAACATCTCAACGAATTCAGATGCCGAAACATAGAAGAACGGAACCCCAGCCTCGCCCGCTACCGCGCGCGCAAGCAAGGTCTTGCCAGATCCGGGTGGTCCCATAAGTAAAACTCCACGTGGAATTTTAGCTCCGATATCTAAATATTTTTTTGGTTCCTTTAGAAAATCAACTATTTCTATAAGTTCTTGTTTGGGTTCCTTAAGTCCGGCGACATCGTCAAACGTAACTTTCTCTCGAGAAGTGTTAAACATTTTTAAATTAAGTCTCCCAAAACTAAATGCTTGGTTTGCTCCGCCCCTTGCCTGGCGTGTTATAAACCAGAAAAGGACAAAGATTGCTAGTAGAGGCAAAACGGTTGGCAAAATTATACCCAACCAAAAACCTTTTGAAGAATCATTTTTTATCTCAAGAGATACTGCGGACAACTTCTCTGAAGAAACGCCATAATTCTTTAAAGTTTCAGTAAATCCAGCTTCTACCTCTTTTTGAGATTCAAACAAAGTCCCGTCTTTTGCGGATATACTTAATTTATCTCCCTCAACAGTTATTTTCTGGACACTCCCTGAGTTAATTTTTTGGACCAAAGATCCAATCGATAAAGTTTCTATCGGTTTTTTATTTTCATAAAAAAAAGAAACCATAAGTGAGAGCGAAAGAAGAATCGCAACAACCCAAAGAAAATTCTTATATAGAGTCTTTATATTCATAACAAAGTAATTTTATTGTTTTTCTACCAAGGTGACCAGACCCCTCCCACCCTGTTTTGCGTTTTCAATATCTTTGTGAGGGACTGTTATCATATCAAGAAAGACTTTTAATTTTTCTCTTGCGAAATCTTGCATGTATTTCTCTCTGCCTCGCAAGACCATAACAATCGTTACCTTATGTCCATCTTCCAGAAAGCCCTCCAGCCTCTTTAGTTTTACCAGTAAATCATTTTTAGCCTCTTTTGGACTTATCTGAATCTGCTTTAATTCCTGAGTTTTTTGAGCCTTCTTCTGTTTTTTTAACTCCTTATCCTTTTCGTATCGGAATTTATCAAAGCTCTGTATGCGCGCAACCGGAGGATTGGCGCCAGCAACAATTAGAATTAAGTCCAATCCCTTACTCTCGGCTAGCGATTTCGCTTCTTCTAAAGACAAGACGCCAAGATTCTCTCCTCCATCACCAACGACGCGAAGCTTCGGGGCTGTGATTCGATTATTTATAATAAAGTTATCTATAAGATTCATTATCAGTATTCTTGGAAATAAATCAATTGAGAACGGCCGCACCAGATGGGTGCGGCCGTTTCTTGCGACGAAGGAACTAGTATACTGCGAGGAGTTCAGCGAAGTGCGGGTTGTTGCTCGCTTTCGCGGCCTCGTCCACGTCCTGGTGGATCGCGTCCCCGTTGTAGCCGCCGAAGCGCTTGTCCCACTTAAGAGCAGTGAGAAGCATGACAGCTTCGTCGACGAGTTCCGGGAAACCAGAGAAGGAGAGGATGTATCGGCCGGCGCGGATTGCGCCGCCCCATTGATCCTTGGTTTCGTCCCGGCTTTGCCAACTGCTCTTGTGGTCGGGGTTCTCCGCGAGTCTCTTCGCCTTCTCCTGGGCGAAGGTGAGATACCTCTCGACCTTGTCGGCGGGTGGATTCCCGATCTCTGCGATGAGGATCGGGAGACCGGAGTACGCATACGCGACACAGAAGTAGCCGCCAGTTCTGTCGGGACAGAAGAGTCGGGAGCCCTGTCCCGCCACACTGTCCACTATTGCGAGCATGGTGCCGTTCTGCTCCCACTCCGTCCACGAGTCGCCAAAGATTGGTGGATAGCCAGCAAGGCGAATGGTCATCTAAATACTCCTATTTGGAAGAACGCGTGCCGCCCCGCGATTGGGATTTACGGTCGGCAAGTGTGTTATTAATACCATTTATTTTGAAAATGTAAAGCGGCTGAAAGATCGTGAGATCTCAGCCGCTTTACTGCTTTATTGGTGGAGATGGCGGGAATTGGACCCGCGTCCGAATTTGTAATACAGAAACTTCTACAACTTAGTTCGGCTGTTTAAGTATAAAGGTTAAAGCCGAACGGAAGACTTTATACTCTGGCTATAGGTGTCCTTGTTATCTCTAGCCGAAGGCAACAAGTAATCTTGAAATATTATGCCCAACCCCCTCGTTCAAGAACCAAGAGGAGGACACGAGCTCATTAAGCGTAAGCTAGGGCTCGAGAAGATGATAAGTTTGCACTTATCTTTTTTCTGAATTTTTAGAAGTTCCAGAAAACTTCGTTGCCGTTTCTATAATCGAAATCCGTCGAAGCCGATCATCCCCTCTAGGACACTTATTTTATTATAGATATGGAAGTGTCCGGGGCTCGTCCGCCACTGGCGGATTAGAGCCCGGCTATTGAAATTATCAATAGTCGGCAAGACTTTGCCGACATCTTTATAGCACTTTATTGTGGTTTTTCAAATAAACCCCAAGAATCTTCTTTTTCTCACGAACGCTCCACAAACTCTTTAAAAACCTTTCTCGTTTAGAAGCTTCAGACCTATCTCGATAATACTCTTTTCGAATTAGAACCAACGGTATTCTATTTTTGGTTGATTCAACTTTTCCAGTAAAATGCGACTCCAATCTTTTATATAAATTGATTGTTTGGCCGACATACAAATTCTTTTTCTTCAGACTATATAGCACGTAGACTACAAAATTCATTTATAATTTCAACGTTCGCCTTATTTCTCTGTCAGTATCTCTTTTCTTTATCATTTCTCTCTTATCTTTCCCCTTTTTATGGCTAGCAAGTCCAATTTCTAACTTGATTCTTTGCCCCTTAATATATGCGCGTAGAGGAATTATAGTGAGCCCAGATTCTTTAGTTTTTCCAATCAAAGTTTTTATCTCATCTTTCTTCAAAAGGAGTTTTCTTATTTTAGTGGGCTCATAATTCTTGGGAGTATTTTTGGGTTGATACCCAGGGATATCGGCGTTTATAAGCCAGGCTTCCTCCCCTCGAATAATTACATAACTTCCACCCAAGTTCATACGGCCGTCTTTAACTGATTTGGTTTCAAAACCAGCCAAAACTATACCAGCCTCAAATTTTTCAAGGATGTTGTAATCGAAATATGCGCGTTTGTTTCTGGAAAGTTCCATGCTATTAAGTATAAATCAAAAAATGGAAAGGGCCGGCCTCAGACGAGGACCGGCCCAGCGCTACGACGAAACTTGCTCACGAAGTGCCCCGTGATAGTGAGCGCCATCGCCGTTGGGAACGCCGGAACCCAGACCAACATTGCGATGGCCGAGTCTGGCGCACCCGTTGAGAGGTAGACGAGGGCGAGTGCCGCGATGTCGAGGACGAGGAACGCGGCTACTCCCCACATACTCTCTCGGTGGGGCGTGTTGAACGCGAAGGCGAAACGAACCCCGACGATGGCCCCATAAGCCGCCACCATGACCGCGAACAAGCCGAAGAAGAACACGATATTACCTCCTACGAAAACTATCGGTAGAATACTATAAATTACATATTTTGTCAATAACAAGGGGAAAGCCGCCTTGTTTAAGGGCGGCTTCTGGTGGAAGGGGGCATTGGTCTACGGCTCGATGGCCGAGACCGTGTTGTCCAGGTCCAGCATGACCCAGGCGCCGAATGTCATTCCAACGACAAACGCGCCGAGCAGGGCAAGGGCTCGGTACACCTTTTCCTCCTTTCCTAAACGCGGAAGAACCAAGTTATTTCTATAGTAGATTGTTTATTTAGTCAAAACAGTAAAGCCGCCCGTTTGGGCGGCCCTACCCTCGCTGGAATTGAGCGTTACCTTCTGAACGGTAGATGTTCTCGCAACCACCACCCAATTCGTTCCCGTGTGATGACACCGACTCCGCAGAGAACCGTGAGCGGGAGAAGGACAAGCCAGATGATCACGAGGGATGGTAGCGAAACGAAGAACTCCACGTCTTCAACTCCTTAAGGGTAACGTCTTGCGGAACCAAGTTCTCACTTGATTGATATTTCCGCAGTAGAAAGTCGAAAGAACTGGGTAACTACTATAAGATTTACAATAAATTGTTTGATACGTCAAAGGATAGTAGAATGCAATAAATGATATCGCTTATAAGCGAGTTAATTAGGAAAGAAATCGGCGATTTAGATTTCAAAGTTACCATTCCAGAATTTAAATCTCAAGGGCATTTTTCAACCAATGTTGCCTTTGCAATTTCTAAAGAAAATAAAAATTCACCGATGCAGGCGGCAGAGGATTTGAAGAACGCAATTCTAAAAAATGCAGACGCAAAAATATTATTAAAAGTAGAAGTTGCAAAACCCGGGTATATAAATTTTTGGCTAAGTGACGAGTTTCTAAAAAATGAGTTTATAAAAATTTATAGTCAAAAAGACAATTTCGGAAAAACTGATTTAGGAAAGGGAAAGAAAGCAATTGTTGAATACTCCTCGCCAAACATTGCGAAAATAATGCACGTTGGACATATGCGTTCAACTATTATAGGAGACGCAATTGCAAACATTCACGAATATGTGGGATACGAAGTAATAAGGTGGAATTATATAGGAGATTGGGGAACCCAATTTGGAAAACTTATTGCAGCCTATAAACTTTGGGGTAATAAAGAAGCTATAGAAAAAGATCCAATTAAAAGCCTATTAGATTTATACGTGAAGTTTCACGAAGAATTAAAAAACAATCCCGAATTAGACAAAAGAGGTCAGGAAGAATTCCAAAAACTTGAGAGTGGAGACAAGGAAAACAGAAAAGTTTGGGAGTGGTTTAAAGAAGAGTCGCTAAAAGAATTTGAAAAAACATATAAAAGACTTGGAATAAAGTTTGATGTTTCAATTGGTGAAAGTTTTTACGAGAAGGAGTTAAAACAAATTACAAAAGAACTTTTGGACAATGGAATCGCAAAAAAGAGCGAGGGCGCAACAATAATTCCGTTTGAAACGGAAAAACTTCCGCCAGGACTTATAGAAAAATCAGATGGGGCGAGTCTTTATCTAACTCGCGATATAGCAAACCTCAAATACAGAATTTCCGAATATAAGCCGAGCAAGATTTTATACGTTGTCGCAAGCCAACAAGATTTAATTTTTAAACAACTTTTTGCAATTGCTAAAATGTTAGGGATTAAAGATGTTGAGTTAAAACACGTCAATTTCGGAATGGTTCTGGGGAGTGATAATAAGAAATTGGCTACTCGCGAAGGGAAAATTATTCCACTTGAAAACTTAATAAACAAGTCAGTCGATGCGGCATTAGAAATCGTTAAAAAGAAAAACGGGGATTTATCGGAAACGGATAGCAAAGAAATTGCCGAGGCGGTCGGAATTGGATCTCTAAAATATAACGATTTATCACAAAACAGACTTAGCGATATAAGTTTTGATTGGGAGAAAATGCTTAACCTGGAAGGAAACTCCTCTCCGTATCTTCAATATACATATGCAAGGTTAAGAAGTATCTTGAGAAAATCCGGAGAAGTAAAAATGTTTAACGTAAAACAATTTTCGGAGATGGACTTAGATTTAGTTTCTAAACTTATTCAATTTCCAGATGTGTTGGAGGAAGTTTGCAAAACTTATTATCCAAATCACTTAACCGATTACCTCTACGATTTATCAAAATCTGCAAACGCCATGTATCAATCAGAGCCAGTATTGTCCGCAGAGGGCGAAGAAAAAGAAACAAGACTCGCCCTCGTTGATATGATTTCATGGGTTTTGGGAACCGGACTAGGACTTTTGGGAATAAAAACTCCAGAGAAAATATAGTAACATTTCATTATGCCACAAATAACTAAAGAGCTTTTAGACAAGACGTCAGATGATAAGTTAGATGGTTTAATATCTAGTTACACAATTTTGAAAATCTATAGCATTAATGAAAAAGAAAAATATCTTGAAATTTTTGGAGAGCTTCCATTAGGAGTACAAACTGTTTATGCTACGAACGAACTAGAGATGGAAGTGCACAACGGTGGGTTTGCACAGTATTTTTGGAATCGTTCTGGCTTGTCTTATCAAGAAGCAATAGATGGGTATCAGAGAATTGGTGCTCCAGAACATGCAAAAATTGTTGAGGAAGCATTTGATATTCTTGGCGAAGAATTACCTATTTGGGGAAAACATATAAAAGTCGGGACACTAGAGGCATTTGCAGAATACCAGAAAGAAAGTAAATTAAACTTCGATCTTGCCCAAAAATTTTTCAGAGCGGAAGATAAAGAAAACACTAAAGATTTAAGAGTAGAATATATAAGAGCAAACTCAAAAGAGTTTATAACAGATAAATAATGCTAAAGAATCTAAAAGAATTTAACCTTCCAGAGCTCGAGAAAAAAGTTTTGGAATTTTGGAATACAAACAAGATTTTTGAAAAAAGTTTAGCCAAAAGAAAAGGTAAAAAAAGATTCGTTTTTTACGAGGGCCCGCCAACTGCGAATGGTAAACCGGGAATTCACCACTTATTAGCTCGCGTTTTTAAAGATGTAATTCCAAGGTACAAGACCATGCGTGGTTTTTATGTTGCGCGACAAGGCGGGTGGGATACGCACGGACTGCCAGTCGAAATTGGAGTCGAAAAAAAACTTGGTCTCAAATCAAAAAAAGAAATAGAGCAATACGGAATAGCAGAGTTCAATAAAAAATGTAAAGAATCCGTTTGGGAATTTTTGGAAGATTGGAAAAAATTAACCGAAAGAATAGGGTTTTGGATTGATACAAAAAATGCATATATTACTTATGACCCAAAATATATTCAGAGTCTATGGTGGATAATTAAAGAAATTCACAAGAAAAAACTTTTCTATAAAGGACACAGGGTGGCTCCGTGGTGTCCAAGGTGCGGGACGGCGCTTTCCTCCCACGAACTTGCCCAGGGCTATAAAGAAGACACAGACGATTCTGTTTTTATTAAGTTTAGACTAAAGAGTGGCCAAAAGATTGGAAAAACTTCTTTGCTAAATACATACGTATTATCTTGGACTACAACTCCATGGACATTGCCCGGTAACGTTGCGCTTGCGGTAAACAAAAATATTAAATATGTAATTGTATCCGTAGGGAAAGAGAATTGGATTTTGGCGGAAGAAATCTATAAGAGAAAACCCAAATTTTTAAGTGATAAAAAATCTGCGATAGTTTCTAAAGTAAGCGGTAAAGATCTTATTGGATTATCTTACGAACCGCTTTTTGACATTGATTCTTTAAAAGGAAAAACTTCATACAAGGTTTACGATGCCGACTTTGTAACAACTACAGACGGAACGGGCGTCGTACACACCGCCGTTATGTACGGCGTGGAAGACTATGAATTGGGTGTAAAAATCGGGCTTCCCCAGAAACATACAGTTTCGGATAACGGCACATTTACAAAAGAAGTTATTGGTTTTGGCGGACTTTATGTTAAGGCCAAAGAAACCGAAAAGAAGATTTTTGATTATCTTGATAAAAACGATAATTTGGTCGCGGTTGAATCCTACGTTCACGATTATCCCCATTGTTGGAGGTGTGACACAGCGCTTCTCTATTATGCAAGGAGTTCTTGGTTTATTGGAATGAGCAAACTAAGAAAAGAACTTCTTAAAGAAAACGAAAAAATTAATTGGATACCATCCCATTTTAAGAAGGGACGTTTCGGAGAGTGGTTGGAGGAGGTTAAGGATTGGAACTTCTCAAGAGAAAGATATTGGGGAACACCAATTCCTATTTGGATTTGTGAGAAATGTGGAGACGAGAAAGTCTTAGGTTCTATAGCCAATTTGGAATCTGTTCTTGGTAGTGCAAATAATCAATATATTTTAATGAGGCACGGTGAGGCCGTTAATAATTTGAAGCACATTCTTAATTCTGTAAGAGAAAAGGATAAATTTCCGCTTACCCTAAAAGGAATGAAGCAAGCTGAAGCTTCTGCAAAAAAATTAAAAGCCGAAAAAATAGACCTGATTTTCTCATCAGAAATCAGGAGAGTAAGGGAGACGGCAGAAATAGTGGCGGATATTTTAGGAATAAAGAAAATTAATTTTGATAATAGACTCGTAGAATTAGATGGCGGAATTTTTGATGGTGGTCCCGCAAGGGATTATGAAAATTATTTTTCCAGGAGCATAGACTTTTCCAAAGTCCCGCCTCAAGGAGAGGGTTATAGAGACCTTAGAAAAAGATCTTTCGATTTTATATCTGAAATGGAAGAAAAATATAAAGGAAAGAAAATTTTAATCTTAGGACACATGGATCCCCTTCTGATTTTAGAAAGTTGCATGTCTGGGCTAACCGAGCCAGAAACTACAGCCTTAAACGACGAAAGAAAAGACGAACCCTATAAAAAAGCTGAATTTAGGAAAGTGATTTATAGAAAAATCCCACGAAACGACACCGGAGAAATTGATTTGCACCGTCCTTATATAGATGAAGTCGTAATTAATTGTAAGTGTGGCGGAAAGATGAAAAGAACCCCGGAGGTTGCGGATTGTTGGTTTGATTCGGGCGCCATGCCGCTTGCCTCAACCAATTACCCATTCGAGAACAAGAATCTAATCGACAAAAAAATAATTTATCCGGCCGATTATATTTCGGAGGCAGTTGATCAAACCAGGGGATGGTTTTATACGCTCTTGGCCGTTGGGGTCGCTATTGGGTTTGGCGCGCCATTTAAAAATGTAATTTGTTTGGGTCACATTAACGATAAGTTCGGCAAAAAAATGTCCAAATCAAAAGGAAATATCATTGATCCATGGAGTATTATCGATAAATATGGAGTTGATTCTGTGAGGTGGTATTTCTATACAGCCACCCCTCCAGGAGAGCCAAAAAATTTTGATGAGATTGAGCTTGGCAAGACACTGCGAAAAATATTTTTCGTACTTTATAATTCCTACGTTTTTTATGAGACCGTTCAAGGAACAACCGCTAAAAAACTTCACATACTGGATAAATGGATTTTAGAAAGACTAAAAGAAACGCAAATTGGAGTATCGGATTCTCTTGATAAATACGATGTTGGTGGAGCCGGTAGATTTATCGAATCTTTAACGGACGATCTCTCAAAGTGGTATATAAGAAGGAGTAGAAAACGACCCGGAATGAAAAAAACTTTAGGAGTCGTTCTAATGGAAACCGCAAAACTTATGGCGCCACTCACTCCGTTCTTTGCAGAAGGATTATATAAATCATTAAAAGGTAAGGCTTTGTCTGTCCACTTGGAGGATTGGTCAAAAGTTTCTGGCAAAGTGGATAAAAAATTAATAAATACAATGTCTCTTACTCGCGAGTTATCAGCGCTGGGACTTGCTAAAAGAGCCGAAGCAGGAATAAAAGTTCGCCAGCCCTTATCCGTCTTAAAAATTAAAAACAATAAAATAAAACTTACTCCAGAAATCAAAGAAATATTGATGGAAGAAGTAAACGTTAAAAATATTTCAGTTGATTTAAAAATAAAGGACGGTGTTGAACTTGATACTAAAATTACTCCCGAGCTTAAGGAGGAGGGACTTGTAAGAGATTTTACTCGTTTAATACAAGGACTACGTCAAGATGCGGAACTTAAGCCGAAAGACACAATTTCTGTTTTTATAGAAACCGATAATATTCTTACTAACGCATTAAAGAAGAATTCTAAACTCCTATCAAAAGCCGTTGGCGCAAAAGATATCTCGTTCAAAAAGCCCAATAAATTCGATGTTGAATTATCAACCAAGCTTGAAGACACGCCAGTATGGTTGGCTCTAAAGAAGTTAAGATAGTATTATTTTAGTAATGGCGAAAGCACGAATCGTTACTGGACTTAAACCGTCTGGAAAGTTGCACATAGGAAATTATTTGGGCGTTTTAAAAAACGCAGTTGAACTTCAAAATTCGAATAAATACGATTGCTTTTATTTTATTGCCGACTATCACGCATTAACACAGAATTATATTCCAAAAGAAAAAAGCAAAGAAGTTTTTGAGATGTTGGTTGATGCTTTAGCGATTGGCCTAGATCCCAGCAAATCGACTATTTTTATACAGTCGCACGTTGAGAGTCACGCAAATTTAGGGTGGATATTTAATACGATTACGCCGATGGGAAAGCTTGAGGGGATGATTGAATATAAAGAAAAATTAAGCGATGGCCAACCATCAAACGTCGGACTCTTTGATTACCCGGTTCTTATGGCGGCTGACGTTTTGATTTATAAGGCCGAAACAGTTCCTGTTGGAGACGATCAAAGACAACATTTAGAATTAGCCAGAGAAATTGCAAGAACGTTTAATACAAAATTTGGAAAAACTTTCCCGGAGCCCAAAGCGCTTCTTACAAGAACCCCCAGGGTTATGAGTCTTTCTAATCCAAACAAAAAGATGTCTAAATCGATTCCGTCTGGATGCCTTTATTTAACCGATTCACCGGAGACAATAAGACAAAAGCTTAAATCCGCCGTTACAGATTCATTTTTAGAAGTTGACTACGATCCGATAAACCGCCCAGCAATTTCAAACTTACTAACGATATATTCAGAATTTTCTGGCGAATCGATAGAAAAATTAATTAAGAGATTCAAGGGAGTTAGTTATTCCGAATTTAAATCAGAATTAGCCGAAGAAATTATAAAAACCCTTAAGCCATTTCAGGAGAAACGAAAGAAATTACTGAAAAGCAAATCTAAAACCTTAGAACTTATTAAGAAAGGAGACACAAAAGCGGCTAAGATTGCAACCATAACCTTAGCCGAAGTAAATAAAAAAGTAGGACTTATCTAAATTTCGATTATCACAGGCAATATCATTGGACGCCTATGCGTTTTGTTGTACAAGAATATTCCTATTTGATCTCTGAACAAAGTTTTCAAATAATCAGCGTCTATATTCTGACTGTTTGGTATTCTTCCAACTAGAAGCCTTACTTTTTTTCTTATCTCGTCTAACAATCCTTGCTTTTCTTTTAGATATACAAAACCACGTGAAATAATATCCGGATTTTTAAGAACCTTTCCAGTTTTTCTATCAATTGTGACAATTAAAACAACCATACCCTCTTGAGCCAAAAGTCTTCTGTCTCGAAGCACAATCTCGTTTACGTCCCCCGCGTCTAACCCGTCAACCATAATGTAGTTTGCCGGAACCTCCTCTTTAGTTATCACGAATGAATCTTCTGTAAGCGTAGCGACCTGACCATTATCCATCAATCTTATATTGTCTTTGTGAACTCCCGCTTCAACGCCATTTTTTCCATTTACCGCTCTCATATAGTAATAGCCGTGAATCGGCATTAAGAACTTTGGCTTCAGGGCCTTAATAACCATCTGCAAATCTTCTTTTGGCGCATGTCCACTAGAGTGAATATCTATTATGTCCGAATGATAAACTATAGCTCCTTGTCTTGATAAGTTATCTCGTAGTTTCTGCACGCTTCTTTCATTCCCCGGAATCACAGACGAAGAAAATATAAAAGTATCTCCGGGCTTAACGCGTATATGTCTATGCTCGCCCATTACAATTCTCATAAGTCCGGCGTTAGATTCTCCCTGTGCGCCAGTTGTTAAGACTAAAATTTTATCGTCTTTGTGTTTACTAACTTCCTCAACTGGGATAACACTATCCTTTTTAAACTTCATATAACCTAGGGTCTGGGCAATCTGCACATTATCTTTCATTGAACGGCCGTTTAGCGCAACCTTTCTTCCTATCTTTTCACAAATTTTAATAATCTCGGCCATTCTCGTTAACATCGAAGAGAACGTAGAAAGAACTATTCTTCCTTCTGCCAATTTGAACAAATCTTCAAGATTTTTTTCAACAACTTTTTCTGAAAGAGAACGCCCTGGCTCCTCGGCGTTTGTGCTATCAACCATAAAGGTGTGCACGCCCATCTGACCTATTTTTTTATAATCATCCATCCTTTGCGGTTCATTATTCTGATCGTAATCAACTCTAAAGTCCCCTGCGTTAACAATATTTCCAGCTGGAGTTTTTACTATAACTCCACAAGAATCTGGGATTGTATGGTCAACTCCAAAGAAAGTAATCTCTAAATATTTACCAAGTTTTATATTCTGCCAATTATCAATTGCGATTACATTAAGTTTTGGGACGTTTACAAATTCTTCGTGTCTTTTTTCAATAAGAGCCTTAGTAAGCCTAGCCGTATAAACCGTAGGATTTCCAAGTCCTTTGGTTAAATACGAAAGGGCTCCAATGTGGTCTAAGTGTCCATGGGTTAAGACTATAGCCTTAACGTTAGCCTTCTTCGTTTCGAGATAGCTTATATTTGGGATTATGAAATCTATTCCAGGAGTTTCTTCCTCTGGAAATTGAATTCCGACATCCATAATTACGATCTCGTCCTTATATTCAATAAAGGACATGTTTCGTCCGATTTCCTCTAATCCTCCTAGGGGGACTAGTCTTACCTTATCTTCTCCGGATTCTGTCGGTTTTTCTTTATGCGAAGACACCGTGACGTGAGGTCGGCGAATTGTCCTTGGTTTGTTTCTTTCTTCAACCATATTTAATTTATTATTCTTTTGGAACTACTTGTAAAATTTAAAATCAAAACTAATTAATGTGCCCCCGAGAGGATTTGAACCTCTAAGAGATTTCTCCCACAGACTTCTGAAGCCTGCGCGTATACCAGTTCCGCCACGGGAGCAATTTTGCTAAAAATTAGAAATCGCCATAATCACAATTCAAAATAAGGAGAGTAATTCTTAGTTAATCCGATAATAGCAAATGTGTTTGTTTTTGTCAAAACCAACTTTTTGCTACCGTTGACTACGGTTCATAAATGTTGTTTAATGAACGTTACGTGAATTGTTCCTTTCCTTTTTTCGGTTGAGAAGCGCTTGGGGCATCTCCCGAAAAACGCGATGCCATCACCTGTGGTTGCAACCAGCGATCCCAGGTTTGTGCGGTCTCGCGATGATGCGTCGTTCCCCAGGTCCGCCGGCTATGTCCCCAAGCATAGTCGGCTCCTTTTTTCTTATTACAACAAACGAGAGAGCAAAATAAAAATTCATTTTTATTTTTGCCGAGTGAAGTCGGAACAAAGGATTCGGAAATCCTTTATTTAAAAACTCTCGACGTATTTACATACCACTTAGCAATATCGGAGAACCTGTCTGATGGCACACTAATAAGCTTATCTTTATCAAACCCACGAAGACCTGGGTAACTAACATAAACATACGATGGGGAATATAGAAATATAGCTGGTAAGTCAGACGATATTAAGTCACTTATGTTACCAAGAATATTTTTTCTTGATTCCGGATCAAAATTCCTTCGATATGCTTCAAGAAGCGAATCAACTTTAATATTTTGATAAAGGCTTAAGTTTTGGCCAGGATAGAATCTTCTTGATGAGTGCCAGAAGGAAAACAAATCATAATCTTCCTTAACAATATTTCCGAAGAGAAGGAGATCATAATTATTATTTCTTAATATATCCTCCTTAATGCTTTTGGGGGACAAAACTTTCAAATTTACTATTGCTCCCGTTGATTCCCAATTTTCTTTTACAATATTGCCAATATCGGTTAAAAACGGTTCGTCAGGAACGATTAAATTGAGTGTGAGCCCTTGTATATATTTTGTATCGTATTGTGAACTCGGATTGCTTGTAAATTCAGTCGGTCCAAAAAGTATTTTTCCGTGTTCGCGGAATACATCTTTAGAAATTCTTTCTCTATCAACCAATTTGTTTAGCGCGCTTCTTACTTTGTAGTCTTTAAATTCTTTTGGTCCAGAAACCTGGTTTATAAAAATTGCATAATATCGTGGAGAGTTAAAATAATTTATCTCATTTCTAATTTTTATCTCGCTCAAGTCGCTCGACGTATTTAATCCAAACCCATTTATTTGTCCGCTGTTATAACCCTCAATTAAACCCTCGTTATTTTTGTAGAATTTAAAAATCAATTTCGATATATTGGGCCTCTCCCCGGAATATTTATCATTTTCTTGCAACTCAAAACTATTTATAAAACCGGTTTCATCTTGTTTATACGAAATTATCTTGTAGGGTCCTGATCCAATTGGTCTAAGGCTATATTTGGACAGTTTTATATTTTGAGCTGGAATGTCTTGAAATATATGTTTGGGAATTATTTGTAAGTTTTTGAGATGATCTGTGTCGAAAAAAGCATAGGGTCCGGGAAGCGTGAATTTTATTTCGAGTTGGCTGACTCTATCAGCGACAATTCCCTGGAAAGTTGGATAAAGCGGAGACTCTGTGGTCTCATCGGCTATCGTTTCAAGTGTAAATATTACATCGTCCGATGTAAGTTTCTCTCCATCGCTCCAATATAAATTCTCCTTTAGTCTTACGGTCCAAACCTTGCCTCCTCCTGAACTCTTAATTGTTTCCGCCAAATCTGAAACTGACGAAAATATAAGTTTTGATAGCGATTGATCTACGTCTCCCATTTGAACAACGGGATTTATAACAACCGGCTGTCTTACCATCCCTTCGGTATATTCTCCGCCGCGAGAAGGAACAATGTCGGTATTATCTTTAATGTATATGGAGGCTTTGCTTACGCCGGACAAAACAAAGAGAATTAAGGCAACAATAATTGTGACCCTCTCCTTTTTAGTAAGTACGGTTATCAAACTCGAAATCATAAACCAAATTTTAAATTCTTTATTTAATGAAAAGGCTTACTGCGGCGGTTCCAGCAAAAAGCGCAATAAGGACTACGGTCCCCATAAAAATAAACTTTTCAAACCCCCTGCGTTGCTGATAAAATTCTCCTCCGGCATTCGCAAAAAGACCTCCGGCGCCAGAAGTTCTTTCTTGAAGCAATATAAGAGTTATTAGTATTACCGATATTGCTATTTCAGCTATTTTTAAATACTCCTGCATATTTAGATTATGTCACCTAGTAATCCGATAACCATATTTACCACGCTGATTAATATGGCAGCTTCGAATAACGGTAAAAGCCCAGTTATTGTAACGGTTGGGGTTAGATAGTCAAGAATAACAAGCGTAATTGCATTTACCACTATTAATCCCAAGCCAAGAGTAAGAAATATAAATGGAGTAAAGAAAAACCGAATAACCGGCTTTATAAACATATTTATAAAAGTAAGAATTCCTCCAGCAATTATAAGCGTTTGAAGTGATTGTTCTACAACAAATCCCGGTATATTTTGGGTTGCGATATAAAGAGCCACCGTGTTTCCAAAAACCATCGGCAAGAATCTAAACAATAGGCTTATAGGATTCATCTCTATAAATTATGGGTTACTCTAACCAATGTTTCAAATATTAGCGTAAATCTCTCACCAAGCTTGTTCCAGTCATACTTTCTGGTTTCGCAAGGCTCATTATCTCTAAAATGGTTGGCGCAACGTCAGATATTACTCCAACGCTCTCTCTTTCAATTTCCCGCACATCTATATCGTTTTTCTGTCTTTCGAAGCCATTAGCTACTATATATATAGGAACAGGATTTGGATTGTGTTTTGTGTCTGGTAAACCGGTTTGAGCATCTATCATTTTTTCCGCATTTCCGTGGTCAGATGTGATTATTAACACCGAATTAGTCTTTAATATCGCTTTCATAAGTTTTCCTAATTCTTCGTCCATCGTTTTTATTGCCGTTTCAGTCGCTTTGTAATTACCAGTGTGCGCGATAACATCAGCGTTAGCGTAGTTTATCAAAATAAAATCATAGATTCCCTCTTCAATGGCTGAAATAACTCGCAAGGTTATTTCTTGCGCCCTCATCTCTGGCGCTTCGTCATGGCGAGCTATGTTTTTTGACGGAATCAATGTCCTGTATTCATTTAACATAGGTGGTTCAACGAACCCGTTAAAGAAATATGTAATGTGGGCATATTTTTCGGTTTCGGCGATTCGCAGTTGCACCTTACCGTTGTCGGAGAGGATTCTCCCTAAAGAATCTTTAATTTTTTCTTGAGGGAAGGCAACCGGCAAACCAAATTTTTCACTATATTCGGTAAAAGTTGCAATTTCTAACGGTTTTTTGGAATCCAAAAACATTTGGACAAGTTCTCTTATGGAATCCTCTCTAAAATTAAAGAATATTACACTATCATTATCTTTTATCGCCCCGTCTTCCAGGAGTAATGTTGGTTCACTAAATTCATCCGTTAAACCCCTTGAATAAGTGTTATCTAATACTTGTTTATAATCTTCTGAATTATTTTTGGTTACCCCCGTCATCGCATTGTATGCCTTTTCCGTCCTATCAAGGTGCGAATCCCTGTCCATCGCAAAATATCTTCCGGAAAGACTGGCTATTCTTGCGTTTCCAAGTCGCTCTATTAATTTTCCGGCGGAGTTGGGACCACTATCCCGCCCATCGGTAATTAAATGGAGATTAAGCTTTTTTATTCCGTTGTCTTGCGCCATTTTTATAAGGGCAATCAAATGCTCGATTGATGCGTGTACGTTTCCCTCGCTTATCTCGCCAATTAAATTAACTGCCGCCCCTTTTTCTTTGGCGGATAACAAATTTTTGAGAAGAGCTTCGTTTTTGAAAAAGTCGCCATTTTTAAGGGCCAAACTGATTCTCGGAAAATGTTGATAAAGTATTTTTCCGGCGCCCAATGTTAAATGTCCCACTTCAGAATTACCCTCCTCTCCCCACGGAAGTCCAACAGCAATACCGGATGCCTGGAGCGATCCACTTGGGTAATTATGTTTTATGTAATTTATATTTTGGGGATTAACTTCGTATATCGGATTTGAATTATCGTTTTTGCCGATTCCCCAGCCATCCAATATCGCAAGCACTACGGTTTTTTTAGCCATATATACAAATAGTATATCAACAAGTGGTGAGCATGGTCGAATCCACAAGTGGTGCCTGTCCTCCCGCCTGCCCCGCCTGTCCCGAATCTCACTGAGGGAAATCTTATCGAGGGGAATATTACCAAGGGAAGTAACGTCGAATCCACCGAATTGGGTAAAATCATACCCTTTGGCACGTAACTCGGCAATCAAACATTTTGTTAACTATTTCCTTGACTGAAACCTTTTATCTAATCTAAAGTAATTCCACATGTCTGACGGCTACCAAATACAAGTTTTGGAGAGAGCGAGAGAAATAAGCTCCGCTGTTTTTAGGGTTTGTGGCTTAATAAAACATTTGAGGCTAAGGGCAGAAATCGAAGCGGCTGCGATTAGTCTCGTTTCAGAATGCGGCGAAATTCCATATTTATCTTATGTCCCAAAGGGAGTCAAGCTTCCATATTTGCCATATATCGAAAAACTTAAAAACTTAATTCATCTTGGAGAGGTGGTGGGGGAGATAAAATCGGTAAACAAAGTTGTCTTGGAAAGAGAGCTTAACAACCTTCATTCGGCAATTGCCGATTCTTTGGCGCGCGATTTGGAAATGGATATAACTTCAATGTTTGAAAGAAAAATAGAAGCGTCAATCACTAGAGATGCTAAAGAGATAAAAGAAAAAGAGCCGCTCTTAATAGAACGGGAAATCCCTCCAACGAATAGGAAATCGGCAGTTTTGCAGATAATTCGGCAAATGCCGAATGGTTGCCGAATGAAAGACCTTGCCGCCAACTTCCCAGAAGTAAGTGAAAGAACGTTAAGAAACGACATTCAGCTTTTAGCTGCCGAGGGCTTGGTTGAGCGAATTGGTCTCCAAGGACCAAGCAGTTTCTTTAGAGCCGTTTCAATTCCCTCAGTAGCGGGAAATATGTAACCAAAGCTTTAATTACTGCGTTATCATTTGTGTGGAGCCCAAAAGGCTTCCAGATTCTACGATTCTGCCCGTAGCTGTGAAGACTGAGACTTTATCCACAATGCTTGTGGGAGTTGCGGTTAGAATAGCTATATAATAGAATGTATTAGCTTACTAAAATAGTGAGTTAATAAGAAGAAAGAGTTTGAGTGAGGCTTACTCTTTATAAGTATTAAGATTATCTCTATGTGGTGAACTTATCGAATCCACTTGTGGTGAGAAAGTTCTAACTGGAAGGCGATCTGTATTCTATAAAGACCTCATTCGAGGTTCTTTTTGTAAGTAACTAGAGATTGTACGAACATCAGCTTGCCGCCTTCCTCACGACAAGGTAGCTGGTCGATGATGATAATCGTTACGATCTATCAAATAAATTAAAATAAACAATTATTAGCATTCTAAAACACTTAAATATAATTTGACGTTAGTCGATAACGTTTTTGTTTAAGCCCTATAGATTGCCAAAAGTATAAATTAAATACAGAAATGAATAGACACAAAATAGTTTCCGCTGCTATCGGTTTTTCCGCAGCAGCAATGCTATTGGTTTCTGTCGCTTCAGCCGCATCTTATACCTTTACCCGCGACCTCACCGTTGGTAGCACAGGAGAAGATGTAAAAGCTTTACAGCAATGGCTTAACGCTACAGGATACTCAGTAGCCCTCTCTGGTGCTGGTTCAGATGGTAACGAAACCACATATTTTGGTGTGTTAACCAGAAATGCGCTTTCTAAGTATCAAGCTGCTAAGGGCATTAGCCCAACCGCAGGATACTTTGGTCCAATAACCAGAGCTTCGATTTTTAGCACCGTAACGGGCAAATTCCCAGCTGGTTGTACTTCAGCCGTTGGCTTTAGCCCAACAACTGGTGTGTTATGTGCGACGACCACAGCCACATATCCATCTGGTTGTACTTCAGCCGTTGGCTTTAGCCCAACAACTGGAGCATCATGCTCTAGTACAGTAACAGTAACTCCAGCTCCGGCTCCGGCAGCTAACACAGTTACCTTTGCTGGTCCTGCGTCTAAAACATTAGTCACCACAGAAAGTTTGGCGACTCTCGCCGACTTTGTGTTTACTGGCAATGTAACAGTCACTGGCGTTGCATTGAAGAGACTCGGCGTTTCGGCAGATACAACTCTGTCTAACGTCTATCTTTTTGACGGCAACACCCGTTTGAGCGATGGCGCTTCGGTTTCATCCGGTAGCGTTATCAACTTCTCAAACAGCAATGGTCTTTTCACCGTAACAGGTTCAAGGACTATTTCCGTTAAAGCGGATATTTTGACAGGTACAGGCGGTCAGCAAGTTGGTATCCAGATGACTGGGGTAACCCTTTTGTCCGGTACAATGACTGGATTGCCTTTATCAGGTAATATCCACACCATCGCGACAGCCTCTTTGGCAACAGCCGCCTTCGGTACAGGCACTGCCACCGGTAATGCCGACCCAGGAACCTCTATTAGGGTTTGGGAAAGCACCGTAACAGTTGGCACAAGAGATGTAACTATGACCCGTTTGGCTTTGCGTCAGATTGGTTCTATCGCTTCAGCAGACATCAACAATTTCAAATTGTTGGCTGATGGCGTTGAAGTTGCTTCTTCTGCAAGCCTAGATTCAAATGGTTATGTAACATTTAGCGGTTTTTCTAAAGTCTTGCTCACTGGAGCAAGAGTTTTGAAGGTTAACGCTGACGTTATTGGTGGTTCTGGAAGGACCGTTCAAATGTCGCTTCGCGGCGCATATGACGCATCTTTCACAGACGCTCAATACGGCGCTAACTTGTTAGCTACAGGTACATTCCCAGTTGGCGCTGCAGCGTGGACAGTCAACAACGGTACAATGACAGTTGTTAAAAAAACTGATTCACCGTCACAAAATGTGACTAAGGGAGCAACCGATGCATCGCTCGCGACATACACCTTCACCGCTTATGGTGAGAGAATCAAGGTTGAAACCTTGAAGGTTGGTATGATTACGACAGGTGGTACTGTTACCGACCACACCATCAGAAGTGTTCGTGTGTTGGTTAACGGCGCGCAGGTTGGTTCAACAACCGATGTTCCGGCAGCTGCCACTTTTGCTACCAACACAGGTACACAGTTCACTACTAATTTCTACGTTTCACCGGGAACACCGGCAACTGTTGAAATTCGTGGTGATATCTTTGACAACGAGGGCGATAACAACGTAACCACCGCCACCGTTTTCACCGCGCTTCAAACTCTCTTAGTTGGTGGAGCAAGCATAGACAACGCGATTCCACAGGTTTCGCTTGGCACGCTTGACGTTCCATCACAGAACAATGTCTTGGGTAACAACCTAACGATTGCCTCTGGAACAATAACCTTGTCCAAGCAGTCAAACTACGGAGATCAAACAATTGTTGCTCCGCAGACCGCCTACAAGCTTGGCGCCTTTAACTTGGCTGGTAACTCTACCGAAGCTGTTAATATCAACAACTTTATGGTTGAGTTTACTTCCGTTACCAACGCAACCTTTAGCGCTGCTGATTTGACTGACGTATACCTTGTATACAACGGCGTAACATCAACAGTTAAGGGAACCGTTACGGCTACTAGCAACAGTTGGTCACAGAGCTTAGCACTTGCTAAAAACCAGACCGTTCCGGTCTTAGTTTACGCAACTGTTGGCCCAGCTTCAGCTATAACCGCGCTTGACTCAATTAAAACCGAGATGGTTGTAACCGGAGTTACTGCTGGTTCAGCTCTCACTGTCTATGCCGACGACGGCACTGGCACTGGCGCTACTGGCACTGGTTTCGACGGTCAGACAATCATAGTCAACACCGGTTCAATAACTGCGACAGTTGATGCCTCAAGGCCGAATGCGACCTTGTTGGATGATTCTGGCACTGTTACAACCGCTGCCTACAAGTTTGCGGCCGTGAATGACAGTTACACTATCACCGACGTAACCGTTACTTTAGCTACCGCTACCGCAGTTCAGAACGTTATGTTGATGGATGGCGCAACCACTTTGGCAACAAAGGCGGCTGGAGCCACTGTCACGTTTAGCGGTCTTAACGTCGCGGTATCGGCTAACACCTCTAAGATCCTTACTGTTAATTTGCAGATGGGTACTGTTGGAGTAGGTGCTGGTGGAACCGGCGCTTCCGTCCTTACTACCCTTACCTCGCACACAACAAGGAACTCTGGTGGTACTATAGCTACAACTGCCGTATCCTTGGCTGGACAGCCAACATACGCTTACGCGGCAATTCCAACAATCACTAACGTTGCTCTTCCGAGCAGCACATTGGTTGGTGGAGGCGCGACCCACACCTTGGCTAGGTTTACTGTTGGAACGAACGGTACCGGCACCATTGGATGGGGTAAGTTTATCTTCACCGTAAACAAGAACATTACCGGCACTGACGCAGTTACTTCTCCAACTATGTGGGATGTAACTTCAGGCGCTTCCCAGATTTCTGGTAGTGCGATTGTAACTACATTGGGAGATGGTCAGGCAGCAGGTACTATTACCTTCTTGCCGAACACCGAACAACAGGTTAGCGGCGCGAAGACTTACGAGTTGCGCGCAACTGTTACTGGAGCGCCAGTTTCTGGTGATTCATTAACTACACAGATTGCCCAACCTTCAGCCTTTGCCACATCCGTTCAACCATTCGGAGTTCACACCGCAAGCGGTGTTCCTTACTACGATGTTGACAATGGTCAGACAGTATCTGCCGGCGACATTCGTCAGGCTGCTCAAGTTAGCGTTACCTCGGCCTATGTTCAGACGGCTACTGGTATAGTTACCTTTGATGCAGGCACAACAGACGCCAGCGATGAAGTCAAATCATATGGTACGGTTACAGACGGCCAAACCATTATCTTGACTGAAACTGGTGCTGCAACTAATGAAATTGGCGCCATTACAGGTACATTGGTATCTACAGGTGGCTTCACTTGTACAGCAAGAGACACCGCTGAAGGTGTTGGTGCTGCAACTACAACTGTTGCTAGCATTGAGTCCATACTCTGTACCAATGCCACAACCAGTTCGCAAGTTGTCTTGGATACACTTCCAATAGCTGCTGGCGGTTCTATTCAGATAACAACCATTACGCTCACAACAACATCGTATGCGGTTGGTTCAACTGTAGCCGCTGCGGATTCAGATTTGCCTTTAGTCGTTACTACTGGCGTCCTACTCCCAGCAAGCTTTGTCTGGTCTGATTTGTCTGCTGTTTCACACAGCTTCATCACAACCGACTGGACCAATGGTTACTTAGTTAAGAATCTAGCAACCGATACGCAGAACTTGCTTAAGTAACATTAGTTCACTCGTGGTGAGCCAAGTCGAACCATAAGTTCAATTCTCCGGAGACTTGAGACTTCAGAGATAAGACAAAAACCGCCCCTTCCAAAAGGGCGGTTTTTGATTAGCCGAAAAATCTGCTAAAATACTTCCAATGAATCCCCGCACCTAATTGATTTTGGATTATGTTCTATATGTATATTTTAAAAAGTAAGAAAAATGATTCTCTATATTTCGGTTTCACCAATGATCTAAAAAAGAGGTTTAAAGAACATAATCAGGGGCTAAGTAGATATACCAATATGTATAAACCATATGAATTGGCATATTATGAAGCGTATAAATCCGAAAATGATGCTCGTCAAAGGGAAATTAATCTAAAACATCGTAGAAATGCGTGGAATCAGTTAAAAATGAGAATAGTCGAAAGCATAAAAACCAATTAGGTGAGGGGATGAACAAAAAAATAACAATTGGAGTAGTTACGCTTTTATTAATCATCGTCGCCGCTCTCGGCGCTTACGGCTCTTATTACGAAAGGGCAATTTATCCAAATTTGCCGAAGCTCACAGATGCCGAAAGGCAGTTAATAGATGAACGTCTTTTGAAAACCAACAAAGCCCTTGAAACTCCAGAACTTACCGACAAGGAAAAGTTTAACTTAACCATGCAAGTCGGTTTTAACGAATATGTCCTCGGAAATTATAAGGAAGCCGAATCTGCTTACAAAACCGCTTCCGAGATTAAGACGGACAACAACTACGTTTCTTATGTTGCCCTTTATCAGCTCTATCTCGATATTCAGAAAAACCGTTCTGCTCGCGCCATGATACAGAAGGCGCTTTCTTTATCTCCCACAAGCGCGGATATATGGAATAAATACATTGTTTTAGAAAAAGAGAGATTTAACGCTAATAGCGAAGCTCTGGATAAGCTATACAAAGAAGCGATAGAAACAACTTTTTATAACGTTGATGTCTTATCCACCTACGCCACTTTATTGGCGGGGGAGGGTAGATATGCCGAAGCAATTGAATATTGGACGAAAGCGATTACTTACAATCCTTCAGCTAAGGATTTGTATGAACAAGAAATCTCTGCTCTAAAGGAGAAAACTTTATAGCTTCAGCCCGGAGGCTGATCAGCCGCGGGCTGACAAGCCACAGGAGCTTCCAGCTAACCAGTTATTCACATATATCCACATATCTTTGTGCTCTTGCGAACACATTATGTTATAGTATTTACATTCGCGTATAGCGATTTTAAAAAGGTCGAGTTGTTCGCAATCTTGAGCAATGTCGAAGGATTGTGGACAGTAATAAGTTAGAAATTTTTCTATTAAACAAAAGATAAAAAATTGTAAAAACACTAAAAAGTCGGTCGAACTTACTTCTGTTTTTACGAGTCAAATCTAATAAAAATTCAAAATAAAAAATGCAAATAAAAAATAAATTAATAAAATTCAGCGCTACATCAGGGCTTCTTGCCTTAGCGCTTTCAGTTTCGATTCCGTTAGCTTCAGCCGCTACTTTAACTTTCGACGCCACAAGCGTAGTTAGTGATGGCGTCTTAACGCTAAACGGCGCGGCTGGTTCTGCCCTAAACCTGGGAACCACTAACACAACAGGTGTCATTACCATTGGTCATGTTTCCGCTTCAACTGGAAACGTTGTCATCAACGGTGGTATCACCGGTGGTGCGAACACGTTGTTCAACAATGCAACAACTTCAACAATCGCTATCGGTGGCGCATTGACCTCTGGCACATTGACCCTTGGTAACGCTGCCGCTACTGGCGTGACAGTTATTAGTGGTAGCACTCTTGCTGGCACTAACTCTGTTTTTGCTGCTACTACAACTGGTTTAATTACCCTCGGATCAGGATTGACAACCGGTACATTAATTCTTGGAGGTACAGCTGAGACCGGCACAATGACTCTTGGTCGTTCGACTGATACAAACATTATCTCAATCGGTTCTGGAGTTGTAGCTGATTCAGCCACTCAAACAATTAATATTGGTAATGCTGCCGCTAACGGCGCAACAGCAGGAGGTTATACGGTGAATATCGCCGCAACCAATCCTACAGCTACTAACGCAGTCTACGCAGTGAACATCGGAAACCCGGCAACGGCCGCTTCGAATATCGCGATTCGTCAAGGTCTAACTGGTACGGTCACTGTCGGTTCTATCGCTGGTACCGGAACAATTACAGTTGGTTCATCATCTGGCACGCAAGCACTTGCCTTGTCCGCAGGCGCAGGAGCTGGTGCCGTAACAATCGCTAACGCTCAAGTTGGTGGTTCTGTTATTGTTGGCACAGGAATGGTAGCCGGCACAATTACTCTCGGAGGTACAGCTCAAACTGGTACTCAAACATTCGGCCGTTCAACTGATACCAATACAGTCAGTATCGCTTCCGGAATAGCTGGAGATTCAAAGACACAAACTGTTGATATCGCCAATGCTGCCGCTAACGGCGCAACAGCAGGAGGTTATACGGTGAATATCGCCGCAACTAACCCTTCTGCAGCTAATGGCGTCAATGCAGTGAACATCGGTAACGCAGCAGTGGGTGTAGCTAACATCGCAATACGTGGAGGTACATCGGGTACTATCGTAATTGGATCTGCTGCTGGAACGGGAGCAATCACTCTCGGTTCATCTTCTGGTGCTTCACAAATAGTGAATGTTGGTACAGGCGGTGGAGCAACTCAGACAGTAAACATTGGTGGTGGTGCAGGAGTAAACACTATCAATATTGGTGTTGGCGCTACAGGAGTGGAAACAGTTCACATTGCTGATGATGCTTCTCTTGTTAATGTTATTGCTATCGGTGGTGCGGCATCAAGCACTACAGTTAGTGGTCGTTTATTAAGGACAGTAAATGCTGCTTTGACAGCTACGGCTGGAGGTGCTCAGGCTGGTACTGCATTAACAAAAGATATTAACATTGTAACTACTGTTACAACTGCTGCTGACAGTGTCCAGTTACCTACTGGAGTTGTTGGTATGCAAATTACGGTTGTAAACTTAGCTGCAGCTAACTCTATGAATGTCTTTCCTCAAACTGGTGGAACTATCAATGGAGCTGCTGCTAATGCGGCTTATGCTGTTGCTCGTCCAGTAGCTGTGATTTGTACAGCTTATGTTGCTGATACTTGGGAGTGTCAGAAGATGGCTCGATAATCTAACCTAATCAATCCTTAATTCCCACTCAGGTTTTTCTCGTAGAAAGGTCGGATTCACCCCCACACCTATGTGTAGGTGTGGGGGTAAGGTGGGGGAGGATAAATAAAAAACATAATGACAAAAAATAAATTAAAATTAGGTTTAGTGGCGTTGGGAACAATTGCTACTATTGGTTTGTCGGCTAGCGCGGCTTTAGCGGCTGTTTTGGAATACAGCGCTAATACCAGCGTGACTCTTACCGGTTCCGGCGTTGCGCTGGTTATAACATCCGGTTCGAAAGCTACTTCGTTAGTTATTGGTACTACCAGTCTGGACGTCGTCGTTCCGACAAGCAGCACCTTTACTGTTACTTCCGCTAACATTTTCAACACCAGCGGTACGGCTGGAGGAGTAGTAACTCAATCCTGTTCGTCTAATACCAATACTTTGGTTATCACGACAACGGGAACAACTGGTACTTACACTCTTACCCCGACTGGAAGTCAGTGCGCGGCAGTATCCGCTGGAGGTGGAGGTGGTGGCGGTGGTGGCGACACGGTTCCCCCAACCAACACTTCAGTCTCCATAAACGCTGGCGTAACTGCGACAAACACGACTTCAGTTACTCTTACACTAGCGGCAACGGACGCTTACCAGATGTCAATATCCAATACATCTGATTTCACTGGCGCTACTTGGGAAACTTATGCAACTTCAAAAACATGGGTTTTGTTGGCAGGTGAGGGGGTAAAGACTGTTTACGCTAAGTTTAGAGATTTGGCTGGTAACATTTCGAACGCAGTATCGGATACAATCACGTTCAGTTTGACCGCGGTTGTAACCCCCGCTACTCCAGCCACCCCAGCAGTTCCTGCTACTCAAATTGAAGGATGCACGCCTGGTAATCTATTCAGCACAACCAGCGGAAAATCTTGCACTGTGAGCGCAACCCCTGCTGTGCCTGCAACTCCTGCAACTCAAATTGAAGGATGTACATCTGGTAATTTGTTTAGCATAACCAGCGGAAAATCTTGCACTGTGAGCGCAACTCCAGCGACCCCTGCTACTCCAACTGCAGGAAGCATACCTTCAACTGGTTCTTACAAAGTTAGCCTGACTACTGGCTCTAAAGGAAACAATGTTACAGCTCTTCAAAACTTTTTGAAGTCTCAAGGCGTCGACATCTATCCCGAAGGTCTTGTTACTGGCTATTTCGGCAATCTAACCAAAGCCGCCGTAGGCAGATTCCAATTGAAGAATGGAGTGGTAACAACCGCTAGAGATCCTGGATATGGCTATGTAGGTCCTAAGACCCGAGCCAAGATTAA
>JGI1356J14229_10000705_pt1 | contig 30298 bp, 25 predicted proteins | sample Subgrocontami58m_FD_14229 | JGI IMG/M metagenome (IMG submission 14229) | reverse complement strand
TACTTACATCCCGATCTTGGACCGAACTTCATCCGGGCGCTCGCCAAACAGGAACCCCTGGCCCTGAAGGATTACAACCAAGAGATGGACGGCATCGCCAAAGGGAAGTTCCTGGTGTTGATTGGAGTTTCAGATATCTTCGCCCAGGGACGCATGGAAGCCGGTATGCCCATTGCGACTCTCGATCCCCGTAAGATAAAGGAAGGTTCCGATATCGGATGCGTCGACGGTGCCCTCACCATGTTTAACCGTGCGCCCCACCCGAATGCGGCCAAAGTTTATATCAACTGGCTGCTCTCGAAAGAAGGCCGGACAGCCTATGCCCTGTTGAATGGCAATATCAGCACCCGTCTGGATGTGCCGACGGATCAATCGCCGTGGCGCGTGCCAATACCTGGATCAATCAAAACATATACGCGGGCGGCACAGGATGTCAAAGACGACCTCAGAGCATTATTAAGGGAAGCAATGTCAATGAGGTAAAAATAATAGGAGGTGTTACTATGTTGCGTTTCGCGAAGAATTCTATAATTTCGATCATAGTTGGCTGTCTAGCTTCATCTGCTGCGTTGGCGGCCCAATCTTCACCATCCTGGGAACAGATCGTAGCCGCGGCCAAAAAGGAAGGAGCGGTTTCGGTTATCGGACCGCAAGGTACCGCGACGCGCGACGTGCTGACAGTGGCCTTTGAGAAAAAATATCCTGAAATCAAGGTCACGTTGCAGGGCATGTCTGGCGCACTGATTGCCCCAAAACTGCTCACGGAGCTTGCTGCTGACCGCAACAGTACTGATGTGGTAATTTCTGGAACTAGTACGTCGCTGGGATCACTTCTCCCGGCAAAAGCGCTGGTTCCGCTCAAACCATTTCTGTCCGGCCCGAACACCAAGGATCCGAGCAAGTGGTTCGGGGGCAAGCTGAAGTTTGCCGATAACGCGGGGATTTACAATCTGATGTTCAGCCAGTATGTAAAGCCGCCGTTTGTTTATAACTCAAAGCTGGTTTCGGATGATGATTTCAAATCGTGGAAAGACCTTCTCGATCCTAAATGGCAGGGAAAGATCGAGATCAGAGATCCACGCATTGCCGGTGCCGGCATGTCGAATGCGACAATGTGGTACGTCACTGAAAGTCTCGGCAAAGATTTTATTCGCAAATTACTTACTCTAAAGGATTTGGTGATAATGCGAGACGACGGGCAAATGTTGGATTTCTGCGCGCAAGGCAGGTATCCCATTGCTATCGGACCGGGTGACGTGCCTACCAAAGAATACATTAACAAAGGCCTGCCGCTTAAGCTGCAAAGACCAGAGTCCCTGAAAGAAGGCACTTATATTACTGGGGGCAATGGCAGCATGGTGATTCCGCGCAATGCGCCCCATCCGAACGCTTTGCGCGTATATGTGGATTTCTTCCTATCGCAGGAAGGTCAGCTTGCGTGGAGTAAAGGAGTAGCTTTCGCCAGTTTGCGCCGTGACGTTCCGCATGACCATGTCCCGGATATTTTTGTACCCAAGGAAGGCGTGCCCTACCTGGAGTTGTCAACCGAGAAATATATCCAGATCGGAGATGAGGTCACGGATTTTGTCAAGTCGGTATTGACGCGCTAAAAGCGAGAAATAGATTTATCTGGGGCTTACTGGCCTGCGAGAATTCATTGATCTGCTGGACAGAGAAAGAGCCAGTTGCCTCATAAATAAATGTTACCGAAGGGGTCATGCGCGGGAGTACATTGACTCATAAAAGATGTTACTCAAGTTTGTTGTTTTCGGAGAAGATATTTTTCAGTTTCTCGTTTATCAAAGTTTGTCAAGACTGCGTTATACGATTTGGCTGGGGGGAGGAATGGGCGCCTTTTTAAACGCTTCTGCATCTATTGCCAATACCAGTTCAGCATCAACCTTAGATAATCGTCGCCTCTTAAATAATCTTAGAATACGCCTTTACGCTGGCAGCAATAAAGACATTGCGGTAGTCAATGAAGCCTTTGGCCGTAAATGAGGAAAAAATTGTAGGAGGTGCATCATGCTTAATTTGGAAAAGAATTTTATCATTTCCATTATGGCCAGCTTACTCGTGTCATCTGCAGCGCTGGCCGCACAATCTTCACCATCCTGGCAACAGGTTGAAGCCGCAGCCAAGAAGGAAGGAAGGATTTCGATCATTGGACCGGTGGGTGTCAGAACGCGCGACGCGCTGACGCTGCCCTTTCAGAAAAAATATCCTGAAATCGAGGTCGATTTCCAGGGCATGGATGCCTCGAGAATCGGTCCCAAACTTCTCCCTGAGCTTGCCGCTGGCCGCAACAGCACTGATGTGATGATTGCCGGAACATCCACGATACTTCTTCTCCCTGCGAATGCGCTGGTTCCCGTCAAACCATTTCTTTCCGGTCCGAACACCCAGGACCCGAGCAAGTGGCTCGGGGGCAAGCTGAAGTTTGCCGATAACGCGGGAATTTACAATCTGATGTTCAGCCAGTATGTAAAGCCGCCGTTTGTTTATAACACGAAGCTGGTTTCGCCGGCTGATATCAAATCGTGGAAAGACCTTCTCGATCCTAAATGGCAGGGTAAGATCGTGATGAGAGATCCACGCATGGCCGGGGCTGGTTTGGCAAATGTGACAATGTGGTACGTCAATGAAAGTCTCGGCAAAGATTTTATTCGGAAATTTCTCACTCAAAAGGATTTGATGATAATGCGAGACGACGGGCAAATGTTGGATTTCTTAGCGCAAGGCAAGTATTTAATTTCTGTCGGGGTAGGCGACGTGCCGACCAACGAGTACATTAACAAAGGTCTGCCGCTTAAGCATTCAAGCCCCGATTCACTCAAAGAAGGCACGTATGTTACCGCTGGCAATGGCAGCCTGGGGATTCCGCGCAGCGCGCCCCATCCGAACGCGCTACGCGTGTATGTGGATTTCCTCTTATCGCAGGAAGGTCAACTCGCGTGGAGTAAGGCCGCCGCCTTTGCCAGTCTGCGCCGTGACGTTCCCAGAGACCATGTCCAAGATATTTTTGTACCCAAGGAAGGCGTGCCCTATCTGGAGTTGTCATCCGAGAAATATGTCCTGATGCGAGAGGAGATCGCAGCTTTTATCAAGTCGGTATTGACGCGCTAAAAGCGAGAAATAGATTTATCTGGGGCTTACTGGCCTGCGAGAATTTATTTGTGAAACTCCAATTCCAAAAGTGAAGCGTATTGGAATTGGCAAGTTGAACAATCCCGCGTAGCGGAGGGTATAATACCCCGCAGCTTGCTGCGGAACCGGTTTACAAAGCTTGCTTTGGGGTTCATACCCGTGATTGATCTGCTGGACAGAGAAAGAGAGCGAGACATGCTTGATTTTGAAGGGGGAACCAAAGATAAGCAACCATTATGATTATTTGGGCAACAGCCCGGCAAGACCTGACCCCTTGCCTATTCAAATACATAGCCGCGGAATTCGGAATGATCAACCCCGCCGCGCAGCAAGTCTGCGGCTTTTTCAAGAAAGGCATCGATTTCGGCTCGGGTAAGACGACGTTGCGGGACTTATCCCGTATCGGGGTTAGGAAAGTTTCAGACAAGCCTTTGGCTAAGGATGTTGGTTAGTCCCAGGGCAGCTATCCGGTTGTGGATAACAGCCGGATCGGTGCTATCAAGCCCCAGCCCTTTCATTCGTTCAAAGTAAACACCGTGAGCCAGCGATAAGGGGTCGCACAGGTCTGCGGATGTGGACATCCTCTCACCTCTATAGGCGATCATGTCCCCAATGGCGGTGTCTCGGGGCAATTCTATGGGCTGCTTGCCGAAAGCCACCCTCACTGCGTTGCTACCTGCCAATACCCCGGTGGCTATCGCCTCAACTATGCCAGGTATGCCAGTTTTGTCCCCGGCAATAAAGAGGTTAGCGAAACCTCTGGCCCGGAGTGAATTTTCTCTGGGAATAACGGACATGTAGGCAACGAAATTGTACCCGCCGCCTCCCATGGGATATTCAATTTGGGCGTTTTCAAATCCCGGGATCTTGCGCATACTGTCCAGACGGAAGTTGCCGATCCCCACGCACTTGGCTACCAAGCCGATATCCACTAGATTTATATGAGACACTTCGCGGAGGTCCCGAGCGGCCGCTAGTTGCTTCAATCGGGAATAATCAATAAGCTCCTCAGGAATGGGAACGCTAAAAGCCCCTTCCTTCTTTAGTCTGGCCCGTAATTCTGCTGACAGGCTTTCCTTATAAACGGCTATCGCTGCACCTAAGGCGCCCGGCGTCCCATCAGGTCTCGTCCAATGCAGTTCCTCCGCTCCAGCCTTGGTAGCGACACTTACGCGATCGCCAAAGTAAAGGCAGCGATGACTACACATAACACAACCATGTCCGTATTTAACGCAATTAGATAAGCCGCCAAAGGTGCCGGAGGTGTCGACAAAGGCATCTCCGGGGAACCTTTCGCCGGTGTGCGTGGTAACGGCTTTCAGCACACCATTCTCTTTTTCCACTGCCACTGCTCGCGCCTCCATATGTAACTCAACTCCTGCGGCTTCCACTGTCTTCCGCATGGTAGTATCAACGAGGGCCGTGTTATAAATGAAGGCACTCTCCTCGCCTATGATGTTACCCCGGTGTAGCAGAATAGATTCCAGCGCCTCAAACACCTCAGGCCCACCGAGGGCTTTGGCTTCCTCACCGCCCACTATCTTCAGATTTTGGTAAAGACGTCCCGCTCTTAACCCGCACCCACTCAGCATATCCGTTCGCTCCAAAAGCGTTGCCTGAGCGCCGGCCTTATTTGCGGCTATCGCCGCCGCGATGCCAGAAAAGCCCCCGCCTACTATGATTATTCTCGCCTTGTTCATTTCTCTATCCTCCGGCTTTGCGCATCAACACCATTAGCACCATCCCCAAATTATCCATCGTACCAGTCCTTTTTCATAAGGGAAGTATAACAAAAATGGTTTTGCCTGCCAATGAAATAATGGAACATAAATCTCTCTTTTTTTCTTGACACATGATTGTCATATTCATATAGTCGCAACACTTAAGACATAGACAATCTCTTTAGACCTTAAAGGCGAGGTAATGCCGTCGAAGGTAGCGAGAAAAGGGGGAAATTGGCTCGGACAGGTTCGTATCTATGGGGAACTTGGGATCGTCTTTATTCCTTTTCGTCAGCAATCATGAGCATTTTGTCTGTGGGCATCACATCTTATCTTTGGAAATACCCTAACAGTACACCACAATTGCTTGTCCGAAAGTTGAGCCGATAACTACAATAGTAGGGGAGGATAAGAACCTGATGAAAAGAATCTATTTATTGTTAACAATCGTGATGATGGTCGCGGTCAGCTATGTGCCGATGGCAGCCGCAGCGCCGGCTTGGCAACAAGAATGGGAGAAGGTCCTGGCGGCGGCTAAGAAAGAGGGCACAGTTGCCGTGATAGGTGTGGCGGGCAGGCAGCTGCAAGACACGCTAACTCTGCCCTTTGAGAAGAAATATGGCATCAAGGTGGAGTATGTTGCCGGTCGCGGCTCCGAAATCGGCCCAAAGCTAAAGACAGAACGCGACGCCGGCAAGTTTCTCTGGGACGTTACTGTCAGTGGTCCCGCGACCTCGCTCACGGTGATGCTCCCAGGCGGGATGATCGATCCGATAGAGCCAGCGCTCCTACTTCCCGAGGTAAAAGATCCCAAGTATTGGCGCGGTGGCCAGATAGAGTATGTCGACGCAGGCAAACGCATTTTGCTCATGATGTTGACACAGCGCGGAACTCTCGCTGTCAATCCCAAGGTAGTGAAGCCGGATTCGATAACCTCCTACAAAGATTTATTGAATCCGAAGTTCAAGCAAAAGATCCTTATTGATGATCCCACGATGGCAGGGCCCGGCCAGGCGACGTTTACCTTCTTTTACTTACATCCCGAGCTCGGGCCGAACTTCATTCGGGCGCTCGCCAAACAGGAACCTACGGTTTCAAAAGATTGGAATCAAGAGTTGGAAGGCGTTGCCAAGGAAAAGTTTCTGGTGTTGATCGGGGTTTTCGATGCCTTCGTCGAGGAACGCATCGCAGCCGGCGTGCCCGTCGCGATTATCGATCCGCGCAAGATAAAGGAAGGCTCCGATATCAACTCAACCGCCGGCACCCTTTCCATATTTAACCGCGCGCCGCACCCGAATGCGGCCAAAGTGTATATTAACTGGGTGCTCTCGAAAGAAGTCCAGACGGACTTTGCCCGATTGAACAGCAACATCAGCACACGTCTGGATGTGCCGACGGATCATGCGCCGCGGCTCGTGCCCTTACCCAAAGCAATCAAAACATATACGCAGGCGGCACAGGACGTCAAAGGTGATATGATTGCCGTATTCAAAGAAGCCTTCAGTCTTCGATGAGGCAAAGAAGTCGTCAAATGAGAAGTATGTCCTGATGCGAGGAGATCACGGATTTTATCAAGTCGGTATTGACGCGCTAAAAGCGAGAAATAGATTTATCTGGGCTTACTGGCCTGCGAGAATTTATTGATCTGCTGGACAGAGAAAGAGAGCGAGACATGCTTGATTTTGAAAGGGGAACCAAAGATAATCAACCATTTGGCCCTTGATTGAATGGCAAATATACCTTTGACAGTCAAAGATGGGTATTACAAGTTCTTGAAAGGAGATTAATCCAATGATGAAAAAGGATTTAATAACTGAGCTAAACAGGAATGAGCTGCTAGATTTGTATGAGAAGATGGTCAGAATAAGGGTCTTCGAGGAGAAAATTGAAGAATTGGGAGGGAAGGGACACCTCTTGGGTCCCACGATTCCTTGCAGCGGAGAGGAAGCGGTTCATGTTGGTGTCTGTGCCAATCTTCGACGGGATGACAAAGTAGTAGCTTCGCACCGTCCCCATGGTGAGTTTATTGCAAAGGGATCAGACCCAAGACGAATGATGGCAGAAATCATGGGCAAGAAGACTGGCTTCTGCAAAGGTAAGGGTGGCTCGATCAATATGGCCGATTTTAGCACAGGGGTTCTAGGCGCAACCGCCGTGCTCGGCAGCCAGATTCCTTATGCTACCGGTGTTGCCTTAGCCTCTAAATTGGAGAATAAAGACCAGGTTACCATATGTTTTTTTGGGGACGGGGCTTCCAATGAAGGCACGTTCCATGAATCCCTGAATTTGGCATCCGTGCTCAATCTTCCCATCGTATATATTTGCCTCAACAATGGCTACGCCACATCCTTACCTGTGGAAGAGGGTATGGTCATCACAAATATCTCTGATAGGGCCTCCTCCTATGGTATGGCAGGAGAAACAGTAGATGGAAACGATGTTTTGGCAGTATATGAAGCCGCCAGGCAAGCTGTCATCAGGGCAAGAAAGAAAGAGGGGCCTACTCTATTAGAATGCAAGGCTCACTGCTGGCATTCTCTCTCAAGGGAAGCGGTCAGCTACTTCACTAGAGACGATGATTACCGGAATAAATTCGCGCCCAAAAAAGGAGCGCCTATTCCCGAAGAATGGAAGGCGCGAGATCCCATTCCTAATTTCAAAAGCAGGCTTCTATCTAACGAAATCACAACCGAAAGGGAAACCGAAGAGATAACTAACCGGATTAAAGCTGAGATAGAAGAAGCGGTTAACTTTGCCATGGAGAGTCCCTATCCAATGCCAGAAGAAGCAATGGAAGATATATTTTGTCCTGCTAGAGAAGGAGATCGAAAATGAGCGAAAAAATGTTTATTCAGGCAATAAACGAGGCCATCGCGGAAGAGATGAGGAGGGATGAGAAAGTTGTCGTTATCGGTCAGGACGTGAAGGTGTCTGTATTTGGTGCCACTACCAGGCTTTTTGAGGAATTCGGAGGTAATAGAGTAATACAAACTCCCGTGTCAGAGGCAGCCGGTGTAGGGAGCGCCCTGGGTCTGGCGGTTTCAGGCTTTCGTCCCATTGTGGAGCTGGTAGTGGCGGGCTTTTCTGCATTAGTAGCTTCGGATCAGATATTGAACCAAGTAACCAAGATAAGGTATAGGACCGGCGGTCAAGCCAAAGCTCCGATGGTTTTTCTTTTCTGTTACGGAGGCACAGGATCAGGGGTATTCCATACCCAAAGCCTATATCCTATATTCATGCATTTTCCCGGATTAAAGATAGCGATACCCTCAACACCACATGATGCCAAAGGCTTGATGAAAACGGCCATCAGGGATGAGAATCCGGTAGCTTTTTTCCTGTCCGCTCCACTTCATTTGATGAAAGGCCATGTTCCGGAAGAGGAGTACATTACTCCCTTTGGTGAAGCTACTATTCTCAGAGAAGGAAAAGACTTGACTATGGTAGCGACAGGCTTCTGTGTTCACCAAGTCCTCAAGGTTGCTTCGGAATATCTCAACAAACGCGGCTATTCGGCGGAGGTGATTGATATAAGAACGCCTGTACCGCTTGATAAGCAAACCATTTTGGACTCGGTAAAGAAGACCGGGAAAGTTATCATTGTAGATGAGGCTCAACGCACATGCGGGTTAGCCAGCGAGATTGCGGCAACTGTGGTGGAACAGGGATTTGCATTCTTGAAAGCGCCGATTAAAAGGGTGACTCCCTTAGACGCCCCCATTCCTAGCAGCACTCCGTTGGGAAATTATTTGGTTCTAAACGAGGAGAAGATCATCAAGGCTGCAGAAGAGGTTTTGGCTTATGGAAGAGTGTAGGAAGCTCGGCGGGATCGTAAGAATAGCTTAAAGGAGCATTTATTATGGTTAGAGTAATCGTTGTGGGCGGAGGACTTTCCGGCTGTGCAGCAGCGCTAGCCGCTAGGAAGGCGGGCGCCGAAGTCATTTTGCTGGAGAGAACGAATATGCTCGCTGGGGCTGCACTGCGGGCTGGCGATACCGGTGCCAATGGCTGTTTTGTGGGCGAGCATGAATTGCGTTTTCTAGGAGGAGGGGAGATCTTTGACACTTTGGTATCAATAAAGTTGCATGAAAAAGTGGTCTTAGAGGACGCAGCAAGTCATCGCTACATATACAACACGGCTCTGATCGAGCCGACCATAAGAAGAGTACTGGAAAAGGCGGGGGTAAAACTTCTGATGGAAAGCCGAGTGACCGATGTGGTGAAGGAGAAAGACCGCATAATAGCAGTTAAAGTGGGAGATAGCCGGATAGAGGAAGGTGAAGCCTTTGTGGATTGTACTGGCACGATGGGAGGAATACCGATTTGTAATAAATACGGAAAGGGTTGCGTTTTGTGTTTAGCGAGATGCACCACCTATGGAAACCGAGTAGGCATAGTAGAGAAGGCCGGTGGAAAGGCGTTTCACCGCCGGAGTCCGGACGGCACTCCGGGCCAGCCCATCTCGTCTGTATGCCTTTTCAAAGAGACCCTATCACCGGAGCTGAAGGCCAAGGTAGAGAAAGAGGGTACGGTAGAAATACCGATACCTAAAAAGGTAATAACAGATGCCATCTTCAACACGTACTTTATTAAGTCTACAAAGAATATTATCTTAGTGGACATTGGCCTGGTAGCCAAATGTTACGGACTTATCTATATGGAGCTTGATAAGTTGAGACAAGTTCCAGGGTTTGCAAATGCCCAAACTGAAAACCCCAGATCAGGCAAGTGGAACAGTATCAGAGGGATCGGCGTAGCGGAGCGTGATATCTCATTCAGGGTGAATGGCTTGGCCAATCTCTTCTGTGCAGGTGAGAAATCTGGCCAGGCTAGCGTTAATATCGCCATTATCACAGGGTATCTGGCGGGGCATAATGCAACCCGAAATGCCTTCGGTAAAGAACCTTTAATGCTGCCCAGGAGTCTGGCGCTAGGTGACTTCATGGCCTTTGTTGCCGAAAAATTCCAGACGGAGGAAGGCAGACAGATGGCATACCACCTGGGCGGAGGGGGGTATTGGATTAGAATGCAGAAAATGGGGCTGTACACCGATGATCTCAAAGTCATCAAGAGGCGAGTGGAAGAAGCTGGTTTGGCAGATGTACTCGCTCATAGAGTGTAACTTCTCATTTAGCCAAGGATGGTGATGATCGGTTATAATTGCGATCCTGATCCATTGCAAGAAGATTGGCAAGCTCACCACCATCGTCAGCGATCTGGCGGCTGATATTCCTATCTGGCTATCACAAAGCCTTTGGTATGGATAGCGGTCTGTGTCGATTATGCCCGAAATGTAATCTCAAGCAGTGTATCCACACTAAGGAGGCGCGTCCATCTCCGGAAGCCTGCGGTATCGACGTTTATTCAACAGTCCGGGCTAATGGCTATCCAATTGGGGTTGTGAAAAATTATAGACGGTTAAAGGGATATTGATCGGTGCTTTGGGAGTTGTCTTTGTAAGCTTTGTAGCGCTGTCACTTTGGGTTGTTGCAGGTTCCGTAAACAATTGTATATATAGAAAGGAAAGGTGACAAATATGCGTATAATAACGTTAGAAGAACATATGACAACACCCGAATTCTTAAAGGCAACCGGACAGGAATATCAAAGTTCCTTGCAAAGGCTTACCAGTAAGCTGTTGGATATTGGAAAAGGGCGAATAGCAGATATGGATGCAAATAATATCGATATGCAGGTCCTTTCTCTTTCAAGTGTTGGTCTGAATAAATTAGATCCTGCAACCGCCACGGAAGTCGTGCATGATGTTAACGATAAGCTTGCTGCAGCCGTTTCAGCGCACCCAGATCGGTTTGCTGCTTTTGCTGCTCTGAATCTTCAAGAACCAGAAAAGGCGGCTATAGAATTTCAGCGTTGCGTGAAGGAACTCAACTTTAAAGGAGCAATTGTTGCTGGATCAACGAAGGGAATCTTTCTTGACGATCAAAGGTTCTGGCCAGTATTGGAAACTGCTCAAGTATTAGACGTTCCAATTTATATACATCCTGGCTTTCCGCCTAAATCAGTTATGGATGCATATTACAGCGGATTCCCCAAGAACATAAGTGTTGCTCTTTCCATATCTGGCTGGGGATGGCACGCAGAAACAGGTTTACATTGTTTACGTCTAATTCTTTCTGGCGCGTTCGATCGTTTTCCTAATCTGAAAATCATTGTCGGCCACATGGGGGATCATTTGCCCTATGATATTGCTCGTGCTGACCGGGTTTTCGGTGAGAGGGCCAGTGAAAGCGCTGAACCTCCTTTCAAACGCAGAGTTATTGATTATTTCCACGAAAATTTTTATATCACAACAAGTGGTTATTTCGATATCGCACCATTCAAATGCGCCCTTGAAATAATGGGATCTGACCATGTTTTATTTTCAGTCGATTACCCACATGATTCCAATGCCCGTGGTCGTCAATTTCTCGATACCATTGACGTAAGCCCTGATGATTTTGAAAAAATAACTCATATCAATGCTGAGCGGCTTTTGAAGCTGTAGCGCCTTGACCGCCTCTGTGGTAGAATGAAGACGAGCGGCTCATAATCGAAATGACTCGTGCACTGTTGCATGAGCTTAAAATGCCAGACGAAATGTTTGCCCGGGTGCAAGCAGAGATTGGTAACGAAAGGCTCGGCGAGGCCGTCGGCCTAGTCGCGCACTATAATTTCATCAGCATGGTCGCACGTACGTTCGCCTTAGACGTGCCGCCAGGAACAGTCACCTTTTGACGGTGGCGTTTCTTTCTTTTGTTGAGATAATTGAAGGTAAGAAAGGGGGAGAGGAATGAACAAGGCGAGAATAATCGTAGTAGGTGGGGGCTTTTCCGGCATCGCTGCGGCGATAGCAGCAAGTAAGGCCGGTGCTCAGGCGACGCTGTTAGAGCGGACGGATATGCTGAGTGGATCCGGGTTAAGAGCGGCACGCCTGTACCAGAATCTGAAGATCGTAGGTGGTGAAGAAGCCAAAGCCCTCGGGGGGCCGGAAGTGTTTGAGGCGCTGGAGTCTATTTTGCTGCACCGGGGAAACATCATAGACGAGGAGGGCGCATTCATTTATAACACGGTCCTCGTGGATACTACCATGCGGAAGGCGGTGGAAGCGGCGGGTGTGGAACTGCGTATGGAATCACGTGCCGTGGAGGTGGAGAAAGAGAATGGTGAGCTGAAAGTCGTTATTACACACACCGGTGAAAGGTTTCCCGGCGATGCTTTTGTCGACGCCAGCGGCACCTTTGGCGGCTTAGCCAATTGCGTTAAATATGGTTATGGTTGTGTCATGTGCACTAATCGCTGCCTTTACTTTGGAGATCGCGTAAGTATTGCCACCAAGGCCGGGGCGGAGGAACTGCACTGGACAAGACCTGATGGGACACCGGGCGCCCTTGGTGCAATGATCTCGCTTTTTAAGGAAAGTCTGTCCGCGGAATTGCAGGATAGGATGGAAAAGGAAGGGGCCTTTAGTGTTCCTATCCCTGAGGATCTTATTGATTATGACCGCTTAAAGCAGTTGTCGGCTGCTCGCGGTGCCCGCGAGGTGTCTAATATTAATCTGGTGGATATCGGCTTATCGGCCAAATGTGTGGGGATAGGCAACTTCCGTCTGGACAGTTTGCGCAAGATTCCGGGATTTGAAAATGCCCAAATCGAATGGCCTATGGGTGGCGGCGGTTACAATATGGTTGCCTACATGTCCATTACCCCCAGAGAAAATTCGCTCCGCGCGCGAGGTTTTACTAATATCTTTATTGCCGGGAATAAAACTGGCATGGGCGGCATAGTCGAGTCAGCCTTCACCGGGGTTTTGGCCGGGAATAACGCTGCGCGGGTAGCTTTCGGTAAGGAACCCATAGAATTGCCCCGCAGCACCGCCATTGGGGACATGATCGCCTACAGAGGTGAAAGGATGGCCACATCCAACGACCTCCGCACTCAGATGTCGATGGCTCACGGTGCCTACTTCGAAAGAATGAAAGAGCTGGGGTTTGGCAGTCCTGATCCGGCTGTTATCCACAAGCGGATAGCTGCCCTGGGGCTAACCAACATCCTTGGCCAAAGGCTTGTCTGACCACTTTTCATATAAAGGCAAAAGAAGTCGTCTACTTCCTCAACACCGTCATGGGGCGCTGATACCTTGTAGAATAGTTTGAGAACCGCCATAAGATATTCTTGACAGGCGAGGAAATATTCCATAGGTCATAGGGAGTTCATGCCGGGTTACGACAGTTGGACTGTACGGCGCGGAGAGCTAGGAACTGATAAGGTGGATGACTTAATGACGATGCTCATGGAGTTGATGTGCAAGAAAGGGGTGGAGGGATGAACAAGGTGAGAATAATCGTAGTAGGTGGGGGCTTTTCCGGCATCGCTGCGGCGATAGCAGCAAGTAAGGCCGGTGCTCAGGCGACGCTGTTAGAGCGGACGGATATGATGAGTGGATCCGGGTTAAGAGCGGCACGCCTGTACCAGAATCTGAAGATCGTAGGTGGTGAAGAAGCCAAAGCCCTCGGGGGGCCTGAGGTGTTTGAGGCGCTGGAATCTATTCTGCTGCATCGGGGTAATATCATAGATGAGGAGGGTGCATTCATTTATAACACGGTCCTTGTTGATACTACTATGCGTAAGCTGGTGGAATCAGCAGGGGTTGATTTACATCTGGAGTCTCGCGCCGTGGAAGTGGAGAAAGAGAATGGCGTGCTGAAAGCCGTTACCACACACAGCGGGAAAAGGTTCCCCGGCGATGCCTTTGTCGATGCCTCCGGCACCTTTGGCGGCTTAGCCAATTGCGTTAAATACGGGCATGGCTGTGTTATGTGTTATAATCGATGCCTTTACTTCGGCGACCGGGTAAGTATCGCGACCCAGGCTGGTGCAGAGGAACTGCACTGGACAAGACCGGATGGGACACCGGGCTCCGTAGGTGCAGCGATAGCGATTTTTAAGGAAAGCCTGTCCGCGGAATTACAGGCAATCCTGAAGAAGGACGGGGCTTGTACCATTCCCATTCCCGAGGAGCTTATTGATTATAACAGGTTGAAGCAATTATCTGCCCCTCGCGGCGACCGCGAAGTGTCTAATATAAATCTCGTGGATATCGGCTTGGTAGCCAAATGCGTGGGAATAGGCAATTTCCGTCTGGCCAGTTTGCGCAAGATCCCGGGGTTTCAAAACATCCAGATCGAATATCCCATGGGTGGCGGCGGATACCATCAGGTTGCCTCCATGTCCATTAATTCCCGAGAAAATTCACTCCTGGCGAAAGGTTTCGCTAACCTCTTTATTGCCGGGGACAAAACTGCCCTGGGAGGTATCGTGGAGTCGGCAGCCACCGGAGTATTGGCAGGGAGTAACGCTGCGCGGGTAGCTTTCGGCAAGCAGCCCATAGAATTACCCAGAAGTACGGCCATTGGGGATCTGATCGCCTATATTGGCGAAAGGATGGCCACATCGGCAGACCTGCGCGTTCCGGTATCGATGGCGCACGGTGTTTACTACGCAAGAATGAAAGAGCTGGGGTTTGATAGCATTGATCCGGCTGTTATCCATCAGAGGATAGATGCCCTGGGAATAACCAACATCTTGAGCCAAAGGCAGGTATGAGCATGCTCAAACAGGAATCAATGGTCACAGACATACTGGTAATCGGTTCCGGCATCGCCGGGATGATGGCCGCAATAGAGGCGCGGAAGAGCGGCGCCGAAGTAGCACTCGCCACCAAGTCCGGCCTTGGCAGAGACTCGGCAACTTCACGTGCCGTCATGTTCGGGGTCATTCCGGGAGACCGGCCGGCAAATTTACCCGGGTATGATCCCAAACCGGGTAAGTACATAGAAGACCAGGCGCTGGTCCGCACCCTTGCCCAGGAGGGCTTCCTGCATATACAGAGCCTCATTAGCCTCGGGGTGCCGATGCTCCAGGTACAACCCGACAGCAAGTACGATGTCTTTGCAAAATGGCGACCCCAAGGCAGCGAGTATACCCACGGCGGCGCTATCGTCCTCGACACCCTGGCCAACGTGGCCAAACAGATGGGCGTCAAAACGGTGGAAAATTGCAGCATGGCGAGCCTGCTGCGGGAGGGTGACCGCGTGGTTGGAGCGTCGGGACTGCTTGTCGATGGCTCGTGGCTTACCATCCCCGCCAGAGCGGTGATACTCGCTGCCGGTGGCGCTACCGCCATTGGCCAGGTTACGACGGCTCCCACTGAGGTAGTGGGCGATGGATATACTATGGCTTTGCAAGCCGGCCTACGCCTCAAGAACATGGAATTCAGCGCCTACTATGCCGTAGGTCTCCCCACCCCGGAAGGACGCTATATCCACTGCGCCCCGCTTACCCTGTTGATGGCAAATGCCGTCCTTCGCAATGACCAGGGCGAGGATATCGTTCAGAAGCACTTCGGCATCTCCCTGAAAGAGGCTGTTATACCGCTCGAGCCCAGGTTCGACTGGCTACCCCGGGCAGTGGCGCTTGAGGTTGAGAAGGGCCAGGTTTGGCTCGATCTGACCAAAGTAACTGCCGAGGCGTGGGATAAGTTGCCGGAAAGAAATTGGAAACAAATAAGACAAACGCAAGTGGACATGAAGACCACTCCCCTGGCCATCAAGCCTTTGAGCCACCATTTCTACGGAGGTCTGATCACTGACACATCCATGAGGACGTCGCTGCCGGGGCTATACGGCGCCGGCGAGGTGGTCGCCGGCTGGAGAGCAGAAAGAGGCATGACCAACCTCACCAGCTGCCTGGCAATGGGCGTTGTCGCCGCCCGAACTGCCGCCGCCGAGATCAAAGGCGTCAAGCCTTCAACACAGAAGGCTCAGGATAACGGATTGTCCCAGGCTCGGAAAATGCTGGAGAGGAATGGTAAGGCAAAGGGCGATGAGCTATGCCGGGAAATCAGACGCCTCATGTCCCGCCATAACAACCCGGTGAAAAGCCAAACCTCCCTGGACGAGGGATTGCAGGGACTGGCAAGCCTGGGGAAGCGCCTGGGAGACTTACAGTGCCAGACCCCCCAGGAAATGAAGGACGGGCTTCAGGCACGGGCCATGCTTTTAACTGCCGAAGCGATGCTGAAGTCGGCGCGACTCCGGACGGAGAGTCGCGGCCCCTTCTATCGTAGCGACTTTCCTAAGCGAGACGATGAAAACTGGCTCAGGCCGGTCCTGTCCTACTACGACGCGCAAAGTCATGAGGTGAAAGTGGAAAGGGGAGAGAAAATAGCCTACGAACCTGAACAGTGAAGGGAAAAATCCGTGAACAATGAGAGTGATTTTGTCCAAGTTCCTAAACAAGCTCGCTAATGCGCTTATCACGTTTATCAGTAGCAACCTTGGGAGGCTGATAATTTTGATGATCGGGGTCGCGGGTTACTTCCTGCTAATCGTTGAAATCCACTTTCCCCCATCCATCCAACATTACAATCGGAAGTTAATGACGGCTACATCGCTTGTCGATCCGCGATTTATTTCTTGATTTCAATATTCTTTCCCTCATAGTATCTCCAACATCAATCTGTAATGAGATTAAAATAGCGAAGAGTGTGAACCACTGCGTGCAATTGAAAAGATATAAACAAGAATGATGGGCACCCGGTTTTCTGTGATTTTCTGTGATTTCCGTTGACAGTCATAATGATTTCCCTTATCCTATCAAGCAAGTAACCCTTGATTATAATAAATCGAGATGAAATTCGATACAGGAACGGAACAATAACATGAAAGACCTTGCAACCTCAACGGGCATCAGCCACCGAGACCGGGACATCCTCATCAGACTGAAAGGAATTGTCCATCTGATCATCCCCACGGCCACGGTCCTTCTTTACGGCAGTGTGGCCAGAGGAACTCAAGACCTGGAATCGGATTACGACGTTCTCATTCTGACGGATGCCCCCTTGTCCACAAGGGAAGAAGATACCGTTACGGATGCCGTCTATGACCTGGAATTGGAGCAAGGCATTGTCGTATCGACCCTGTTCTATACAAAAGATTTCTGGTCGGCCCCTCTTGCCCAAGTCATGCCCTTCCATCAGCGGGTACAGGAGGACGGGGTGGTCATATGAATCCGGAAATGACCGCTTTGATCCACTACCGCCTCGACAGAGCCCACGAATCCATTGAAGAGGCAAAGTTGCTGCTGGAAAACGGTCATTTACATTCGTCAGTCAATCGTCTCTATTATGCGTGCTTCTATGTGGTTTCCGGGCTCCTGCTTACAGAAGGATTGTCATCTGCCAAGCACAGCGGCACGATGGCCCTGTTTGAACGCCATTGGATCAAACCGGAAAAAGTATCAAGGGAACTTGGACGGCTCTACCGTCGTCTCTTCAACCGTCGCCAGAAAGGCGATTATGACGATCTCGTGACGTTTCTTCCCACCGATATCGAGACATGGATAGGCGAAGTGAAGACATTTGTTGCGGCCATTTCCGATGTCATACGAAAATGGGAAGAAACTGATAAAACAAAAGAGATATAATCCAATATCAATAACTTCCTGAACCATGAATCAAGTAGGCCGGTGCCCTCACAGCCCCAACCTCTCACACCACCACACGTGCCGTTCGGCATACGACGGGTTCATGTAAGATTCGGTAAGCGTCGCTGCACCTACCTTCATATATTTCTTGACACGGCCGCAACTTCGGTTATTTACTCCTTCATCAAGCAAATAATAGAGACACTAATATGGGCTTTCAAATCAAAAAATAAGAAAACAGTACTACCCCCTTGATATTCCTTAATAATTATTATCTCTCATAAATTGCGTGGATAACCAGGAGAATTGGAGACGCTGATGACACCGACAGCAACAGAGATTACCGCATGGGCTAATAAGCGCGATGCGCAGGGGCTTATGCCTATTCTCTTGCGCCGCCTCATTCATGGATCGGTGACAAGCATTCGGTCCATAAGCTTCCCAGGTGGGGATTCTGTCCAGATCGGCGGGTTTGATGGCGAACTTGATGTTGACCTTGGCAACGCTTGGGTCCCGGAAGGCAAGTCCATATGGGAGAGCGGGTGCAATAAAGCGGTAAAAGGTAAGGCAGATAGTGACTACGAAAAGCGCACAGAGAAAGTTAGCCCCAAACAGCGCAAGGAACGTACGTTTGTATTTGTCACACCAAGACGCTGGTCAGCCAAAAATAACTGGGTAAAACGACGTAAAGCAGAAAATAAATGGAAAGACGTGCGATGCATCGATGCCGATGATATTGAGCAATGGGCTGAGCGGACACTATCAGCCGCATTTTGGCTAGCAGAACAGATTGGCTTAGTAAGTTCAGGGTTTGTAACAGCTCAGCATTATTGGGACACCTGGGCAAACGCCTGCAGGCCTCAACTTTCGCGCGAGCTCGTTCTCGCAGGCCGTAGCCATGAAGTTCACAAGCTGATCGAGGCATTGAGATCGCCGTCTGGCAGATCGATAACAATTGCTGCGGATTCCCGCGAGGAGGCTCTTGCATTTTCCTGCGCCGCGCTCTCTAGCGATGATGGGAAAGGATTGGCAGACCGACTTCTTATCGCTAATGCCGCCTCCCCCATTGAGCGCCTCCAGGATAGCCCGAACGTGCTCCTCGCTATCGAATCGGAGGTACTTGAACGGCGCCTTGGATTGCTTGGCGGCAAGGTCCCCGTCATCATCCCTCAGGCAAGAGGAGAAGCAACCGAGTCTTCTGAAATAGAGATTGGCTCAATCAGGAGTGATCTTTTTGATGACTGCTTGAAAAAAATTGGCATCTCCAAAGACGCGGTGATTGCGGCAGCGCGTGAAAGCGGCAGGTCACTCCCTATCCTAAGACGCCGATGGGCCATATCACCAGGACTACGTCAGCCCACGTGGTCCGGAGATACCGAGACGGCTCGCAAATTCACCCCCTTTGCTCTTTGCGGAGCTTGGCTGACTGATCGTGAGGGAGATCTTTCGGTGCTTGCGGGAATTTCTGGCCGAGACCAGAAGGCGATCGAGCGCGACTTAGCGGATTTATTGGCAATAGATGATTCGCCCATAGAAGCCATCGGCACTGCTAATCGTGTCCTTTCACCAATCGATGCAGTCTTTGCGGTCGGAAAACGCCTGACACGCTCGGATCTTGATGGATACTTCGGGTTTGTTGAGCGCGTCTATAGTGTACTTGATCCTGCACTAGACCTTCCTGAAGACCAACGTTGGATGGCAAATGTCCTGGGAAAGCAGCATCCCTTTTCTGGTGCGTTATTTCGTGGATTAGGCAATACCCTCATCCTGCTTGCAATTCACGGTGATAATATTTGCGGAAATCGACTCGGAATAAGCATCTCCGCGCGCGTATACGCCATAGTTAGAAAGCTCTTAACCGACCTGAACGCTGATCAATGGTTATCGATTCGTTATACCTTACAGCTATTGGCAGAAGCAGCACCTGACGCATTTCTCACCGCGATTGAGCACGATTTGGCCAAAACTTCACCGTCGATCCTGTCTCTCATGCGCGTTATTGAAGGAGTCATCTCCGGAACATGCTTGCGAACAGAGTTACTTTGGGCGTTGGAATTGCTTGCATGGAACTCAAAGAACTTGGGTCGCGTAGCGCTGATCCTTGCGCAACTCAGTCGTCACCTGATCACTGACAACTGGGGCAACAAGCCCTCCGGTAGCCTCCGATCCCTCTTTAGGGCTTGGCTACCAAAGACTGCGGCACCCATAGATAAGAGGATTGAGACGCTTCGGCACGTTTATACAAAGTTTCCAGACGTGGGATTTAAACTCTGTGTTAGCTTGGTAGATAATCGTCTGGATCATGCGATGGACAATGCCCGTCCCCGCTGGCGTGACGATGCCGCTGATGCGGGTCGTAGTGTTACGCAAGGAGAGTATGTTCAGATGGTACTTGCGGCAGCCGATCTCTTGGTCGCGACCGTTCCGCGAAATGTTGATGAGGTTCAGGAGCTCATTATTCATCGTTCGGTATTTTCCCCTGATTATAAAATCAAACTGTGGAAATTGATTGGAGCATGGATAGATTCCTCTCCCAACGATGAGGACAAGGCGGCTGTGAGGGAAATAATAAGACGCAATGTGCTTTTCAGGAAAGGAGGCAGAACTAAGACAGAAGATGACGTAGAAATTGCTCAGGATGCATTAGAACGTCTTCTTCCCAACAATCTAACTGCGAGGCATCGCTGGCTTTTTGAGAATTATTGGGTTGAGTTCTCTGCCGACGAATTAGAAGGCGAGATCAATCATGAATTGCGCCAACATAAGATAAATGAAGTGCGCAAAGCCTCGCTATCTGAAATATGGCAGGAAAAAGGTCTCGATGGCATCATTGATTTTGCCTGTGTGATAAAGTCTCCCTATTTAATCGGGGTTATGATTGCGGAGAACCCGCCAGAGGGATTTTTAGCGCGGGAGATAATAGAGCGTGCCTTGTTGCACGCAAAAGAAGAGCCGGCCAACGATTTCATCGGGGGGATTCTCAGATCCATCAAAATCGAGGACCTTGCTTCCTTGCTTGGCGAGATCTTAGGCGCATTGCGAGAAGGTAAGCTAGATGAGAGAAAAACGCTCAGAATCTTTCGAAGCGCACCGGCACAAGGTCCAACATGGGATGTGCTTGCGAAAGCTCCACCAGAAATTATAGCTCAATATTGGGAAACCACGCCTATAGGCTGGGGACAGTGGACACGTGATGAGCTAGAGTTTCTCGTAAACTCTTTGCTTGAGGCAAGGCGTCCCCGGTCAGCATTTCACGCCGCTTATCTGAATTGGAAAAACCTGAGTTCAGAAAGCATTGTAAGACTTCTTGAGGCAATTAGTTCGATCGACGAACCTAAGATTTCAGTGCCGCAGGGCTACTATATTGAGGACGCATTTAAGTGTCTCGATGAGAAGGCTGATATAGACCGCGGACGTATTGCACGACTGGAGTTTAGCCTATCGCCCGCTCTCGTTCATGGCAAGCGTGGGCCATCTGCACTCTATGAGGAGCTAGGCAGAGATCCAAAACTCTTCGTACAAATGATTTCATATATGTATTGTCGAGATGACGATGGGGCAGACCCTGAGGAATGGAAGATCGCAAATCCAGACGCTGCAAAGAATATTGCCCACCTCTGCCATGCCCTGCTTGATTATTGGCATCGACTGCCCGGTTTGCTCGTAGACGGAACGATAGATGCTACTGTGTTGAAGGAATGGGTTGCGCAATCCCGAAGACTATGCCAGGAACATGGTCGAAAGACTATAGGTGATATTATCATTGGCCAACATCTAGCTTATGCACCCGTTGATGATGATGGTGCCTGGCCGTGTGTTCCTGTGAGAGAGATCATTGAGGAGTCCGACACGGAGAATATTCGCCGGGGCTTGCAAACAGGGGTGCACAACAAGCGCGGCGTCACCACTCGTGGAAGGTTTGAGGGCGGAGCTCAAGAGCGTGCTATTGCAGAGAAGTATGATGATTATGCCAAGGCAGTAGAGGCAAAGTGGCCGAGAACGGCCTCCATCCTTATTGAGATAGCTGACCACTATCGTCGAGAAGCCGAATACAACGATAGGCGTGAACGGCTCGACGACCGGAGTGACCTATAGGCAAGAGATGCAGCACTAACAAAATGGGTTGAAATAAAAAAGTACTATGGCGCGAGATCCGACAATCTGGATTATTTTGATTTACAGGCGGATAGAAATTTCTGCTTTTTATGCTTTCTGCGGGGTATAATGTGGGATACGGCAAAACTGAGCAAAGAAAAAGGGGCTGAAATTTCTTTCTAACCCCTCGTTTTTATTATTGGTAGCGGGGAGAGGATTCGAACCTCTGACCTTTGGGTTATGAGCCCAACGAGCTACCGGACTGCTCCACCCCGCGCCATGCTTTAATTTGATGCGTCTGTATATAAAGAGCAGCCGCTCGTTTGTCAAGGAGTTTTTGGAGGATTTCTAATTTACGAGATTGCCCCCAGGACGTTGTAAACCTCAAGTCGGCGCTCGATTCCTTTTATAGCAGGGGCGGCAATTTTTTCCACTTCGAAATGATGTTGGATATGGCGATAAGTCTCTTCACAGATCAGGATTTGGTCTTTCCGGGCCAGGTGTTCGAGGCGGGAAGCGAGGTTTACGGGAGAGCCTAAAACCGTATATTCTTTCTTTCTCATAGAGCCGAAGATCCCTGCCAAAACCTCCCCTGTACTGATGCCGATTCCGATGGAAATTTCCCGCCCCGTCTTTTCTTCTCTTTCATTTATGTATTTCATTGTTTCTTTCATCTTTAATGCACTCATGACGGCTCTTGTCGCACAATCGTCAGCGGCAACAGGCGCCCCGAAAACGCCCATGATGTTATCACCAATATGCTTGTCCAGGGTGCCGTCGAACTCAAAGATGATGTCGTCAAGGGGTGAGAAATAGTTATGGTTTAAGATATGGGCCAGAACCTCGGGATCCATAGTTTCCGCCATGGCAGAGAAACCGCGTATATCCGTGAAGACAACGCTCACCGTCTGCCGATGGGGCAGGAGATTCCCCTCTTTACGCTGCAGCTCCTTGAGGATCTGTTCGGAGACAAACTGCTTGAGGCGTTTTTTCAGATTATATTCTCGCACCTTGGCTTTAAGTTCATTATTGTCGAAGGGTTTGGTCAGGAAACCGTCAATTCCTGCGTTTACTGCCTCAATCGCACTTTCCATTGTGGCATAGCCAGTGAGCATGATGCGGGTAATCTCGGGGTTGATCCGGCCGATGGCCATAAGCGTTTCCAATCCATCTATCCCGGGCATTTTATAATCCGAGATAACCGTTTCAATCCCCTGGCCGTTATTTCCGACGATGCCAATGGCCTGTTCGCCGTTTTCCGCCAGCAAGACATGGTAACCGTCGTTCTCCAATATCTTGCGCAGTGATCTCCTAACCCCTTCCTCATCATCGACAACTACCATGCTAATCATCCTTCCCTCCTGCGGCAGGGCAGTTCAATGATTATTGAGGTGCCCCGGCCTGTTTCGCTGGTTACGGAAATTGTGCCGCCATGCAGTTTAATAATCTCGTGGGATACGTAAAGCCCCAACCCCGTTCCCTCTCCCACGGCGCTGGTTGTAAAAAAAGGTTTGAAAATATCCTTCAAATTTTCAGCCGGGATACCTTTACCCGTATCACGACACTCGATCCTGACACTATCCTTAGCCTTGTCATAGCCTGTAGTGAGGACAATCCTGCCGCACCCATCAGGCAAGGCCTGGATGGCATTCTTGATTACATTTATGAATACCTGCCCCAGGTTGGCAAAATTACCCTCAATAACCGGCAGATCGTCATCGTAGTTTTTTTCCACTTCCACGCGCAAATTTTTATATTGGTTGTATAAGATGCGCAGAGCGTCATCGATGGCCACATTCACCAGCACTGCCTCCACGTACACTTGCGTTTTTCTGGAAAGGTCGAGGAGACTCTTTACGATATCTCCCATCCGGCGGAGCTCTTTTAAGGAAAAAGTGAGATCATCAACCACCTCATCGGTTGCCGCTCCCCGTCCGGCAATCGCCTCCAAACTGCTTTGAATGAGGCTCGAGGCGCCGGCCAGGGGATTATTCAGTTCGTGTGCAGCGCCGGCCACTAGTTGGCCGATGGCCGCCAGACTCTCCGACTGGACAAGTTGCGCTTGCGTTTTCTCTTTTTCTTCCAGTGTCTTACGCAAAGCAGCTGTGCGCTGCGCCACCTTTTGTTCCAGTTCCTGATTCATTTTCTCGAGCTTTTCGTAACTGGAGGCATTTTCAATGGCCGTCACACTTTGATTGGCAATGGTGCTTAAAAATTCCCAGTCTTCGTGGACAAGCAGTTCGCCCGATTTTTTTTCGCCCAGGGCAAGCATGCCAAGGAGCCGCTTGCCTGATAACAGGGGGACAATGCTGGCTACTTGATAATCACGGAAGAATTTAAGCATTATCTCTTTATCGCCGGCCTGAGGTTTCAGACGTTCGGCAGCCATCTTGCTCAAGGTTCCACCGGATTCCTCGAAAAAGTCAACCAAGGGGTGGCGGCGGTCGAAAAGCGGTTTTTCTTCGATATCGCCCTGCGCATCGGCGGAGTAACTGATGAAGCGTTGTTGCGCGTCTTCATAAAGTAAAAGGTACAGAGGGTGAACCTGGAGTGCGGAGGAAATCGATTTCAAAAGCAGCTCCCTGATCTGATACTTCTTTAAAAGAGAGGCCATCGCACCACTGATTTCTTTAAGAAACCGCTGATAATCGTATCGCCCGCGGAAAAACAGGCCGTCTATAAATTTCCAGACTGCTTCCCTGAGAGGGTTAAAGAGCAGGACCATAAAAAGAGCCAGGGCCAGTGGCAGGATTACCGCATTACCGCTTGCCGAGATGATGAACTTATTGAAAAAATAAATGATCAAAAGGGAAAAAAAGGTAAGCACGACGATCAGGATGAAATAGATAGTGCCCCGCCGGATGACGGTGCCGATGTCCAGAAGATCGTATTTGAGCACGCCGACCGCCAGAAAGAGGGCCGGGATGAAGCTGAAATTTCCAGGCGGGTAGACATCATAGCCCAGAATCGGCAGAATGTTTAATGCTAAAAAGGTAACACACAAACCTACGCCCCAGAGGATGTACTTGATTCTGTTTCTCTGCTCATTCCCCTTTGCGTTCTTGAGAGCGTAGCACAGGGTCGAGATTCCGTATAGGAGGTTGAGCACGGTGAGAATAGCAAAGACGTAATAAAGGGGCCCCGGTCTGGCAATGGTTGTATGACCATAAGTGTTTAAGCCACTAATGAAAAGGGGTGAGGAGCTGAAGAGAAGAAAGACCAAGCTGCAAGCATAGGCCAAATAGACAAGCCACTTCCTCATTTTAATCCCAACAAAGGCATGGACAAACTGGATGAAGATGGGGAGGCTGAAAACGAAGAAAAGATAGGTAAACCGGTCGACTTTAAGGGCCGTGTTTTTGTCGGGAATTAGGGCTATCAAAGCCAAGTCGGCATTGATGATGGCGCCGAGAAAACACAAGCCCGCGAAGGAGATGTTGGCGGGGTTCTTTCTTCCCTGCAGCAGGGAAATCACTGACAGGGTAAAAAGAACGATAAAGCCGAGGGCTGAGGGAAAAACGTAAGCGTAGGACGTAAAAAAATATTGCTGCATGTGCCCCGCCTTTCTTTCGTGAACCCCCGGGTAGAAAAACGCTAACCTTTTACACCAAGGGCACAAAACTCTTTAAGGACAGAAACGGCAAGCAACTCTTAGGAAAGACCCTTTGTCACCTCTAAACCGGGCTAAAAAACAAAGACCGCGGCAGCGATCACGGTAGTGTATCCCTGCTTGACGATACTGGACTGAGTTATGTTGCGGGTACTGACGATCTTGCCACTGATTTTAAATATCTCTTTTTTCTCATCCCAGCTTTCATCGATATTGAAATCTATGCCCAGGGTGGAGGCCAGCATGGCTGCCGCCAGATCTTCAGCATAATCTCCCGCCTGCCTTTCCGTTTGCCCGAAGGAATGATGCTCGCTGATATAGCCGTAGGTATTCCTGTCGGTAGGAACGGCGCACCCCACCGAGGCTGCCAGGAGTCTTCTCGGCTCGTTGCTGCAACAGCGGCTGAGTACGCAGTAGGTGATGGCCCCCGGCTGGAGCGAAGTCAAACCCTGGGCCCGGGAAATCACCTTGCATTTGGGGGGCAGAATGCTGGAAACCTGGACCAGATTACACTTCTCGATGCCGGCATCCCGGAGTGCCAATTCAAAAGAGTGTAGTTCCTCCTTGTGGTTGCCAACACCCTTGGTAAAAAAGATCTTTCTGGGGACAAATACGGTCAATGTTTTATCTCTCCTTAGATTACTAATTTGTTAATGCAATTGCTTTCCACCAGAAAGCAATTGCAAATTTACTGATGCCTTAAAGCCTGTGAATAATTTTAACAACTATCATTGTCCGAGGTTAAGTAACCCATCAGGCGATAGATCAATTTGGCCGCCAGAAAATCCGGCGCCACCAGGCCGGGGATGGGCGCCAGTTCTACCACATCAAAACCCCTGATCCGGCAACGGCGCGATAACATCCTCATGAGGCCCAAGACATCTCGCCACATCAGCCCATCCGGCTCGGGCGTGCCTGTCGCCGGCATAATCGCCGGATCGAAAACATCAAGGTCAATGGTCACGTATACATCACCTGACAAAGATTCACTAATTATTTTTTGCCAATTCCGCTCGGCGTAAATGTAATCCACCGAAAAAGTACGAACCTCGCCACCGGCCATGAAAATGGCTTCTTCCGCACTCAGGCTCCTGATACCGACCTGCCACAGGGGGCATATTTCGACGATGCGCCGTGCCACAGCTGCGTGGCTGTATGGACTTCCCTGGTAAGAATTTCTGAGGTCCCCATGGGCGTCTAATTGCAGGACTGATATCTGCCCATATTTCTCCTTCATTGCCTGCACTGCGCCCAATGATATACTGTGTTCGCCCCCCAACATGACCGGTATCTTGTTATGGGAAAGGACATTAGCGATCTGGCCACGCACGGCGGCAATCATCTCTGCCGGACCGCGTGCATCTGCCTCCAGCAGGTCAAGGGTATGGACGCCGGCCAGATAAGTTTCCCTTTTCAGTTCCTCATCATAAAGTTCCATATTGGCGGAAGCTTCCAGTATGGCTCCAGGTCCGCGGCGGGAACCAGATTGGTAGGTAGAGGTCAGGTCGTAAGGAACGGGGACGACCACAAAGGTCGCTTCGGCAAAGGACGAATTAACCAGATCTATACCTCCGTAATTCGTCATCTTGTCCACCGTAAGCCTATTTTTTCTAGTACATCCATGCCAGCAAGTCGAGTTCGCCGTGCAGTCAAACAGAGATCGGATGTTCTAAGATTGCGAAAAAAGTTTGCCATCAAAAGCGTCTCTCCATTGGCCGGAAATTGGCAAGGAAAAAATTGCCATCCTCATAGCAAAGGTAAGAATAATGGTGCACCCAGTCACCGAGCAGCGCCAACATCTTTTTGGTGCCATTTACCCTAGTTTCTTCCAGCAGATGTTTATGGCAATGGCCGAGAATAACGGCATCAAAACCATCCTTAAATTTTCTCTGGGCAAAGGTGCGCATTTTTTTTGCCAGGGCCTCGGATGATTCCGCCGTCATTTCCTTGCTCAGCCGGGAACTTATCCGGGCTATCCGCCAAAGGAAGGGCAACGGCAAGGCGCGTTGCAGTTTGTAGAAAAAATTGCTACGCAGCACGCTCCGCAAGAGGAGATACCTGCGGTTTTTCCCATCGACCGTGTCTCCATGGGATATAAGAACACGGTGTCCCTCCAGGTTAAGGGTTGCCCATTCCCCTATCACTTCCATCCCCAGATGTCTTGCAAAATAGCCGGCCAGGAAAAAATCATGATTGCCTTCACAAATATGGATCCTGATACCCCGTTCTTTAAGGTCCGCCAGCATATCCACGACGTCCCGGAATTCCGGGTAGACAAATGCCCCGGCAGAAAACCAGAAATCAAAAAAATCTCCCAGGATATAAAGATCATCGATGCCCGCAATGCCCGAGGGGCCATTATTAAAATCATCCTGCCGGCGGCCCTCCCTGGTGCGGGTATCCTCCCTTCCCTGCAGGCCATTCAGAAATTCCATTAAGCTCCGGTAACCCGGGGTATTTCTGGTATGAAGATGGGCGTCGGAAATGAACAATGCCTTCATGTTAAGATTTACATAATAAAATTAAGGTAATTTAACGGCCTGGTGCTAACGACCGGCGGCGAATGCGCTTCTTAGCATAAAAAGTCACGCATCAAAAGCTAAAAATATCATTTCTATAACGATGCGTCATTTTTCATGCAAATTGTTTATTCCCCAGCGCATCGGCAAAAAAACTGCCGCCGAACTGATTGCAAATACCAGGAAGAAAGAGCCGAAGAGCCACGCCCACTGGTAAAAAGTCATTCTTTCACCACGAACGCCAGCCATGAAAAAGGTATAAACGGGACCGGCTTCGAGGATAATTACCAGACCGATGAACCCGGCGCTGCAAAGCATGAAGAGCAATCCTCCGAAGCTCGTTACCGCCTGGGCAGGATTTTCCGACTTGAAATCCGGATAAGTAGCGCCTATTCCCATTCCCAAGGCAACGATTCCCGGCACTATAAGGAAAATGGTGGCCACGGAAAGACACATCATAAAGGGCGTCACGTGGAGCAAGATATTGGTAGCTACGATAAGAATTTCTGCCATCACCAACAGCGGCGGGGTATAGACAAAGAATTTTATCCAGAGAAACGTGCGCAGGGAAAGCGGCGAGGATCTTACAATCCAGAAGGCCTCGCCTTCCTGACTTACAGCAGGGAAAACGAAGCGTGCAGCTACAGCAGTCAGGACAAAGGCCGCGAGCCCCATATTCAAGAAGGAAAGGACGTTTTGAAGATAGATGGTTTTGATGGGCGATTTAGCTAGGGGCAGTACAGAAAAGTTATAAACATAAATTACGATCAGTGCCAGGAGAAGAAATAGCTGCGGCCACTGGGTCTGATCGCGGAAAAAAATCTTGACCTCCTTCCTGGTCAATGCGGCGGCGGGCTTGGGCAGGAACGCAAGCAGAGAGGGCAGGGTGTTGGTTTGACGTCTCAGATGCAAGGGGAATAACTTCTCTGGTGCCGTCTGGGCCTTGGAAAAACCCATGAAATAGCAGGCACCCGCAATTTCGCTGATTATAAAAATCAGCATCGTAGTAAAACTCCAGGCAAGGGAGAGATGAAAGAGCCCCATTTTATAGTTGCCAGTCAAAGCGGCGCGCAGGCTGTCATAAACCCAGGTAGTGGGCAGGAGCGGTGAAGCAGGGACGGTCAGAGACCTGAAATAGAGCAGCAAAGAGGCAAAGGCCTCAGGATCCACCAATTGTTCGGGGCGCATGAGGCGAAAGGCCAGGATAAGGACCAAAAAAAGGATAAAGGCAAGAAAAATAAAAACATTCCTGAGCCGGCCGGCGGGCAAGAGGACAGCAAGAATCATGACGCAAAGGGAACTAAGGGCGGAGGAAATCATGCAAAGGGACAAGAGCACCATGATAACAGTGGCATAATAGAAAACACCGGCTTTAAATACAATGCCGTAGGACAGGAAAACCGGCAGACTGTAAACGATAACCATCCAGGAACTATCGATCGTGCTTTCCACGAAACGGGCCAGGAATATTTTGGCCGGTGGCAAAGGCAGAGAATGGGCCAGGATCAGGTCGCGGCTCAGATAGAGTTTGGCCAGGGAAGTGATGATGCCGCTGAAGATCAAGAGGGCAAAAAAAGTCACCAATACCATGGAAAGGAGTTTGTAAGTGAGGATATCCCCGAAGCCCTCCACCGCCTGAAAATACCTGAGAATGCGGTAAAATATGGCAAACGTTCCTGCCCAGAAAGCAAGACCGATGGTGCCCATGATAAATAATTGCGAAGCGCGGCTGTCTTTGCCCGATAGACCTTTCTGAAAAGCCCAGTAACGCGGTTTAAGCAGGGTAAGCAAAGATATCATGGGGTTTGCTGCTCCTCCGTGAGCCGCAGGAAGACTGCCTCCAAATCCGCCTCTTCAATACCCGCTGTACGTTGCAGATCCTTCGTTGTCCCCGTCGCAAGCAATGCCCCGTGATGGATGATGCCGATCCGGTCGCAGATATCTTCGGCAACCCCCAGGCTGTGCGTGGACATGAAAACCGTTTTCCCGGCGCGGGCCTGGTTTCTCAAGAGGTCCTTCACCATCCTGATGCCTGTGGGATCGAGGCCTACCATGGGCTCGTCGACGATAAACACAGGGGGATCGTGGAGGAAGGCAGTGGCGAAGATAAGTCGCTGTTTCATACCGTGGGAGTAACTTTCAATCAGTTCCTGCGCCCAATCCCATAGGGAAAACATCTTCAGCAGGCTGGTTGCCTTTTCTATAAAGATATCTTTATCCACTCCGTATAGAGCGGCTGAAAAGCTCATAAATTCCCATCCCGTCAGCTTTTCATAGAGATAGGGACGATCGGGGATGAAGCCGATCCTTTTTTTCGCCTTTTCCGGTTCCCGGCCCATATCGATCCCATCTATGATCACGGTGCCGCCCGTCGGCGCCAGGATGCCTCCCATGATCCGGATGGTGGTCGTTTTCCCCGCGCCATTGGGACCTATAAAGCCGAAGATCTCACCTTTTTCCACGGTTAGATTAAGCTTGTTGACGGCGAGAAAGCGGCCGTACTGTTTAGACAGGTCCTTTAAAGCGATCATCTGATTTGCCCTTTAGCAACCGGTTCCGCGGGTGCAGACGGTGAAAAGTCGATAATTTCCAGCTTAAGCCGGCCGATCAGGCCGAGCAGATCCATCTGCTTCTCCGCGGCACCGCGGACAAGCCTGATGTGCGTCACATCGGCGGGAAACTGACCCAGGACGGCATCTGCCGTCACCCATCCGTTTTTCAAG
>JGI1356J14229_10000663_pt1 | contig 31334 bp, 22 predicted proteins | sample Subgrocontami58m_FD_14229 | JGI IMG/M metagenome (IMG submission 14229) | reverse complement strand
GCCAGCCTTCCGCCGATTCCCGCGAAGCGTTACTTCACCATCGGCGAGGTGAGCGAGCTGTGCGGCGTGAAGCCGCACGTGCTGCGCTACTGGGAGCAGGAGTTCACGCAGCTCAAGCCGGTCAAGCGCCGCGGCAACCGGCGCTACTACCAGCACCACGAGGTGCTGCTGATCCGGCGCATCCGCGAACTGCTCTACGAGCAGGGCTTCACCATCAACGGCGCGCGCAACCGCCTCGACGAAGGCCTGGGCTCGCCCGCGCCGAAATCCGCGAAGGCCGCCTCCCAGTCCGCCGCCACCGACCTCGCCGCCATCCGTCGCGAAATCAAGGCCGTCCTCGACCTGCTGCGCGGGTAAGCTGAAAGCAGAGTCATTCCGAGCGCGAAGCGCGAGGAATCTGCTTTTCCTTCATCACCTGAGACAGACCCACCAACCTGATATAATTTCTTCGAGTCGGGGCGTAGCGCAGCCTGGTAGCGTACCTGCATGGGGTGCAGGTGGTCGCTGGTTCGAATCCAGTCGCCCCGACCATTTATTTCAAAGGGTTCCGTGGGCGGAGCCCTTTTCATTTCCCTCGCTTGCGGGACTTTTGCGGGACTCCGCGGTACTTTCGCCAGCTTGCGCGTTGTCGTCACGCGCGTCGGGCGCAGCCTCCGGGGGGCGCACCCTGTTCGCATACTCAAGCAGTCGCTTGAGCGGCACGTGCGAATAGTGCGCGGTCACAGAGTCAATCTGATGGCCGAGCAATCGCTGCCGGGCCTCGTAGGGAACATCGCGATCGAGCAGGCGGCAGCCCCAGGTGTGCTTCAGGTCGTGAACCCTTACACGCGCAAATCCGCTCGCCGGCGGCCGCTTCTTGTCCTCTTCCCATTTCCTGGCGGCGCTCTCTCTTGCACGCTGCCAGGCGGAATTGTTCATCTGTACGAATGGCTTGCCCGTGCGCGGATTTGGAAAGACCCACTCCCTGTGCTTGCCCCGCTGAGCATCGATGATTCCTCTCGCCTCGTGATTCAAGATCACGAGTCTGGGCTTCTTGTTCTTTACCCCTGATCCCGGGCGCCGGCCGCCGAATTTTGGAGGGATCTGGAAGACCGTGGCGTCCAAGGCGTCGACCGAGCGTTCGTACTCCCAACGCAGAAGACACACCTCCTGTTCGCGGGTGCCTGTGTTGCAAGCAAATTCCGCCATCGCTCGCAGCGGAGCAGGCAACTCTGCGAAAAGGTACTTCTGTTCTAGCCAGGTCAGTGGATAGGGCTCGCGGGGACTATCGTACAGAAGTTGAATTGGGGGCGCAGCCTTGAGCCAGGTGAGCTTGTGTTCGTCTCGCCACTCGAGAGCGCACTTACGCAGGATTCGAGATACAAGCTGGAGTGACATGTTGATGGTTCGCGCGCTCACGCCGCCGTCGAGCCTCGCGGATACGAACTGATTCAGCGAAAGCCGATCGAGTTCCTCCAGTGGTATATCGCCAATGTATGGGTCCAGCGCCTTTAGCATTCCCGCGCAGTCGCCGATGGAAGGAAGGTGACGGTGGGTATTCAGGAACTGCGTTGCGGCGTCGCGCCAGGTACGGCGTGGTCGCCGACCATATATCGCCGATTCCCGGGCTTCCGCAAGACGATGGACTAGGAACTTCTGCGCCTCGTCGAGCGTACCAGCGCCAGTGCTTTCGCAAAGGCGACCGACCCCGCGGACGTACTTGTCGATATGCCAGATCTGCCCCCGGCGGACGAGTCCTGGAATTCGCTTGTTCTTTGCCATGATGTTTGTTGTCCGTCATTCGCGCTCACGTCCTCCCAGTTATTGATCGGAGGACGCGGAATTGACCGATGTGTGGAAATCCAGCGATTCAACTCGGCCAAGTCAAAACCGAGAGCCCGCGGACCCAGTCGAATCTCGCCAATAAATGGCCGAACATGCCGATCAAAAGCGGCCTCCGACATCGACAGGTAGCGCGCGGCATCCCGCCTTCGAAGAATGCGCCGCAACTCACAGGCGGCCGGTGCGCTCGCGTTTGACTCATTTCGGCCCATTGATCGTCTTTTGACTATTGCGCCAAAGCTGTATGCTGGAATGAATTGGGGACGCCTCCGGCCAATTCATCAATTTGGCTCCGCCCGCGTCAGTCTTGCCGGAGCCTCCGCCACCTGATGCTGACGTCTTCTTTCGCGCGCGCGCTGACTCACGCCACGAGACCAGCACATTCGCGTCGTCCTCGCGCCCGTGTCGCTGGTACGCATCGACGCACTGTGCCAGGACGTCGAGGTGCACTTCCAGGATCCAGTCGCCGAGAAGATGTTTCGCGCGCATTTCGAGTTTGCGGTTTGCCTGTCGGAATTCCCGCTGCACCTTTTGCGTCTGAAGGAGCAAGGTGTTCTCCTTCCGTTTGAGGCGGTTCAGATTATCGAGTGGCGCTTTCGACTTCCGGGCCATAATTGTCCCCTTTGAAAGAAGATAGCCTATAAGATATGTAATATGCTATCCTATTACAACGCTTTTGGCAAGCGGTTTCGAGGTACGCCATCGCTTGAATAGGGCATACAAGTCAGTGCTTGCCTGCCTTCTGCGTCGCAGGAACAGTCGCTGCTGGCCTTGCCGAGACGGGAAAGGCTTGGGAATCGCAAGACAGCTGTTTTACGTGAAACCGTGCCACTGAGACGAGCCAATGCCTAAATGCGCCTTTTCGTTTTGGGGCGCCTGACGGAAGGTGAGAAGGGGTCTGATGAACGCCACACTGATCATGCAGGTCTATAGCCGGGGACGCGGCGATTCCGCGGTCGCTCGCATCGCATACGTTGCGCGCGCCAGAATGTGGGACCAAAGGTACGGGCGCTGGCGCGATCGGAGACGCGAAGGAAAGCTTTGGGGCGAGGAGATTGTCGCGCCTGCCGGCAGCCCCGCTTGGGCATTCGAGCGTGACCAAATCGGCAACGCTATCGAGGCGGCCGAGCGTCGAAAGGATGCGGGTCTATTGAGAGAACTGGTTGCCGCCTGCCCGGCCGAATTGCACTTAGATGCGAGACTGAAACTCGGACGCAAGTTTGCCGAGGTACTGATGAATCGATACTCCGCACTGGTCTACATTGCAGGCCATCCGTCGCGACCCGGCTCTGACAGCCGAAATCAGCATATTCACTTCCTGCTCTCGGATCGCGTAATAACCGCGGATGGTTTCGGAAGAAAAATCCGGGAGTTGAGCCGCAATGGTCGCGAAGTGAAGTGGATTCGGCAGCAATGGATCCAGTGCACGCGGAAAGTGCTTCTGGAATTCGGATACAAGCGGGCCGCATTGAGTTTCGGCGGGCCGCGCGATCAAGATCTCCCGCATGAACCCCATGCCGGGCCCGTCGCCACGGCAATGCATCGCCGTGGCATACATACGCGGGTCTGGGAAGACATCGAGAATCACAGGAGACGGGTACGTGCGTACTACCGGACCATGAGATGGCTTCGGTGGTGTAGCGCCAGGATTGAGGAAATCAATACGTTGGTAAGAATTCAGGGTCTCGCAGATCTCCGAAATCTCGCAGCGGCGCAGACGCGCGCTTGGAGTCCTGCTCTTCGGACTACATCAGTGCCGCCAGTTCCCAGGAAGGACGATGCGTCCGCATCGATGAGTACTGAACGATCGTCAAAGCCGCCAGCGGACAATGCCTCTCCGGCGAAGCACCGGCGATCACCAAGACCCTAACCGGATCGCGGCTTTACGCGCGCCTAAATGCGAATGCCATTTGAGGGAAGGGCGCCTCACTTGTTTGCCAACCTTGCGGCGGATATACGGGTGGCGAATCCGGCGAATCGGAGGTCACGTTCTGGGCGACTTCCGAGTTCTTGCGCGCAGCCTCCTAGTGGGCTCAGTCCAACGGCCTGTCCTCAGGATGTCACCCTCGATCCCGCGGACCCCGGCTACCAGGCGAACAAGCGCTTCCCATTCGGCTATCACTTGTCTCTTGTCGCTGGTGTGCCTCTTGTCGTCAAGAAGACGACTGACAATGAAGGCGATGCGCTCGAGTACAGGCGATGGCCGACCAGACTTGGTTATCCAGCGGTATCCGGTTGAGGCCTCTCTTCCCAAGAGTATTCCAAAGCGCTTACGGTTCATGCCCGGATCGATAGCTTTCAGATGTTCGAAGAACTCGCGAGGGTCGGGCATCTTCGGAACTGGACATAGTTCGACGTACTCATCAAGCAGACGGGCGAGTATCTCCTCAGACTGGTTCGGAAGCGGCTTCACTGCATTCTTTCTGACGGTACTGCCCCACCGGTTCATCGAGAACCCGAAGACCCAGCACATGTCAGCTACGCTTAATCCGAGTTTGCCGCGAAGGGCATCCAGATCCTGCCCGGTCACGGGCGTGTCCTTGGGAAGGAGCGCCATAAGCTCGAATGCGGATGAAGATAAAAGACGATCGAGTGCATATTATGTACCATGTATGCCAATGACAATACGCCGGAAAGCACAACCGAAAGCGACGGGGATATCGGTGGTTGGCCTGGAGGCGCTGCTGATCTATCGCCCGACAGCAGTGAGAGCCGCTAAGGACGGGCACGGCGCACCACGTTCGCAGGTGTTGGAAAACGTGCCATTTCCCAAGACGATGCCAAAGAAGTTTCGCTATCCAGAGCGCGCGCTGTCACTTCTTTACGGGTTCCGCGACGCCCTTGAGGAAATCCAGCACCAAATCCAGAAGGCGGAAAGAAAGGGCCTAGTTTGTCGACCGGTCTATCTCCAAGTTCCCATCAAGGGGCTGCGCTTGGGTGTGATTGCTGCCGAGGAGCTGCCACAGTTGGAATTTCTGAGTATAGAGCGCCTTGCAAGCGACGCGCGAGATGCACTTCTGAAAGAATTTCGGGGAGAACTTCAAGCGTTGGGCGTAAGTGACACGCCGCGTAATATAGAAGACGTCGGTAGATGGCCTGTCGCTTTGGGCAGTGTGGTACACCGACACTACCCGAGGCTCAAAGTACTGGTGTATCCGATCCTCCGCGATGGGCGAAAGCGGAAGGTCGCGGCGCTGTTTCGAAGAAGGGGGGTAAAGATTGTCCAGCCCGTTAATTATCCTTACCATCTCAAGTTGCCTTCGTTTCTCCGTACGTAGCACTGCGTCAATGCATGCGGACTTGTGTGGCTCTTTACTTCGCTGCTACCATGTCAATGGCGGTCTTGTTCTCTAGTTGATTATTCTCTCTCGAACCCATGGTCCTTGAACTTCAGCGTCCGGCAGTTCTCGGTCACGGTGCGCACGACGTTATCCGGGGCTCCTGACGGAACTTCCGCGTGGATTTCCAGCGTCACCGTCACATCTGCCCCGACCAACCCTGCGAGATGAGCGATGACTTCCTCGGCAATCTTGCCGGCATCGCGGCCAACCCGAGCGGTGTCGAGTGTCACCGAGCCGTGAAAACGTCGCGGGAGCATTGCAGGCATTGGCTGCGTTATGACGGTTCCGGTCTCGTTCTGTTTCCTGGGTGGAATCTCGGGCGATACATTGGGCGGTACCGCTGGCGGCACTTCTGCGTCCATTTGTCGCCGCGCGATATCCGCCTTCACAAGAAGCGCAGCGCTCTCGGGCGACACGCTGACCATTTGTCCACCGCGCAGACCACGATACCTGCCCGCGGTTTCGTCATAACTCTCGGCATACGCAAACGTGTCCGACTGCCAGGTGAGCAGCGCCACGCCATCGCGAATCGACTGAATCAGCACTTCCGGACCGGCCAGTCGCGGTAGGTAGAGATAGCGTGCGAAATCGTCGACCAGTTGCTTCACCGCGACATGCTCGCCGCGCCAGAGGGGGACATCGTCCAGGTATTTACGCAGAATGGTCGACCCGAAGTTGACAACCAGCGTGTCGTCATTCCGCAACTTCTTGCTTGCGCGAACGGCAAGCGGATCGTTGCCGGAGAGTCGGACTGCCTGCCACTCGACTGCCGACTGCGGCGTCTTCTGCTCCGGGACCAATATCCATTGGTATGTTTCGGGCAGCCGCGCGATCACGGCGCCGTCGGCGGACTGCTTCTGGGTCTCCGCCTGGCGCACCTGGTGCGGGTCGAGATTAAGGGGCTCCTTCTCCGCCAGAATTGATGACCACGCGAGATACTTGCGAAGAGCCTCGTCTAGATCCTGCAGCCGCACTCGATCGGCAGCAAGGAACACCAGCGTATTGCGGTAGAGGCGCGGCGTATTGCCGCGCAACTCCAGGATCGCTTTGGCCGCCGTCTCGGCAGGACTCCCGCCTTCCTTGCTATACGAATGCTCGGCTGCCAGCACCACGAGGCGTGCGTCAAGGTCGTCCGGCACGTCGGCGCCCGAATGTGGCATCGGATGGATACGCGAAAAATCGCCAGTCTTCTGCAGGTTGGCTCGCAGCCGCCCCTCCAATTCCTTAGCCACCTTGTCCGGATCACGCTTCAACTGTTCGGCACGATCTTCCGCAAGCTTGGTTACGGTAGGCTGAGTCGCGTACCAGGCGCGGGAGCCATCCTGATACAGATAGGTCGCAGCGGCCGCAAGTCGGCGCAGCGCATCGCCGAATACCGCGGGCGGCTCGCCCGGCATCACGCAGCCGAGCTTCACGCGCCGGTCTTCGAGGCCTCGGTGTGCCGCAGTCGCTGTCGGCGCTGAGCCGAGGTAGATCGTGCGCGCCACCCGCCGCGTCGCGTGCAGCTTGCCCAGGTTTGGCTGTTCGCTGTCGATCTTGAGCGGCAGGGAGCCGGCACCGTCCACGTCCTTCTCAATGATCGGCACCCAGTTGTCGGAGAGATACCGCGTCAGTTCTGACTGTACGCGCCCATCATCGATCGGGATCGTCGAAGGCAGAATGAGCGGGTTCTTGTCGCCCTTCTCCCACAAACTGTGGATTACCGCCGCCATCAGCCGCAGCACTCCGCGCGTGCGCTGGAATTTCACCAGCGTGGACCAGTCCGTGTAGAGCCGGTCGAAGATTTCGGGGTGGATCGGGTAGGCTGCCTGAATGCGTTTTTCGTAGTCGCCGCCTTTGCACTCCGGCGGGAACTCGGCCGCCTGCGCGCGATACAGATCTGCGAAGGCGCGTGCGGTCACGTCGCGCTGCTTGAAGGCTTCGGTCCCTGCGAGCGGCTCGAATAGCCGCCGCCGCACGATCTCGAAGCCTTCTTCGGCAGTTGCCGGCCGCCACGAGGACTCGACTCGACCCACGACGTTCCGTAGCCGGTCGAGCGCCTCTCGACCGCGGATGCCGCCCACCTCCACATCGTCGGACTGCGTGTGCGGCGAGCCCGTAGTATCCGAGGCCGGGAGGGACACGACCAGCAGGCAGTTCTTCGCCAGCTTGGCGGACTCGGTCAGCGCCTGCGCAAAAGTGAACATGGTTTCGAAGCTGCCAGCGGGCAGGTCGCCCTGGTCATGGAGTTGGCGTGCATAGGCCACCCATTCGTCAATCAGCACCAGACACGGGCCGTATTCCACGAACAGTTCGCGCAGCAAGTCGCCTGGGCTGGTCGACCTCTCGTCGTCTTGGGCGATGCGGGCGAATGCTTTCTTGCCGCCAAGTTGATAGGCCAGCTCGCCCCACAGCGTGCGCACCACCGTGCCATCGGTCTTCGTGACGGGATTGCCGGGGGAAATCTTGTTGCCCACCAGCACCACGCGTCGTGCCTTGGGCAGAGTCTTGACCCCCGCCTCAGCGAGCACCGCGTCCGCGCCGGCCAGGTCACTCGGCGCCACGCCCGAGAAGAGATGATAGAGGGCCAGCATCGAGTGCGTCTTGCCGCCGCCGAAGTTGGTTTGAAGTTGCACCACAGGGTCTCCACCCTTGCCGGCGATTCGCTGCACACCACCGACCAAGAGGCGTTTCAGGCTTTCTGTGAGAAATGTGCGCCGGAAGAATTCCGCGGGCTTCTTGTACTCGTCACTCCCTTCCCCTAGGTGAACCTGCCAGAGGTCGGCTGCAAATTCCGCCTGTTGATAGCGGCCGCTGGCTACATCGGCGTGTGGCGTGACGACGTCGCGCCATGGCTTAAGTGTCCCTGTCGATGCGGCCTCGATCAGCGAGCCGCCGGCCTTACGCTTCTCTCCACGCACCTGTTCATCGAAAGTGAGCCGCCGCAGCTCCATCTTCATCTTTCCGACTTCGTCTGCTTGCGAGGCCGAAATGGCGGTTAGTAAGCGCGCCATCGAGTCGAGCGCGCGGTCGGCGTCGTCGCTCGAGAACGGTTCCTGATGCGCCCACTTATTGCGCCAGTCGCGCAGCTCCTGCACCAGCGAGCGCTCGGCGCGCCCGAGTGTCTTGCCATAGACCTCGTTCCACGCTTCCCACATAAGTTTGAGGAGCGCTGCCACGTCCCATTCGGCAATCGGCTTCTTGGTAAGCTGCCGGTCGTCGCCGATGTAACGCATCGCCTCTGCGCCGGCCTGCGCTTTGTGAATGCTCTTGAACTCGCGCTCGGCGAACGGCGCAAGCCCCTGGCGGAGAAGATCCATCGCCTTGCCGACCCGTTCTTGGTTCGTGATTGCCATTGGCTACTCCTCGGTGTCGGCAAACAGTCCAGATTGCTCTGGCCGCGGCTTGCCGCCCTCGCGCGCGAGGCGGACGATTTCGGGCCAGCACTGCACCAGGGCGTTGTAGCTGAGAGCCTCAGCGGCGCGCCTCTTGCGCTCACAGATGGTGTAGAGGCGGTAACAGAGTTCGCGGGCGGTCTCGGCCTTGCTGCCGAGCTTGGCGACGAGTGCCGCCGCCGCCCCTTCGCCGCCGGACTCAAGGGCGCGGACCAGTTGGTGAACAATCTCCCAAGCTGTCAGGCGCAGGTCGGTGGTGGGGTCCCAGTCGCCGGCGAGCTCAGCGGGCTTGTAGAGCCGTACTTTGCCGCGGCCTGAGGCGAGAATGCCAGCCTCCACCATACCGGCGACGCTCGTGTTCTTGGACTTGGAGAGCTGTTCGGCGACGCCATATTCTCCCTCGTCAAAGCCCTGCTGCTCGAACCAGGTGAGCGCCCAGCGGCTGTCAGCGTCGAAGTCGCCCTCCTGCTCGGCCAGCGCCTCGTCGAGGGTCTGGTTGATGAGCGCCAGCGCGGCTCGCACCGAAAGCGTCTTGCCTTCGGCGTCGCGGACTTTGGCGTAACGGGTGTAGACCGCCATGCCCGGGCCGATGGCGGCCTGCGCCAGGTCCACTGGTGCAATGTTGCCCGCTTGGAGATGGGCGAGCGCTGCGGGCAACTCGGCCTTAAGCGCAGTGACGAACTCCCGGCGCGTAACGGTGGCGGCGTCGACAGCGCGCTTGCGGCACACCAGGATGATGCTGGAAGCAAGGGCGTTGGTGCCTGAGCCGATCATGCGGTTGCTCAGTTCGGTCCGCATAGGCCAGGTGCCGCTGACAGCGAAGCCGGCTTCGATGACTGCGGCTAAGAAGGTGTCCCAGCCTGTATTCGTCGTGCCGTCAGCGCCATCGCTCTCGGCCTGCTTGAAAGCGTAGTAGATGGTGACCGGAAATGCAGGGTGTGCCTGTTCTGCGAGACGATGCATCGCCTGCGTCATACCGTCGAGAAAGAAGGTTTCCGCTTTCTCCTTGCTACCGTGGCGGTAGGGCGTTGCGACCAGTTCCTCAGCCTTGGGCACGGCGAGCGTGGCAAAGATTGCGGGGAAAACAGGCTTCAGCGAGCGGCGCAGCCAGACGTAAAAGAAGTCCGAAAGATCGGCGTAGCCAATGTTGTCGTAGTAAGGCGGGTCAGTTGAGACAACCTTGTCGGTACTGACCACCTGCGCAGCGGCATCTTCTTGGGTGGCGTAGCCCGATACTGCCGTGAGCGACGCGGCCAGGAGCGCTTTTGCAACTAGATCAACGGCACCTCTATAGTTTCCCGAGGCATCCCCAAGGGGATTCGACTCTGCGAAATCCCATGTCATCGGCAGCGCTTGCCGACTGAAAGCATTGATGATGCCACTTTGGGTCGGAGTGGGGTCCCACCGGCCGAGCGACGAGCCTCGATCGGCAACCTTGTCCAGCGCGAACGCCAGATACACCGCCACCGCATCGGCGTAGGCGGTGGCGCCGAAGCCGTCGCCGCTGAGGGGCTTGGCGTCGTCGGGCAGCCGGGCGAGGGCGTCGCGCTTCACCCGCTCGCGCGCTTCCCGCACCAGGTCTGAGAACGTCGTCAGCGCCACGAGCTGGCGGGGAGTGAAGAGGTCGCCGTAGGTTTTTAACCCATAAAGCGGTGGCGAGAACCAGCGCGGGTTCTCGGGCATCGCGACTTCCGGCTTCCACCTCGGCTGCGCTGTCAGGGCAACGGCTTCCATTTCCGGCGTCGGCGCGAGATAGACACGCCCACGATCGCCTTCGGCAACGATTGCCATCAGCCGCGCACCCATGCGCCCGGCGTTGGCCTCTGCATAAATGTGGTCGGAAGCAATTGGTGTCCCCGACATCAGGCACTGAAAGTTTGCGCCACGCGAAAGCTTAGTGCCGTTCTTCGCGCCGTCCGCGTTCTTCGGCTTGCCCATATTCACCGTGAAGCGGTAGCTACCGCTCTCGATCACCGGCTCGACATACACTTCTTTGCCCGGCTTGGTGCAGAGCATAAAGGTCGAGGCAAGCGGCACGTCTACATTCGCGAAGGCCGGATTTGGGCTCGTCACCGTGCGGGCCCAGAGCCAAGCGATCACGGTAAGCTTCTTGTGCGCGTACTGCTTCAGATCCGACCGCACCTTCACCATCTCGGCGGTGATCTCGACTTTCGGGTAGAGCGTGCCGATGCGCTTCTCGGCCTCGTCCCGCATCCATTGCCCGTAGTAGCGCACGTCCTCGGCCAACCCTTGCGCACCCTGCCAATTGTGGCCGGCGAGGTCTTGATTCTTCTTAACGTCGGGATTCACCGGCGGCTTGGCTGCGAACTTCGGTGGGATCTCGATCATCGCCTTGTTGATCAGCACCGCAACCGGGTTCAGATCGGAGGCATGGCTCTCCAGCCCGAGCCGTTGCGCCTCCAGCGGCAGCGCGCCGCCGCCCGCGAAGGGGTCGTGGAAGGCGGGCAGCTTCTTGCGATCAAATAGCTCCTTCGCCCGCGGATGGTCGGCATTTTCGGCGCAGGTATAGCGCCAGCTCTGCCAGATCTCGTCGCGCGCCTGCTGCAGCACTTTCTCATTGATTGTGTTTTCCCACAGCACTAGATCCTCGATAACGCGGAACAGGCGCTGGCGCTCTTTCTCCTGCTTCTTCTCGGTAGGGAAGAGGTCAGGGTGCGCCGAAGGATCATCCACCATTTGCGCGAAGATCACCGCCCGCGCCGCCGCCAACGGCCGCCGAGCCCACCATAGGTGGAGGGTGCTGGGGTGCCCGTGCCGAATCGACTTCTCACGTGCCGATGCCTTGTTGATTGCCTCCAGCGGCAACGCAACTTCAATCAGTTTCTTCTTGTAGGTCACGCTTGTAGTTCCTCAATTTGAGCCTGCAGCCACGACGCCATGGCATGAGCATTTCGGACATCATTCGGAATCGTCAACGCCCGCTCGGGTGTCAAAGCGATCTCGGCTGCATGGCAAATCTGATGCCGCAGGGCTTCTAGCGATTTGAGCCTCTCATGATGCGTCTCGGTCCCCTTAAACAATCCAAGACCCTGCGCAGCCTGAATCTCCTGTCCAAAGCTCGCGCAAGACAGGCGGTCAATCGCCAGATTCCTCTCGCTCGCGTCCCTCCAATGCCGTTCTACACTTCCCTTTTGTGTCTTATTCAGGTGATCGAGCCATGCGTTCTGGTTCGGACCACAAGTTTTGCGAATCCAGTCAATCAGGAGCATCTCGACAGCAATCACTAGCCCAAAAAGAACCGAATAGACTGGTAGCTTTTGAATGTCCGACAGGGTAGCCAATCCCGAGATGCTGCGATCATCCAAGAGGAAGCGAAATCTCTGCTGGTCTGCGGACTCCAGGAATGAGATCAAGGGGGCATCGGAGGCCATGAACATGCCCTCTTGCAGGTCGACGAGTCCAGTGCCCCGGACGAATACTGCTTCAATGCTGAGGCCATCGCGACTTGTGAGGGGTATCTGATCGAAATCGGCCAACTCTGGATCGCTCTCGATGCGTCGCCAACCAGACTTGCGCCAGCATTTTAGAGCTGTACGCGGCGTTGCAATCAGCGCGACCGGGGTTCCCGAGCGAATTGCCGCGAAAAAGATGCTCGCTGAGGTTCCCAGGGGGCTGCTGGCCCAGCGGCTCATGACGGCCGTCGTGTCCGAGGCAAGTGCGGCGTGCTTGGGTAGCCGTGGCGAATGGAAACCCTCCGCGCGGCGGCAACAAAGATGGCTTCGAGCGAGAGTGTCATATTGACCCCTTATTCTTCAGAGTTTGCTGCCTTCGTTCAACTCTTGCGAAACAGCCTGATTCCTGCGGCCCTCTCGAACTCGGCGCAAATCATGGCAAGCCTTTTCTTGCGGAACGTCTTGAATGCGCCCACCAGCCCCCGGTCCCAGATGCCGCTGTCCTCCCCAACGGGTATCAGGTGACTGTTCATGACTTGCTTGAACCGGGCACGCCCCGCCGCCCGGTAGTCATCCAGGTACAAGCGCGGCAAGCGCATACCGATCTTTTGATTGTCCCGCGACACCAGAAAGCAGATATTGCAAAGGCTGTTGTACACGCGGGCGCGGAAGTGCTCGCTCAAACGGGCCTTCGGGAAAATGTGGTGCCGATTCCGCAAGTTTGCGTGACTCAATACGCCCTGCTCGAGCGAGATTTCCTCGCCATTCTCCAGATAGCGAGGTTTCCGCGCCGAGAGCAGGCAAAAGAACGCTCGCGTCCGCGCCGACCGCGAGGTGTACTCCGCTCCCTGAATATCGAACGCGGGGTCGAGGAAGTCTTTGAAAGCAAATCGCGTGCGCATTCCCTGGCCGAGGGCGGCGAAAAACCTCGCGTCTGCGACGAGATTGCGGTGGTAGCCCCGACCGCTGTACCGTTCGGCAACACCGGTTGCCCAAAACCACTTGCGCACTTCCGCAGCCTGATAGCTGTCCGGCTGGCCGTGATGGTGATAAAAGAACACGGAGAGCGTCGCCAACATGTTCGCCGACGGAAGATACGACTCATCGTGAACCGGGAAGCGCTTGCGCAGGTAGTCGATGGCCGCAAGGTACGCGCCTTGGTAGTCATCCCACAATCTCCGGAACTCGGAACGCGCCTCTTCATCCTTGTCGATCCGTTTGGACCAGCGGCGCGCCATCGCTTCCAGTTTGGGTGGGTCGCCGTCGGGTCGCGGCCGCTCCGCGACGAGATTGAACCCCATCAGAATCGACTCAACGCCCAGCAGCGCAAAGCCACTTTCCCGAATTTTGTGCCGGAGCTCCTCCGCCATCGCGCGAACATCGAGCTTTCCCATCAAAGCAATCGCACGGTCTGCAGAGGTGATGCGCATTCCTTGCGAGTTTACGCGAATGAACACCTCGCCGATTTCGTCCAGCGTCGCTCCACGCACCGTCACGATCGGGACCGGGTAACTCAACAGCCTTTCCCGGCACGCGGCCACCCGCTTTAAGAACCATTTGGCATTTGAGGGCATTCTTCGCTTCCAGTCGCCGGCGAGGATGTCGCGAATGGGGACCAATTCGCGGTCAACCGGTTTTCGGTAGACCACTCGCGACTGATTCTCCTCATCGGTGTCCGGATCGACGACAAAGCATAGGCGTGAAAAGTCGATTGTTCGTCCCGCGTCGTTCTGTCTTTCCTGCGCCTCGAAGGCCTGATAGATCACCGACAAACGCTGCTGTCCGTCGATAACGAACCAGATATGTTTGTGTGCCTCGTTGAACGACGGCAAGACCTCGGCCGATTGCCGGATGAGGTTCGCCGATTTCCGGTCCATCTCCCATAGGAATATGGATCCAATCGGCATGTCGCGATACATGCTATCCAATAGCTTGGCCGCACGTCCTGGATCCCACACGAAGTTCCGCTGCAACTTGGGAACCGCAAAGCGGCGTGCCAGAAGATGGCCACGGAGTGTTCGTATAGATTGCTCGGTAAGCTCTGGTGACTTCATCGTCAGCTCAAGCGGGTTCGCGTGTAAGTGTCGGTCGCCGAGAAGTCAGTTCGACTTTGGTGAAATCTCCCTTATGCATGGCGGTCATGGTCGTACACGAGCCTATAGCTTGCTGGATAAAGGGTAATTTCGCCCTCGTCGCGCATGGCACGCAGGCGGGCGCCGGTGACTTCGACCGGAACGCCGTCGATGTCTGAAAGGATGAGCGCGTAGGTTTCAGGGTGTTGCTCAATCAGGCCCCAGACTTCCGCCTCAAGTTGCAGTGGTTCGCGCTCTAGGCAGTGCTCCTTCGGCCAGTAGTAGCGCACGAGATCGCCGCTGGCGGTGCGGCGCTCCCACGGGAAGAGCGCATCGTGCATCCGTCCGATCCAGCTGCCGTTCTCATGGAAGAACCTCTCCTCCCCGTCTTTACGGAACCCGTGCCCCCTGGCGAAGCGCTCCATGATGCTGGCCTTGGCGGGCTTGGGGGCAGGGCGCGGGCGAGGTTCTGGCGTATTGATGTCATCGACGACAGTTTGTTCCTCTTCTGATTGGCAGCTCGGCGCACCAGAAGAACTGGTCTCGGGCACGACTTCTGCCGGCAAGTCCTCCTCGGTTTCTCCGGAGGGCGACGCTACGGCAACCTCACCGACCTCGGATCCAGCCGATTTGTGAGGTTGGCGTGCGTCCTTGACCCCAGAGACATCGACCGGCTCGGCTGGAGCGATCACAGAGGGGGAAAGTTTGAAGTTCTCCTCGAGATACTCCCCGATTTCCTTTGCAGACCGCTCGAAGCTGTAGTCCAACGCGGCCTTGATGTCGGGTCGGGCAAAGGCTTTGCCGATTTCTTCCGGCACCCGGCGGGCCAGCTTGGCCTTAGGCAGATGCTCGACATAAAGGGCATGTGCGAGCCAAATCACATCAGCCTGCCGTGGCGTTCCTGCCGGTGTGCCACCGATAAAGGGAATGATTTCAAGCCCTGGCGTTTCAATCCAGAGGGTCTTGGCAAGTGACTCCGCGAGCGTGCGCACCCGCTGGGTTTCTTGCTCGGAATCGAGATCGACCCGGCGCAGTTCGGCCCCAAAGGTCTGGAGCCACTCCTTGCTCGCGGGCTGCCCCGTGAAGATAGAGTTCTTCTGGAATCGCTCTTCAATATTGAGGGACAGCGGAGGCAAGTCCGAGAATGGCTGATTGCTGGTTACTTCGTTCGGCAAACGCTGAAGGTCCGCGGTCTTCTGCTTCACCCACTGGTGAAGGTGGCGCCAAGGGATGAGCGATTGCATCGTGAGCGCGTAGGAGAGGTCATTCACCGGTACCCACTCGCCGGCCAAGTTGATCCAATGTTCGCATTCCTCCCAGATCCGGGTAGGATGCCGCCCCAGCAGTGCTCGCACCCGGCGCGCATCTTCCTGGGATAACGTCTTTCCCGATGGCAGCGCATTCAACCATCCGATGGCGAGATCCGCAGTGGGACGCTCGGCAATGCCGATCTTCCTCCAGAGCGTTAGGTCGCTGACCGAGGGCCTGATCACCGCGGCATCAGGCACGTCTTCATCGTCAGACGACAGAAACACGGCGGAGGCCATTGTCCAGGCGCCATCATGCGTCAGGATGAGCTTTTCGGACCGGAGTGCCTGCCTGATCTTCTGAAAATCGGTAGTCGAGCAGTTGCCCACCATCTGGTCGAGCCGAATGTACCACTTCTCCACCTCGTGGACCGGCGGCTTATCCGCTCTAGCCAGCGCTCGCAGGCGATCGAGGAGGCGGTCCGGACCGGTCGGTGTGCCTCGTACCCCAAGAAGATCAAGCAGCTTCTGCGTGGACTCGCGATCCAGGCGACCGTGGACGAACGGCTCGACGTCCATCAGCGACTCCGTCTCGGGCGTGCGACGCAGGAGGTCGCCGGGTTTGTAGTGGAAGCCGCGGGTATCGGGAAGGCAGGGCTGTTCTCGCAGTCGGAGCGCCCACGAGGGCAGCAGCGGTCTGAACGTCATTGACCGCGTGTTGCCGGTCGTCGCCACTTGGAGAAGCCGCGCGGCCTTTGCGCGAGTCCAATACGTCTCCCGTTGCGCCAAGATGCGTTCGGCAAGCGTCACCCATATCCGTTCATCGTCAGCAGCCAATGTCTCCCAATGGTGCCAGTAGTGGTCTTCGAAGTCCCAGTCTTCGACGACGAACTGGTGGGTCACATAGGGATACGCCAAATCGCCTTGTAGACCGCGCCGCTGCGCTTCCATCTCGATCTGCCGCTTTCCATAGACGCCGACGCGCTTCTGTATCAAAGGGATAAAAGTGAGCAGTCCAGAGGAGCCGGAGGCTATCCACCTATTCCACTCGTCCTGTGAGCACGATTTGAAGGCCTCGGAATAAGCCGGATGCAGAAGCTGCGTTTCACGTTGTGCTTCGGGAAGCAATTCTTCAAGCTGGCCGTCTTCGTCGAAAAGAATGCCCGTATTGGCAGGCCTGAGATCTCGGTTCTTGGCAGCGTAGTGGAATGCGTCGCCGACGTTTGCGCCAAGCTTCGCCGCAATCTGCGCAAGCTGGGCACACCCTTGAATGCTGATGGTCTCCTGAGAGAAGAACTGCACCGCCACTTGATCGATGATTTCGCTAACGTCGCTGGTGTCGTCTAGGCCAATCTCCACAAGGACGGCATATGCTCCTTCCACAAATTCCTTCGCTGTGGGCTGCTCTTCCTCCGACGCAATTCGACGCTGCTCTGCCAGGAAGCGTGGCCAATTCTGATTCAGGACGATCAGGAAATTCGCCAAGAACTCCCAATCGTCTTCGGATTGCAGAAGTTTCTTCTCACCGAGGCGCACAACCTCGCTTGCTGCATAAAGCACATCCCTGCCTTGGACCGGCACGATCCGGACGTTCTTGGCACCCCCGTAGTGAAGATAGCCAGTGATCTCTGGGGCGACATAAGCCCACAAATTCAAGAGGTGGCGCCAAGTCTTTGGTCTAGGAAGATGCTTCTGCTGGAGAATGGCAATCACCTTCTGCTTATCAATTCCGTCGACGACTCCCCACCGCAGAAGCTTCTCCCGGTCGGTCGCTTCGACATGCCTACAAAGGGGCGGTCGGCCGTGCTCATCCAGGAGTGCAGCCGCTTGCTCCGGCGTCCAGACATCAAGAACCGGTGTCGGAATGATGACGCTCTGGTTCTCGGGGGTAAGGTGCCCGTTCTCTGTGAGGAGAAATCTTTTTCCGTCCAATGCCACGGCAAAGGCTTCTTCGGCGATCGTGCCACACACGCCCTTGAGGGACCTGCTTTCGCGGTCGACGTCCGGAAATAGACCGTATGCGCCAGCGCGATCGGCGAGTGACGTCTCTGTTCGGTCTAGCCAATCCAACATGGCGGCTGCGGCCAGCCTTCCGGCGCGCTCTAGCAGCCATCGGTTCGTGGGAGACGTTTCAGGGTCTTTGATCTTGAGGCGTGCCGGATCTTGAATGAAGGGCGCGTTGCAGGCAAAGGGCAGTTCTGTCTCCACGCCCGTTGGGAGAACCACATAGAGCTGTCCCTTGGCGCCGAGGACGACCTCAACTTTGCACGGTGGAAACTGTCCCTCCTCCTCGGTGCCAAGCATCCGCTCTTGTCGGATCTCCGCCAGCGCCTCCTCGGGGAATGCCTCTGCCTCGGATCGGATCAGAAGGAACGCGCTATTCGCATGCTCATCGAGAGCCATCCATTCGCTCTCTGCAATGGGGCCCGGACCAAGGCTGCCCCAATGGATCGCCCGTTCGCCGATTTGAATACGGCGGATGCTCTTGAAGAACAGAAGGGAGACAGGACTCTTGACCCATTCCTCAAGGTTCTTTTCGACCTCTCGCTGTCGGTGCTGATCACCAATCCGTACGCGAACGCGCGTTCGACCGCCTGTGTCCGCGTGCGTCTGCAACCATCTTGGCTCTGTAAAGCGTTGACGTTGAAAACAGACGGAAAGGGACGGCGTGAAGAGTTCGACCTGGTCTCCGAGGCTGAAGGTGCTTTTGAATCCGACGCCACGAAACCCGATCGTGTGTAGAGCCCGCTTGTTGGAGTATCCAAAGCGGCAGAGCGAGGCGAAGTGTTCTTCCGAAAAATCCTCGCCGTCGTGCTCGAACATGAAGACATGATCTTCGATGCGAACAGACGCTTCCGTCGCTCCGGCATCGTCAGCGTTTTGGAGGAGTTCAGAGAGGATGTGCCTCGGGCTTTGCACCTGTTTGAACAATTGATGCCAGGGACCGGCGAGTTCCAGGTCCTGTTCCAGTTGAACCCACCGCTGCGCTGCCCTATTTCGAATGCGCTCGAAATATGCTGGCTGGCGATTCACCTCGGCTCCCCGGCCCGCTCCAGCAATTCGGCGAAGTCGTAATTCACACTTGTGACCCCGAAGTCGGGTTCACGCTGGAACGGCTGGCGCAAGTAATGCACCCGGTGCGCGTTGGCATCGAGGAATTCAACAATCGCGAGGATGAAGTCTTCGGGCTTGTTGAGCGAATAGAGAATCTCGTTGCGTGTCACCGTAATTGTGGGAGCGCCTGAAATGCGGCCTTTTACTTCCACGAAGCGCAGTTTGCCTGTGCCTGGAATCCGGCTTTCGATGTCGTAGCCGAGCTGCTCAAATTCACGGTCGATAGGGTCGAATCCAAGCCTGCGCTCGATGTCCATGACGATGGCGCGGGCGCGAGCAGCGCTGGCCTGAGTATCCACCGGAGCCGTCGGTGTGCTTGTTCTGCCTCCGCTAATGGCTTTGATCAAGCCGATGGGCACGACCAGCAGCCCGCCCAGGACCACCGGTGGCAGCGGTGAGAGCTGGGCTTCGAGCTTCAGGTCTTCGAGCCGCTTCTGCAGACGGCCCTGCAGGAGGTCAGCGCGCTTGCGGGCTTCATCGGAGTTGAGCTTGGCATTGGGTTTCCCAGCCTGCTCCTGAAGCTTGAGTTCTTCGGCGCGGTGATCCCAATAGGTGATTTCTTTAGTTAGCCGATCCTTTACCGCCGCTTCGGTCTTGGCTACGAGCTCCAGCTTGCCACATCGCACTTCGGCAAGGTGTTGCGGCACTACGTTTGCGATGGCGTAGCCCTGCGCTTTCTGTTCCAAGTCGCGGTCAATCCACTTGCACTCGGCTCGGGCGAGGATGGCGTCGCAGCCGGGCTCGCTGGCTGTCAGGGGACGGTAATCGAGATAGGGGGCGTATTGGACGTTGCGGACAGCGCCGGATGAATCCATCTCGACGTAAAGCATTCGCTTGGAGACGACACGGCGCCCTCCGGCGCGGGTGACGCCTGCGTCCTGGATCGCGTGCTCTAGGTAGAACAGCACCCGCGGCGAAGCGCCCGGATCTCGCTCGTCCACCAGAATCGTTCCGCGTTTCAGGAGGTCGCGGTTGCGCTCCAGCGTGAGGTCGATGACGGAATCAAGCAGGGGGTGGCCAGGGCAGACGAAGGCAGCCAGCGGCTGGCCTTGGGGGGCAACGAGGGCCTTCTCGAAGGCGATGCGCTCATAGCGTGGCAAGACGGGTTCGCCGATGCCGATGAGCCGGTCGCGGTTGCGCACCGGAGCCGGGACATGGGTGATTTCGTAGCGACGCGCTTCCCGTTGCTTGGCGCTGCCGCCCAGAATCTTGAAGGCTTCGTGAAAAAAGGATTCGATGTAGTGAGGTTGCAGGCGGCGAGCATCGGCGCGTTCCATGTCCGCGCGAATGCGCTGTACTTGGCTCGCGTCCATGGCATCGTGGGCCAGAGCCCGCTCGTCGAGCAGCGCCTGCAAGTGGCCCCGGTCGAGCGCAGTATCGAGCACTGTCGTGAGGAATGCTTGGACTTCTGGCCTCTCTCCGTAACGGACAGCCTCGATCAACAGTTCGCGCAGGGATTTGCCTTCGAATTGGAGTCTTCCGAGCACGTCGAAGACCTGACCACCCAGCGCCTGGCGCGCCTGTTCGAGCTTTTCCAGTAGTCTGCGGTAGACATCGCCTTCGCGGGTTTCCTCTGCCACTAGGTTCCACAGGTGGCAGACCTCGGTCTGGCCGATGCGGTGAATTCGGCCAAAGCGCTGTTCGATCCGGTTTGGATTCCAGGGCAGGTCGTAATTGACCATGAGGTGCGCGCGCTGCAGGTTGATTCCCTCGCCGGCAGCGTCGGTGGCGAGCAGTACCTGAACCTCGGGGTCGTGCTTGAATGCTTCCTGCACTCTTAGGCGCTCTTCACGGCCAATGCTGCCGTGGATGATGACCACGGCCTCTTTGCGCCCAAGCAGCGTGGTAACGCGCTGTTCCAGATAATTGAGGGTGTCGCGGTGCTCGGTAAAGATGACGAGCTTCTGGTGCGGGGAGGACTTGGGCGGTGGAATCTTGCTGGGACTGTAAAGGGCATCGGGTTCGGCGACGTGGTGGCCCGCGGTGGGCGTGCGTGCCAATCCCGCCGGCGTAAAGATTTCACTCAAGAGACTTGCCAGTTCGCGCCATTTGGTATCGGTGCCGCTGCGGCGCACCGCCAGCGCCTGGGCTTCCAACCCTTTGAGCGTTTCGATCTCGATGCGCAGCTCGGCGATGGACCGGGCGGCGGTCGCTTGGTCGAGGATCTCTTCCTCGGCCGCTTCGACTTCGTTATCGGGGGCCTCTTCCAGATCTTCGACATCTTCGCTGTCGAGGGTGGGAACCGTCGGCGAAAGGATGGGTACTGCTTGGCTGCCACGCTGAAGCAGTTCCAACTCACGCAATCGGCTTTCGAGCCGTTCGCGGCGTCGGCGCAGCGATTGGTAGATGGCTTCAGGAGAAGACGCCAACCGCCGTTGCAGGATGGTCAAAGCAAAACCTACGGTCCCGGCGCGCTTGTCGTTTTCCAGCGCCTCGGCGCGGTTGAATTCGTCACGCACATAATCGGTTACGATCTTGTAGAGATGGGCCTCCGCGTCCGACAGCTTGTAGGGCACCGTGTAGGCAATGCGCTCCGGAAATAGGGGTGTGCCGTCGAACTTGAGGAGGTCTTCTTTCACCATGCGACGCATCAGGTCGGAGACATTTACGGTATGGACGCCTTCGCGATAACGACCTTCGAAGCGATCGCCGTCGAGCAGCGCCATGAAGAGCTGGAAGTCGGCTTCCTTACCGTTGTGCGGGGTAGCCGTCATGAGCAGGAAGTGACGGGTGAGAGTAGAGAGCAACTGCCCGAGACGGTAGCGCTTGGTGTACTTGGTCTCGCCACCGAAAACAGTTGCTGACATCTTGTGCGCTTCGTCGCACACTACTAGATCCCAGCGGCAATCGGGGGCTTGAAGTTTTTGCTGCACGTCTTCATTGCGCGAGAGCTTGTCGAGCCGCGCAATGATGAGATTGGTTTCGAGGAACCAGTTGCGGGTTCGCGCTGCTTCCAGCTTGTCGTTGGTGAGAATTTCGAACGGAAGGTGAAACCGGCGGAAGAGTTCGTCCTGCCACTGTTCGGCCAAACTGCCCGGGCAGACGACTAAGCAGCGTTGAAGGTCGCCACGGGCGATTAATTCCTTCACGAGCAGTCCGGCCATGATAGTCTTGCCGGCGCCGGGGTCGTCGGCGAGCAGGAAGCGCAACGGTTGCCTTGGCAGCATATGTTCATAGACAGCCGTGATCTGGTGCGGCAGCGGATCGACAACGGACGTATGCACCGCCAGCACCGGGTCGAACAGATAGGCAAGCCGGATGCGTTGCGCTTCGGACACGAGGCGGAACAGCGCGCCATCTCCGTCGAAACTCCAGGGGCGGCCTTGCTCGACGATCTCTAAGCGCGATTCGTCATGGCGATAGAGGAGTTCGTTGGCAACCTTGCCGGTGGGCGTCTTATAGGTCAGTTCGAGAGCCTCGGAGCCGAACCATTGCACGCCGACAACCGTAACGAGCGCATCGGGAAGGATGCCCCGTACGGCAGCGTTCGGTCGGAGCTGCTCAAGCTTCAAGGTCAAGGATGCCTAGGAAGATGAACCACATTCGATCCCGTATTGTGTCGTCGTATCAGGCAATCTAACCGACGCTTGGCCGCCAGCGTGGTCTTGTTCTAGGGTGGGAAGGAGGTGCGCTTGCGCGAGACCACAAAGTCAACGTAGCTGCCCAGGTGTACCGGGAGAGCGACCATCCCCGTCTACGTCGAGATCCGGTTCAAATCCTTTTGAACCGATGGCCCCAAGAATACGACGTCCATCCGGGTACACAGCAACAATCTTCTCCGGGTCTTCCGAGTCAACACCGTACATCGGACACTCAGGATCCTCCACTTGAGCAAGAAAGGCTTTCCGCTCGGCTTCAGTCGGAGTTCGTTTGAGGTAATCGAGTAACTGCTCGAAAAGCACCTTATCAATGGCGTCGGTCTTCATCGGATCGCTGCTAAGGGGGAAATCCTCTTGAAGAATATTCTACTCTTCTCGGCCGAGATAGTATGCGGTACTCCGCTGGAGTGCGTGTTGCGCACATTTGTCGAAGTATTAGACCATGAGATTTCGTTTCGCAGGATCATTGGACGCGTGAATATCAAGGCGCTATTTCATCGTCCGCGTCTTCGTTTGAGAGGATGTTTTCTTACACCGCGATTGGCCGCACGAATCTGCTCCGCGTCCGGGTGGCAATCGACCAAGAATGCCATCATCTCAGTGGCATCCTTAGTCAAATAGAACCGCATCATCTTCTCGCCGAACTCTTGCGCTTTGGCAGCAGGGACACTAATAGCATCAATGCCGGCGGACATTAATAGGCCGTTCATCATGAGGCGCGATGTGCATTCGTTTCCATCGGAAAAAAATTGGTGCATTGCGCCGAACAGGAAAAACGCAGTGGCTTTCTCGAACTGATTGGGAACGCACTTGTCCACCGCAGTGGCGCCCTGCACGAAAATGCGGTTTAGGTCGATTCCGCCTGCAACTGTCGGTAGTGAGGTGTATCGGCGATACGCGCCACGGCCTACGTCAGGAGAGTAGTGCGATTCTTGGTTTTCGCCGCGAAATAGGCACCGTTCGGGAACTTCGTTGATGTGCAGCTCGGTGAACGTCGCCTTGGTCAGTGCGAACTGGCGGGCCTTCACTAGCGTCAAGAGGCGCCTAATGCTTTTGGCGAGATTCAGGATCTGCGCCTGATCGGCGATCCTCCGGCCAGCGACGGTCGCTCCATCCAGCAAGGTCTTGACCTCTAGGAAGGTCAGGGGACTGCCTTCGAGCGCGCTGGCATCCCAGACGAACTCGGGCAGCATTCGATGAAGATGAAAGCAGACTCGCTCAAGGGAGTGGGTCGGGATAACGGATGGGACAGTAGACCTGTCCCATCGAAATCCGAGTACATCAAAGATCTGTATATTGGCCAATCACAGTCCCTCGCGATCCCTGCGGAGCTCAATATGATCGACATCCGGTGCCCAGCCCACCGCCTCTAGGGCACACCACGCCGCTTGTAAGGCTCGAGCGTCGTTGAGTGCATGGTGGGCTGCCTTGCCGTTCATCGCCCGTCTGTGAGCGACGGTGGCTTCGTCCGCCAGGGCGCTGCGAAACGAGGTGAGATCGAATTTATATGGCGTTCGGGACAAGTTGTCTGGCCAGTAGTCAGAGAGGAAGGCCGTGAGCAGGTGAGCGTCGTAGTGGGGCAGATCCGTAACAAGAAACAGCTTCCCACCCAGCGCTCGAATCCATCCCCCAACATTCGTCACCGCAATTTCACGCGGCATCGCGCATTTACCGCCCTCGAGCAGTGGGAGGACATTCGCCTGAGTCCAGATACTGGCCTGCTGCCGGTCGAAATCGGCTATCTCGACGTAGAGCTCACGCTCGCCCCGCACAAGCGCAAGCGAGATCAGTTGGGGGTCTTGGAAGTCCGTGAACTCCGTATCCAGAAAAAGAGGCTGAGAATAGTCGGAATCAGCGAACTGCCGGTTGAGCGCCTCCCGTAGCAGGCGCAGCGACCGGTCATCCAATCCGGTGCGGGGATCGGTGAACACGACCCGGGCCTCCATGCCCGGGGGAAATGCCTCGCGGGCATCGTCGACCGCGACCCACCGCGTGACCTCGGGGTGGGTGGCCAACCAGACCTGCAGCTCCGCCCAGCGCGACTCTCCATGGGGGATTCCGCACTCTGGTGTTCGATCGACGACGCGCTCGCGAAGGTCGGGCGAAAAGAGCTCGAGAATGATTTCCCACGGATAGGCGGCCGACCACGATGACGAAATCACAATTCGCACGTCGCGGTACGCTGGTTCGCGGAGCAACGACTCGAGGGCGGGAAGGCGCTCAAAGATCTCGCCCTGCGCGCCGAGCGGGCGGCGGTGGAGCACCCCGTCGAAATCGAGGAAAAGCACTATCACTTGTCGCCTCACTCCTTGATCTGGCGCGTCATGCGGGCTTCGTCCATGTTCCCTGGCAGGACAACACCGCCGAATAGATCCGTGCAGCCACAAAATCCCACGCCATGGGCCTCGAAGCCAATCCGCCTCCACGCCGCCCGATAGTCAAGTCGATCGTGATGGTGACCATGGAAGACCGCACGCACGCCAAGCGCCTGGGCGAGCTCATCGATCTCCTTGAATCCGTTCGGGTGGCAGCTTGGGGCTTCGTGAGTCACCAATACGTCCGCTCGCTCGTAGAGGAGACGCTCGTATACATCTGGGAAGATTGTCGTCGTATGCTGGCGCTCCTGGCCCTCGCGAATCGCATACTGCTGCTGGGTGTCGCCAATCGCCGAACGATCGCGCGTCCGGTGTTTCAGGTCCAGGGACTCCCGGTAATCTTGAAAGCTTTCGAACGTGGGTGCCGCAGGCGGGTACCAAATCTTGCCGCGGAAGACGCCGCCCAGGCCAGCGATGCGCACGCCCGCAATGTTCTCGACCCGGCCGTGCAAATTGCAATGAGAGAGCTTGCTCAAGAATAGGTGGTTCCAGTTCTCTTGCGAGTCGGAGTCGTGATTACCATGCAAGAAGCGGATCGCAGTCTTTCCCAAAATGGGAGCCAGCTCCTCTTCGAGCGGGCGCTGAGCTTCGATATCGCCGAGCAATACGATCGCTGGCGGGCGATCCTTCACAACAACGTCAACAATGTGACGAAAATTGCCGTGGTTGTCGCCGAAGAAATAGATGTTGGCCATGATTGATTATGGGCGCGTGACATACCGCGAGTGTGTAGCAAAGGCGTGTAGTTGAGTATTCGGTGCGCAGGAGTCGTATCCCCCGAAGGTACCGGCGGACCAACGAGCCATTCGTGCAACTCCGAACGGACATACCTGTTCGGGTTCACAGGTGCAGGCTCGAGAGAATGGTCTTTCGCAAGGTCTTGGCACAGATCTCGTCTCTCGCTTGTCTCGGAGGTGGAGACTTAGCACTGGATCTGTATGTTATCTTATGTTATCATAAAATGATAGTCGATGCCACAAATCAATTGGAACCGCGTCTATGGCACGTAAACACACCGAACCCAGTGTGTCTCGAGAAGTTCTGCGAGCGCTCATAGAACTTGACGTTGCCTCACTGCGGTCTATTGCCTTGGCGGCAAAAGTTCAGCCCTCTAATCTGGTTAGCTTTCTCAGCGGGATGCCCAAGCTAAGTTCGACGGCGCTCGGCCGCCTGTACCATCGCCTAGGCGTAGATCGCGACGGGTCCTTGGAAGCAGGAAGGGTGTACGACTGGTGCCTAGGCAATGATCTTGGGCACTTGGCGAAGGTGCTGAGCTTCGCGGGCCGGCCACGAGAATCGTGGCAACTCGGTATCGTTCGCGCAGAAGGGGACTCCGAACCGGTGCCCGGCGAGGCCGACAACGGTGTCCTTTATGTGATCGAGTCGGCGCGGCACCGAATCCGGGTCACCCGCCGGATTAGCGGTGCCGACGCGCAGGCTGCGCTACCACTGACACCGGAAAACCTCCCCATCCTCCGGTGGCGACGTAACGGCGCCTCCATTACCCTTCCGAAGAAGACATACGAAGAGTGGGTAAGCGCTAAGAAATCAACCCTCCGCGACTACGATGCGGCCCTTGCGCACCCGGGAGATTACACATGGGAGGATCACGTGAGGTACTTGGTCGAGTGGGGGTATGGCCCTGCGGAGGCCACTCAACTTTTCGTAGCGGCACGTGCGCGGTTAGGGCTCCTTTCCTCATCTGCTCGATTGCGGCACGCAGGAGTCGAGTCGCAAGCGCGCCTAAGCCAGGGGCGCCGGAAGCACCTGTAGCTCATACTGCCTCTCTCCGAACGTTACTTTGGGAACGAGGTGTATGCAGCTTCGGAATGACTTGACCATTCTGCTCACGGTGCATGAATTGCCTTGCCATCCAAGAAAAAGGGGCTGCCTCGAAGCCTTCTCATGAATCACTCGTGAACTTGGTGTAGTAGATCTGCGCAGAGGAGACCCACGATGTCCGCACAAATGTTTGAGCAGTTGGCGGCAAATGCGGTAAGTGTCATTCGTCAACACCAGGTCAACGTGGCAATTGGCGAAGCCAATGCGGCGGCGTGGGAGTGGAGGCGGCATTCCGCCGAGTGGCAGGCCTACGCGCGCAGGCTGGAAGCGAGTATTGAGAATTGGAGAGCGCACACTACGGGATTGGGTAGGCAGATTACAGAGTTGAATGGGCAGATAGATGCGCTGACAAAAAAAGTGCAGGAAATTGATTGGGTCAAGCCCTATCTCATAGAAGGCCTTATCGCGCGGGTCGCACTTAATAGAGTGCGCCGGGAAATCCCCATTGGCATTGACGAGACTACCGCAGAGACTATTGGCGCCATTGAGTCGGACGCTCGTCTCAGTTGCTTACCAGTTCTAGAGCGATTTGGTTTTGCGTACATCGGTGATTGCAAAGATGGAAAGCGTCATGGGACAGGATCAATGCGCACCAACTCCGGCATCTACGAAGGTGAGTGGAAGAACGATCAAATGTCCGGGTTCGGTGCTTTCATATTTAGCAATGGGGAGAAATATGAAGGAGAATTCCAAGATGGGAATCGTCATGGAAAAGGCCTAATGCGCATGAATTCCAGCACCTACGATGGCGAGTGGAAGAACGATCAGATGTGCGGTTTCGGAGTGCTAAGTCGGAGTAATGGAGAAAAGTATGAGGGGGATTTCCGGGATGGAAAGTTCCATGGGAAGGGCCTTCTGCGCACGACCTCCAGCACCTACGATGGCGAGTGGAAGGACGGTCACAAGAGCGGATTCGGCGTTTACATTGAGGACGATGTATTGAAATACGAAGGGGAATTTCACGAAGATCAGTACTGCGGGTCGGGCACCATGACTTTGCCGAATGGCGATCAATTTAGCGGAGAGTGGGCGCCGAACGTCAATGATAAAGGCCAATTGGTTTGCGGTACCTATTTGCGAAAGCGAGATGGCTTGCTTTTCGAAGGAAAATTTCGGGACGGTCTTCCCGGACGGGGCATTTTGAGGTGTTACCTATGGACCTGGGAAGGCGATCTAGCGCCGTCGGGCAACCCTGACGGTTACGGCAAGTTGATCTTTTGCGATGGATCGGTCCGAACGGGGACTGTGGCGGAAGGCCGACCTGTTGGACAAGGATGCATGAGTTGGCCAAATGGCGATCAGTTCCGTGGGGACTGGGGTTCTGCAGATGAGTATCGAAAGCGGATGCGTGGGGAGATCGCGCAGGCGCTCGATCGCCCAGAGGAGACCCTTGTTCGATGGTGGGCTATAGAGATCGCTAAAGGCACACTCATTCCGAGCAACGGGCGAAAGAAATGGGGAAAGCTTATGGGTGGGGTGTTCAAGGAGTCACTGATATCAAGGCTGTTCGGCACACTGGCTCGCGCTTGCGGCTTTGTGCTGGCACGGATATTGGCCGTACAACCGCTACCTCGTATTCCAGGCCCTCGAGCACACGCTCATGATGTCAAGGGCAGTCCGAATTTCCCCAGTTGTGTTAAATGAATGAATTTTCCCCACCCGGGTTAAGAATCGGTTGGTACCTCGGCGCGTACCAGACCGGCTTTCAGTTTCTCCTTGAGCCGGAAGGAGTTATCGCGGACGTTCAAGGTTACCGCGTGATGCAGTAGGCGATCCAGGATCGCCTGGACTACCGCGCGGCGCGGGGACGACCGGGTTTCGGGGCCCATGGCGTGGGCTTCTGCAGCTGCACCGACCTATCCGGTAACGTTGTTTTCCCGGGGGACTTGGACGAAGCCCGCATCTACCGCAGGATCGTGAAGTGACCTGACATGTTTGTCCTCTTCCTCGATTTCGACGGCGTGCTCCACCGCTGCCCGCTTGGCGCACAGGGCGAGTTATTCGAACGCCTGCCCGCCTTCGAGTCGTTGCTCCGGGAACCGGCGTACCGCGACGTGCGAATTGTGATTTCGGCGCCGTGGTCGGCCGCCTATACGTGGAAGGCCATTCTGAAGCACTTTTCGCCTGATCTTCGCGAGCGCGTCGTTGATCGAACACCTGACTTTGGTTTTCCCGGTGGAGAGTCGCGCTGGGCGGAGCTGCAGGTCTGGCTGGCTACCCATCCTGAGGTCACGCGTTGGGTTGCGCTCGACGCTGCTCGCGACGGGTATCCGGCGGGCCTCGTGGACCGGGTTGTGTTCACCGATCCCCGCACCGGATTGGATGACTATACGATGCTCCTGCTTCGCGAGGCACTCAATCGGCTGGTCGCTGCCTTCAATTACTGTTGGCCCCTTTTCCTCGATACCAAGTTCACGGGCTTCCAGGATCCCCAACTCATCTCGCTTGCGCTTGTGCGGGGTAACCGTGAGCTCTACCTAGAGCTGGCCGATGCCGACCGGCAGCGGGCGAGTCCCTGGACCCAGGCCAACGTCCTGCCATTGCTCGAGGGCGGCAAATGCGCGATGCCCCGGGAAACGGTAGTGAAGCATGTTGCCGACTGGATTCAAGCGCTGGGTGGGAAGCTGTATCTGGTTACGGATTTGCCCCAATACGACGCTGACCTTCTCGCCGGTTTGCTCTCAGGCTGCTGGCCAAACAATCTGTACCGAATCGTCTACAAGTTCGATCGCACATCGCTTCGTGGTTCCCTGGAAAAGGAGGCGAGCGTTGCTTGGGAACGCGCGATGAACGGCAAGGCGGCCCACCATGCGCTCAACGACGCGCGTGCCATGCAAGCGGCTTGGCACGCGCTGGAAGAAGTCGGCTGGGCGCCGGATGTCGATCAAATTGAGATCCAAAGGGATCGGGGGGGATGGTGATTCTGGTCTTCGACTTCGACGGCGTACTTCATCCCACATCGGAACGAAGACTCAACCGCGAAACCCGCCGGATCGAGCTCGGGAGCCAGGCTTTCTGCCATCTGCCGCGCTTCGAGTCATTACTACGCGAGGCGCCGTTTCGGTACCTGAAGCTCGTAGTGGCAACGAATTGGCGATACTACATGCCTTGGGCAGAGATCATTGCACCTTTCTCTGCGGACATCCTGGCACGAATCATCGGGCCGCTGCCGATGCTGCGCATCGAAGGCGGTGGCGGATATCGCACGCCCTATCGGCGACGAGAGGAAATCGATGCGTGGCTCGACCAACGTCCCGAGTATCAGCAACGCTGGGTGGGAATCGACGACTGGCGGCCGCACTTCCCGCCAGCCGAGCCACGGGNCTTCTTTTGCAAATCAGAGGTCGGCCTGGACGACCCGGCGAGGTCGCGTCCCGGCGCGTGGTGTATGAGAGCGTGTTCTCGGAGGCCGGGTTGTTCGCTCAGTTCATCACAGCGGAGAGCCGAGCGGGTTGATTGTCGCCCAGAGCCTGCAAGCCTTCAAGTTGCAAGTAGCGACGCTGCAGTTGCCACTCGTCGTTCTGCTCGAGCAGCAACGCGCCCACGAGCCGCGTAATGGAGGCCTCATTGGGGAAGATCCCCACCACGTCGGTTCTGCGCTTGATCTCGGCGTTCAAGCGCTCCAGCGGATTGGTGCTGTGAATCTGCAGCCGATGCGCCTTGGGGAAGCCGGTGAAGGCGAGGACATCGGCTTCGCATTGATCCATCAGGGTGCCGATCTTGGGGAAGCGTGCACGCAGCTGCTCAGCGACGGCACGCCATTGCCGCCGGGCTTCCTTGTCGGTTTCCTGGGCGAAGACCGTGCGGATGAGCGCCGCGACCATCTGGCGCTGGCCTTTCGGGACGTGCGCCAGGGCGTTGCGCATGAAATGCACGCGGCATCGCTGCCAGCTCGCCTTGATCACCTTGGCCACCGCGGCTTTGAGGCCTTCGTGGGCATCGGAGATCACCAGCTTCACCCCGCGCAAGCCACGGCGCATAAGCGAGCGCAGAAACTCCGTCCAGAAGGTCTCGGCCTCCGAGGCCCCGACCTTCATGCCCAGCACCTCGCGCATGCCCTCGGTGTTCACCCCGACGGCGATTATTACCGCCACCGAGACGATCCTGCCGGCCTCACGCACCTTCACGTAGGTCGCATCGATCCACAGATACGGCCAGTCGCCCTCGATCGGGCGAGTGAGGAACGCGTTCACCCGTTCGTCGATCTCCGCGCACAGCCGCGACACCTGGCTCTTGCTGATGCCGCTCATGCCCAGCGCCTTCACCAGTTCGTCCACCGAGCGCGTCGACACCCCTTGGATGTAGGCCTCCTGGATCACCGCCGCCAAGGCCTTCTCGGCGGTCCTGCGCGGCTCCAGAAACCCCGGAAAGTAGCTCCCCTGGCGCAGCTTCGGAATGCGCAGATCGACTGCGCCGGTACGCGTTTCCCACACCCGATCGCGAAAGCCGTTGCGGCTGTTGGCCCGCTCCGGATTTCGCTCCCCGTAGCCGGCCCCACACAGCCCCTCGACATCCATGTCCATGAGTCGCTGGGCCACGTACTGCACCATCTGGCGCAAGAAATCCCCGTCGGCCCCCTTCTCAACCAGTTCGCTCAGTGCCATGCTTGGCTTGGTCATCGTGTTTCTCCTCAAGTCAGGTTGTTGGTGTCGCAACCCAACCTTACCCGAGAATCACGATGGCCCCCCTCGGGGGGCCGCCGGCGGGAATCAGCGCTTCGCTTCGCCTACGGCTTCGCTACGCGCCGATCCCCGCCGCACTTCGTACACCACTGCCAGGGACGCGAACCCCGGCGATGCATTCGTTTCGGGAATTCCTGCTGGCGCATGGCTCGAATGGCCGGCGACAATTATCTTTACCGGCGCCGATCAGAACAGTTGACGCCGGGCAGCTCGAATCTTTCTCATGAACCACCGGTGAACTTGGTTAAGTAGATCTGCGCAATACTGTCCACGACGACGGTGTAAATCCAACTTCACTGTTCACTGAAGACGTGAAGTCGTAAGAGGAGTTCCCTCGGGTAAGATGTCAACGGATACAGCATCGGCGGAGCCTGTCAATAGTTTTGAGACACTGGCCATTGGGTAATTACTGTAGATTTCCAGTTGCGCCGCCTGGTTTCGGCGGATTGATCCA